>Ga0307988_1001417_pt1 | contig 13505 bp, 14 predicted proteins | sample EllFjometagen183_FD_203166 | JGI IMG/M metagenome (GOLD analysis project Ga0307988, IMG submission 203166) | Marine microbial communities from Ellis Fjord, Antarctic Ocean - #183 | ecosystem: Environmental > Aquatic > Marine > Unclassified | place: Southern Ocean | collected 2014-10-08 | reverse complement strand
ATATCAGCCTTGATGACCCCATTGAAAAAATAAACTTAAGGTATAGCGAAGGATATACAAACCTTGTGGACAGTATAGGATATGTTGACCCCCAGAAAGCTGTCAGACTTTGGGAAGACATCAATCTCAATAAGGTTGGAATCAGTTATAATGAATCCACATTTGATTCAGAAAAAATAAGGGATTATCTTAAAAGTTTCAAAAAAGCAGACCTTGTCTTGCCTTGCATCATGATTATTGACGGCTTGGATTTTGATAAAGATGTCTCAGGCATTCTTGAAGAACTTGAAAACTTAAATCACGAATTTTCTATTTTCATCTGGTTCTCCATGAAAAGCCACAGGGAAGAAAAATTGAGTCCGGAAGGATACCCAATCCAGCTTGATACCCATAAAGAAAAGTTTGACAAAGCCATTTTTCTTCAGCCTGTGGAAGATAAAATAGAAGCTGTAATTTTAAAAGACGGTGACAGAACAGATCAAAGATACAGACTTGATCCTGCTACTATGATGATAGTTGAAGAATAAATAAATTCTTGTAATTATCCAATCCCCAAAAGCCGTAAGTCTAACCCAATGACTTACGGCTTTTTTGATTTGTCCTTCTTTTCACTATGCTAAAAAAAAATCATAGCATGATTTGCCAATTATAGAATCCATTAACGCGATGGTTGAATAAATTTATTCAACAGGTAGATGCAAACTTCAAAAACCTGCCGAAACCCTTGGAATAGCGGTCCTTTCTGAACAATGATCTGATTTTATTAACCGACATTCCTTCAAAGATTAAAACCTCCACTGTAAAACACTGCCTGAACAATGCCTGAACAAAGGCTCTTGCAGGATTTAAACTTGTATCTGACACGATGTTTAACCAGGTCGCGTCAACCGAAGGGAATACCTCTTTTGCATCAAATCCGTGAGGGCGTCCGGACAAATTTTTAAATTAATTTCATAGGGTTTCTTTTGAAGCTACTGGATGTTTTTACACTTGGCTGCCGGGGTCCAACTGTCTTTTCCGCCGATTCAGGAAAGTTGGCTTTAGTATATTAACATGAACTTGTTCTGCTGAAGGAGATTAAGAAAATATTATATCAAGTTGCGAGACACATACGAATGTTACAAAACTGTCTCACAACGACACTCTAATTTAGTGTCTCAATAAATTAAGAATGCTGAAAATCACCATGGATTAAAGATTTTTACTAAAGCAGCTCTTCTCTGAGTAAAAGAAAACAAACCTATAAAATAGTTTGGTATAATTTATGCAGATTGTATCCAACAAGTATAAAGGCGCATGATGAACTAAAATTTAACACTATTTAAGGAGAGAAAATGAATAAGATATTAATCGCTTACGTTAGCCGTGCCGGCACTACACAAAAAATGGCTGATTATTTGGCCGAAGGTTGTCGAATGTCTGGCCATGAAGTTACCACCAGAAAAACAAATCAATTGAAAGATGAAAAAGACTTTGCCGGCTATGATGGCTTTCTATTTGGATGCCCGACATACCATAAAGATATGACAAACAGCATGAAACAATTTCTTTTCTTGGTCGAAAAGGCAAATTTAACTGGCAAAATTGGTGGTTCTTTTGGATCGCATACACATAGCGGAGAGGCAGCACCGATGGTCTTTGAAACCATGCAACATGTGTTTAAGATGGATGTAGTGGATCTTGGGCCTTTAAACTTAACAGAATCACTGATGCAAACTGACGAAGGTTTGAAGGCTTGCCATCACTACTCAAAGGCATTAACTGACAAGTTTTCTGGATAGGCATGATAACCAATAAATGCTTTGAGAGAAATAACAATCAAATAGAATGAAACTTAACTCATTTTCATTTTTTCATAGATCATATTCTTGGAAAAGGAGAAATAAATGGCAAACCCCGAAGACATGTGGCAATGTCAAGCTGCTACCTGTGGATACATTTACAACCCAGATAAAGGTGATCGAAAAGGTAAAATACCAAAAAATATAAAATTTGAGGATCTGCCTGACGATTGGAAATGTCCGGTTTGTGGTGCAAGCAAAAAAGCATTCAAATCATTAGCTGTTTAAGATTTTGCTCTTGCGAAGTTTCTTGATTCGTGGATCAATTGACAGATAGAAAAACGTACCCGTTCTTTGAAGACTGTATGGTCACCAGATAAAAGAACAACAATTTTAAGAGGATAAACAAAAAATGAAAGAAATCAAATGGATGAGTGATTTGTCTGTTGGAATAGAACTGATCGACGAACAACATAAAATGTTGATTAAACACCTTAATGACCTGAGCCAATCCTTGGAATCAGGTCAGGGACCTGCAAGGATTGCAACTACTCTCAATTTTCTGATTGACTATACGAATTTTCATTTCACTGCTGAAGAGAAACATATGGCAGTAAATGATTACACAGAATTGGAAAATCACAAGAAAATGCATGAAGAATTCAAGACAACCCTAACCAACATGGAAGAAGACCTCGAGGAAGAAGGTGCGACTCAATTGCTTGCCGATTCAATTGACACCCTATTGGTCAAATGGCTTTTTGAGCATATCCGCACGATTGATGTTGCGTTTGGGAAATATCTGAAAGAAAAAGGTATTGAAATACCCCAGGAGGGCTAACCATTTTCTTCAGCCAACCGTAAGGCGTGTGATAAAGCGTTTTCACCTTGCGGTTGGTCGCCACAAAATTTTTGCATTCCATATACACCCCGGATTAGAGGGGCAGAATACTCAACCGCTTTAATCAAAGAGAAACTCAACATGAAAAGTTAATTTTATCCTATCTCCGTGAGAAGCTTTAATTTAAAAAATAGAATTGTATTAGCACCCATGACACGAGGACGTGCTGGCCATGCGGCAGAGCATCTCACAGGGAATGCCCCAAGCGACTATATTACAATGCTTGCAATAAAGTGGCAGGGAGTTAAAAAATGAATGATAACAATCATCAACTTATTGTACTTACCGGTGTCATCGGACTAATAGGAGCGATCTTAGTCGGTGCTGGTGAATTCTTTTTACATTTTGACCCTTTGGCCAGATTTTCTGAAGGCAATTATGATTTCATGCTGGCTGCATCTGATCAGCGCCAGACTCTGGGCCATTTTTTAGGTGTAAGGACTTATTGCTTTATACCAATTACGATATGAAAGTCTTCTGACGATTATCCAAATTACGACAATCACGATTTCACTGATTTTTATCTATTTAACCCTGACAGGCCGATCCCAATATGAAAAATGGCATGGGGAAAATTGTATAATCGTGCAAGACAACTTTTTGGTTTTCCAGGTTTTCCATCGACACAAAGACTTGTTACTTCATTGGCTGTGTAGGATCAATACCTCTTTTTAACCCTTGGCAACCAGGTTAATCTGCTTATATTATTTCGATGATCTGATTTTGTTGGGACAGAAACATGACTTTTATTTCACATAAATGGTATTAACAGGATTCCATGGACCCCTTTCTCTTATCACTTGAAGTCACGATATCACTCGTCTTTCAAATGGGATCTGTTATGTTCATCAGTCTTTTCGGGATTGAACTGTTCATGCAAATGGGCCTGATGAAATACCTTAAACCAGTTGGAACGCCAGTGGCAAAGCTTGCAAATCTCCCTTCTGAAAGTGCATTAAGCTTTCTGGCAGCAATCGGCTCGATGATCACTGCCCATACGATGTCCGCCCAATTTCATGCGGATAAAAAAATTTCAGACCGTGAACTTTTGTTGACCGGGGTTTTAAATACCGTTCCTTTTCACTTTAAAGAGACACTGACATTTCAGTTACCCATTGTCCTCCCACTTTTAGGATTCCGCCTGTGCATGATTTATATCGCCGCTTTCTGGTTAACCGGCATCCTTAAACTTGGATTTGTCATTTTATGGGGACGCATCCGTCTGCAACCCGCTGTGCAATCTGAGGATGCTTTCGACAATCTGGAATGTGACCCAATGGATTCTGATTGTGTTCCAAGATCGTTAAAACAATTATTAGCGGACACATGGTTCGCCCGGAAAAAGATGTATATTCGTATGGTAACACTGCTGGCGAGTATCACTTTTTTGATTCAACTCCTTATGAACTCAGGAATGTTGGGGTGGTTTGAGTCATTGATTGCCCCAATAACATCAGTGTTTGATCTTCCTGCTGCTGTGATCGGTCCGATAAGTGCCTACATTTTCAGCCCGACGATAGGAATTACCTATATGTCCAATCTGATGAATCAACATGTGGTGACCTCTTATCAGGCCATTGTTGCACTTTTAGCCGGCGGACTTTTGATGATACCGGTGACCCGGCTCAGACGAACCCTGCCCAGATATATAGCTATCTACGGACTTAAACATGGGGTTGTCATCTGTTCCCTGACCACTGGATTCAGTATGCTGGCAAGGGCTATAATTCTGATCTGGGTCCTGATCTTTTTTTAAGATTTAATAATAATTTCTTAATTTCAATTCATACGGGTGTGGATTCAAATGCGTTTGCGTTTTTAACCAGGGTTGATCATATTTTCTCACATAAATGTTTTATCAGGGTGATCGGAACAATAAGGGGCACGCAACCCGATCGATATTGATCAAAAACAGATAGCAGCTCCTGCTTTTCATCATTGGTCAGGTTCTTTTTAAAATATCCCATAGATTCTTCTTTACCAGTGACGTGAGATCAATTTAATTTCCAGTGTCGTTATAAACAATCGCATTGACAGTATAGTGTTTAGTCTATAGATTTTGAACAGTCTTGACACTCATCTTTTGATGTAGCACATTTTTTGTCCGGATGGGTTGGACAATTTCGTCTGCCTAATCTTTTATTACTGATGTCAGGGTCAAAAAGGAACTGGGATGAACAAAAAAATTCAAACGCCTGTTTTGGTAACCGGAGCAACGGGATATGTTGCAGGCCGGCTGATTCCGCTTTTATTGACATCAGGTTACAGGGTAAGAGCCATGGGCCGTTCCATCGAAAAAATGGCTGCCCGACCCTGGGGACAAGATCCTGAGGTTGAACTGATAAAGGGGGATATCCTTGATGTTAACACTTTACGCAAGGCTGTAAATGGGTGCGGGACCATTTACTATCTTGTCCATTCAATGATTTCTCAAAAAGGAAAATACCGACATGCGGATAGGATCGGCGCCAAAAACATGGTTCTGGCCGCCGCAGATGAACAGGCACACCACCTGATCTATTTAGGGGGTCTTGGTGACATACACCACAAAAATATCAGCAAACACCTGATATCGAGAAACGAGGTGGGACAGATTCTTTTAAACGGACCTGTTCCGGCGACTGTTTTAAGGGCCGCGATGATTCTGGGATCGGGCAGTGCCAGTTTTGAAATTTTAAGATACCTGGCCGAACGTCTGCCAGTTATGATCACACCGAAATGGGTAAGCATGCCGACACAACCCATTTCCATTACTAACGTACTGGGATATCTTAAAGGCGCTATGGAGCACCCGGAGACCCGGGGAAAAACCTTTGATATCGGTGGTCCTGATGTTGTCGCATACCGGGATCTGTTCCATATTTTTACCGGGGAAGCTGGTCTGCCTGCACCTGTCATGATACCGGTTCCCGTATTGACACCAAAGCTGTCATCCTTATGGATTCATCTGGTGACACCGGTTCCGGCCGCGATTGCGCAACCTTTGACAGAAGGGTTGAGTCTTCCGAGCACTTGCACGGAAAACAGGATCACCCAAATTATTCCACAGGAATTGATCAGCTGTAAGGAGGCGATCCGTCGTGCACTTGACCGCATTCAGCAGGAGCAGGTCGATACGTGCTGGACAGATGCCGGGGAAATCAAACATCCGGAATGGACCTATTTCGGAGATTCAGCCTACTCGGGTGGAACCATCCTCAAATGCGGTTACAGGGCAACTGTTAAAGGAAGCTCCCAGGGTCTGTGGACAGCTGTTGTGAGACTTGGGGGGCAGACCGGTTATTATGGCGCCGACCTTTTGTGGAAAACCCGTGGTGTTATTGATATTTTAACAGGAGGGGTAGGTTTGTCCCGGGGCAGGCGCTCAAAAGAAAGGCTTCGCGTGGGGGACGCGCTTGATTTCTGGAGGGTCTTGAGCCTGGAAAAACCCTCAAAACTGCTGTTACTTGCTGAGATGAAGACACCGGGAGAAGCCTTATTGGAGATCAATATCAACGATGTGGAAAATGATCAATGCGAAATTGTGCTACTCTCCAGATTTTTACCAAAGGGATTAATGGGTATCCTCTATTGGTATATCCTTTATCCATTTCATCAATATGTATTTGCCCACATGCTCAAAGGAATGGTAAACGCATCGGGGTTGAAATTTGTGACCAGACCTGAACGATTCACACCCAAAATAACGAAAACATGTACCCTTCCGGGTTAATTTTCAGGCAAATTATTTCAAAATCAAGGCAGAAATATGAATGATAAACAAAAATAATGCAGAGCCTCAAAGAGGCTCTGCATTTTGGGGTTCACTTATCCGGCTACGTCTATTCCAGGGTCACATCCAAGACTTTTATCAGGATTTTCACATTCGAAATTATTATGTCTTGTATCTACGTGGCCTTCACTTGTTTCTTTATTACTTTCTACGTAATCTTCTAATTTGTTAGTCATTTTATTACCTCATATATTTATTTTAATTATAGCCTTTTTCTTTAAGTCTCTGCCTTTTTCTTTGGGCTTGACTATAATGTATGATTTTATTTTGATTTTTCAATAAGAGAGAAATGAGGGTTTAATAATAGGTAAATACTATTATTAAAATGAAGACATTGATAAAAGAAACGATCTAAGATTGGCCTGCCTGTTTCTTAACCCCAGCTTATGACGCAGGTTTTTCCTGTGAAAACTAATGGTTGTTTCAGAAACAAACAAGATGCCGGCTATTTCTGATGTGGTCTTCCCATCCTTGACCAGTAAAGCCACCTGAAGCTCCTGGGGAGTAAGCATAACACCAGCATTGTTAAAATTCTGCATCAAAGGAGAAATAATATCATTTAAATGATCATCAAGAATATTGACGAAGGTTCTATCCTTCTCACTCAAACGTCCCGCCTTCAATTTATTTATATACGGAAGGATAAGTGTTTTTACATTGGATAGAATTTTTTTTTCCATTTCGACTTTATCATTCTCCCTCTGCCGGATTAAAACCTTTAAAGCAATATTCGATTCACTCAAACCCAGATTTTTATCTTCAAGCAATTTTTGATTTGTCTTCAAAGCTTCCTGGGTGAGCTTTAACTGGGTAATGTCTTCATGGGAAATAATAATCCTCATAGGACCATCTTCTGCCATTAAAACCGACCGCATATAAAACCATCTGGGCCCATTCGGTGAATGACATGGATAATCATATAAGAACTCATCAATTTCCCGGTTTATAATCTGCCTTATCCCAGAGGCTACTTCCATAGCATCTTTGATACCATCACCAATCGCAGCTTCACAGATATCCAGGTAGTTCATCTGATTAAAATTGACGTTTTCAGGGAGGCCATTTGCCATGGAAAAATTTTTCCAAGCTTGGTTCGTCTCAAGAATAAAACCATCCTCATCAATAATGGCAATGTGAGCTGACAGAGAATTAAAAATTTTACGAAGCAGTTTGTCTGAAAATAAAAATTGGTCTTTCCCATTTTTATCCATCATATTCACCAAATTTAAAATAAGAATTAACTAACAGTTTAACCTGAATTTTCTATTACTGTAAATAGCTGGACAATTTTTACCATAATATGCTGTCACAAAGATGACTACTTTGACTATCTTAAAACGATCCTCCCTCATAAGAATGGACTCAAGGATAAACCATTTCTTTCTGGTAGCAATTAATTTACTCTCGAATCAGGCATATTTCTTGACAAAAATCAATTCCTACTTTATTGATATATATCCTTAAAAAGGATCTTATGCGGTGGCAAAAATGGTACAAAATTCCAAACCAGTTTCACACCACTATAGGAGAATTAAATATTCTTTCCATCATTCTAAAAAAAATATATCAGGCTTTTTTTGATCTATTGCCTATTATTCTTGTGATTGCTTTTTTTCAGATTGCTGTGCTTAAGCAACCGCTCCCACAGATGGGGGAAGTCTTATTTGGTGCACTTCTTGTGGTGGCCGGTCTTACCCTTTTTGTCATGGGGCTGGAAATGGGACTGTTCCCCATTGGTGAGTCCATGGCCCACGCACTTGCCAGAAAAGGAAGTCTTTTCTGGCTCCTGTTTTTTTCTTTTGCATTAGGGTTTTCAACTACGGTGGCAGAACCGGCCCTCATTGCCGTGGCATGGGAAGCAGCAGAAATTGCCGGGAAAGGCGGTCTTATCGATCCAGGCAAGGAATCTTTAACTCAATATGCCTTCTGGCTTCGCATATCTGTGGCATTTTCCGTCGGTCTGGCCATCCTGATTGGTGTCCTGCGTATTCTAAAGGGCTGGCCGATACATTATTTGATCATCAGCGGCTATATTCTTGTTATGCTGATGACCGTCATTGCCCCCAAGGAAATCATCGGTATTGCATATGATGCAGGCGGGGTTACCACATCCACAATTACTGTACCCCTGGTTGCAGCCCTTGGTGTTGGGCTTGCCTCTTCCATCAGGGGAAGAAACCCACTGGTGGACGGCTTCGGGTTGATTGCGTTTGCCTCCCTTCTGCCCATGATTTTTGTCATGGGTTACGGGCTTATTATTTTTGGATAGAGAGGCTTTTTAAATGGAATTTTTTTATGATTTTGGCAAAACGCTGCTGGCCACCCTAAGGGATGTCATGCCGATCATATTTCTGATTGTGGGATTTCAACTTCTGGTATTGCGCCAGCCGATCCCCCATCTTAAGCGGCTCATTATCGGTGGCATTTATGTTGTCATCGGCCTTGCCCTTTTTCTGGTTGGACTTGAAAAAGCACTTTTCCCCTTAGGAAATATAATGGCCACACAATTATCCGATCCTGACTTTATTTATGGGACAGGTAAAGTAGTCACCCAGGCAGACTGGAAAGCCTACGGCTGGGTATATCTTTTTGCGGCAATGATCGGTTTTGCAACAACCATTGCCGAACCATCCCTTATTGCTGTGGCCTTTAAAGCAAGCCAGGTCTCTGTTGGAACCATCAGTCAGTGGGGGTTGAGAATTACTGTTGCCTGTGGTGTTGCGTTTGGAATCAGCCTTGGAACCTTCCGGATTGTTACCGGCACCCCCCTCTATCTATATATTCTTGTGGGTTATTTGATTGTTATTGTACAGACTATTTTTACACCAAAAAGTATTATTGCACTGGCCTATGATTCCGGTGGGGTCACTACTTCAACAGTTACCGTACCGCTTGTGGCGTCGCTTGGCCTTGGATTGTCCGCCACCGTGCCGGGAAGGAATCCTGCCCTGGATGGTTTCGGACTGATTGCCTTTGCCAGTCTGTTCCCAATCATTGCTGTTATGGGATATGCTCAGCTGACACATTGGTACAGCAAACGAAAAACAAAACATATGGAGAAAACATAATGCGATTCAAACTCATTTTATCCTCGGTTAAAGCAGATATCACTGACAGTGTTGTTGATGCGGCCAAAGAGGCAGGAGCGACCGGGGCAACAATCATACCTGCAAGGGGAACGGGTATCCACGAAGCAAAAACTTTTTTTGGTCTTTCGCTGGAAGCACAGACTGATATTATCATGCTCCTTATTGAGGAACATATGGTGTCGAATATTCTGGAAGCCATCGAAAAAGCGGGTGAATTTCATAAACCCGGGACTGGAATTGCTTTTGTAGTACCTATTGAACAGGTTGTGGGTCTGGAAAGCCAAATCGATAAATTCAAAGAAGATGTCAGAAAAAGCTATTTTTAAGGAGAATAAATTATGGAATCCGAAAATACCGCTATCATCCGTGCCAGGGATGTGATGCACACACAAATAGTGTCGATTGACGGCATGGCAACTGCCAGAGAGGCTGTTGCAAAAATGCGTTCTGAAAAAGTATTTTCCCTTCTTGTCAAAAAGAGACATGCGGATGATGCCTGGGGCCTGGTGATTGTTCAGGATTTTATCAAAGGCGTTATCATACCGGGCAGGTCACCGTCTGAAGTAAATGTTTATGAAATCATGACAAAGCCGATAATCACTGTACCGGCAGATATGGATATTCGATATGTTGCCCGTTTAATGTACAGTGGCGGTCTTCGACGTGCTCCGGTTGAAGAAAATGGTAAACTTATCGGAATGATATCTCTTTCTTCATTGATTCTCGATAATGATCTTTTCTAGAGAAAAAAAGATTTCCTTGGAAATAATTATTGTTGATTTTCCGTCGCAAAAATCCGTCTTGCCCACGGTAAATTGAAGGGAAAGGATTATTAACCCAAATATTGTTTTAAATATTAGATATAATACCAAGGGATAGATATCGTGAGTGCGTGTGAGCCCGCCTGAAGGGCTCCCACACACTCACGATATCTATCCTTTTCAACGTACCAATATATAAATATAATTTTAGAAGCTTCTGAAAAATTTTTTCCCGGGATTAACTTGCTTAAACCCATTGTTTGATAAAATTTTCAATGGCCTTATAAATCCTTTTAGCACCCTCCCCTATCAAGATTCCATGACATTCATAATCAAAGATATAATACTCTTTTATTTCAGATCCTATCTGCTCAAATAATTTAAGGGTGCCTTTGGGATTTACGACAGGGTCTTTTCTGGATTGGACAACCAGGGTTGGTTTATTGATGTTTTTAAGCTTTGGTTCAAGTTGGTCCATAAGTTTTTCAAGTTGATGAATACCTGCAATAGGATTTCTTAAGTAATTGATACGGGGGTTTTCAGGATTATTTTCAATAAATTCTTTTGCAATGGTATCCAAATGGATCTTTTTTATCATTGAATTCCAGGCATCAATGGCTGGAACAAAATACGATCCTAAGTCCTGAAGCCTCATGGGTGGTGCTACTGCAAAAACAGCCTGGATATCACCCAGTCTTGTGGACAATTCCAAAGCAAGCCCGGCACCCGTTGAAAAACCGCCTACAATTATTTTCCTGCATGAATGTTTTAAGACAACATAGGCCTCTTCTGCTGATTCTATCCACTGCTCATAACTGGTTTTGGCAAGGTCTTCCGGCGCTGTCCCATGCCCTTTCAATCTTGGTACATAAACTGTAAAAGATTTTTCATGCAGATAATGTGCAAATGTTTTCATCTCTTCAGGAGCTGCCATATAGCCATGAATCAAAAGGACGCCTGCACTTTGGGTATTATGTTTTAAAAATATGGGTCTTCCTATTCTTTTTTTTTTTGATTCTCCTTCAATATAGTGATCATTATAATCCCGGGAAAAATCCACATTTATCTTTTCTAAAAGTTTGTCTTTCACAAGACTCATTATCTCATCACAAGATTTTTGAGCAACATTTTTTAAAAAATTTTCAACCTTTCTTACCGGTTCTACTTCATTGGCCATAACAAGAATTGGATTTTCAATTCTGATAGTATGAAAATTTGATTTGGTAATAAATTTGGTCTGATCCTTAAATATTTTACCATCTTTAATTTTTATAACATTTGTATTTTCGGCAATGACAAAAAAATCGGCAAATCGTTTAAACCGGTCATCAGTAAGTAGATGGATTTGGTTTTCATGGAAATTATCAGATACAAAATATGTTTTGTTGGACGCAATCCATAAAATTGCAAAATACACCTTACATTTAAATTCATATATATCAATGCCATCTTCTCTGTATGGGAAATGTTTAAGGATACATGCCAGAACATGATCGTAATTAAAACTTGTCATGGAATATACGGCTGACATATAATTTTCCATGATTTTAATTGAAAACTGCTTTAAGATCTGCTTTGCATTTATATCACCATCAAGCTCGATTTTTCTCTTGGCAGCCAGCATGCTTTCAATATAGGGATCATTTAAATACCCTTTAATATTAACAGGTTCCCCAAAGCGAATATTGATATCCACATTGGAAAACAACATGCTTCCTTCGGTCATTAATTCGTCCATGACCCTTTTTGAAGGTTCCTTCATCACTATCTGGGCTATTTTGCTTAAAATATTTTCCTTTGGGCTTGCAGGATAATAGGTGATGTTTACAGGAACTATATGTGTTTCCTGGTTAAGAACCTGATCAGAATCTTCTATTTCAAAGACATTGACAAGTCTATCAAATTCAGATTCATTCAACTCTTTCATTCTTCTTAAGCGCTCGCGATAAAATTCACTGCGAAGTGCAACAATGGCAGCACCAGTGTGAGGCCGTTTAGCTTCTCTTTCATCGCTAAGAGCAAACTGATCCCTTTTAATCAATTTTTTATTCTTAACCATCATTCCTTCGGGGAAAATAATCCATTGAACATCACCTGACAATAATGTTCTTAATATGAGTTCATCCCTATGGGGATCTTTTGTGGATACAGCACCCAGATTATTTAAGGCACCCTTTAAAACCGGAACATCAAACAATTCTGCAGCAGCAAGTGACCAGATCTCCTTTTTGGTGATATTATGAATGTGAAAGGGGAGAAAAATGGTTTCTATCCTTGTAAAATGATTGGCCGTAAAAATAACAGATCCATCAGGGATATTGTGCTTTCCCGAAATCTTGATGCTTGCCTTTGAAAAGCCTGAAAAAGTTTTAAGTGTATAACTGGATAATTCAAATGCAAATCTGTTCATAATTTATACCTTAAAACAAGATTGTTTATCTATGGTATTTATAATATAACTAATTGATGTTAATATAAATCTTGACCATGTAAACGATAATACTTAATGTATCGCTTTTGTCAAAGAAAATTATTCATATTAGAAAAGATTGGAGGATTTTAATTGTATTCTAAAATAACCATACTGACCTTTCCACCGGAAATCTCCCAAAAAGCACTGGTATGTCAGTTAACAAAAAAATATGACCTTTTATTTAATATTTTGAGTGCCAGAATATCCAATAAAAAAGAAGGGTATATGGTGCTGGAAATTTCCTCAGCATCTAAAACAGGATTTAATAAAGGCATAAAATTTTTAAAGGACCAGGGAGTTTCCATCTCCAGTCCTGAACATCAAATTTACAAAGATGAAGAGATTTGTACACATTGCGGGGCCTGCACTGCAGTCTGTCCAACAGAAGCCCTTTATATCAAACGCCCTGAAATGGAAGTCATTTTTGACAAGGAAAAGTGCAGCGTGTGCGAGCTTTGTGTTGTGACCTGCCCCACAAGGGCCATGGGGCTGTTTTCTTCAAAGGCTCAAGAAGTTTTGGTATGAAAAACCCGATTGTTGCAGTTGCCTTAAGCGGAGGAGTAGACTCCCTTGTTTCAGGATATCTCTTAAAACAGAAATACAAAAATGTTTTTGGCATTCATTTTACAACGGGTTACGAAAAAGAGCCTGCCGATGTGATAAGTCTTGAAAACCAGCTCGGGTTTCCGGTTACTTGTATCGATCTTTCTAACATCTTTGAAAAAAAG
>Ga0307988_1001416_pt1 | contig 13522 bp, 13 predicted proteins | sample EllFjometagen183_FD_203166 | JGI IMG/M metagenome (GOLD analysis project Ga0307988, IMG submission 203166) | Marine microbial communities from Ellis Fjord, Antarctic Ocean - #183 | ecosystem: Environmental > Aquatic > Marine > Unclassified | place: Southern Ocean | collected 2014-10-08 | reverse complement strand
CTGCTGATGCAGGCTATCTGGTATATGAATTCATGATCCCAATCGGAACAGAAACTTGGGAGATTAACCCAAGTGCAGAAAATCAATCGAGTTTGGCAATTTTTGTACTGGATGATAATACTCCTGATGCACATGGATTTGATGGCTGGTGGCCACTGGATAATATAAATCTGTTTGCTCCTGCTGGTTTTGGAACAATTACTTACGGTGCAGTTCCTGAAGTTCCACCTGCTCCTGAAAATGTAACCATAGATGTAATTGAAAGCTATGATGATTTAACATTCACTCTCAATTGGGAGATGCCATCAATAAATGATTTTGATCATTTTAATGTCTATTTTGCAATTGATAGTGATGAATTTGAAATCCTTGATGAAACTATCGGGATCCAATATTTTTATGAACATGAGTATATTCCTACAACAATATATAAATTCTACCTAACGACAGTAAATCAGCAGGGAATGGAATCAGATCCTTCTGAAATTGTAGAATTTTGGTCTGTAGATTCTGATGATTTACCAGCACCATTAGTTACAAAACTGAATGGTAATTATCCCAACCCGTTTAACCCTACAACAAAGATTAATTTCAGCATCGAACAAGACAAACAAGTTGAATTAACTATCTACAATTTAAAGGGACAAAAGGTGAAACAATTAATTAATGATCAGCTTCCAGCTGGACAACATGAAATAATCTGGAATGGAAAAGATGATAATGGTAAACAGGCAGCTTCAGGAATCTACTTTTACAAAATGAAAAGTGGAGATTACCAGCAAAGTAAAAAAATGTTGTTATTGAAGTAAACAATCGTAAAATAGAGATGTTGTTTACTCCGGTGGCACTTGCTGCCGGAGTTCTTGATTTATTATAAACGAGGAAATAATTAATGCCTTTAAAGAATATGTCAGATTGGGAATGGCGTTACAAGATGGCAGAAAAGATCTGCACCCGATTGGATTTTGAAAAATTCGGTGTAAAAGGATTTTACATTTTCGGCAGCACAAAAAATGCTACTGCCGGTCCAGCTAGTGACATTGATATACTCATCCATTTTCGTGGAGATCAAAAACAGAAAGAATGCCTTCTGATTTGGATGGACGGATGGAGTCAGGCTTTGGCAGAGATCAATGAACAGAAAACAGGATATGAATCCGATGGACTTCTGGATGTGCATTTGATAACAGATGAAGACATAAAAAATAAAACGAGTTTTGCTGTGAAAATCAATGCAATAACCGATGCTGCCCGACCACTTAAGGTGATAGATTAAATGAACTGCTTTTTTGCAACTGATCTGCACGGAAAAATCTCCCGATATCAATCCTTGATCGATGAAATAAAAAAAGAGCTTCCCGATGTTGTACTAATTGGTGGAGACCTACTTCCCGGATTCAATAATTTGTTTGGAGATTTTATAATAGAATATCTCGTTCCAAAATTTGAAGAATTAAAAACCGAGTTAAAAGATAACTATCCAAAAATTTTCATTATTATGGGAAATGATGATCCCCGCATTGAGGAAGAAAAGTTAATAAAAGCTGAGAAGAAGGGTATTTGGACTTATCTGAATGAGAAGAAGATTAATTATAATGGTTATGATTTTTATGGTTATGCTTATGTTCCACCTACTCCCTTCCGATTAAAAGACTGGGAGAAATTTGATGTTTCACGTTATGTTGATGTCGGTTGTGTTTCTCCTCTCGAAGGTTCACGAACAATTGCAGTAGATCCAGTAGATATTGAATATTACACCATTGCCAAAGATCTACAAAAACTAATGAAGGATGATCTTTCTAAAGCAATCTGTCTTTTTCATGCTCCACCATATCAAACTAATCTGGACAGAGCCGATCTAGATGGTCGTATAATAGATCATGTTCAAGTGGATGTTCATGTAGGAAGTATTGCTATAAAGAATTTTATCGAGAATAGACAGCCGAAGATCACATTGCATGGTCATATTCACGAATCATCACGCATTACAGGACATTGGAAACAGAAACTGAAAGAGACGTATTCCTATTCTGCTGCCTGGGATGGAACGGAATTGGCATTAGTAAAATTCGATCCGGAATTTCCGGAAAAAGCAGAGCGTAAATTGCTATATTGAAAAGATAGATCCGCATTTGCAATTTATTAATCTATTGGTTTAATTTACTCAATCTGTTCAGTTCTCTTTTTCTATCAACTTCACTAAGTAATTTTTTTCGCATTCTTATGCTTTTAGGTGTTATTTCTAAAAGTTCATCGTCGTTAATATATTCCATGGCTTGCTCTAAACTGAACTGTCTAGGTGGAGCCAGCTTAATAGAATCATCAGATCCAGATGCACGAACATTTGTGAGTTTCTTACCTCTAACCACATTTAAAACCAGATCATTTTCACGTGAATGCTCTCCAACTATCATTCCGGCATAAACTTCCACAACCGGACCAATAAACAAAATCCCTCGAGCTTGAAAATTATATAACGAATATGCAGTAGATGTACCTCTTTCCATAGCTATCAAAACTCCACGAGTTTTTCTATCCATGTCACCTTTATAAAATTCATACTCATAAAAGCTGTGATTAATGATACCGGTTCCACGAGTTGTAGTTAAAAATTCATTTCTAAAACCAATCAAACCACGAGCAGGAACCTTAAACTCTAAGCGTGTATAACCGTCGCTACCAGTTACCATATCCATCATTTCACCTTTTCTTACGCCCAGCATTTCGATAACTGTTCCTACAAATTCATCAGCAACATCTATAATCGCCAGCTCAATAGGTTCTGTACGCTTTCCATCTAACTCACGGAAGATAACCCTTGGTCTGGAAACCTGAAATTCAAAACCTTCACGACGCATGTTTTCAATGAGGATTGCCAGCTGAAGTTCACCACGACCTTTAACAGTAAACTCATCTCTATTTTCTGTATGCTCTACCACTATGCTTACATTAGTTTGCAGTTCTTTTTGCAATCTATCCCAGATGTTCCTGGAAGTAACATATTTACCTTCATTCCCGGCAAAAGGAGAATCATTCACTTTAAAAGTCATTGATAAAGTTGGTGCATCGATCTCAATTATTGGAAGCGGTTTGGGATCCGCTTTACAGGCTGCAGTTTCACCAACATCAACCCGTTCCATCCCTGCTAAGGATACAATATCTCCAGCATAAGCTGTTTTTATCTCTTTCTTTTGTAGTCCTACATATTGGAAAATCTTTGAAATTCTATACAACAACCGCTCTCCGTCCCGCTTTAAAAGCACAACTTCTTCACCCTGCTTCACTTGTCCATTTGTAATCTTACCAGTACCAATTTTGCCTAAATAATTATCATATTCAATGGCAGAGATCAACATTTGAAATGGTTTTGAGACATCACCTTCTGAATCTTTCACTTTATGAATTATCGTTTCAAACAAAGGGATCAAATCAGTATTTTTGTCTTCCAATTCATACCTGGCATAACCATCTCTGCCGGAAGCATAAAGAATCGGGAAATCTAACTGAGCATCATTTGCATTAAGTTCTACAAATAGGTCAAAAACCATTTCAAGTACGTCTGTTGGCCTAGCATTAGGTCGGTCTATTTTATTTATAATAACTATCGGATTTATACCTAATTCTAATGATTTCTTTAATACGTACTTTGTTTGAGGCATTGGACCTTCAAAAGCATCTACCAACAACAGAACAGAATCTACCATTTTCATTATACGTTGAACTTCACCACCAAAATCGGCATGACCTGGTGTATCAACTAAGTTTATTTTATAATCTTTATAAGTAAGCGATGCATTTTTAGAAAATATCGTTATCCCACGCTCTCTTTCCAAATCATTGCTATCCATCACACGTTCGGCAACATTCTCATTATCTCTAAAAACACCCGAATGTTTTAATGCTCCATCTACCAATGTTGTTTTACCATGATCAACATGAGCGATAATGGCAATATTTTTAATTTTTCTCATTATTCCTCTATTTATTAATTTCTCTAATTAATACTTATGATGTCTTAAAAAAGCAGAAGGTTATAGAGTCAATGCATTTAAATTACTTATAAATAGTTACTTCTAATTTCATTACAATACTCATATTATTAATAAAAGTTATTTATTAAATAATTGACATTAAAATAACTGTAACTAATTTGTTTTTTGTCTCGGGGGAGGATAATGCTGTCGGAAAACATTTATGAAATACTAAAGAAGTGCGCTTGGATTCTTTTTTTTGTTTTATTAATTTTAAGTATTGCAAATCTCGTATTATCAATTTCAGAAAATTTCTTTCATAAAACACTACCTTTGAAGATTGATAATGGAATTGTAGTACAAGCATCTAACAATTCTTTAGTTACCTTCTTCAATAATAAGATCATTACAAAAGTAGATACACAGAGAATTGAGCATTCTACAGCAGTACTCGAAGAGAAACCCGAAGAAGAAGAAAATGATCTAACAAGAAGATTTATTCTTGGATCTGAATTAAACCATGGAATCCAAGTTTCGTATAATGAAGATTTTGAAAGAGTTAGCATAGATTCTGTTGAGATCGTTTTTGTAGACACTCTTACAAATATTATAGGTAAACAATTTATTAAAGTCGATAAGAAAATTGATAAACTTGGAATTTTAGGTTTTGCAGGGAATTTTGCATTAATTATTTTTGCTTTTTTCAATGCTTTCCTGCTATTAAAATACAGTTCATCCAGAGAAAATATCCTAATTGTATTTTTTGTTTTATTTTTAATTACACCATCTCCAAACTTAATACTTGGAAAATCAGTTTTATATATTTGGACAATTCTATTATCTCCATTTTGGGGTGTTCTGTTTTACCATTTTATGGCTCTTAAGGCTGGTATAGGAAAAAATTGTAAGAAGTTGTATATAGCTTCTGCTATCATTTTTTTCATCGGTTATATTGCCAGCATACTTATAAAAGAGAGTTTTGATTTTATTCATATTTGGTCAGCTTATTGGATGTTTAAAGGATTTTTATTATTAAGGAAGGAGTACAGGAAATCTCGTTCGATTGAGTTAAAAAGATTGTGGGGAGCATTCAGCGGGATCGGTATTTCAATGATCTCTATCATTTTGATATTCATTTTAGCTGTTGTTATCGGGTTATTTGCTGGCATTTCAAATCTTACAGGACTCTCGATGTTGATAAAATCGTATTCAGAATTTTTAGGTATTTTCATCGCAATATTGGTGCTGATCCCTATCTTAGGAATTTTCTTAGGTTTCCTTTGGTTCCTTGGTTCATTTACTTGGAGTCTTCTCACTGGAACTGTGATGGGTTTAAAAATTAGAAGCACACTTATCTCAACAATTACCGGTGTAGTTTTCGTGATCGTGTTTGGTTTAGTGGATTACTCTTTGGGAGAAATTTTACAAAGTCTTTTTGGAAAATTCGTCGGTTCGGAATTTATTGCGGGTATTCCTGTAACTATTGGAATGATAACACTATTTAATCCTGTCCGCAGTAAAATTGAAAAGTTAGTGGATAGCAAATTAAATACAAGTGAATTGGATTTTCTGGAAAAAACCGAATCATTTACCAACAATATTTCTGAAGAGGGAGTTCTAGAAGGTTTTGAAGAGTATATTTGTGAAAACCTGATATTAAGGCTAAAACTTAATAAGGTTGCACTGATATCTTATGATAGTAATTTGAAAGCATATAAATTTAATGAGATCCGCGGAAGCGATGTTATAGAAAACTCCATTGTGGATGATGTTCATTTGTTGCTGCTGGAAAATAGAATTCAAACCAATAACAAAGCGGTGAATGAGAATCCTCAGGAGATCTCTAGTTTTTCAATGATAATTCCAATAATTAATGACCCTGATCATAAATGGTTTTTGGCTCTTGGCAAGAAAGCAGATAAATCGCTTTATAATAAAAAAGATGAATTAGCTTTGGTTCAGCTAACCGACAGGATCAAGCTTTCTCTTAAATTTATTTTAGCTTATGAAGATATTGTAAATAAAAAATATCAGCAAACAATTTCTAAGCATGAAGAAATTATAAAAGAAAAAGATCATGTGATACGAATGCTAAAAAAAGAGCTGAACGGAATATCAATATGAGCATGCTTTCAGACAAAATTGATAAAACCGTTTGACAATATATATATTGAAATTAATTTATTTGATAATAAAATATTTATTTTTGTTATAGGGAGGATAAATGACAAATAAAATATGGGAATATTTCTTAAATGATGAATATTCATTTTCTATTACTGTTGATAAAGCAGGTAGAAAAACGGGCAAACTGGTTGACTTAAATAAAAATGAAGTTCTGGCAGATAACTTGATACAAAAGGTTATCCCAGAAAATCTTCCCAACCTTTTAAATGTAGCAAAAGTTGTTATTAATGCAGCTTGGCAGGATGGAAAGATTCTTCCCGCAGAAAAAGAAGCCTTTAATAAAGCCTTTGAAAATGTTGCTTTTACTGATGCACAATGGGCAGAACTTTCGGAAGAATTCGTTAGCCCTTCACCAATAGATGAACTAATTAAGGATATAAAATCCAGAGATCAACAAATGCTTATCTTGGAGACTTCACTTCTTTTGGTAATTGCAGATGGAGAATTCCATCCAAAAGAGAAAGAATTTATAGATTACCTGGTTAAGAAATTTGAGTTGGATACTGAGGATTTTGCACTACTTTACAAAGTTTTACCAAAACGAGTAAAGAAATACATCATCAAAGAAAAGCTGCATGAAGGATTAAACATTAGGGCTGATGAGATAGAAGTGTTAGATAAATTCATTCCTCTAATTAGTGTTAAAGAGCTTAAACATGAACATGTCTATCGAAATTTAATGAGTAATTGGAGAAACCGAAGAACGCGTTATTCAAAGATAAAATCTTATTAAGTTAGAAATTCTTGAATGAGAAATTTCATTCGTCATCCATCGGATATTCCAATTGAACATAAACATAGTAATTCTATGGAATATACGAAGGAAAAACTAAAGAATATCGGGCATGGTGGTCTCAGTTTCAATTCTAAAGTTAGCATTGAAACAGGGACCACTATCAATTTAAAGATACATCTCCGCAAACCTGCGTTCAAAGCAACGGGCATAGTTACCTGGTGCAATAAAACTGGTGATCATTATGAAGTTGGTGTTACGTTTAATAATGAACACACCGGATTTGGAGTTCGGATGGTAGAGCAAATTTGCCATATTGAACATTATAAAAGAGAAATATTAAAAAAAGAGGGCAGAATTTTTAACGGCAAAGAAGCAGCTGAAGAATGGATAAAGAAAAATGCTGCAGCATTCCCCCGATAAAGACCTCATAATAAAATTATGGCTCATAATACAATAAGATCAAGTTACGATAAACTAACCCAGAGGTTAAACCGCTTTCCTCAAGGAGCACCTCCTTCTGAACTTTTATTTAAAATACTTAAAATGTTATTCAGCCAAAAGGAAGCTGAACTTGTTTCATTGATGCCTATAAAACCTTTTACTGCAAAAAAAGCCAGTCGTATCTGGAAAATGGATATCACCAATACAAAAAAGATTTTGGATACCTTAGCAGATCGTGCTATCCTGGTTGACATTGAACAAAATGGAGAAACGGTTTATACGCTTCCTCCGCCCATGGCAGGCTTCTTTGAATTCTCAATGATGCGTCTTAGGAATGATATCGATCAGAAGGTGCTGGCTGAACTATTTTATGAATATTTGAATGTGGAAGAAGATTTTATCCGCGAATTATTTACCAGAGGAGAAACTCAGCTAGGACGAACCTTCGTGCAGGAACCAGCACTTTCCAATGAAAACGCTCTCTATGTTTTAGATTACGAACGTGCAACAGAAGTTATAAAAACTGCTACTCATATCGGTGTTGGGATCTGTTATTGCCGTCACAAAATGGAACATATCGGAAAAGCTTGTGATGCTCCTCAAGATATTTGTATGACTTTTAATAACGTTGCAGACTCTTTAACCAGACATGAAGTTGCTCGTAAAATTGATGAGGTTGAGTGCTTGGATCTATTACAGATAGCTTATGAACACAACCTTGTACAATTTGGTGAAAATGCCAGAAATAATGTTAGTTTCATTTGCAATTGTTGTGGATGCTGCTGCGAAGCAATGATAACTGCCAGACGATTTGCGATATTGAATCCCATCCACACCACAAACTTTCTTCCTTCCATCAATACAGAAATTTGTAACGGCTGCGGAAAATGTGTTAGTGTTTGCCCGGTTGAAGCAATGACACTTATTTCTGCTAACGACACTGATAATCCAAATAAAAAAATTGCAAAAGTGGATGAAGATCTTTGTCTGGGATGTGCTGTTTGCGTGAGAGCATGTTCGAAACAAAGTATTATCCTTAAACCCCGAGATAAAAGAGTTCTTACTCCATTAAATGGAGTACACAGAGCAGTGGTAATGGCAATTGAACGCGGGAAACTGCAAAATCTAATCTTTGATAACCAAGTATTATGGAGTCATCGAGCTCTGGCAGGTGTGTTGGGTGTTATTCTAAAAATGCCGCCAATTAAACAAATATTAGCCAGCCGGCAGATCAAGTCTCGTTATCTAGAAAACTTAATTAGCAAGCATTACCATTAAGGAGCCTTTTACACTATTCTCTACCCAATCGTCATCCTGACGAATCTTTCTCGTTGCTCTCCACAGGAAGAATGACTTGTAGAAAATTCTTTTACTCAAGAAAACAATGTTGCTGTCTCTCTGAAGAACTCTCACAAAGGCATTATCACGAAGAGTCTACAGCACTCCGGATTCCGCACGGCGCATAAATCCATAGGAAGAATAGACCAAACAAAACTAGCACATGTTTTCTGAATTGACTTAAGGATTAAATTGCAAATTATTCTTATCTGTATCCCAATTTAACGAATTCTTTATAATGTAATCCCGAATATTATTTAACGATGATTCATTACGAATTATGTGATCGTAAAATGAACGCTGCCAACGGAATTCATTCAATCCTGTTTGGTGTATCAATTTAGAAGATGTGGCTTTAAATGCACCAATCAATTCGGATAATGGTTTTATCTTTTGTAGGGACAGGTCGCGACCTGTCCGAATAATATTATTACCCTTTGGGGCATGATCTAATCCATTATTATTGGACGGATTAAAAGACAGGTCACGACCTGTCCCTACTGTATCAATAATCAAAATACCATGGAAATGATTCGGCATTATTGCATGTTCACCATATTTGATGTAATTGTATTGATCTTGTAACCACAACCATCTTTCCCTTACAATCTTACCACATTCATTCAAGATCATTTTGCCATCTTCTATTTTACCGAAAAACGATAACCGGTCTTTGGTACAAATCGTAACGAAATAATAACCTGACGAGGAATAATTATACGTTTTGTATCTATTTGCTTTACGGTTCATTATACATTCTCATAGTTTTATTGTAGTGGACGGGCATGCCTGTCACCTACAATAAAACGACTTTTCCGAATAATGTCACAAATCTTAAATAAAAATCTTAAAGTATTAAATTAAAGTCAATTAATATTAATCGCAAATAAAAAATCAACTCTTTTGTGAATTATCAACTTATAGCTTACAATTTTTTCCATTGACTCTACTAAGCATTTAAAAAACTTCAAATAAATTATGGATAAAGATAAAAAAATAAGAGTATTAATATTGGCGCAAATGATAGCTCTCTCTATGGCAGCTGTATCAATTCCTGCGCTCATTACTACCTTTCAGAAAGAGTACAATCTCTCTATTGCCCAATCTGCAATAATTCCCATTCTTAGTACAATTGGCGGATTTATAACCAATATAATTATCGCTTCTGTATCAGCTCGGTTGGGGTTGAAAAGATTAAATCTCTACTTCCTGTTTATAAGTTTAGTTGCCTGTGTTATCCTGGCTTTTTCCAGCAATATTTATCTCTTCCTATTTGGCATCACGCTTATTGGAATTTCCACAGCATTCGGGCTTACCAATACATCTACCATATTCGCTCACATTAAACTTAAATATCAAAACTACGGTGTGTTCCATGCTTTTTTCGGCATCGGTGGCATAATTTCCCCAGCTATCATCAGCTTCCTACTTACACATAACCTCAGCTACCGCTACATTTACTATTTTCTTATTGTAGTTTTCCTTGGTTTTATCGGTTTTGTAGCTACTTCCAGTTTGATAGAGAACAGAAAATATGATAACATAAAAGTTAAAGAAGCATTCGGGATTATACGCAAAAGCTTTATTCTGCCAGTACTCATTATCATAGTATTCCAAGCCGGAAGCGAGCAGGGAATTGTGATGTGGAGCGGTAACCTTTTAAGTGATGCGATGGGACATTCAGCTCAATCTGCATCGATGCTGCTTAGCTTCTATTGGATTATTTTTACGGCATCCAGATTAATGATACAATTTTTAGAAAAGCCCCTGGGAAAATTGAACTCTGTAAAAATTAGCAGCACTCTTGCTATCTGTTTTCTGGTTTTGCTTCTACTCACGAATAAACCCGTATTCTTTGTTCTGCTGGCTGCTGCTATGGCTCCCACTTTCCCACTGATGCAAAAATACTCAGCACAAAAATTACCACCACGAGAAGTTGGACTTTTTAATGGAATGGTGTTTGCCTTTGCCAGTATGGGAAATATGCTAATTGCAGGAGCTATGGGTGGATTAGGTGACTATAATTTAAAACTATCTTATACTATCCCAATATTCTGCGCACTAATTATCTTAGCTCTCACCTTCCACCTGGCTTCACTTAAAAGATCAGGGAAAGTAGAGGTTTCTCCTAGATAACGCCTCTCCCTAAACGTCTCCAGAGGAGAGGGGAATAAAAGAAACTAACCGTCATTCTGACGAATCTTGCACGTTGTTCTCTTAAGGAAGAATCAATTAATCATAAACTGCGAAACAACAAATTATTCTTATCTGTATCCCAACTTTGTGGATTTTTCCTAATGTATTCCTTAATTTTATTTAACGACGATTCATTACGAATTATGTGATCATAATAGGATTTTTGCCATTGAAAATTATTATCATATTTGCGATGTATTAATTTGGAAACGGCAGATTTGAACGAACCGATGACAACTGGTAATTTTTGATGTTGCCGGTTTTCGTTTTCATTTTCGTTTACATTCTGTAGATAATTGGCACGCCTGTTATCGTTGCCATTTTGTTGGGAACAGGCAGACCGATTTACGTTTGTATTTTGTAGGGAACAGGCATGCCTGTTCCCTACAAAATCATCTATAATAATTATCCCATGAAAATGATTGGGCATAACCACAAATTCATCAATTCTTATATTCGAAAAATGTTCCGGGATTTCTAACCAACATTCCCCTGCGATCTCACCGTATTTATTCAAAATCATTTTACCATCTTTTGTCTTACCGAAATAACACAAACGATCTTTGGTGCAAATCGTAACGAAATAATAACCTTGTGATGAATATTTATAATCTTTGTATCTGTTTGCTTTGCGGTTCATTATACATTCTCATGGTTTTATTGTAGGGGCTAGGCATGCCTGACCCTTACAATAAAACGGTATTTACGGAGGCCCTGAACCTATCCCCTAACAACAGGTAACCTGGCTTTTAACCAATCCTGTAATCCACCCTCATAATCATAAACGTTTTTGTAACCTAACTCATCCAGCCGACCGGCTGCATCTGAAGAAGATGCTCAGTCCGGATTTGTACAGTAGGTGATTACAAGCTGTTCTTTATTGGGGATAAGCTCCCCTACATTTTCATCGAATCCTTCTAAACGAATAGGAATATTTACCGAATCTGGAATATGAACTTTAGCAAAACTATCCGGACGTAGGGCATTAAGCAGTACAAACTCCTGCTTATCTGCTATTAATTTTTGAATCTCTTCTTTAGTAATAGTTTTCATAATTATCCTCTCTGTCTTTTTTTCAATATCACGCTGATTATTGTTCCATTGATTCTGAATATCATAATACAGCTTCGATAAAATCTCTGATAATTATTATGCAAGCTTCAAATGTTATGTCCGTGTTTAAATCCATCCTTAATAAAAATGCTTTCCATTGAATCTGATTTGTTGCATCATTCATAAAGTCTTCTGTGTAGATGATTGTCCGAGAGGAAAGATCGGTTTCACGATTTTTAAATGTAGTTTCAATAGCTTTTTTCAATATGCTAAGATCAAATTTACAATTGCGAACCATGAAGTAAATATCATAGAAATCTTTCATCCCACTTGTAGCATAATTTAACTTAACAATTGCTTCAAATTTTTCTGCAATGGCAGATTCCGGAGTATATCCCTTCAATTTTGGAATCGAAGAATTTGCCAGCAGAACCGGAAAATCCAATGAAATAGGAGCGGGAAAGATCTTATCTCCAAAGCCAATATCAAAATGCATTCTTCTCTTTATTTTTCCAAGATAGGCAATACAATAAATCCTGATGCCCTGATAATCTGCATCTTCTTTTATCAATTCAGATTCAAGTGAGTCTGCATCGAATTTTACACCATCTTTTTCTTCTATGAGAATAACTTCTCGAAACATATCTAATACCTTTTTTTCAGAATTTGGAGTATTAATTCCTAAGAAATCAATATCCTTAGTAGGTCTGATACGTGATATATCAAAAGCAAGATAAAGAAGAGCACCCTTTAATATGAAATTATATTTAAATATAGAAATTGAAAGCCGGTAGAGTAGCCTCTCCTGAAAGTATTGCAGCAAAACTGCATTAAAATTACGGTTAGAATCTTTGGCTATTTTTAGTAGTCTGGCTCTCACGGATGCTTCAACATTCTTTATAAGCTTTTTCACTTTACCACCATCGCTTTTAGATATGGAAGCAGAACTGTCTTTACCTGACATTTAATTGCATATTTTCTAAGTTTGGCTAGATTTGCATCTTTACGCCTGAGGTAATTCCTCAGTCCTTCCAGAGCAAGATCTTCTCCCAGTTTATTGCGATAACGGAACATATCGCAAATGGTTTTTTCTGCGTTATAAATTTTAAAGGAACCCGTCTTTGTTTTTATCTCTTCAATTCCAAGCTCATAAAATGTATCTTGATAATAATAAACTTTAACCGGAGGATATTTCATACTGAATTTATCTGTGTTGTGAGGAACAGCAATAGAAATAACAGGGGGATTAACAGTTGATAGCTGATGAAATTCCAGTGCGGAAATAAGACAAATTACTGCATTTTTTTTAGCATTAGCTACATCAAGAAAACTAAGATACTCATCCCAAGAATAATCTATCAGCTTATAAAGACCCGGATTAATCTTTTCGATTATTTTCATGTCCATTGCTTTGGCAATATCTCTAGTGTGAATACCTGCATTACGCAGATCCTTCATTCTTGAATAACCATGATGTACTTTAAAGAATTTAATTAGCTTTTCCACTAGAGCCCTCCGGTTTATATTCAAGGCAGATACATTCTATTCACATTGTAAACGATCCAAATATTGTTTTAGTAGTTTTGTTGTAAAGCTTTTT
>Ga0307988_1001415_pt1 | contig 13524 bp, 7 predicted proteins | sample EllFjometagen183_FD_203166 | JGI IMG/M metagenome (GOLD analysis project Ga0307988, IMG submission 203166) | Marine microbial communities from Ellis Fjord, Antarctic Ocean - #183 | ecosystem: Environmental > Aquatic > Marine > Unclassified | place: Southern Ocean | collected 2014-10-08 | reverse complement strand
CGCACGCATGCGGTATGACATACTGTGTTTACCACGTGCTAAGCTGCGAATATAAAAACGCACCAAAGTATCACGCATTTCCACAAATGCACCTAAATTATTCTGAGTATAACCACTCAAAACTCTTATCGGTTCAAAGCCTGCCGGTTTGCCGTCATTAATAATAATATACTCGTAATCGTTTTTAGATTCAATAGTAAATTCAATTTCTATCAAATCCCCGCTCAAGATTTTAGAAAAATCATCAATTCCGATACGTTCATAGCGTTCCACACCCACTTTTAATGCCTGACCGCGTCCGCCACGGGCATTCGCCTGAGCTTTAATTGGAAGGAGTTTATAATACTTCCTTCTGACTTTTAAATCCAAGCCTGCATGCTTGATTGAGTCTTCCATACTAAAGTAAGAAGTATAGGTATTGAAATAAAGTGTTCCTTTACCTTGACGACGAATTTCTACCTTGTGTTTGCCTGAAGTCAATTCTTTTCCAGAAAGCTTGATCGAATTATCAATATCAAACATATTAGCCGAGTTTATAACAACTTTTCTGAGAACTTTTCCGTCAAAAAGCACTTCAACGGTCATGTCGGGTTTGGCTTCACCGCTTTTCTGTATAAATTCACACAAAGCTTCTACGCAAAGCCCGGTGTCAATGACCGAAGTCCAGTAGCTGGCATTTTTGCGGTTGATAAGAATATATTTAGCTAGCCAGGCGGCACGTTTACCGCGTGGATCGACTTTGGACAAGAGTTTTAAATATGAAGCCTGAGTATTAATGTCACGACCGTGCCAGTTCCACCAGGAACTATCAGGGGTGAGTAAATGAGCAGTTTGGTTTTCTTCGTCTTCAACGATAAACTGTTCAATATTCTTGAGTAGCATCTTGAGTTTACTTTTAGCTTTCAGACGATAAGATGTGTTTGCGAGAATCGCTAATCCGTTAACGCTTAATTTACCCCGCTCTGCAAAGAGTTTTTCAAACATGAATTTAGATTTCATGCGTGCCTTGGACAAAGTGTCAAAAACCAAAGCATCCATATTAGTGATATGTTCTTTTTTCTTTATAGCTTCAATTCTGTTATCCTGCCACATTTTGAGCCAGCTAATCCCACGTTTGAGCATTGCTTTATCTACATTATCGACCAGCATCAAAGCTCTTACAGTCCTGACTGTTGTATACACGTATGAACTTTCATAAGCCCCGCTAAACCAGCCCCAGCCGCCATCACTGTTCTGCATACCGGCAATAGTTATTAATTCCTTACCAATAATAGATTTAAGTATTTTATCACTAAACACCGGATTATTTATAAAGCGTTTCCATTGTGCGGCGCGAGTTTTCTTGTCTCCAAGTTCGACAGGGTTCAAGTTTGTTTTTAATTTTTCTATTTCAGCTAAATCTATTCCCATTTTTTTCAATGTATTCTGAGCAATCATAGCCGGAACAAAACGATTGACTGTTGAGAAAATATCTTTATCGTCAGTGTCAATCAAATAAGGTAAAGCATCAATCATTGCTGTAGCGATTGAAGGAGAAAAGTTGATTGTCAACTTCGCTGTTTCCTCTTTGTGTTTTTCAGGAATATCAATAGTTACAGTCGCAGTTTCTTTAGACTTCATATAGCCACTTGTCGCAACTTGTTTTTCTATCCCTTTAACCAGTACAGGTAATTGCAGTTCCATGGCATCTGATTTTTCACCGCAAAGAGATTTAACTGTAATGGCAACTTTGCCAGTTGCAACAGCTTGAACCTGCCAGTCAAAACGTTTTTCACTGCTTGCTCCAATTTCAGAACTTTGACCTACTGGATTCAATAAGTGCAGAGCATAACCGGATATTTTTATAAAAGCAGAAGCTTTACCAGATTCTTTTCCCCGGTTCATAACTATGGCTGATAAAGTCGCGACATCACCGACAGTCAGAAAACGCGGTAAAATCAGGCGTATGAGATAATCTTTACTAACGATCACTTCGCTTTCACCCTGCCCGACAGCACATTTATCTGTCATCGCCCAGGCACGAATTTTCCATGTCGTTAAATTATCCGGTAAAGTTATCGGAAGTTCAGCCATGCCGTTTTTATCAGTTTTAAGAGCGACTTTCCATAGTACTGAATCAGCAAAATTCTTGCGAACAACCACGCTTGTTTGTTTTGGAGCTGATGCACCACCGCCAGCAACACTGTCCATAGACATGCTTTTCATTGCCATTCTAGGGCTGGCTGATCTGCCAAGATTTTCTCTCAGAGGGGAGATTAAATTTCCAAAAATTCCTAAAGGAAGCATCATTGCTTCATTTTTCTTGCGGAGTATATAAAAGTTTTTATTCAGACTGGAACGTGAGCGCATAGACCAGCTTCTGGTCCATTTCCAAAAGAAAGAATTTATTTCAGGCACATTTGTTCCTTTACTCAAAATATCCAGAGCTTTGTCGTAAACTGTCAGGATAACATCTCCGCTAACCGGCTTGCCATTTGAATCAGTTATTTTGATTTTTAATGGACATTTTGTATTAGGTTTATATTTGTTTTTAGCTGTTTTTAATTCAATATTCAATATCTTCTTTTCCGGTGGGACGATTATCTGTTTAGTCACGCTGTACATTCTGCCATCACGAACAGTTATAGCCTCAATAAATACATTTGGCATATCGGAAGCTCTTATCTTGAGTTCCCTAATGGCTGAGCCAGTCGGCAAATTTATCAGCTTGGCATTCTTCGGATTGCCGGAACTTGATGGTCTGACAAAAAGATAAACGCTTTGATCTAAACCTTCGCTATTAATCATTACTGAAGCGGTATCACCAGGCTTGTAAGTTTTCTTATCAGTTATCATTTCAAGCGGCATATCGGTCATTTTTTCTGGGTCTGTAACTCCTTTGCCAATAACTCTGATTACAAGATCATTCTTTATTGAATTATTTTGTTTATCAGTAAACTTTGTTCTCGCGATATAATGTCCGACTTTTTTTATACGGAATTTTGTTTTCGTTTTTTTATCTTTCCAGCTTTTGATTTTTATTTCTGTCGGAGACTTATTTTCATCATAAGTTATTTTAAATAAATCAAGCGTATATTTGCCCGCTATCTTTTTGTTATTTGGACTTATAGCGGAAACACTAAAATTAATTAAATCACCACTGCGATAAAATCCTTTGTTTGTACTACAATATATTCTAAATGCCTGACTTGCAGCGATAATCTCCCCCTGCCCGACTTCAGTATAACGTGAGCTGTCTGTCACTTCAGCAGTGATTTTGTATTCAGAGTCCTTATCGTTAAATAAAGCTTTAGCAAGAGATGTATCAATAGTAAAGCTTAACTTGCCGTTGATATCAGTTCTACCGAAGTTACTAGCCACCAGTTCAGTTGGTGAAGGCCTCTGCCAGCCTCTGTAAATATAACAGCCCCCAAAACCGCAGGAGTTTTTTCCGTAGAGCCAGTCCCAACGGAAAGGCATATAGAACTTTGCTCGCGAATTACGATAAACTTTATATTTGACTTTAGCATTGACAACTGGAGCTCCGAACAGATAATCAGCTTTAATCGTTACCGGTATTTCATCTCCCAGCAAAAGTGATTTTTTCGGCATGGCTACTTTTACTTCGTATTCCGGCTTGCGGTATTCTTCGACACGGAAGTTTATATATCCTCCAAGTTTTTCCAAAAACATTGAATACGAACCTAAATCAGCGTCATCCGGGAGTTTAAAGGATGAATCAAATGCCCCGAAGTTATCCAGTTTAAATGTTTTTTCTAATATTTTCTTCCGGGGAGAACGAACGGTTAGCTTAACACTCTTCCCTGCAAAGCTTCCAATAAAATCATCTTTTCCATAGCCAACTGTGCGCAGCCAGTAATTAAAATTGACAGTTTGTCCCGGTTTGTAAATCGGGCGGTCTGTAATTGCGTAAACTTTACGCCTGTTACCCATTTTCTGAGAATTAAATCTGCGGAAATACAAACTGGAAAATCCCAGCACGCCAAAATGATCTTCAACACTGGCTTCAATCATTACTTTCCCGCATTCCTTGAGTTTCTTTGAGTCTATAAAAACCATTCCGTTAGCATCAGTCTGAGTGAAAAAATCCTTAAAAGTGTAAGTATATCTTTCTCCTAGCTTGTTGCGTAAGTTTTTATCGCGAATGTATTTAGATTTAAAACCAAAAAACTTTAATCGACAAAAATCCAGAGCTTTCCCGGTCAAGGCATCAGTTACAATGTAAAGCTTGCCGCCATTAGCGTCACGCTCAATTATTGCGGTGTTTGTTAACCACACAATAATACGACTGGTATTACCGTTCTTTGCTGCTACCTCCAGTAGATACACTCCAGCTTTTTTTACGTCAAGCTTCATGGGGATTATCTTATCAAAATGTTTATCATCCGCTTCTAAACTTTCATCCCATTCATCAGCAATTTCTCCAAGATAAGGTTCTCCTTCCTTATTCAACATCCAATTTCCCATCTGCTGGGGTTGATAGCCAAGTTTAAATATTTCTTTACGTTTTGCAGGGTCTTTTAAATTCTTTCTTATATCCGCGAGGAAAGTTTCAATTTTTATTTTAGTAAGCTTGCAGGATATTTTGCTGGTATTTCTAAATTTTAAATTAACTTCAGGTTTTACCCCCGCTGGATAAGTTTTGCTACCAAGCAGTTCCACCCAGTTTCCAGTAATTTGATTGAGTTCTTTGACGTATGTCTTCTCTGCGTTTTTAGGAAATTTTCTAATTAATTCTTTTAATACATTAGCACTTCTCGTATACTGACGGCGATTTTTATAAATTAGGGCAAGCATTTCCAGTGCCTTTCGTGCGTAATTTCCACCAAGGAGGTCTTTGTACATTTCCATGTAATTACAATCAATAGGCAATGCTACTCTCTGTACTCCAGTTGCCAGTTTAGTGATACTTTCATCATCTTTCAAAAGATGCAGGGCATAAGGACCAGTCTTTACTGATTGTATTTTATTACGCATATTATAGGCTATAGTCTCAACTCCAAACTGAGATTTAAAGAAAGCGGCAAGTTTTAACTTTACATGATCACTCATGATTTTTTGTAGTGCAAAACGCCAGCGTTCTCCATCGTTAACAGCCTCATCAAAGCTTTTCGGTACGTGATAAAAAACAGCTTTACCATCACTCCCGACTGGAGCTCCATAAGCTTGATAACCGCGATAATAGCGATTCTGTTTTTCATAAGCAGGCAGCTTGTTTATATCTGTTAAATATTGTAGCTTCCACGCTTGATTATATTGTCTTCCTCGCATTAGAATGTCGCTTAATGCTCTATAATAAGTTCCTGTACGATTCTTTGCTGAGATACCCATCAATATAGTCATGGCTTCTACACGATCACGTTCCAGGCATGATACTCTTTCTCCGCCTCCCCGATGATTACCACGGACAAATTCTCCAGCAATAAGATAACCATAAGCAGGCATTAATATTTTAGATTGAGCTAAGGCAATTGCCATTAATGGATCTTTTCCGTATTTTTTAGCTACTGTCGCAAAAAAACTGTCAAACTCATTTCCCAGGCGAGCTTTTTTGAGGGATTCTATCGCATTCAAATACATGGGTGGATTAGTTCTACCATGAAGAATCACCTTTTTATATAGTAAAAAAGCGTCTTTGTAGTTATTGTTTTTTAATTCTCTATCAGCGTCTTCCTCGATTGCGTTCCAGCTTGCTGCGATTAATAAAGAACCGGATATTACAAGAAGGATAAAAATAGTAAACAGTTTTTTCATTTTATATATACCTCGTTTTTTATCTATATGACACAAAAATCACTCTTTTATTAGGAAAATATACATCAACTAACATTTAAAGGCAAAAAAATTTTGAAAAGATTCGATAATTAAACTATATTAAGCATAAATAATAATAAAAGGAATTATAAATTGTCTAAAGAGCAAAAAAACACAGTAAGCAAAAAGAAGAAAAAGAAAACCCTTTGGTTTCATCTTAGTCGTCATACAACAATTGCCGCGTCTGCCGCACTTGCTCTGACTACGGTGATTGTTTTCAGTAATGTTACTACTTACAGCTATTCCTTAAAATATGTATATGAAGATGTAGATAAAATCCCATACAATGAATACGGTTTACTTTTGGGAACTTCTAAAACCATTAGAGGTGTTCAGAATCTTTATTTCACCGACCGTATGAATGCCGCCGCAATGTTGTATCACAAGGGAAAAATTAAATATATCCTGGCAAGCGGCGCCTTCCGCAAAAAACCACTTTATGATGAACCATCAGATATGATACGTGCCTTAACTGCTAGAAGAGTACCAGCTGATCGAATAATCAGGGATGATTGTGGTTATCGTACTCTAGGTTCGATTTATCGTGCTCACGATGTGTTTAAATTAAATAAATTTACTGTAATTTCGCAACATTCACATATTACCCGTGCTGTTTATATAGCTAGAAGCCGTGGCATGGATGTAATAGGTTTTGCGGCAGATAACGGCAGGACTCCGTATTTTACACTTTATGACAGAACGAGAGAATATCTGTCTAAGGTAAAAATGATGCTCGATTTGTATATTTTGAATACAAAAGCAAAAGTTCCATTAAAGAAAGAAGCAGGATAATTATGAATACAGAAGATACGATTTGCGCTATTTGCACCGGCATCGGAGGAGCAATTTCAATTATCCGAATAGCTGGAAATGACGCCTTGAAAGTCGGACAAAAAATTTGGTGCGGGCAAGCTGAACTAAGTTCAAAAAACTCCCGCAAAATGCTGCTTGGTAAAATAATTCTGCAAAACGGAAGTGTTGGAGATTCTGCCTTGGCGGTATACATGCCCGGGCCTAATAGCTATACCGGAGGTGATGTGGTCGAACTGCATTGTCACGGCGGCGCGCTGGCTACTCGCCAAACTCTGGATACAGCACTGCAAGCTGGAGCTCGCGCAGCTGAAGCTGGTGAATTTACTTTTCGGGCATTTGTTAATGGCAAAATGGATTTAACTCAGGCGGAAGCTGTCTGCGATCTAATTACTGCACACAGCGACATGGCACTACATTTAGCTGAACGTCAGATACAAGGAAAATTGTCAGATAACATTGGGGAAATGCGTAAAGAACTAGTCGATATTCTGGCTGAATCCGAATCACGTATGGATTTTGCAGGTGAAGATCTCGACTGGAAAGATGATTCTATATTTATTGACAAACTGGAAAAAATTGGTGCTGAAATAGCTAAATTACTGGAAAGCGGTCGTGAAGGAATTGTTTTGCGCAACGGCATTCGCGTGGTTTTAGCGGGGAAACCTAATACAGGCAAATCAAGTCTGCTTAATTTACTGCTTGGTTTTGACCGTGCAATAGTTACACAAGTTGCTGGTACAACTCGTGATACTCTTGAAGAAAATGCTAATTTACGCGGTATTCCGGTTACTTTGATTGATACCGCCGGGATTCGTGAAGCTACTGACATGATCGAAGGCATAGGCATTGACCGCAGCCATCAGTCAATCAAACAGGCCCAGGTGGTTTTCTGGCTGCTTGATGCTTCCGCTGAAGATATAGATTCTGAAATATCCGAGATGAATACCCATACCGTTGACAAAGAAAATTTAATCGCTATCTGGAATAAAACAGATTTAGTTAAACATAAAACTTTGCCGGAACTCCCCTGCCCCTCGGTTAATATATCTGTTATAAATTCAACTGGCATTGCTGATCTTTTAGATTTATTTGAAAAAGCAGTGTGGGAATTCCCGCATACTGAAGAACCTGAAATAGCAGTCAACGCACGCCACGCTAAACTTCTCGAAGAAGCCATCGAAGCCCTGCCCGGAGCGGCAGAAAATCTAGGTGATAATGACTGGGAATTAGCAGCGGTGCATTTACGCGCGGCAATTAGTGCTTTAGCCTTAATCACCGGCGAGGAAAGCGATCCCGATATTCTGGATAATATTTTTAGTCGTTTTTGTATAGGAAAGTAACAGTAACAAAACAAAGGGTTATAATGAGTTTAAAAAGAATTTTCTACTCTATATTTTCGATATACAGTTCATTAAATATTTCATTTTCTCGTAATAAAAAAGCGAGAACTATAGTTTGCATAGGCGACAGCCAAACTACACAAGGCGGAACAAACGGAAAATACAGCGATCATCTTCAACAATTACTACCTAATCATTCTATCATAAACAAGGGAATAAGCGGCGATACTCTTGAGAGCGGAAGAAAAAGATTTCAAAAAGACGTACTTAGGTTTAATCCCGATATTGTCGTAATACAATTGGGAGCTAACGATTACTGGAAAATGGAAAGATCTATTGGTGAATTGCACTATGACCTAGAAAACATGGTTGAACAATGCGTAGAGAAAAAGATTAAAGTTATAATAGCCAGCTGTTTTGAAAGAGACAAAGACGAAGAAATTTTACATGATGGCAAAGAAACAGCTACTGAGCTGAAAAGAGCTAAATTCGCTTTGGATATTGGAAGAATGGAGCACGAAATCGTTAGACAGTATAATTGTTTTTATATACCTAATATACAGATAGACATAAAACCAAATACAAATAGTGAGTTTTGGATAGATGCCAATCATCCGAACAATTTAGGCAATGAATTAGTCGCCAAAAGAATTCTTAAAGAAATTAAAAAAGCATTAAAGCAATTATAGATATTTTATTTACCATCTTCGCTTGTTTTTTTTATCTGCTTGAATTGAAATAATGATAAATGATATTACTTTAAAATATAATAAATTTTAACATTAAAAATAAACAGAGGAAATAAGATGAAACATCTGAATATCGCACCTGAAAATAATGTTCCTGTTCTCGGCGGACAAGGCTGGGTAGGACTAATTGACAACCTCGGCGATGAAACTACTATCGTTAATGCTGCTCGTGTTTCTTTCGGAAAAATTAAAGACGAAATGGATGAGCGTGATATAACTTTACTCGAATATCTAATCGAAAACCGTCACACAAGCCCGCTTGAACATCTGGTTTTTACTTTCAGTATTCATTGTCCTCTCTTCGTGCGCGGTCAATGGCACCGTCACCGCACTTGGAGCTACAACGAGATTTCACGTCGTTATACTGAAGTTGACATGGAATTCTATACTCCGCCTAAATTGCGTGCTCAAGCAAAAATCGACCGCCAAGCATCTGTTGACGAAGCTGATTTTGACAACGACGCTCTACGCAAAATGATTTCCGATCACAATGATGTTTCATTCAAACTATTTGAAGATTTGCTTGAACAAGGTGTTTGCCGTGAACAAGCTCGAGGAGTATTACCGCAAAACATGATGGTTACTTTCTGGGGGACAGTCAACCTCGGCAACCTCCTGCATTTCCTCGAACTGCGTGACAGCGAACATGCTCAATGGGAAATACGCGAATACGCTATTGCTATCAAAAAATTAATAAAACCATACATTCCAAACGTAGCAAAATATTTTGAGAAACAGGGACAAGCCTGGTAGTAATTTGTCCTAGGGGAAAATATGAAAAAAATACGTATAGCCTTGACTATGGGAGATCCTGCTGGTATTGGTCCAGAAATTGCGGTCAAAGCAGCGGCTAATACAGAATTATGCTGTTTGGCTGATATAATACTATACGGTTGCCCGGATATTATCAATGAAGCGACAAAACGTTTTGCTCCCCACGCCAGACTAGAGATAAAAGAAACATGCGACTTGCATTTTAAAGATGTAACAATCGCTGAAACTAACGCCGTTTGTGGACTTGCGGCGCATGAAGCTGTTATTGTCGCAACTCGAGATGCCCTTGCTGGTGAAGTTGACGCAATCGTTACCGCTCCGATGAATAAGGCTTCTGTTAATTCCGCAGGTATTCCATTTACCGGACATACTGAATTGATCGCGGAACTTTGCAGATGTGATAATTTCGCAATGATGCAGTCGGATGGTGATTTACGAGTGGCATTTGTCACTACTCATATTCCTCTTAGTGAAGTTGCCAGTTCTATAACTCAGCAACGCATCATTGAAGTTGCTCATCTGCTTGAAAAAGCTGTCAAAGCTGAAGGTATCAAAAAGCCTAAACTTGCTGCTGCCGCTATTAATCCACACGCTGGCGAGAATGGATACATGGGAACTCGTGACGAAGAAGTCGTTAAGCCGACTTTGGAAATTCTGCGTAATAAAGGCATGTTGATTGATGGTCCATTTCCTCCTGATACACTTTTTATTGAAAGCACCCGTACGCAATACGATGGTATTTTATCGATGTATCACGACCAGGGGCATATTCCATTCAAAATGCTCGCCTTTGATCGTGGAGTTAATTCTACTCTTGGTTTGCCGATTATTCGAACCAGTGTGGACCATGGAACAGCCTTTGAAATAGCCTGGAAGGGAGTCGCTGACACCGGAAGCTTGTATGCTGCGGTAAAACTGGCAATCACACGCGCAAAAAACAGGATAAAATGAATAAACTAAAATTTAAAATTATTTTAGCTTTTTTTGTGGGAATGGTTATATATATTTCCCATATAATGGTTTATCGTGAAATAACCGCAAATAGTGATTTTTCCTTTTTCTCAGCAATTTTCTTTTTGTTATTTTTTACATTATGGACTGGGACAGGTGTGTTGCTATCCCCTTTTAAACAGAACGAAAAACCTCATTTTCTGTTTACAATACTTTGCATAGCTCCAGCAAGTTTACTCAGTTTAATTGTGATTCAATTGATGACAACTTCTTATCCTGTCCAAAATTATGCTGATTTAGCTCTGGTTGCACTGACAGGATGTTTCCCATTGGGAATAACAAGCGGAATAATACTGGTATCCGCAAGAAACTCAGTTACGCCAGCTTTACAAAAACATGTAGCGTTTTTTGCGGGAATAGGATATTTCACTGCTGGATTTATTCTATATCCTCTGGCCTTATTAAATGTGTTAATTAATCCAACTATTTATACTTTATCCAGTAACAGTCTCATTTTGATAATTGCTTTATTAGCTTTGAAGTTCAAGCGCGCGCGTTCAACAAGATATTGGATTCTAACTTTTTCCGCAATTATTATAGCCTTAAATTTTTCGCTTTTAAAATTTGAAAGATATACCCTAAACAATCTTTTCCAAACCTGTTTCCCTGACTGGAAAATAGTAAAAAGTTATTTAACGCACAATGGTAGAATTAGCTTGTTTCACCAAAATAGCAAGCGTTTTATGGTGCTTCGAAACACAAAGAATAAGCAGATAATACCGGATGATTGTTTGTTATATAAAACAACAATTATCCCATTCAGCCTACAGCCAAATAAAAAAGATTTAAGTGTTCTGGCTATAAGTTCGCCTTTTTCCTTTGTTCCGGGAATGTTAGCATCCCTGCCCTATATTAAAGATGTTACTATGCTTGCTGCCGGCAGAAGCTCTATTCCTATGAGGATACTCCGCAATTTTTCAATGCCTCCATTTTTAAAAGTAAATATAATAGACACAAACGCAAAGAAATATTTTAAAAAGAGCAATAAAAAGTTTGATCTGATTATCTGGCTTTCCCCAGATCAGGAATATTTAAATTTTGATTTCATACTCAAACTCTGCCGCTTAAATATGACTAAAGACGGAGTTTTGGCAGTACCTGCCAGTTTGCTAGCGGTAAACAACGCGCAAAGCTCCTGCCGTAAGATGTTTAAAAATAAAATTTTAATTCCCGGAAAATCCAGAGTTTATGCTTTCAGTAATGCAGCTCTGACATCAAATTTAAATATTTTAGAAAAACGTCTGGACAAACTGGATACCAGAGAAGCAAAAATGTTTCCTGCTGGAACTTTTTCAATCATTTATTCTATACCGCATAAAACTCCTGCACTTAGTATTGATATAAGCAATAATGTTAATGAAAATTCATTTATTCGTTCTTTCAATTCTGTAACAATAAATTTGAAAAATATATTAATAATATTTGTCATATCGTGCGCATATTTCATTATACGGTTTTTCCTTTTACGACGCAAAAAACTACAAGCTGTCGCAAACCTGTTTGAAAACGGTTTATGCTTAATGTTATTAATGATGATTTTAACAACATTGTATGGACTGATGGAAGGGGTTTTTTACTATAATTTTGGAACTATTCTAGCAGCAATAAGCGGTATTCCTATTGGCATTGGCTTAAGTCAATTTAAATTGCGGCGCTTAGCCGTATTGATGTCAATTGTTGTTATATTCATGGCTTCACTGCATCTCTGGGAATATTATTCTTATTTCATTCCTGGCATTACCTTCATAAATTTTATTTGCGGTGGTATAATTATCGCTAATATATTTAAACAAAATCCTGATGCAGATATAAAATTATTATCTATTCATTTTCTTGCCTGTGCTCTTGGCGCCGCTATTATATTTGCTTTGTTAATTATGCATTTTACACTTATTAGCTGTCTTTTTATTGTTATATTATTCAGGATTCCACTGATTTTTTCAAAAATGTTTCTTGGCAAATTCGAGGCGAACAATGTTTAGAATATTGATTATCATATTTTTTTGCGCAAATGTTTTTGCCCAGGCTCCGCCAAAATACAGGCTTAAAAAACCTGAGGGGGCACAAGTTGATTCAATACTGGCATCAGTCAATGGCGAACCAATTAGCTTGATGGATGTAATCTATGAAAGTTCTTACAGTGAAGCACGTTTATATGCGGTGTATTCCAGTAAAAAAATCTTTAATGAAATACAAAAACTGCGAAAGAAAATGCTTAATAACATCATTGATCGAAAACTTATTCTGCTTGAATATAAAGTCACAAAACCTTTCACAATACCGCGACAATATGTTGAAAATCTAATTGATGAATTAGCAATGAATTTCGGCTGTTCAAACCGTTCCGAGTTACACGAAAAAGCCAAGGAAGCCGGAACCTCAATAGAGGAACTGCGCAAAAAAGCCAGAATCAAAGTCATCACCCAGATAATGATAGCAAACTATATCCATACTTTTGTAAATCTCACTCCACGTGAAATTTACGAGTATTACAAAAAGAACATAAAAGAGTTTTCAACTGAACCTCAAGTAAGATTGCAGTTGTTGCTTCTCAATCAAAAACACGACGATTTCGAACGGATCAAAAAGGAATTAACAGAGACATTTAAAAAAGCTGACAAAAAGATTTTCACTGGCATGGTGAGACTTTATTCCAGTGGTCCCGGAGCTATGCGCGGCGGTGATCTCGGCTGGATTGAATGTTCTGAATTGAGAGAGGAATTTGCCGAAGCAAGCAAAGACAAAAAAGTCGGTACAATTGTTGGTCCTATACAAACCGACGAAGGCATCTATTTTATCAGAATAAACGAAAGGAAAGGTGCAACGAAAGCAAACTTCGCTAAAATGCTCCCGCAGATCAAGGAAAAAATCGAAGCCAAGCGCAGAGAAAAAGCGTATAATAAATATATCGCAAAACTTCGCAAAAAATCAATCATACGCTATTTCTTCTAAAGAGCTAATTTCGAAACGATTAATTTATTTCGAGCCAGTCCTTGATATATTTAATGTATTCCATGTCACGT
>Ga0307988_1001414_pt1 | contig 13528 bp, 9 predicted proteins | sample EllFjometagen183_FD_203166 | JGI IMG/M metagenome (GOLD analysis project Ga0307988, IMG submission 203166) | Marine microbial communities from Ellis Fjord, Antarctic Ocean - #183 | ecosystem: Environmental > Aquatic > Marine > Unclassified | place: Southern Ocean | collected 2014-10-08 | reverse complement strand
GTTGCTGAGAATAAAATTTTTATTTCAGGGATAAAAGAAGATACAATTGATGTTCTTTCGGCATATAATTTTAAAGGCGAAATGTTATGGGAAACGGCTTATGGTCACTCATGGACAAATACTTATATCGATAGCCGAAGTACACCAACCTACGAAAATGGTAAAATTTTTATTGTTAGCGGGCTGGCACAAATAAATTGTGTAAATGCTGAAACAGGAGAAATAATTTGGAGTTTAGATGCAATAAAAGAATATAAAGCTGAGGTACATAAACACGGCGAATCGGAGTCTCTTCTTTTAATTGATAATGCGGTTGTTTACACAACTGGCGGAGAGGAAAATACAATGATTGCGCTGAATAAAAATGACGGCTCGCTGATTTGGAAATCAAAAAGTCTTGGAGGTGCAAAATCTTATGCTTCGGCCACTTTAATAAACCACAATGGGCATAAAATAATTTTGGCACAAACAACCAAAAACCTGATTGCTATTAGTGCAGAAGATGGTGAAATTTTTTGGCATTACGATTTAATACAATATCATTTGCATAAATCGGGAGTTGGTGCACAAACAAATCCAGTTATTTATTTTAATAATGAATTGTTTGTAACAAGCGGTTACAATCATCCGGGAATTAAATTTGCACTTTCAGAAGATGGCAGATCTGCCGAAGTAATCTGGAAAAACGATACAATTGATACACACATTGGGGGAGTGGTTTTAGTTGATGGTAATTTGTTTGGTTCCAACTGGCAAAGTAATTCAAGAGGAAAATGGGCAAGTGTTAATTGGGAAACCGGCAGAACAAATTGGGAAACCGCATGGGAAAACAAAGGTTCGATAATTTCAGCAGATAACCGACTTTATTTATTTGAAGAGAAAAGAGGAAACATTGCTTTGGTTGAACCAGGCTCTGATAGTTTAAATATTATAAGTACTTTTAAAATTGAAAACGGAATGGGTCCACATTGGGCAAATCCTGCCATTTACGATGGAAAATTGTTTATTCGCCATGGTAATTTTTTAATGGTTTATAATATTAAAGATGAATAAGTTAAGATATTTGAGTACTGAAATTTGTGTTGGGCGTCATTCCGAACTTGATTCGGAATCTCGTACTATAAAAAAGATGCTGAAATAAATTCAGCGTGACCTTGCAATCTTTTAGTGTTCTCATTACTAAAAACAATGACAAAACAAACTATAAATATCTCTTTAATCCTGGTTGCTACAATCGGGTTGGTATTTCTTTTTTGGTGGTTAAAAGCCGACCCAACCGATGAATTTACTATAAACCTGGAAGGAGCCGACAATCGCGGAGAAGGAAATGCATTTGTTCAAGATGTAACCATTGGCGAACATTTCGAAGAGTTCTCAACTGATTATAAAGAATTAAGCGAAACCTGGCTGAGATTTCGTGGAAACGATTTCGATAACATTTCAAAATCACCCGTAAAACTTATTGAGAAATTTCCCGCTGAAGGACCAAAAATTATGTGGTCGCTGGAGTTAGGTGAAGGTCATTCAGGAGCAGCAATTTATAAAGGACTGGCATATATTTTAGATTATAACGAAGAGGAGCGAGCCGATAAATTACGATGTTTTTCATTGGTTGATGGTGTTGAACAGTGGAGTCGTGGATACGATGTTGCCGTAAAACGAAACCATGGAATGTCGCGAACAATTCCCGCCGTAACTGATGATTATATTGTAACAATTGGTCCCAAATGCCACGTAATGTGTGTCGATCGCGAAACAGGTGATTATCGTTGGGGGCTCGACATTGTTAAAGAATATCAAAACGAAATACCTTTTTGGTACACCGGGCAATGTCCGCTGGTCGATAATAATGCTGCAATTCTTGCCACCGGTGGAAGTGCACTTTTAATTGGCGTTGATTTAGAAACCGGAGAGAAATTGTGGGAGTCGCCAAATCCGAAAGGTTGGGGAATGTCGCATTCTTCAATTTTACCATTTACTTTTGGTGGACGAAAAATGTATGTTTACAGTGCCATTGGAGGACTGGTTGGCGTTGCAGCCGATGGCGATAATATTGGCGAAATTCTTTGGGAAACTTCAGATTGGAATCATTCGGTTGTTGCACCGGCACCGGTTTGTATGCCCGATGGAAAAATATTTATAACTGCTGGTTATGGTGCCGGAAGTATGATGTTGCAACTCACCGAAAGTAATGGAGCATTTTCAATAGAAGTGTTAGATGAATACAAACCTAAAGATGGTTTAGCGGGCGAACAGCAAACCCCTGTTTATTGGAATGGCCACCTATTTGGAATTATGCCAAAAGATGGCGGCGCATTGCGAACTCAAATGGTTTGTGTTAATCCAGCTGATACAAAACAAGTGGTTTGGTCGAGTGGAAAAGAAGCTCGTTTTGGATTAGGACCTTATTTTATTGCCGACAATAAATTTTTTATTCTGAACGACAACGGCACTTTAACAATTGCACGCCCGAGTACAGAAAAATATATTCAGTTGGAACAAATAAAAATATTTGAAAATGGCCACGACGCATGGGCACCGTTTGCAATTGCCAACGGTTATCTAATTTTGCGCGATTCGAAAACAATGGTGTGCATCGATTTAAATGTTTAAAAGTTGAATCAGAAAGAATAAAGATTGAAGTTTGTACAGACTTTGTTTGGAGCAAATCCCCCTTTACAAAGGGGGAATAAAAGGGGGATTGGATGAATAAAAAGACAAATTTATAAAAGATGAAAAACAAAGGAATTATCGTATTTCTCATCGTACTTGCAGTTGTTATCGTCGGTGTAATCGTTGGCGATTTTATTTCGAAACGCCCCGATAAAATGGCTCCAAATCCATTCGATTATAACCTCGACGAATTTAAAAATGTACCCGAAGATTTAATTCATTACAAAGAGACTAAAAACTTTAAGGTTGGTTTTGAAGAACCCGCAGGAATTACTGTTGAAAATGAAAAAATTTATTTGGTAGGCGATAAAAAATTGAAAGTAATCGATTTTGCAGGAAAATTACTTAGCGAGTTCGATTTTACAGACAAACCAAAAACAGTTGAAAGTTCAAACAATAAAATCTACATCGCTTTCGAAAAACAGATTCAAGTTTATGATGAGGAAGGGAATTTACAAAATGAGTGGATATTTTCGGACGATAATTCATACATAACAGCAATTGCAGTTTTGAATGATAATGTATTTGTTGCCGATGCCGGAACACGAAAAATCATACGTTTTTCATTAGAAGGAGAAAAATTAAACGAGTTTGATGGAAAAACCGGCGATGAAGGTTCGGTTGGTTTTATCATTCCAAGCCCATATTTCGATATTGACATTAATCCTGATGGTGATTTGTGGGTAGTAAATCCCGGAATGCATTCGTTGGAAAATTTCACTGCAGAAGGTAATTTGCGTACGTTTTGGAAAAGTACCAGCATGAAAACTGAAGGGTTTAGTGGTTGTTGTAATCCTGCTCATTATACTTTTTTGCCCGATGGTAGTTTTGTTACCAGCGAAAAAGGGTTGGTACGAATTAAAATTTATAAACCTTCGGGAGAGTTTTCCGGAGTGGTGGCGGCACCCAATAAATTTGTAGATAAAATTGAAGGTGAGGCAGCCGATGTTGCTGTAGATAAAGAAGGTAGCATTTATGCACTTGATTTTGACAAGAACTTGGTAAGAGTATTTGAACTAAAATAGAACTTCGTGCACTCTGTGACTTCTCAGTGTACTCAGTGGTAAAAAAAAAGAATCTAACCACAAAGAGCACAGAGTTTTTCACAGAGTTTCACAGAGAAACAAAGTATAGAATAATGAACCGAAAAGAATTTTTTAAAGCCAGCGGACGACTTTTAATCCTTGGAGGAATTACTGCATCAGCAGGATATTTGGTTGTCAATAAAAAAGTAACCGCAAGCTGTTCGGTTTCCCCAACATGTAATACTTGCGGTAAATCTTCGAATTGTGAAAACCCGGATGTAAAGTTGGTAAGAGGAGAAAATGAAATAGGGGAAATAGCTCCTGGAAATTAAATATTTGTAGCCCCCGGTTTTAAGCGGGGGAATAAAGAATAGAATAAAAAAAAGGTGCAACAACGCTTTAGTTTGAAAAAACTGCTTGCCATGCACCGCATATAGAAAAGACGTTTAAAGAGATGGAAAAGAGTAAAGGACAAAGCAGAAGGAAATTTATACAAGGTGGACTTCGGGCATCGCTGTTGCTATCGTTGGGAACAGTGAGTGTTGCGGCACTTAAAAAAGTAACTGCCAGCGACTATGTTTGGCAAATCGACCCGTTTAAATGTACGCAGTGCGGCCGTTGCGCCACCGATTGTGTTATGGCACCTTCGGCAGTAAAATGCGTGCATGCTTTCGATTTGTGCGGCTACTGCGATTTATGTGGTGGTTATTTTAAACCAGATGCCAATAAACTTTCAACAGCAGCCGAAAACCAACTTTGTCCAACGGCAGCAATCGAAAGAAAATTTATCGAAGAACCTTATTTTGAATATCATATCGATGAAGACCTTTGTATGGGTTGCGGGAAATGTGTGGCAGGTTGTACATCATTTGGAAATGGTTCGATGCACCTGCAAATTGTTCATGATATTTGCCTCGATTGCAATGAATGTTCAATTGCAAAGGTTTGTCCATCGGATGCCATTTCTCGTGTACCAGCCAGCGAAGCTTATAAAGTTAAAGGCGATTTTTCAAATAATCCGGAAGTTTAAAAGTGCAAGCTTATAAATATTATGAAGAAACTTAAATACATATTTCTTACTTTTTTCTTGTTGCTTTCTACTTTATACTTATTCTCGCAAACACAGCGTTTCCCAAAGCCGGAATTTGAATCGGGTTACGAACAGCCATCAACTATAACTCCGGAACCACGAGCTCAGGCACTCGAATATATCGATGTATTAATTCTGCTTTTGGTTCTTTCACTGGCTACATATTTTGCTTTAAAAAGTCGTTCTCGGCAAGGAATTTTATGGCTTTCAGTTTTTACACTAATATATTTTGGTTTTTTTCGAAACGGCTGTATTTGTAGTATTGGGGCGATTCAAAACGTCACACTCTCATTTTTCGACCCGGCTTATTCAATTTCTGTAACGGCACTTCTGTTTTTTATGTTGCCACTGTTATTTGCCCTGTTTTTCGGAAGAGTATTTTGTGCAGGCGCTTGCCCGTTGGGAGCTATTCAGGATCTGGTAGTTGTAAAACCAATAAGTTTACCCAAATGGCTGAACAAAACTTTAGGACTTATTCCGTATGTTTATCTCGCCTTGGCAGTTCTTTTTGCAGCCACCGGTACTGATTTTATCATTTGTCGTTACGACCCGTTTGTGGGAATTTTTCGTATGGATGCCAAATTTCATATGGCCGTACTTGGCGTAGCATTTTTATTGATGGGCATGTTTGTATCTCGGCCGTACTGTCGTTTTCTATGTCCGTATGGAGTGCTGTTAAGTTGGATGTCAAGGTTTTCAAAATGGCATTTAACAATTACACCTACAAAATGTATTCAATGTAAACTGTGTGCAAACTCGTGTCCGTTCGACGCAATAGATTATCCAACCAACGAAAAGGAAGTGCTTAAATCGGGATTAGGTCCCAAACGATTTTTAATATATGCTTTGGTTATTCCAATTTGGATTGCTGTTGGAGTATTTGTAGGAGCAAAATCGCATACATTTTTGTCGAAAGCAAATGCCGATGTTTATTTGGCTGAATTGCTAATTTCTCAACCTGAATTACTTGAAGACGAAGATAATTTAGATATTCAAACTTTTATTGCTTCAGGAAAACCAATGGAGACATTGGTGGAAGAGGCGGAAATAATTCGCGAAAAATTCTATATCGGAAGTATGATTGCCGGAGGATTTCTTGGGCTGGTTATCGGATTAACACTTTTAAATACGGTGATTTTCAGACGAAGACAAGACTACGAACCACACAAAGGCAATTGTTTTAGTTGTGCCCGGTGCATCGATTTTTGCCCCGTAGAAAAATGATAAAATGTATTAGTAAAAAAACTCTGAGAGTGTGAAATATGAATAACCCCCGGTTTTAACCGGGGGACAACAAAATAAGAAAACTTAGGCGCATCCACCGCTGTAAAATTGAAATGAAAAGATGCATGCGCCGCATTAAAAAAACAATACAAAATAGAGGATTAAAAGACTTCGGTCTCCGGTCTTCCAACTTTTAAAAACATGACCAATACCGACAAATTAAAACTATCAGAAAATGTTATCGTAATTGCAGGAATTTTCTGTGTTACTGTAGCTTTATTATTGCTTCTTAATTTTTGGCAAGTTTCTAAAAACGACCCAATTGAAAGCAAAGCTTTGATTGCATTAGTTGAGCGATTAAAAGATGATTCCAATAATGAAGAGCTAAAAAATGAAATCCGTAATTTCGATTTGCTGGCTCGAAAAGCCTATTTTAACAGTCAGTGGCAAGTAAAAACAGGAGCTTATTTATTGCTGTTTGGAGCTATAGTTTTGGCATTTGCTTTACATGTTTTTTATTCAGCAAAAGCAAAAATCGAACAGCCTGATACAAGTCACGAAAATGAAATATTAGGTCGTATTTTGGCACAAAAAGGAATTATAATTGTTGGAGCAGTAGTTTTTATTTTTGCTTTTGGGGCATCTTTTGCCACGGTAAATCACCTTAATTATTACGATGTTCAAACCGAAGTTGCTGAGGCAGAAACAACAGCTGCTGACGATGGAATTGAAGTAATTGAAGTTCAATCACTAACTCAGACAGAAGTACCAACACAGGAAGTTGCGGAATCGGATGTTGAAGGAATAAATGCTTCGGTAGAAAATGTTTCAGATGAAGTTCAAAAGGAGAGTGCGCCGGAAACGGTTGTCACAGAAAAACCTTCTGTAACATCTTCATCAGCAATAACATTAGCTGACATTCAAAAAAATCACAATTCATTCCGCGGTCCGCTTGCACAGGGAGTTGTTTCTCATAAAAATATTCCGAGCGAATGGGATGGCGCTTCCGGCACAAATATTTTATGGAAATCTCCCATTCCAAAACATGGTTTTAATTCGCCGGTTATTTGGGGCGACAAAATTTTTATTGCAGGAGCCGACAAGCAAAGCCGCGAAGTATATTGTTACAATCGTGCAGATGGGAAATTACTGTGGACAGGAATTGCCGATAATATTACCGGTTCACCAGCAGCACCGCCAAAAGTTACAGAAGACACAGGGCTTTCAGCTCCTACATTAACTACAGACGGGAAGCATGTTTTTGCACTTTTTGGTACTGGCGATGTAATAGCTTTCGATATGAATGGGAAACGAGCATGGGCAAAATATTTGGGTGCTCCGGATAATCATTACGGTCATTCATCATCGTTAATTACCTGGGCAAATAAATTACTAATTCAATACGATACAAACAAAGGCGGCAAAGCAATTGCACTTGATGCAGCTACCGGAGAAGTGGTTTGGGAGACTGTTCGTAAATCAAAAATATCATGGGCAAGCCCGGTATTGGCAGAAGTAGATGGCAAGTACCAACTTATATTAACTGCCGACCCAATTGTTGCTGGTTACGATGTAGAAACCGGCGAGGAACTTTGGTCAACAGAATGTATGATGGGAGAAGTTGGACCATCGGTTGGTTATAGCGATGGTGTAGTTTTTGCCGGAAATGAATATGCTATTTTAGTTGCTATTAATCCAAAAGACGGCTCAATTATTTGGGAAAACGATGAATATCTTCCCGAGGCTTCAAGTCCGGTGGCACATAACGGATTATTAATAATTGCCACAAGTTATGGCGTATTAGTTTGCTACGATGCAAAAACCGGTGAACAGTTTTGGGAACACGATGTGGGCACAACTTTATATTCGTCGCCAATGGTTGCCGACGGTAAACTTTTTATGATGGATAACGATGGAATGATGCGTGTTTACGAGTTCTCAAAAGAGATGAAATTAATTAGCGAAAACGATTTGGGTGAAATTGCCGGAACAACTCCGGCATTTAGCGACGGACACATTTTTATACGTGGAGAAAATAATTTGTATTGTATTGGGAAATAGGAAAAAACAATGAACAAATTACAAAATTCAATAATCAAAACTCAAATAAATTCCAATTCATTAAATTCCAAACATTTTAATTCTTGTTTGAAAAAATCGAATTTGGCTTTTGTGATTTATTTGTCTTTTGGAGTTTGAGATTTGGAATTTTAAAAGTAAAAACTGCGTCTTAGCGACTTTGCGAGATTTAAATTATGACAAACAATTTTCAAAATATAGACCAAATTATAGAGAAAAAAGGCTCAACAAAAAAGAGCCTGATTCCTATTTTGCAAGCCATTCAAAACGAACACAATTATTTGCCTGAAGATTCGCTGCGATATGTTTCTGAAAAAACATCAATTACTTCGGCAGAAATAATTAGTGTTGCCAGTTTTTATTCGCAATTCAGGCTTGCACCGGTTGGCGAGCACATTGTTAAAATTTGTGTGGGAACCGCTTGTCATGTAAAAGGTGCCGGGCAGGTTTACGATGCTTTTCGTCGTGAATTTAAATTGCCCGATGGCGTTAATACCGAAGAAACAAAAACTTACACTTTAGAAAAAGTTGCATGTTTGGGGTGTTGCACTTTAGCTCCGGTTGTTCAAATTGACGATACAACTTACGGCCATGTTGCGCCAGACCAGGTGGGCCAAGTTATTGAAGATTTTGAAAGTCAGACGGGTAAAAAAAGTTCGAAAAAAGCTCGAAAAGCTGATGGTTCAGAAATAAAAGGAGAGATTAGAATTGGTCTCGGTTCGTGTTGTGTGGCAAGTGGTAGCGAAGATATTAAAAACGAAGTAGAAAGTGTAATTAACGAAAGTGGATTGCGTGTAACTCTTAAACACGTTGGTTGTGTTGGAATGTGCCACCAGGTTCCGTTGGTTGAAATTGTACCAAACGAAGGTGAACCAATATTATACGCAAAAGTTAAACCCGAAGATGTAAAAAACATTGTTGACAATCATTTTGAAGCTCCGGGTATTCTTGCAAGAACCAAAAATAAGTTGCTGAATTTAGCAGAAACCATTCAAACCGACCGAAACTGGGACGGTGTTCAACGATACGAAATTGGCATGCGCGAAAAACCAGTGGCTTCTTTTCTGGGAAAGCAAATTCCGATTGCCACTGAATATCGGGGAATAATCAATCCGCTCGATATTGAAGAGTACAAAAAACGTGGTGGTTTTACTGCCATGAAAAAAGTGCTGGAAACTATGACTTCAGATGAAGTTGTGGAGGCCGTAAAAAATAGCGGGATTCGTGGTCGGGGAGGAGCAGGATTTCCAACCGGTGTAAAATGGGGGCTGGTTAAAAAGCAAAAAAGCGACACTAAATATATTATTTGTAATGGCGACGAAGGTGACCCCGGTGCTTTTATGGATCGAATGCTTTTGGAGTCGTACCCGTATCGTGTTATCGAAGGAATGGTGATTGCTGCGTTTGCCGTTGGAATAAATCAGGGGTATTTTTATATCCGTGCGGAATATCCACTGGCAGTAAAACGAATTCGCGAAGCCATTAAAATAAGCGAGGAAAATAATTTGTTGGGAGATAATATATATGGAACGGGATTCAATCTCAATCTTAAGATTTATGAAGGTGCCGGTGCTTTTGTTTGTGGCGAAGAAACCGCATTAATTGGTTCCATCGAAGGGAATCGTGGATTTCCTAGAATTCGTCCGCCATTTCCGGCAGAAAACGGTTTATGGGGTTTCCCAACTTTGGTTAACAACACCGAAACATTAGCGCAAATTTCCTATATTCTTCGCGAAGGTTCAGACAAATTTAAAAATATTGGTACTGAAAAAAGTGCCGGAACAAAAGTATTTGCTTTGGCCGGTAAAATTGCCCGGGGTGGTTTAATTGAAGTTCCCATGGGAATTACGGTTAAACAAGTTATTGATGAGATTGGCGGCGGAATAGCCAACGGTCGAAAATTTAAAGCTGTTCAGATTGGTGGACCTTCGGGTGGTTGTATTCCGGCTGAATATGGCGACACACCAATCGATTTTGAGTCGCTTAGCGAAATGGGCGCAATGATGGGTTCTGGAGGATTGGTGGTTCTCGACGATACCGATTGTATGGTTGACATTGCCCGCTATTTTCTTTCGTTTACGCAGGAAGAATCGTGTGGGAAATGCACTTTTTGCCGCGTAGGAACAAAACGAATGTTGGATATTCTCAACAATATTACAACCGGAAAAGGGAAAAAGGGAGACCTCGAGGAGTTGGAGAAATTGGCTGAATGGACTAAAAAAGGAAGTTTGTGTGGACTGGGAAAAACAGCGCCAAATCCGGTGTTAAGTACATTAAGATTTTTCCGTGACGAATACGAAGCCCATATTAATGGTGTTTGCCCAACAGGAAAATGTATGGATTTAATTACTTATTCTGTAAACGACGAATGTATTGGTTGTACTAAATGTGTGCAAAAATGCCCGGTTGATGCAATTCCTTTTACGCCGCACGAAAAACATTCAATAGATACAGAACTCTGTATAAAATGTGATGCCTGCCGAGTTGTTTGCCCGGTAGATGCGATTGATGTGAAGTAAAGTTGCAGGTTTCAGGTAGCGTGTTTCAGGTTGAAGAAAAAAGAAATGGACAATGAAAAGTTATAGAGAACTTGAAGTATATCAAATGTCGTACAGTTTGGCAGTAAAAGTTCATAAAATGACTTTGACACTGCCAAAATATGAAATGTATGAACAAGGAAGTCAGGTTCGAAGGTCGACTAAAAGTATAAAAGATAATATAGCAGAAGGTTACGGAAGAAAAAGATATAAAAAGGAATTTATTAGATTTCTTGTTTTTGCACACGCTTCTTGTGACGAAGCTCTTTCGCAATTGACAATGATAGATGAAATTCATTTTGAATCAAAAGGTTTGGCAGAAATGATTTCAGAATATGAAATATTAGGTAGAAAACTCAATAAGTTTATAGATTATGTCGAGAACCACTGGAATGAACCTGCAACTTGAAACTCGTAACCTGCAACAATTTTAAAATGATAAAACTAAAAATAAATAACAAGGAAATTCAGGTTGAAGAGGGAACTTCAGTGATGAAAGCTGCACAGGAAATGGGATATGAAATTCCAAATATGTGCTGGCACGACGAACTGGAGCATTTTACTTCATGCATGCTTTGTCTTGTAAAAGACCAATCGAATGGCAAACTTTTTCCTTCCTGTTCGGTAAAAGCTACCGAAGGCTTAGAAGTTGTTACCGACGATTTAGAAATTAGCGAAGCTCGGCAAACTGCACTTGAATTGTTGCTTAGCGAGCATGTTGGCGATTGCGAAGCACCCTGTCAGATTGCGTGTCCGGCACACATGGACATTCCACAAATGAACCGTTTAATTGCTGCCGAAAAATTCGATGAGGCGCTAGAAGTAGTAAAACGCGATATTGCTTTGCCCGCAGTTTTAGGGCGAATTTGTCCAGCTCCGTGTGAAGGCGCGTGCCACCGAAAAACTGTTGACGAATCTGTTTCAATATGTTTACTAAAAAGAATTGTTGGCGACGATGGAAATAAAACCGCTCTTCGTTCAATTAAAAAAACAGGTAAAAAAGTAGCTGTAATTGGAGCAGGACCCGCAGGTTTAGCAGCGGCATACTATCTTCAGTTAGATGGCATTCAGGTTACACTAATTGATAATAATGAAAAAGCAGGAGGATTACTTCGTACTTCTATTTCCGAAGAAATTTTGCCGCTCGATATTTTGGATAAAGAGATTGATTTAATTCTTGAAACCGGTGTTGAATTTCAGGGTGGAAAAGATATTAATACAGAAAGTTTTGATACCTTAAAAAAGGAAAACGATGCAATAATTATTGCAACAGGAAAAGTGGAGGAGAATTCAGAAATTTTTGGATTAAAGGCCACTGCGAAAGGAATTGTAGCAGATAGAAACAGTTATCAGACTTCAGAAGAAAATGTATTTGCCATCGGTAACGTCTTGCGTTCGTCACGATTGGCGGTGCGTTCTGTTGGACAGGGAAAAGAGGTGGCTTTTTCGGTGATGCAATATTTTAATAAGCAGGAAATTAAGGGCGAGCCGCGATTGTTTAATTCGAGATTTGGACGTTTGGTAGTGGATGAATTTGCTGAATACATTAAGGAATCGGTTGAAGGGAAAAGAGTATTTCCGGAAACTGGTGGCCGTTCCGGATTTTCAAAAGAGGAAGCTGTTGCCGAAGCCAAACGTTGTTTGCATTGCGATTGTAGAGCTATCGATGATTGTAAACTGAGAGAATATTCAGACCAATATAAAGTAAATCAGAGGCGATTTAAAACAAGCGAGCGAAAGCATATTATAAAATATATGAATCACGGTTCGGTGGTTTACGAGCCGCAAAAATGCATAAGATGTGGAATCTGTGTGAGGCTCACCGAAAAATATGGCGAGGAATTTGGTTTCACATATATTGGCAGAGGTTTTGATGTAGAAATTGGCGTTCCGTTCAACGAAGAGTTGGAAAAGGGATTAACAGAAACTGCTATAAAAGTGGCAAAAGGTTGTCCGACTGGAGCGATATCTTTGAAAGATGTCATTTTGAAGGAAGAATGACTGAGAAATCTGCAACCTTATAGCAGAATTATGACAGATTCCTCTCTACGTTTGGAATGACAAAATGAATGAAATATGAAAAAATTACAATTAATACTATTCTCCATTTGGCTCGCGTTAAATTTAAATGCCCAATCTCCCGATTCCTGGCCAATTTTCCGTGGTGACCAAAATCTAAAAGGAGTTTCAAAATCAGATATTCCAACTTCACCAAAATTATTGTGGACATTTGAAACTGGTGATAATATTAAATCGGCACCCGTTGTTGCAAATGGTAAAGTGGTTATCGGTTCAACCGATGGTTTTGTTTATTGTCTCGACGTAAATGGAAAATTACTTTGGAAATTCGATACAGGAAATGTAATTGAAGCTCCGGCATTGATTCTTGAAAATGTCGTTTACATTGGTAATTTAGACGGAACATTAGTTGCTCTCAATTTGAATTCAGGAGAAAAAAAATGGGAATACGAAACCGATAACCAAATTATTGGTTCGGCAAATTGGTGGACAGATGGAAATACAACAAGCATTCTTGTGGGGAGCTACGACTACTATCTTCATTGTGTAGATGCAAAAACAGGTAAAATGCGATGGCAATACGAATCGGATAATTTTATAAATGGAGCAGCGGCATGTTCAGATGGGTTGGCATTTTTTGGTGGCTGCGATGGTTTTTTGCATGCCGTTGATATTGCAACCGGTAAGTTATTCAAGAAGATTGACGTGGCTACTTATGTTGCCGGCTCGATTACAGTAACCGATGGCAAAGCTTATATTGGCGATTACGACGGACGATTTTTTCAAGTTGACATTGCCACGGATAAAACAGCGTGGGTGTGGGAACATGAAACTACAAAATTGCAATTTATTGCGTCGCCGGCACTTTTTGGGAATAAAGT
>Ga0307988_1001413_pt1 | contig 13535 bp, 10 predicted proteins | sample EllFjometagen183_FD_203166 | JGI IMG/M metagenome (GOLD analysis project Ga0307988, IMG submission 203166) | Marine microbial communities from Ellis Fjord, Antarctic Ocean - #183 | ecosystem: Environmental > Aquatic > Marine > Unclassified | place: Southern Ocean | collected 2014-10-08 | reverse complement strand
ATCCAGGCATTCACAGCGTTGGTCTGCGTGTAGTTAGCTGCAAGGTTTGCATTTGAAAAAGCTGTTCCATCATACGTTGGAGCCGTTGCAACGGTGAATGTGGTTCCTGAAGTCGGTGTTCCGGCAGCCTCGATTGTTGCCGTACCGGGAACTGTCAGGGTTCCAGCAGCGCCGACAGTCAAAAGGTCCGTAACACCTCCAGCAAGATCAAACTTTGATGTACCCTGGAATGTCACATCACCGGTACTGCCTGCTCCGGTTGCCGTTGTCAACGTTCCCACAGCGCCAACATTGCCGGGGCTCAAAATTCCGCCGGATTGAATGATAATATCGCTCTTGATTGTTCCCGTTCCGCCGAGAGTCGCGGCATTTGCGACAGTGATGCCGCCATCATTGGCATTATCCATAACTGCATTGACAAGGACTGTCCCCGCTGTAACAGTTGTCAGGCCGGTGTAGGTATTGATTCCCGTGAGCGTGAGCACCCCCGCACCTGTTTTTTCTACTGCCTGCGCGCCACTGATAACGCCGCTAAGTGTCAGGGTGCCGACGGTCACACCTATACCATTTGTACCGTCTGTCGCCAGAGCAACCGTAGCGGAAAATGAATTTGTTCCACTGACACTGACAAGCTCTGTTGCACCGCCGCCGTTGACCGTGACATCTTCACCTGCGGCAATAGCAACACCACCTTCGAGCTCAAGTGAGCCACCAGCGGCAACAATAGTATTTCCGGCAGTAGTGCCAAGACCGGCATCATCCTGGACATTAAGTACACCAGCGGTGATTGTCGTGTCACCTGTGTAGGTATTGGCTCCACTTAGAACAAGTTTACCCGCACCGGTTTTTTCTACATCAAAAGCACCGCTAATAACGCCGGAGATGGTAAGATCGCCAGCTGTTACCAAAATATCATTAGTTCCGGCAGTGGCCAGGTTAACTACACCAGCCCAGGAATTTGCGCCTGATTTGTTTTCAAGTTCACCGGCAACGCCGCCGTTTATTGTCAGCGCTTCGGCGCCAACAGCAATACCGCCTTCAAGCTGCACTTTCGCATTCGTGGCAGCAACAGTCACGCCGCCTGCTACAGCGCCAAACGCTGTTGAATGTTTCGCCAAGACAGTACCACGGGTAATTGTCGTTGCGCCGGTATAGGTGTTTGCGCCGGATAAGGTAACGACCTGAGCGAGTGCGCCCATGTTAATTGTGGGTGCTGTAGCTCCAGCGCCAATTGCACCTGAAATTTCAATATTCTGAGAACCGGTAAGCGTGAAATCATTACCGGCTGTACCAATATCCGTATCAATAACTGTTGTCGCGGCATCATTCTGGATTGTCGGGCCGCCTGCGCCAATTGTTATTGTCGATGGCCACGCACCGGCGCCGATACCGGTTGTAACTATACAGGTGTCTGCAGTCAGGGTTAACGAACTATAGGTATCAAGAGCAGTTGCGTGATTCGCTTCAATGCTGCCAGAGGTCAGTATCAAGGGGCCGGTTGCCGCACTGGGAGCGCTCAATTTCAGAGCGGCTGAGGCTTGATTAACCGTAATCGTTCCACTTCCGGTATTGGCGGTGGTAATCTCAAGTTCTGCATTACCAGCAATGGAATAGTCGTTCGCACCAGCGGCGATAGCAACATCACACACACTTGCGGCGCTGACATGAATAACGGGTGTACCTGCGCCAATTGTTATTGATGTTGGCCATTTGCCGGAAGGAATTGTAGATAGTATACCAAATTGACCTGCTGCCAAAGTAAGCGTACCGACGGTATCGATTGCATCTGCATTTTGTGTACCAAGTTTGCCGGCAGTTAGTGTAATATCACCAGTGATCGTGTTGGCCCCACTTAACATAATAATTCCTGTTCCATTTATAATGAGGTTTTTTGCTCCTGACACAGTACCATACATGAATGTGTTACTACTCCCCTGCACCGTTAGATGACCACCGGTAAGGGCTAGTGGTGGAAAAATTTGTAAAAATTGTCCGGCATCAAATGTAGCATCACCGTTCAGTGTAATCTGGCCTGCCCCTAAAATTTTCATGGCTGCTGCAGCGCTTGTAAGGTCTATTGCCAATACACTGGCCGCAAGATCAATAGGAGCGTTGTTCGTAATAGAAACCTGTCCACTGACATTTGTTACCTGGATTGTAATGCCATCCGCAAAACCCGACATATCAATGTCATTAATTCCATTCGCGAGATTGCCGTTTGAGGCGCTTGAGAAAATTACCCGGTCTCCATTTACGGGGGCTGCTCCACCGACCCAGTTCCCTGGAGTGGACCAGTTATTGTCCGTATCACCGTCCCAGACAACATCAGCCGCAAAAACATTTACCGCGCCCAAAAGCATCGTCAAAACAAGCATAGATATGAACATACAACATGTACGAATTTTCATTGCAAATAAACTCCTTACACCTGGTTGCAGCACAATATATGCTCAAGTATTATTTGTTTTGTTGATCAAATACATCCATTATTGCGTTACAGTACATATCTGAAACAATATAGTAATAAATATATTAAAAACACGAGCATTATTTACACAAATCCATCAAAATAAACTACCCCGGAGCAAGCTCTGAGGTGTCAACACGTTTAAGACCCCCCAGTCACATTGTGACAGCCCCCCTCTTCAGGGGAGATGTCCGTCTATAACAGAAATTCAAACCTGCAAAATTATTGAACCTCTCGCTCCGAAGGGGTGACGAAACACCAGCTCCGCACCCCCCCCTGACAGGGGGACACGGCGGAGCCGAGGGGAGTCTCTTTGAAGATAACCCCACAGCACGCTCCGAGGAATTCTTGTGCTAAAATAACCACCAAGGGGGAGACTTGACATTTGCATCTTTATTCGTGTTCTATTTTATAGTAATCTCTCTTTTCTTTCCCTGCGTCTTTGCGCCTCTGCGTTTCTCTTCTATCTTTTTCTTTTTCTCAATTTTGTATTAATTCTCCGGTATTTCGTCCCATTTTTCGATACGCACTGTCGGTAGACGGAAGTCCCCTACCTCATCGACATCTATCACTCGCCCGCCCTCGTTTGCCGATTTGAATGCCGCGATGAGGACCTTGAGCTTGTTTACTATATCCTCCCTGGTCTCGGGGGATTTGTTGGTGAAGAATGTATGCTGAATTTCAATCAGCATTTCACGCAGGGTTTGCTCACGAATACTCCAGTTTGTCGTGTTGACACCCTCCAGAATACTGTGGTTATGGTAAAGTACCTTATACTCCTCTGTCGCACGTTTATATCCGCCGAGGGTGACACAGCCCTGTATTGGCGGCTTGTCGCCCCTGGGCTCGTATTCCAGATGGATACGTGAAACAGGGATGCCCGTTGGGTCGTAGCCCTTTGAGCCATCCCATCCATGGAGAGAGACTTTTTTGGTGCCGGGGCCGACCAGACGGTAGATTGGATCGAGACCGTCAGGTGCATAGGAGGTGTAGAAGTCGAAGGATGTCGAAGCATAAAACGTAGCGATATCGTCCTGCTTTACCTTCTGGGTACGGAGCTTGTGTTCGTACAGATCCTGGCTGTAGGCTCCGGTGTAGACTGCGGCGTTGTTTGCCTCGGCGAGATCAAGGAGTTTTTCGCACTCCCCGACTGTCACCGCGACCGGCGAGCAGATATAGATGGGTTTTCCGCGCTCAAGAAATGGCTCGGCGAGCTCATAGGCACGGTCATAATCCATAATCAGCGCGGCATCGACCTCATCCGCCATTTCGCGAAAATCCTTGCAGACATTGGGAATATTGAGCTCTTTCGCCATACCCTCGGGCGATTGTTTGTCGTTTCCCCAGAAATCGAGCATCTTCTTGACATACTCAGGCGAACCCTTGTAATTCTTACGATAATCATCACCCCAGACATGGGTCACCCGCATAGAGTAGGGATTATAGGGCAGCGAATTGTTGATCGCACGGTTGAACGAACCATAAAACGAAAACGGCCCGGTACCGACTGCTCCGATCTTGAGCACTTTCAGTGATTCCGGATGTTTTTCAGGCATAGTGTCCTCCGATTATATATGTTTGATTTTAGTTTCAATGCTTAAAGAAAATCCCCCTTGTCACTCCAAAGCGCAGGTACTGCGCGCTTCTCCGTGACATTCCCCCTTAATAAGGGGGAATGGGCGCTTTGCTAAATGTCAACGACCTCTCTATATGCAGGAGAACCCCTCCCCCTTAACAAGGGGGGATACGGCACACCGTGCCGAGGGGGGATTTCCCCTGCCCCCTCTCTGTGGCTTACTATCTTCTCTTTTTCATTCTTTGCGCCTTAGCGCCTTTGCGAGAGATTATTCTTCTCTTCTCCATATATCCCGGCAAAAAAAACCTTGTTCCCGCATAAATTTTGAATATGTTTCATATATCAATAGTTATTATATATATCATACGCGCTTAAAACAAATGGAAAGCCCGCAAATTTCCAGAGAGGTAAGATATTATGTCGAAAATTGCACAGGACATCATGACAGAGGATGTCATCACGGTCGATGAGCATAAACATGTCAACGACCTGATTAAGCTCTTTATCGATAACGGGATAAGCTCAGCGCCTGTGGTGGCTGAGAACGGCGACCTTGTCGGTATAGTAACAAAAACCGATATTCTGGGCCATTTCCTCGATCTCGACCTTGAAATTTCGGTGAAAATCGCGCTTCAGGATATTCTTGAGCATGTCCTCGACCATTCCGGGGCTGAGGTTACTACTGATACAGAACTCACTGTCGGCAAAATCATGACAAACGAACCGCTGACCGCTGACATTAAAACTCCCATTAAAGAGCTGTCGAAACGGATGATTAAACATAATATCCACCGAATGATAATCACTGAGAATGACTGTGTTTGCGGCCTGATCTCGACTCTCGATATTCTGTACCACGTGGCGGGAATTGAGAAACATGAGCGAGACTAATATGACTAATTCGGTACAATACGGTGGGAATTAAAAAGTATGAACGAGACTAATAACGCTGATCAAAAAAAGAGCGTAGCGCCCTTTATAGAGATTGAGAAGAACTGTCTTGCGGCCTACCTCATCCTGCCGAGGCCCATGGCGGGCCTTGACTTGTCTCAGGCATCGGTGCGTGAGCTTCTTCTTGATGCCGGTGTCAACCACGGCCTCCTTGACAAGGTTCTCGACGCACTCGACCATGGCCTCCCCGATGACTACAAGCTCACCGTTGCTGAGGGGCGTGCACCAGTTGATGAGGTTGACGGCCATATCGAGTATTTTATCGATGCCCAAAAGCCAATAAAAGTCACAGTAGGCGAAAAAATCGGTGAGATTCATCCTCCCGGAAACGGTGAAGATGGTATATCCGTCAAGGGTGAAAAACTCCTTGCTGCACAAGGCAAAAACGCGGAAATCCCCGAGCTTGGAAATGTGCTGCGCCCCGACAACAGCGCCATTCTTGAGGCCGCTATTGAGGGCTATCTCAATATTGACAAGTTTGAAATTAGTATACGCCCCTTCTTTGACCTTATAGTCGCTAAAGACACTCTATCGGCAACAGCCACTGTCGCGAGGCGTATCGAGTCGAACGATTTCGGGCCTGATGAGCTGACCGCATTTCTGGTCCACGCGGGAATCACCGACAGCATCCTTAAAGGCCAGGTGATTCGGATTTTCGACGAGGGCCTGTATGAGCAGCCGGTCAGGGTGGCGCATGGCAAAGAGGTCCGACACGGTATTGACGGCTCCATCAAATACTACTTCAGCACAAGCTCCAAACCGATAGAGGACGAACATGGTAACGTTGATTATAAAGAGCTTAACCTTATTAAAAATGTTCATACCGACGACAAACTCGCGGAAATTATCCCCCCTGTCCCGGGAGAAGAGGGCAGCACTGTTTTCGGCGTGCCGAGCCAGCCGAAAATAGGTGTCACGCCACTGCTTCCCATTGGGAAAAACACCATTCCCGATCCCGCAAATCTCGATATACTTCTCGCGGCAATCGACGGTTCAGTGAAAATGTCGGGCACGAAAGTCGATATAGATCCCGTCTATCAGGTCAGGAAAAACGTTGACTATACAACTGGAAACATTAAAGTTATCGGCAGTGTCATGGTTAATGGCGATGTCATGAGTGGATTCAAGATCAAGGCGCATGGCGATGTGCAGATCAACGGCACCGTAGAGGATGCTGTTATCGAGAGCGATGGAAATGTTATGGTCAAGTACGGCTTCATCGGGCGCGGGAAAGGCTGTATCACTGCCGCCGGGGATGTTCACGTGGCATTTTCCGATAATGAACGCATTGTCGCGGGCGGCGATGTTATAATCGGCAGCTATGCCATGAACAGCGACATCCAATCCCAGGGGACAATTGAAGCCACTTCAAAGCAGGGCCTGATATCAGGTGGTGAGTGCTGCGCTGTCAAAGGTATCAATGTCAATATCGTCGGGGGAAAACACAGCGAACCGACACAGCTGTACGCTGGTGTTGATAAAGTGATGAAAACACACCTGAAAAATATCGACGCTAAAATCAACCATATTGAAACCCTGCTCAAAAAGCTGCTGCGAAGACGTCTGATCAAGAAAGATATGCCGCCGAAAATTAAGGAGTTGCTTGAACAAATGCATCAGATTAAAAAACGGCATGAGCATGACAAAACACTACTTCTCGCTGAAATCGAAAAGATGCATGAGAAGGACGATATTTGCAAAAAAGCGGCGATCACCATTCATGAAACTGCCTATGCAGGCACCGGGATCACAATTTTCAACCGCCAGCTTACTGTTACAGATTCGCTGAAGGCGCTGCGCTACCGTCTCACCGGGGACGGTGTCCTGATCAAGGATTCACTTAAGGATGGTGCGTGACAGTGTGAAATGAAGCTTCCAGCCCTCCAGACTTCTTCATAAAACAGGTAGCGTTACTTCGTGACAAAAGCGCCGCAGGCTTTCCCCCTCTAAAGGGGGATACGGCGTAGTGTCAGTGGACACCCGCCGAGGGGGGATTTTCTTCTTTTTTCTCTTTCTCTTCTCTTACTTCGCGCCTCTGCGTCTCTGCGAGAGCCATATCGTTCATTTTATCTTTACAGCATACACTGATTCCCCGGCGGTGATGATGAGTGTTTTCATGTCCTCACCGGCAAAACAGCAGTTTGAAGGGCGTTCCGGCACCTGCACAATTCCGGCGGGGCGTCCACGCTTATCGAAAATATAGACATCCTCCGCGGTGATATAGACATTCCCCTCGGTATCAACTGTCAGGCCATCACGGCCGGAACCGGCGAAGAACACCTTGTCACCGAGCGCACCGTCCGGCAGGATCGGGAACCAGTAGGTCTGCATTTCCTCACGCTTGATGACATAGAGACGTTTCCTTATGGGGTCGCCGACAACACCGTTGGGATGGTTGAAATCGGGGACTACGGGGAACAGACGTTTTCTGTCAGCTGAGAGATAGAAGACTTTCCCGCCGCCAAGCTCGGATTCATGCCGTCCCCAGTTGGGATCGGTGAAATATATGCCGCCGTCAGGGGCGATCCAGAGATCGTTGGGCGCGTTGAAACGTTTCCCGCCGTAATTGTCGACAATGGTCGAATGTGAACCGTCGGGATAAAACTCAAGCAGTGCACGGGCTTTGCTTCCTGCGGCGATCATACGGCCGTCCGGGGTGAAATAAAATCCTGATGCGCCGCCCGTGTCTTTGGCGAATAGCCTCGACTCGCCGCCCGGCGGGATGACATGGATCTCGCTCACCTGGAAATCGCAGATATAGATTGAGCCGTCAGGTGCGCATGCAGGCCCCTCTGAGAACGTGAAACCAGTGGCGATTTTCTCTACTTTTGCACCCTCTGCGATGGGTGAGTCAGCGGAGATGCGGTTGAAGGAAAAGCCCGTCGTTGCTAATGAAACGGAACTTGCAGCGAGGGATGTGGATAGAAATTTTCGGCGTTTCATGGATTGGCCTCTATAAAGATAATTCAAAGTTCAAAGTTTAAGATTCAAGATTAATAAAATGGCGGGAGTGGGTGTTTTGCCGTTTGGCTTAACTCACCCCCCGGCCCCCTCTCTTGAAAATAGAGGGGGAGAAAAGCAGAATCCATAATAGAGAAGAAAGAACTTAACCCTTACTAAGACGTAGTTACAAAGGGGATAGAAAAGAAATGCCAGTAGTCAAGTAGCTGTTTTCACTTTTAAACTATTTAACTTAATTATTCACCCGATAATCAGAACCTGATAATACAGACAGTATTCTTATAGTGTTTCCAACATTTTCGGGTCTGTTGATACCGGAAAACGGTATAACAACTCTGTTTTTATATCTCGGATGTTCTTTTTGAGAATGTAACTTAAGTATTTTCTCATCACAACTACTCACTATATTCTCGCTCAGTTCTATCCAGTATGGTGTATCATAAACAAATGATTCATTCCAATATTTATCTTGAAATTCCTCCACCAAACCAAAAAACATCCATTTCTTAGTCCATGAATTAACATAATATCCTTTGTATCTGTGACCTTCCTGTTTTGTACGAGTCTGACCACTAGATGCTTTTAGCCCAGGTGTACTATTAACATCATCACTCACTCTCTTTAAAAACCGATATTCATCAATTGGTTCTAATTGGCTCTTTTTTTGAAAAAATGATACTGGTTTTAATACTTGGCTTCTTTTCAAAATACTATCTGATAATTGAATAACGGTATTGGTTAATATATTTTTTGGTTTAGAAAAGGGATGGTCTGGGATATTTTTATGCCTTTTATATTCTGACAGATTTTGAACGTTATTTTTATCTAATGAAAATTCTTGAAAAGAATGTGCACTGCGGTTTCTAATTTTTCTTATCACATTGAGTTCGTTGTATTCCTCTCTCGAAATTAATCCACAACTTAGAGAAACGTTGATTCTGGAAGAAAATGAACTTAGTGGTTGAAATGTCTCAAATAACTTGTCAGTTTCTTTCGATTTAATCATAAAAGATTTTAGCAAAATTTCCAAGCAATGGCTTAAAAATTCCGAACTAATTAAAACAATCCCTCTGTCAGTCTCACTATTCATTTCTTTGAATAAATCGCTATACAAAGGTATATTTTCTTTATCGAGCTTTAAAAATGACATTTATAACCTCCCCTACCACAACAATTATTACCTATTGATCGTTGTCCCTTCACAAATTTCCACCGCATACACCGATGTCCGCGCAGTAATCACCAGTGTCTTTTTATCTTTCCCCGCGAAAATCACATTTGCCGGGGTTTCGGGCGTTTCAATCTCGCCAAGCAGCTTACCCGTGGGGCTGTAGACCGATACCACCTTCCCCGTCAGATAAACATTGCCCTGAGCATCAACCGTCATACCATCGTCCCCCACCGCTGCAAACTGCCGCTTATCCCAAAGCGACCCGTCTGGATTGACCGAATAGGCATAGGTCACCTTCTCATCCCAGTCACTCACGTAAAGCGTTTTGCCGTCCGGTGATCCAACGACTCCGTTGGGGCGAATCATCTCGGCAATTACGGGTGTAAGCGTAATTCTATCCGGCGCGAGGTAGTAGACACGGCTCCGTCCGGCGGTCTTCCCCCAGAAGGGATCGGTGAAATAAATGCCGCCTTTTTTGTCGATATAACAGTCATTGGGCGCATTGAACGGCGCTCCTTCAAAACTGTCAACAAGCGTAGTCATGGAGCCATCCGCCGCAATTTTAACCAGCGCTTTCGGGTCGCCCGTGCAGGCAATGAGCGCCCCGTCTGAGTCGAGATACATACCGTTTGCCTTGTGGGCGCTACCCGGTCCGAGAAAGAGCTGGATTGTCCCGTCCGGCTTGATTACATGCAGCTTATCCTCACGGTTGTCGGTGAAATAGATGGAGCCGTCCGGCGTTTCTACGGGCCCCTCCGCCCAGGTGTATCCCGTGGCAATACGTTTAAGCGGCGGGGAGGCATAGGCTGTGCCTGCAATTATACTTATGATCGAAGTGCTGAGGAATTGTCGGCGTTTCATAGCTTGGCCTCGGGAGTAATATGATTCAAAATTTGATATTCAATAAAGTGACCGGGCTGAGTGTATAAAACCGTCCACTGACGGTCTGAACCGCTGATTAAATGATTGAATGATAAAATATGATGAAAAACATCCAAAGGGATTTCTCTTCAGTAAGACACCAGCTTTGCAGTGAATGATAGCGCAAACATCAGTCACGTGTAAACTGCAAACCCTCCTCGGACCAGGAAGTGTCCACCGACACCTACTTATCCAGCGCTTTTCTGATACCGCGCAGCTCCTCAAGGATGAGCCCGAGGGTGTCGCCGTCCGCGGCTTGAGGCGTTTCACTCACTGTTCGCTCAATCGGATTTGTCTGCGGGCTATACCCCGACACACGTGCCATTATCATGTCTTTCGGGCCATCGAGATCTTTGAGGCCACTCATGACAACTTCCGCCCGTGCACCATCGGCCCCACCTGCTCCGGCTGTCTGAATATGCAGCGTTCCGAGGCCGTAAAGCCTTTCGAGCGGCCCCCTGACAACATCGACATTCGTGATTTTCCTGTATGGCACCGTAACCTGCCGTTTCCAGACAACGCCAAGGCTCATCCTGACCGCATCATCATCCACACTGAAAACGATGCTCTTAAAATAGCGGGAAATCCAGATCGCGACACAGCTCATGATGATCGTAAATATGGCGATAATGACACTGACTGCGATTTTTCCCTCGGTTTTCGGGATGAATATGAGCAGGACAAGCAGGGCTGTCCCGATAATAGCCAGGACTATCCCCCAGATGATAAACATGATGCTTTTATATTCTTTTTCGGGCCTGATCTCGTTCGCGTTCATGACGCTGTCCTTTCGCAATGAATTCTCTTGTATGTTATTAACTATACAGATTTTGCGGCTGATTTATTCAATCCGGATGCTGTATAATGTAGTGAGAAAGAGAGAGGAGTCAAATATATTTCGATGGAATTATTTTCCATCCCCTTGCAGATTGCCTAAACTCACCCCCCGGCCCCCTCTCTGTGTCAGTGGACACTTTTGTTAAAAAAGAATAGAGGGGGAGGTGCCAGTGGGCACTTTTCTTCAAAAACCAGAAGCCTGGCTACTGCAAGAGCCCCTATTCCCCCTTACTAAGGGGGAAATGTCACGCAGTGACAAGGGGGATTTTTTTAAGTGGCGGGAAATTACCCTCTCACCAATAAAAAAGCAGGGCCATAAAGACCCTGCTCATAGTATCTATTTCGTAACGTTGGCTGCAAATACTCAGCGAATGACACGGCGTCCACTGACAGTGCAGCGTCATTTCGCGGTGAGACTGCAGAGCTTTTCAGACCACAAAGCGTCCACCGACGCTGCCGCCTACTCCTGGGGCATGATGAAATCATCCGGGCGGATAGTGTCCTTGCCATCGAGGACTTCGCAACGGGCGACATGGGCGCTCCAGACGGTCAACACCCTGATTTTGCCGACACGCACCTCTGATTCAGAGGCATAGACGGTGAAAACGTCACCGGGATTAACACTGTCATCCGAGCCCGCGTTGATGATTGGGTTGCCGCCGTCGATAGAGAGAATTTTGAATTTTTTCGAGGCGAACCACCCGGAATCCGGACGGGCGACAACTGTGCGAAGCTCTTTATTGACCTTGTTAAGCGCTTCGATTGTAGTCTGTCCCCACATGGTGCTGATGAAACGTTTTGAGCCGAAATCGAGACTGTCCATGCTGGTGAACTCAAGGTCCATCTGACGGGGTTTACCGAAAAGTTCGAGCCCGAGGCCCTGGGAGGTTTTCTTTTCCTCACCGCGCACAGTGCCTAAGGGACGGCCGTCCGACATCCTGAGTACACGCACCTGGTCAAGCCCGACCTGAGTGGTATAGCGTTTGTAACCGCCGACCATTGGTTCGCCGCCACCGGTACGTTTCATGTTGAAATCGGTAATGAGCCCGGTGATGACAAGATCTGCATTGACTTTCCGCGCCACATCAAGTATCTGCGAATCCGTGAGTGTCACCTGCACCCTATGTTCGTTGCTGAAGAGCTTGAAGAATTTGCCAATCGCGCTTTTCTCCGGCAGTTTCGGCATACTCTCAACAACTTCATTCATGGGAATGACCTCGAAATAGTCATCCGCACCGCCAAGCATATCGCCAAGCATTTCCGGCATCTCGACACTGATATCCCAGGGGCCGATGTAGCCACTCTCGTCATAAAACGGAATAAAGACGACACGTTTTTTTATGAGCTGGGAGTTGGTATCCGTGGCCGCAAAAATTAGAATTGCGACACTGAACAACAGCATTATTTTACGCATTACTACACCACACTTTTCATCAATGGATTCGGGGCTTACCGCGAAAGCGACGCCCGGTGTTACTGAGTGATCATTTTATGTCTGACGCATTAAACGCCGTATTGGTTTAGCGGCAATCCGCGCCACTTATTACCTTATACTCTTCAATGTATACTTCATGATGCTTTACACCTGCTCTGCGTTGCCGGGGGGTCTTTAAGAAAATCCCCTTTTGTCACTTCGTGACATTTCCCCCTTAGCAAGGGGGAAGTGATTCCTGCTATAGTGAGTCCTCTGACTACGGATTAGATCACGTCCGATGATTTATTCTTCGCAGAGAGGTTTGCCTGAGTCTGACATTTCCAGGCAGTACATCGGCTGATCAAAATACGGGCATTGCCGGACAGCCGTTTCGTCAGCGTCCACGGTTTCGTCCGCAACACTCTCCTCAACAGCGCCAACAGCGCCGGTCGCCGCCGCACCTGCAACAGCCGCGCCTTTCATGAAGTCCCGACGGGAATGACTCATGTATCCCCTCCTAAACGGTTCTATCTCTTTCGATAAGCTGAAATATAGCAAAAAATACGGCGAAAAGGCAAGGGGAAACGCACTTTAGAGATATATCCTTGTCTCATCGCGTTCTTCGTCACATATTACCTTCACTCTACTGTATTCTATCCAGCATACATCAAGCCCGGAGGCCCTGAATGCCCAGTCGCGAGCTCTACAAACGTCTGAAAAACGAGATCGACAAAATCACGGTTCTTGACTCCCACGAGCACCTCTTTCTGCCTGAAGAGGATTATCTCAAAAATGAGCCGGATTTCGCCCAGTTCCTCATCCAGTATAATCTCGATGACCTCATGACCGCCGGAATGCCGCTTCCTGATCCGAAAGAGTTCGTCGGGAGTTTCGGCCGCACACTCCGCATAGACGGTGAGATCCTCTCCCCCAAGGAGAAATGGGCGCATATCAAGCCCTACTGGGAGGCCTCGAAATTCACCGGCTACGGCCGCGCGGTCAGGCTCTCCATGCAAAAACTTTTCGACATAGAAGATCTCACTGACAGCACGTGGCGCACCGTGAACAAGAAGCTCAAGGCCCTCGCAAAGCCGGGTATGTTCCGCTATATCCTCAAGGATATCTGCGGCTTTGAGGACTCGCTCAACGATGTCGATCCCATGATTCAGACCGGAATGTTCGACCGTCTGGACCGCAGCCTCTTCAAGTTTGTGGGGCGTTTCCGCGAATTCACCTA
>Ga0307988_1001410_pt1 | contig 13546 bp, 11 predicted proteins | sample EllFjometagen183_FD_203166 | JGI IMG/M metagenome (GOLD analysis project Ga0307988, IMG submission 203166) | Marine microbial communities from Ellis Fjord, Antarctic Ocean - #183 | ecosystem: Environmental > Aquatic > Marine > Unclassified | place: Southern Ocean | collected 2014-10-08 | reverse complement strand
GTCTCCTTCAAGAGGCACCACCATAACCATCATAACTATTTGAACAATTAACTTCCACCATTGAATTTGCAATAGTAAGTTCCGTATCAATAATTTTAGGGGTGGAATTTACTATTTCGATTAACATGATTTCAGAAGATTTCCCTCATGACCTCAATATCATTGACAATATACCTGCATTTATATAGAATGTTTTTTGCGTAATTAAATATTTTTTGGAGAGATGGCTGAGCTGGCTTAAGGCGCACGACTGGAAATCGTGTTCAGGTTTACCCCTGACCAGGGTTCGAATCCCTGTCTCTCCGCCACAAAACCCCTTGTTTTAAGGGGTTTTTGATTATCTGCCAATATATTTTACCCATGAAATTTAATCTATTATTTGCTATTCGGGTCTCATATGGGCCTCACTCGTTTCCAGTTTCATAGTGATAGCTAGTGTCTATCTTCCATATTTATTATTTTATATATGTACCTTCATAGAGTAAAGAGCACAACATATAGGCAGTTTCCATGAGGCAGATCAACATATTAAAACTAAGCATATTTTGAAATATAAATATAAGCGCTCAAAATAAATACATAAAACATAATGATGTAAACCCAAGAAATAGTAATCTCAGAGAAAATACAGAACTCAGGTGAGAGATTGAAAGACAAAAAGGACGGAAATAAAATGTTATACAAATAATTGAATGGAACAATTTCTTAATCGCGAAGTGTGTAAAAGAAATAGAGGTAAACAGACAAGGTTTATTTGCCTAGCAGTTATGAAATCATCAATACATGATATAATTCGAAAGAAAATAATCAATATATACATGAACAAATACAAAATAATTCATTGTAACAAGAAACACAGAAAAGTTTTTTTACACATATTGAGCTATTTAATATAGGAGTATTCACTCAACATTCGGCGGTATGATCTTGGTAGAATATCAGATATGGAATTCTGAACGTTTTAAAAAGCATAAAAAAGTATATATAGCATGCATATGGATCATTTCAAATTTGTTTATCCCGACATAACAAGTATATTAATGCTAATGTGTAATTTTTTTCTGCTATTTTACAAATTACCTTTTCAATTACCAATTCTTTTATTAAGTTCACTTATATATTCCTGAGCTCCCAGTTTTTGCATATTAATTTCATACTCAAAATATAAATCTTCAATATTTACATTTTTATTAAAAATTAATGAAAATGTATCTTGAAAACAACTAAGAATTTCATTATCTGTACCCCTAATATACATCCCAGCTGGTGGGATGGATATGAACTCTCGCTCTTCTGTTATCTTCTTATACATTTCTATGTTCTCATTCCAATCTCCAAACAGCTGTGTATCTAGTGGGGATAATTCCTGTGATACATTTATGTCCTGATTAGGGTTTACGCTAATAACGAATTTGTCCATTAAGATTAATCCAAAAATATTTGGGGCTTCACTCATAATACTTCCTTTATAGGCAATTACGTTTTCACCAATGTCATATTTGTTTTCATCATCACCCAGAAAGCCTAATAAATTATCATCTTCACTTAACAGAAATGAATTAATCAACTTATTAACCATTTTATCTGGATTAACTGTGTCCTTTAAAACAGCATACATCCCATTTGTTTTTAGAGCAGGTATTTTAAAGTCTTTATTTATCTCATCAAACCCCAGAGCATATCTTATGTTATCAAGTCCTGTATAGGTGCATCTATCCTTAATAAGGTTCATTACCGTTGCTGTTTCACCTTGGTAAAACAGTTGGTCTATATCTTCATATGCTTCTGCTTTATTAACCAATCCTGTATCTATTAGAAGTTTTATAAAGCTTATAGCATTTTTCATGCTGTCATCCTGAGCATAATCAATAAAGCTGTTTTCTTCAAAGTTATATATGATGGATTGTAATCTGCTATCTGGTGATATAACTGGTATATTGTTTGACCAGAAAATATCATAGAAATCTTCGAATGGATTTTTTTCTGAGTATAATATAGGTGATCTCACGGTCTCTGCTTCAGAAATAGTCATCATTGTCTCATAAAACTCGCCAAAAGTATTTGGAGTCTTTAACTCCAGCTTGTCCATTATATCTCCATTATATAGCCGCAATCTGTATAAATACCCATTATCCCTATATTGTGTAGGAATTCCCCAGGTCTTATCATCATACAGTGCAAAATTCCTGAAATCATCTGATCTCACATTCCATATATAATTTTGGGAAAGAATGTCATCAAGCGGTATAAAGTACTTTTCTGGATTAGGAATCATATCAAAAAGTTCTCCCCACCACAAATAAATCAATCCATCCATTTGTTTATTCTCCAGCATGACATCTAAAGTTTCCAACGCATTATTATTACTCTGAGAAATAACTTTTAAATCAATATTATACTTCTCCTGAAGTAAGTCAACCCAATTTGAATTATCCACATTTTGTTTAGATTTTATTATTAATTTAACACTAACATTTTCTATTTCCGTAATATTCTCTGGTAAGGAAGGAAGAGGAGATGAATTAACTTCAATTATGTTAGCCCCTTCTTGACAACTAGACATTAAGATTATAATCACAAAGACTACTATAAAAATCCGTTTTTTCATCTTTCCTCCTCATTCAATACATTATCCTATACTTTTATTATACTTGTTTCTAGTAGGCAGGACAAAGAGGGTTTGTATGAACTGTGTCTTGTGCGGTATGGTTATACGGTCCCCATGTTGCACTACACTCAGGATCATCGCAACCCATATAGTCGATTATACAATATGTATTCTCCGTGCAGTTAGCTGTGTTTTCTGAGCAATTATTATATTCATAATGGTTGTTATATCTTGCACTAATATCTGGCGACCCGCATGTTAAGCAATGATCTTCACCGTCAGCATATACGCCTGTGGCAATTATAAGTACAATTGCCATTACTACTAATAAGGCTACTATTTTTCGTTTTTTCATGAGTTTCTCCTTAAAATTTCAAATCGTTGGCAGCTGTCCCAGCTGCTTCTGTGAAATTTTTCATCATCACCTAGATCAACTGTCTGCCAATCTGACCAAGTATCACTATCTTCCTTATATATTGTATAAGTCGGGAATATTCTAAATGAGTTATTAACTGACGCCGGATGAATACCACCATCATATGTAACAGTGAGTCCTGTGGCTAATAATTTACCACTAACCTTATGATAAGCAGGATATAGACCACTAATACCAATTTCAAGACCCTCTGCTGTTTTTCTATTTCCAAGATTAGTATTCTTTATAGGTTCTGACCAGGTTTCTCCCATGTCTTCTGTTTTTAGATGATATACTTCACTAAATATATCGCTTTGACCCATAGCCCATTGTTGGGTTGTTGCCACTACCAATGGAGGATTTCCTGGTATTACTCCACCACGAGTATGTACCCAGCAGTAATCTCCAGTGATTTTATTGTAGATAGTATCTAGTGATATCTTATAATCAAGTTTTGCATTACTCATACTAATTCCTCCATACTTTTGACTCTCCCCTTTTATTAAAATACTTTCATTTTTGCTCTACTCCTCCGAAATGGTTCTGTTGTTCTAATATAACAAACCATGCTAATATAAGCAATTGTAGAAGGATGTATCAGCCGAAGGCAGCTAGAATCTTTCTCTCAATATCAAGAATGCTATTATAATCAATTATAAAGTTATAAGAAAACCACCATCCGTAGATGGTGGCCTTTAAAATTTTACTATTCTATACATCTTTCCAGTACACCATAATGGTATTACACTCTGGGAGTTCTTTAAGATACTTACCTTTAAGCATATCCTTTGTCTCAGACTTAACACTTATCTTTACCTGATTAACAGATCCTTCATAAACATGCTTACTGAGAATTTCGTACCCATCAGCCACTGCAACAAGATCATCCAAGGGAATTGATTGTGATTGAGCCATTAAGACTCCATTATACCCATGTTCAAGATAAAACCTTTCGTTCTCAGGATGGACACCCAATGCAATCCTTTTGTATCCTAGTTTTACAACCTGCTTTTCAAAATAATCAAGCAAGGTTTCTTTCAGGCTATCATTTATGTATTTTGCTTCAATCCAATCGTACGACAGTGTAACAGTATTTTCATTTGCCCATCCAAAAAAGATACCTGTGATATTTCCCTCTTCTTCTGAAATTACCATTAACTCAGGGTTTTTCAAAAAGTTATCTCTCCAGAAATCATATGAGTATTTACCTGTCCCATTTGCCGTAAGATTAAATATCTTATCTGCTACTGCTAAAGCTTTTTCCAATACATTATCTTCTACTACATTAATATTCATTTTTTGTTTACCAATCCTTTCAAAAACTATCATTCTTTGCCCATTGGGCATGCTTTTTAGAACGTTCATCCTATATTTTGAAGGAGTCATGTTATATACTTTTTTAAATGCTTTTGTAAAGCCAGTCTGAGTTTGAAAGCCATAGTCATAAGCAGATTCAAGAAGATTTTTGTCTCTAACCAAGATTGCATAGATCAGTTTTCTACGTCTGACATAATCCATAAGACTCATTCCTGTGTGTTTTTTGAAAACCCTGCTGAAGTGATATTCAGAGTAACCAGCTTTTCTGGCTAACATCTCAATGGAAATATTATCTGCAATGTTTTCATCAACAAACTTCATAACACTTTTTATCGTATTCCAATAGTCCATTTTCTCCTCCATATCCGATCGGTAAGTGAATGGTATCATGATTTCATTCTAAACGTATATTACAAAATTGCTATAATAATTTACTAATTATGATTTAGTGTATTTGTTGATTAAGAACATATTGTGCGTATTATTCATGGTTCCATGGTTCCGTTTTTGGTTCCATGAATTCGATGTACTTTAATTCACCTGTTAGGCGAAAACACATTATCTTTTTGCGTTATTGTTATATATATTGTTATTGATATACTAAATCTAAGAATTGCAGTTCAAATTAATTTGGGAGTACTAATTATGAATACAACAACCATAGGAAAAAACATAAAGAACCTAAGAGATGAACGAGGAATGACCCAACAGCAATTGTCTGAGATTTTTGGGGTTTCATACCAGACTATCAGCAAATGGGAAAGTGGCATCACATGTCCTGATATATCATTATTGCCTGATATTGCTGATTATTTTGAAGTTTATATTGATACCCTATTTACCCTGAACAAACAAACTTTCAAAAATAAAGCAGATAGATTAGCATTTAAATATGGTTCTGACATTGATAAATCTGATGTTTATCAGCAAGCGGATATCGAATTCAATAAAATATTTTCTACCAGTGATTATGATCATGTAGATTTAAAAAACTATGCTTACTTGAATACCTGTAGAATGAAATATCATATCAGCAAAGCAGAAAAATACCATTTAGATGCTATTTCTATGGGTGAAAACATAAAAGATGAAACATATTACCGTACGCTGACAGCATATATACTGTTTCTCTCTAAATTAGGAAGAGCATACGAAAGAATAGCGCCCCATAAACAGATGCTTAAAAGTGAACCAAACGAAGTATTCAATCATATAACTTTAATCTTTGTATATGTTAATACTGACAATTATAAAGAGGCCCTATCTATATGCCAAAATGCTTTGAAACTTTTTCCTGATAATGTAGAATTGACTGGGTTTATGGGAGATATTCAAAACAAATTAGCAAATTTTGATCATGCAGTAGAATATTGGAATAAGGCCTTGATGCTTGATCCTGACCCTGATTGGGCATCTATCTTTTACTCATTGGCTTTCTATTATAGGGATAACAATCAGCCCTATAAAGCTATCGAAACCTTCGAGAAAATTCTTAGCTGGTTAGAAGCTCATGGCTATAGAGACGGAAAGAGATTTGTCAAAAACGAAATATATAAATTGAGACCTCATAATGCAATCTAAAATATAACAATAATCCTTTGTTTAAAATGTATCGATCATACTTAAAAGAGCACTTCTTAGTAGTGCTCTTTTTGCTGTTATCATATAAACCATTAGATCTAAGCCCATCATTAGCATTCTGTACTTTGCATAAAAAAGTAGACAGTTTCCATATAGGATGTTTTCTGAAGTTATAGCATATTTTCTTACTTGTTCACTTATGGGCTTTTTGCATTAAAACCTATTATTTTAGCTTAGGGTTATAACTTTCTTTTATAGCATTTTCCATTGCTAATAATTCCTCTTCTGACAAGAAATTAAAATGAGATTCTCTTTTGCTATTTGATAACTGTCCGCTATTTTGAATACATACTCGGATAAAAAGATCAATAAGACGGTCCGGCATATCTATGACCCCTTGAATTTTTGTTTTGGTCTTATCGTAATTTATCAAGAAATCCAGTTCATTAATTAGCTCCTCATCAATTGTCTGTAAGATAAAGTCATATAGATATTCAGCCTGTATAGTCATATCAATATACTTATAGAATATTTTAGTGTTATTGCCCACAGTCATTTCACCCAATGAATCTAGCTTGTACTCTACAAAAGATAACAATGGACGTGAAAAACCTTCTAAGGAAGCATCATATTCCGATGGATTTTTTAACATTACAGCAGATACGGGAAACATAAGTCCCTGCGGTACTACGTTTCTTATAGAGAGGATATTATGAATAAGAAATCTATGTATGCGGCCGTTACCGTCATCAAACGGATGAATATACACAAAACCATATGCAATTGCAGCAGCATGTATTACCGGTGGTACATTCCCGTTTTTCATTTTTTCATGAGCTATTATAAGTCCCCTCATTAAATCATCAACATCCTCAGGTTTTGGACACACAAAATGAATCAATTCATTTTGATAAGAGACAGACTGGCCGACATAATTTTGCGTGTCACGGTAATTGTTGTTTTTAAAACGTGGATCCACAATAAGTTTTTGCAATTTTATTAATAAGTCTTTATTGCAATAATCTTCTTTCCCAGCTAATTCAAGAGAAGTTATGAACTTCTCAATGCGTGAAGAAGATGGCTTTATGTTTTCTATCTCAAATGATGACTTTGTTTCCTTTTTATAGAGGTAATTCAATGCACGCTTTATAAGTTCAGTTGGATATGACATTGTTATATCTTTTACCCGGTGATATAAATCTAGGGAAACTGCTTTTTGGAGATTTTCTGACTTTCTTATAACTGGACAGAATTCTCTTGCACCCAACAGGTTATTTACTACACGGTGACGTGTTGAATTTTCAGCATTAGAAACAGTAAAATACTTATTGCTCTCAAGTGCTTCTACATAATTCCCTTGTTTAATATCGTCTATTGGTAATAATTCCCCGGTTAAAAATTCATAAAAGAACCAAATTCTCCGAGAATATTTCCCAGTAGGTTTTGATTTTATATATTCGATTACTTCTTTAGGGATAAGATTAAAAATCTGTTTTAAAAGACTAAGGTTAACTCCATCATACTTCAGCGCAAATTCAAGATGATTACCGGGTGAATCGCCAGGCCAATATTTTGCCGAAAAAGTTTCTTTGATAAATCCAGTATGCATTTCAATACGGTGGGTTGTATTTACTGAAACATATGATACGTGCCAATTTGGCATACCGGTTATTTCATATTTGGACAGTAAAAATGCATATCCAGCTGGGCGTGTCGACGAAAGACTTATTTTCATAGCTATACCTCGAAATCTTGTTACTATACATGAATAATAGTTAATATTGTGCCTTTTGTCAATAATTTGCATATTATATAGCATTAATACAGAAAAAGCATTACTTTTTCACTATATTATGTAAATATCGGAATAGAAAAACGATTATTTTTGCAGCTAAACTATTACATATAAGCAAATTGCAGAAAAACGATTATTTTATTGTTATAACATATTTATCTTGGAAATGCATGTCTATATATTTTTTGCACCAGAACCCGCATTTTCATCGGAGTGTTTTGTGCATTACTCTGTTGAAATTTTAAATTGCTAAATATTCTTTCATACTTAAACAGTTAAATACGCGTTCTCTGGAATTCATCTTTTTCTCCATTTCTGTTTCCAATTTCTTAAGGTTTTATGTTTAGTTCTAGTATTTATTCTGGTGTTGGTTCTGGTGTTACCGCAGATATTTCATTATTTTTATCTTTTGCAAGCACAGTTACAATTATTGTTTTTGTTTTAGAATTATCAGCAAAAATAGTAATTGTAGTAGAACCATAATAACTACCTGTTATTATCCCGTTATCAACATAGACTATTTATGGAATGCTACTTCTCCATTGAATTTCTTTATTTGTAGCATTCTCAGGGTAAACTGTAACATTTACAGTGATTATCTCTCCAATATAAAGATTAACTTCCTCATGAGACACTTCAATTCTTTCAACAGGAATATATTCTACTTCAGGCTCAAGCGTTACAGGTATCATTGTCTCTATTGGCTCTACTGTTGGTGTTCCTGTCATGATAGGAGAAGTAGCTTGGGTGGCTTTTAGAGTTTCAGACACGTTCTTAGACACTCCTTTTTGGCAAGAGTACAAAGTCCCTGTTATTAAACTAAAAATAATAGTAACTATTAATAATTTCTTCATGCTGCTCCCAAATAAATCTCATTGCAATATTAGAAGTGATATCTCTACAAAGTTGATATATATCCTTAGATTAATAATAACAAAGAATGATGGGAGGAGCAATGTAGATTTACCTTCTCAAAATGATGTGATAATGGCCTATATATCTGTTCTAGGCTAAAAAAGAATCCTCTATCTCGGAGTGCTCCCGGAACACATACCCACCTATTTATAGGTGTTCTTAAGTATTCAGCCCTCTTTTGTTTTTGTAATATATTACCAAATTTAAAGGTTTTATTGCTTAATTTTTATATATGGCTCAACAAATCTATTTATATTAAATTATTCACACCAGAGTCGAAATCACTTCCTACTGTGATATTATAACTGTGTACTAGTAATAGTAAATACAAACTATATCTAGAGGTGAATATGGATAAATCATTATTTATCAAAAACATAAAGCAAATCATAACATGCGATGTAAACGACACAGTATTAAACAATACAAACATGCTAATGAGCAACGGCGAGATAAAATATATTGGTAAAGAAATTTTTAAAGCGGATGAGGTTATTGACGCAACAGGAATGGTTATGTATCCTGGACTTGTTAATACTCATCACCATTTATATCAAATATTTACACGAAATCTACCGCAAGTTCAAAACCTTGAACTTTTTGACTGGTTGATAACATTATATGAGATATGGAAGAACCTAGACTCAGATGTGATCTTAAACACTTCTTTAGTAGGTATGGGTGAACTTCTAAAAAATGGCTGCACGACTTGTTTTGACCACCATTATGTTTTTCCAAATGGGCAAAACCATTTGATAGAAGCACAGTTTGAAGCTGCTAATACACTTGGAATAAGAATGCACGCTTCGCGTGGTAGTATGTCGCTCAGTAAAAAAGATGGTGGCCTTCCACCTGACAGCGTGGTTCAAACTACTGACGAGATCTTAGCCGATTCACAAAGGCTCATAGAAAAATTTCACGACTCGTCGAAATTCTCTAAAAGGCAAATTGCTCTTGCTCCCTGCTCTCCATTCAGCGTTACACAGGACTTAATGATTCAAAGTGCATCACTTGCTCGTGATTATGGTGTAAGACTACATACGCATTTAGCTGAAACAAAAGACGAACAAGATTATATTTTACAAAATCACGACATGCGTCCACTAGCATTTATGGAGAATTTAGGTTGGATTGGCGATGATGTATGGTTTGCACACGGTATACATTTTAACAATGATGAACTTAAAATGCTTGCTGAAACAAGAACAGGCGTTGCACATTGCCCCATTTCTAATATGAAGCTTTCCTCAGGAATTGCAAAGATTCCAGAAATGTTAGAGCTTGGTGTTCCTGTTGGTTTGGGAGTAGATGGAAGCGCGAGTAATGATGGATCTAACCTGTTAGAGGAAATAAGGATAGCTTATTTATTGCATAGGCTAAACAGTAGCAAAGGTGCACCTTCTGGGTATGATATATTAAAAATGGCAACTCGAGGCGGCGCAAAGGTCTTAGGAAGAAATGATATCGGAGTTTTATCTACTGGCTATGCAGCAGATGCATTTTTGGTTGACACAAACAGAATAGAGCTTGTTGGTACAGACAAAGATTACAAATCAATATTAGGTACCGTTGGATTGAAAGGCTCAGTAGATTATACAATTGTAGGCGGTCAAATTGTTGTTGAAAACGGAAAACTAAAAACAATTGATGAAGAAGAGTTGGTAGCAAAAGCTAATATTAAATTTAGCAAATTTTACCAAATGTAATTTTCATAGTAAATTTAGCGGTTCTGGTGCAAATAATTTCTTGCACAACATAATTATATCAAAGTTTCTATATTTTGAATGATTTAACTCATAATCTCACTAATAAATTGCACTTCCGATTTAACACAATCATTTATTATTCCGTGGTTCTGTTTTTGGTTCCATGACGTCGAAGTACTTAAATGCACTTAATGTATCTTATTGCATAAACTCATAATGAATACACTTGTTTAAAGCACTTAACGATGCATAAAAAACGTATAATCGTGTATGAACCTCCCCATTTCTCACCTGGAAATCGTGTTCAGGTTTACCCCTGACCAGGGTTCGAATCCCTGTCTCTCCGCCACAAATCCCCTTTATATAGGGGGTTTCCGCATGTTTTAAGATCCTCGGTTATTCCACATATATAAAAAGGAATTGTAAATAATGATTGACAATAATAATTTTTACTTTATACTTATGAAGGCTGTTATTCAAAACAATATTTTTCAATGAACAGCAAAAAAATCAAAGAGTGCCTCTTTACATAATTATCTTATAAATTATTTTCCTTTAAATAGTATCGTAATAATTAATTAATAAAATGGCTTTTATTGATTATTATGATGGAAAAGGAAGTATTATGAAATCAGAGAAATTTAGAAATCTAGGATTATCTCAGGAATCACTTGATGCAGTAGCAGATATGGGTTTTGAGACTCCAACAAAAATACAGGAAGAAACCATTCCACATATACTGAACGGAAGTGACGTAATAGGACACTCACAAACCGGCACAGGTAAGACAATGGCTTTCGGCTTGCCTGCAATTGAGATTGTAAATACTGAAAGTAGAAAGACACAGGTCCTGGTTCTTTGCCCTACTCGTGAACTCGCAATGCAGGCTGCCGGTGAAATTAGAAAAGCAGCAGTGTATAAGTCCTCTCTATCAATAGCAGCAATATATGGCGGTGCATCAATGAATGATCAAATCCGCAAGCTCCGGGACGGTGCTCAGATTGTTGTCGGTACTCCCGGCCGCATAATGGATCACATGAGACGTAAGACCCTGAAACTTGATAACCTGAAACTGCTGGTTCTTGATGAAGCAGATGAAATGTTGAATATGGGTTTTAGAGAGGATATTGAAATAGTATTGAAGGATATTCCTAAAAATGCTTCAATGGTTTTGTTTTCTGCAACAATGAGCAAGGGGATAATGCAGATAACAAAAAATTACCAGACTAATGCAAAAGTTATTCAGTCAACAGAAAAAACAAAAACGGTTGCTACAATTGATCAATGGCATTTACAGGTAAAAAAACCAAACAAGATTCTGGCCGTTGATGCACTTCTTAAATACCATACTCCAAAATTAACATTAATTTTCTGCAACACTAAGCGAATGGTAGACGCTTTGACTGCAAAACTGCAACAATTAGGTTTATCTGCAACTGCGCTTCATGGCGATTTAAACCAAAATGCCCGTACTAGGGTAATGAACGGTTTCAGAAACGGTACAACACCTATCTTGATTGCTTCAGATGTAGCCGCCCGAGGTATTGATGTAGATGATATTGAACTAGTAATAAACTATGATCTTCCAAGAGATGATGAATATTATGTTCACCGCATTGGAAGAACAGGCCGTGCAGGTAGGAATGGACTTGCTGTCTCACTTGTTTCAGGTAATAACGAGAAGAATCGTTTAAGAGAAATCGAACGGTATGCAAAAGTAAAAATTCCTTTAACCAAATTACCTTCACAAAATCAAATTAAAATTAAACAGAATGATGTCTTTATTGATAAGTTCAAATTGGCTGCAGAAAGCGACATGTCTGAAGAATATTTCAATATTATAGAAAAACTAGTATGTGAAGGTTTTACAGAACGCATGATAGCAGCAACACTTCTACGTATGAATTTAGATAATAATCAAGTTACTAAACCTGCTATTAAACCTGACATTAACACTAAAATCACACCAAACTCCGTAAAAAAAAGCAATACAAAGAAGAAGGATAATGTCAGATTCTTCATAAATGTTGGACAAAAAGATAGAATCAAAGCATCTGATATAGTTGGCTGTATAACTGGAGAAACCGGTATAGCATCATCTTCAATCGGTAAAATTGATATTTATGATATGTTCTCCTTTGTTGAGGTCGAGTCCCAAGTGAAAAACCAAGTACTGGATAATATAAATAATAAAGGGGTCAGTATCCGAAACCGTGAGATCTCAATTGAAATAGCAAAGGATAAAAGATAACGATTCTACTGCAAATCTCCTAAGGGTTTCTAAAGTTATAGCATATTTATCTTGTCCGGAAAAACTTATAATACCTTTATCTTGCAAAACCCGCTTAAATCAATACACAAATCGAGGTATTTGTGTGTTTAATTTACTATAATTATTTATTTGATCTATCCGCCGATTTCCTGCATTAAATTTCAAACCCCCTTTCTTTTCACTAAAAATGTATAAACACTCCTGGTTCCGTGGTTCTGTTTTTGGTTCCATGACATCGAAGTCTTAAATGAACTTAATGTATCTCATTGCATAAACCCTTTTTGAATACTCTTGTTTAAGGGAATTATTGATGCGTGAAAAATGAATAATCATGTATAAAGCCTCCCATTTCTCACCTGGAAATCGTGTTCAGGTTTACCCCTAACCAGAGTTCGAATCCCTGTCTATTCGTCATAATTATAATGAGCACTCGCATGAGTGCCAGCACTTTCGCTTATGCTTTGATTTTAAAGCTTTTTAAGAATATATTCAATATTTCTAAGAAATTCTGCCATTATTAGCTGTTTTTGGATATATCTCCCCCTTTCCCCCAAATATTTCTTCTTTATTCAATTAACATAATTCTATCCGCTGTTGAAAATCAGATCCCTGTCATACTTTAATAAATACAAACCTTTTAGCAGTAATCTGACTAATTCCTTTTGTATTATTACAGTATTTCTTATTCGTCTTTCTTTAAATAATTGAAATAGATTTGATGCAATAAAAATTAAATATAGAATGGCTTCCACTGCATTGCCTCCATGAACAAAACAATGTCCCAGTGCTGCTTCTGTTTTTAAATTGTTAAAGACTCTATTTTCTATGTGCCATCTCGCCTTTATAATTTTATACAATGTCTTTAACGACATATCTAAACAAGTGGTTACAATCAGAATTTGAGATCTATCTTTATCATCCTTTTTCTTTGCAAACT
>Ga0307988_1001409_pt1 | contig 13547 bp, 13 predicted proteins | sample EllFjometagen183_FD_203166 | JGI IMG/M metagenome (GOLD analysis project Ga0307988, IMG submission 203166) | Marine microbial communities from Ellis Fjord, Antarctic Ocean - #183 | ecosystem: Environmental > Aquatic > Marine > Unclassified | place: Southern Ocean | collected 2014-10-08 | reverse complement strand
AGAATCAGAAGTTGGAAGACCGTTATAAGAACTACGATAGGCAGTACATCTCTACAGGTAGAGAGCAGTGTAATGCCAAGGTCATATACGAATTCCACAGAAAAACTCCATCCTTTTATCTGAAAACTATAAGCCCGTATCCCATTACAAAAATCATTGGGAGAAGGGAGGCAAAAGCGATGAGTCCAAAACCGTCAACAAGAGGATTTCTGCCTCTGATGGTTGACGCAAGCCCTACGCCAAGAGCGGCAACTAATGGTACTGTGATAGTTGAAGTGGTGACCCCACCCGCATCATATGCAATACCTATAATCTCTTTTGGTGCAATAAAGGTCATCAGCATGACGACAATGTATCCACCTATGATCAAGTAGTGAACTGGCCAGCCGAGAATGATTCGCATGACGCCTATCAGGATGGCGAGCCCCACGGAAAACGCAACAGACATGCGAAGGCCGAAGGCGTATTGATTAAGAGATGCCTGGTTTTGCGCTATAAGTCCACCCTGGCCAGCAATTTCAGCTGCTTCTGCGGCTACCGCTATGAGGGCAGGTTCGGCCACCGTAGTTGAAAATCCGAGGGCAAAGGCAAACAGGAGGAGCCAGAAGAGGCTGCCTTTTTTGGCCAAGGCATGGGCCATTGCTTCACCGATGGGAAACAGCCCCATTTCCAGTCCTTGAATAAAGAGAGTGAGACCGACAACAACAAGAATGCCGCCAAAAAGCACTTCTCCCATTTGAGGCAGAGGCTGCCTCAGGATGATGATCTGGAAAAAAGCGATAACAAGGATAATAGGAAGAAGATCGGTGAATGAATCCCTGAGCTTTTTAAAGATTATGGAAAGGATCATTGGGCCTTTGGTATCGGTGTACTATGTGACTACTGAGATATCCTGTCTTGTCACTGTCAGCTACAGCTTGATTATCCAGTAATTCAGCCGATTTTGCAACTGTTTCTTAATCGCTGTGTTTTTGTGGACGTTTCATTTGTGATTTATGCAAATGATGTGTTCCATGACAATACGAAACAAAACGAAACATAGAGGAACGTTTGGTCGCTTTACGTTCCATAATGTTTCTAGGTGGTCTTGTGGGTTCAGGATGGTTTTTTTAATTCATTGTATTTATTGTAAATAATATTGACATGATGCTGGCATAAAACTTGCTATAATTTATTGAAAGGTTGAAGTGTTTACGTATTCACTTAGGTTCTTGAGAGTAAGTAACTAAAAAAGGAGTGTCAAGATGCCATCCATAGCGCTGTTTTCCAGCAAATTCACAAATGAGGATGAAATCAGGCAAAAGCTGTCTGTAACACTCAATATGGCAGTCGTGGAGGATGCCGATATATTCGACACTGTTTGCAGCCATAAGAAGACGACTCGAACCAGACTGGAACAGGTTGTATATAAAAAAACTTCTGTTTTTAATCAATTTACCATGGAAAGAGAGCGTAATGTCGCTCACATTAAATCTGGTCTGGCTGAAAAGTTGGGACAGGAAAAGAATGTGATGTATTGCGGCTATACCACGCTACTTATTCCTCACGATATAACTCATGTCCTGAAGGTACTGATCATAGATAATCATGACTTGAGGGTTCAGAGGGGGGTGGGGGAAGGTCTTTCTGAAAGAGAAGCAACAAAGATAATAAAGGCAGAAGATCTCAGGGTTCATGGGTGGTCAGCTTTTCTATACTATAAAGAAGCGTTTGATAATTCTCTTTATGATATCGTTATCCCCGTTGGATCTAAGAGTGTTGATGGCGTAGTTGAATTGATAAGAGAGAATTATAATAAAACAGCCGTACTTGAAACAATGGATTCCCTCCAGGCAGTCAGTGATATGGCACTGGCTGCGGAGGTTGAACTGGCTCTGCTCTCCAAGGGGCAAAAAATTGAGGTGGAGGTGAGGAACCATTGTGTTTCTCTTAAGGTTAACAAAAGTGCTTTCAGTTTCGGTAATCTTACTTCAAAGTTAATTGAGATCGCTGGTTCTATTCCAGGCGTCGAAAGTGTTGAAGTGTTGAAAGGGAAAGGGTATCAGACATCGGTTTATCGAGATCAGCATTTTGAGTTGCCCCCTAAAGTACTGCTGGTTGATGATGAGAAAGAATATGTAGAGACTTTGTCTGAGCGACTGGTAACCCGTAACGTCGGATCTTATGCAGTCTTTGACGGCCAGGAGGCTCTCGATTTTATAGATGGAGATCAGCCTGACGTTATGGTTCTTGATCTGAAAATGCCGGGCATCAACGGTATTGAGGTGCTGAAACAGACGAAAAAATCAAACCCTCATATTGAAGTTATTATTTTAACTGGGCATGGCTCGGAAGCTGATCGTGAGACGTGTATGAATCTTGGTGCGTATGCCTATCTGCAGAAGCCAACGGATATCGAAAAGCTGTCTAAAACCATCGCGGAAGCATACAAAAAAATAGATACTGATAGGGGAAAATCTGCATAGCGGCTATTAGTACCTTACTCCTGAACTTCTGTTATAAAAAACAAGAAACGGAGGAATGTATTATAAAATTATGTGGTTCGAAATATCCCCATGGTACTTATACCCCCTTGTGGGGTGTTAAGAAATTTATCCGGTGCGATATGGAGTTGTCCAGATGACTCTGGCACATGTGAAAAAAGAATTGAAGTATTAGCGTGGGAGGATGAAATGGCTGATAAAATAGATGCCAACGTATTACTCGTTGATGATGAAGAGCAATTTCTAGAAGTTCTTGCAGAGCGGCTTGAGACCCGTGGTTTGCAGGTGAAGTCGGTGACAAGTGGTGAGGATGCCATCGCTCAAGTTGAAGATAAAAACTTTGATGCAATTGTGGTGGATCTGGCAATGCCGGGTATTAATGGTATTGAGACAATGAAGCGGATCAAGGAGAAACGCCCGGATTTGGAAATTATCATATTAACAGGACAGGCAACCGTTAAGACTGGAATTGAGGCGATGAAGCTCGGTGCAGAGGATTTTCTCGAAAAACCGGTTGATCTCAATGTACTTCTTGAAAAAATAAGCAGTGCCAAGCATAAGAGGATGCTTGTTCTGGAAAAGAAATCCCAGGACGAAATGAAGGCAATTCTCAAAAGTAAGGGCTGGTAAATTTCCTAACCTTTAATCGTAGGTCATAGGGTGAAGGAAGCCCTGGTTTTACTGTGCCGGTTTTAAAAAGAAAAAACCGCAGACAGGAGAGGTCTGCTCTTTACGGCAATCTGCAGTGTCTGCAGGCTGTAACAGGATTGTAAAATATAAGAGGAAAAGGAACGGGTATGGATCATTCAACAACTGTGCAGGATATGGCCGAAGAAAGAGAGCCGTTTGACTGGAAACGGCTCATGTTCATGTTTACCGGCATCGGTTTGTTCGTTTTTATATACTACTGTCCACCCTGGCCCGATGCCATTGATCCAATGGGTGAGAGGTTTGTTTTGAGCATCCAGGCTAAAGGGGCTCTGGCTGTATTTGCCCTGGCTGCAACCTGGTGGGTTTTTGAAGTGGTGCCTATTGGCATAACCAGTCTCACTATAGGTGTTCTCCAGGCTCTTTTTATGATTCGTGACCCGAAGGTGGCGTTTAAGGATTTCATGGATCCTTCGGTTCTCTTTATTTTTGGTTCCATAGTAATCGGTATGGTTTTTACAAAAACCGGATTGACTAAGCGAATAGCCTATAAAATGCTTTCTATTGTTGGCGAAAAGACCAGTATGATATATCTCGGCTGTTTTGTCATGACAGCCGCATTGACTCATGTTATGGCCCATACAGCGGTGGCCGCCACCATGTTTCCGCTGCTTATGGCGATACATGCCTTTTATTCCAATGAAACGAAAACCAGGTTTGGTAAAGGACTTTTTATTGGCATGGCTTATGTGGCCGGTGCGGGAAGTATAGTCACGCTCCTGGGTGCGGCAAGAGGTGCTGTTGCTCTTGGTTTCTATAAAGATATCACCGGGGTGAATATCAGCTTTTTTGAGCTTACCATGTATATGTTTCCTGTCGGCTGGCTTATGGTTTTTTTACTCTGGGGCTTTTTTATGATTGTCTGTAAGCCCGAGGAGTCAAGGATCCCGGGACTGAAGGAAAAAGCAAAGAGGATGTATAGTGAGCTGGGAGCCTGGAGTAGAAATGAAATTCTGACAGCTGTCATTGTTGTGGGGACCATCTTGGTAATTGCCTTGAAAAATTTTGTCCCCTCCCTGGGCGGTTTGCATAAAACCGGTATCCTGCTATGTTCCACCATCGCCTTTTTTCTGCTGAATATTCTCGATATTGATGACCTCGAAGATATCCCCTGGAACATTATTCTCCTTTTTGCTGGAGCCATGTCCATAGGTTTCTGTTTGTGGGAAACAGGCGCTGCTAAATGGCTTGCGGTCAACTGGCTAATTCTTTTCCAGAGTTCACCGCCAATTGTCTTTGTTCTCGGGATGGCTTTTTTTGTGATGATAATGACTAATTTTATCATGAACGTTGCCGCCATAGCTATTTCTCTGCCTGTGGCACTGGTGATAGCTCCGTATCTCGGGGTTGCGGGTGAGGTTGTTCTTTTCTCCTCACTTATTGTGGCGGGAATGCCGTTTCTTTTGCTGGTAGGTGCGGCGCCCAACGCCATCGCCTACAATTCTAAGCAGTTCACTACTGGGGAGTTTGTTATGTACGGTATTCCGGCAAGTATCCTGCTTATGCTGGTGACCTGGCTTGCAGTTTCAGTTATCTGGCCGCTTATGGGGATGCAGATTTTCACAGGGGCATGAATCTAAGCGGAGCACGTAGATTCTGCGAAGCGTGTTTGAAGATCAAAACTTTACTTTTGAAACATTTTAAAACATTATAGAACAGAAGATATTGTGATTTTTTATCAAGAAAAAGAATTCTGTTCCCGGGATGATTTTAAATTTGGTCCCCGCTGTGAGGTTGACAACTATGGAATCTACTGATCCTGCCCGGTTGGATAATATAGAAATAACCGAAATTTTAAATGGCATACCCCATGGTTGTGTCATTTTGGATAAGGAACTCTGTATCATTGAAATGAACAGTTCTATTGTGCTTCTCACCGGCTTTACTGTGGCCGAGGCAAGAGGGGTCCGTGCTGATTCTATATTACGCTGTAATATCGGAGACAGCGGCAAACTTTTTCGCAAGGTGCTTGATACTGGAGAAACTTTATCTGTCGAGGGGAATATCATTACCCAGGATCATAAGAAGAAACCTGTTCATTTCACAGTTTCTCCATTTAAAAATGATAAAGGACATACTTCCGGTCTTTTTTTATTTCTTGAAGACATCTCAATTTTACATACCTTCGATGATGATGGGAGTGGTCGAGACGGCGTGAAAGACATTTTGGGACATAGTACTAAGATGCTCGAGATGTTAGAGCTGATGCCGGTTCTTGCCCATACAGATGCTTCGGTTTTAATTACAGGGGAAACAGGTACGGGGAAAGATCTGGTTGCTGAGGCGCTTCATGAAACATCAAAAAGGTCACGCCATCCTTTTATAAAGATTAACTGCGGGGCTCTCCCTGAGTCTTTGCTTGAATCTGAACTGTTCGGCCATGTACGAGGCGCTTTTACCGGCGCTGTAAAGGATAAACCAGGGCTGTTTCGACTGGCTCAAAATGGCACTGTTTTTCTCACAGAAATTGGAGATTTGCCTCTCGCTTTGCAAGTCAAACTCCTCTCAGTGTTGGACGATAAAGAGTTTTTTCCAGTGGGTGGCATAAAAAAGGAAAAGGTTGATGTTCGTATTGTTGCTGCAACACATCGTGATCTTCGAAAACTTGTCAAACGCGGCCAATTCAGGGAAGACCTTTTTTACCGGCTTAATGTTCTTCGTTTACATTTGCCGGCCCTGAGAGAGCGGGACGGGGATATTCGCCTGTTGCTTGATTATTTTCTCAGGAAATTTAATACCGGGCTGAATAAGTCTATCCAGGAATATACCGGAGAGGCCGTGGAGGTTCTGACAGCCTATCATTATCCCGGGAATGTTCGTGAACTTCGTAATATCGTTGAATACGCAGTGCACATATGCCAGGGTAAGCGTATAAAAAAAGAGTGTTTGCCTGAGTATGTAGTTTCTCCTCAGGTGGATGTCGAAGTGATTGAAAAACAACAAACTATACAGGCCAGCGTTGTTGAATCTCCTCGCGACCAACCTGAACATTCCGTACTCGTTAGCAAAGGATGGAGCGATGTAGAACAAGAAATGATTATTGATGCTTTAAAAAAAACTGGAGGTAACCGTACTAAGGCGGCTTCGATATTAGGTTGGGGGAGAACAACCTTGTGGCGTAAGCTCAATCGTTACGGTTTACATTGAACAGAGAAATGCTATGAAAATACTTATAACTATTAAAAAAAACAGCGTGGCACCACGATTTGATCTGGCATCCGAAGTGCTGATAGCGTTATGCGAGGGCCAGCAGATTCTTGGCAAGCCAAGAACCATATTGATGACACGCCCATCAGCTGAAGATTTATGTGCTTTAATTATCAAGGAGGGTGTCAATACGGTTATCTGTAATGGGATAGAAGAGAGCCACCTGCAATACCTTGTCTGGAAAAAAATGAGAGTTATTGATTCGGTAGTTGGGCCATATGGCGAGGCCTTGAAAGCAGCCGCTGGTGGATTTCTTCAGTCCGGAACTATTTTGTCCGGAGCCAGGGAGAGGAAATGAAGAATTATTTCAAAAAGATAAAAGTTTTTTCTTCTGCATTTCTGCCAGAAGTTCATACGGACGGGGGGTATGGACGTTTTCGCCTTATGTTGTTTGGGGCAATGTTTCTCATTTCTTTTATTCCACTTATATTCTCCACCAGCTTGAGTTCCCGTGAACATAGAAAACTTATGGAGATCCAAGAGAAGGAGCAACTGGTTTTGTCCATAGAAAGTGCCCGGAACACAATTGAAGCTTTTCTGCATGAGCTGCAGTCTATGGTCAAGTTTGTTGCCGAGCAGTACAGTTATGATGAGCTTTTAGGACAGAATAAGGCCAGTGAACTTTTTGCCCATTTAAAAAACCAGTACCCTGGTTTTGTCGATATGGGGGTTATTGGGCCTAATGGTATTCAAAAAAAATATGCAGGACCTTTTCGTCTCGAAGGCTATGACTATAGCAATCAGGATTGGTATATGAAGGTTCTTGCCAGGCAAGTCGATATTAGTGATGTTTTTATGGGGTATAGAAAACTGCCTCATTTTGTAGTTGCAGTAAGTAATAAATTACCAGGAAAGGAGGAATACTGGGTTCTGCGTTTAAGTATAGACGTTGAAACCCTGCAGAATTATGTCTCGACTGTTAATACCAGTCCTTCTCAGGATATCTTTCTTGTAAATCATCAAGGTCAGCTGCAGACGAAATCAAAGATATTTGGCGGCATCCTTGGTACCTGTCCTTTTTTCACCCATTATCAAAAAGGTGAGACTGTAATTCACTATCCAGAATATGAAGGTAAAAAATATTTACGCTCGTATGCACAGGTTAAAAACAGTCCATGGATAGTGGTCATCGTTACAGAAGGGTATATGCATGGTGAAAAATGGTCTTCCCATCGTTTTAGGGTACGAATGATTTTCCTGGGATGTACGATATTTGCGCTGATTGTTATTATTCAGCTGGTGAACACAATAACAAATCGCCTCAGGGAGGCCGAACAGAATCGTAATCAGGCTGTGATTGAGGCACAGTACACTAACAAATTTGCCTCTATAGGTAGGTTGGCCGCAGGTGTCGCTCACGAAATAAACAATCCTCTTGCCATTATAGATCAAAAGGCCGGGTTGATGACAGATCTTATGGAGAACTCAACACCGTTTGAACATAAGGAAAAACTGATACATTCGGTTACAGGCATTCTGGGTGCCGTGCAGCGTTGTAAGGTGATTACCCACCGTCTTCTGGGCTTTGCGCGACGAATGGATGTGGCCTTCGAACACATAGACACAAGTGATCTTCTTAAAGAGGTGCTTGGCTTTCTTGAAGGAGAGGCCATATATAACCGTATCCGGTTTGAAATGTCTTTTCCGGATAAACTTCCTATGGTTTTCAGTGATCGAGGACAGCTTCAGCAAGTTTTCCTTAATATTATCAATAATGCTATCGATGCCGTTGGAAAAAATGGTTTGATCGCCATCTCCGCAGAGCCTTCTGGTAGAGAGATGATAGATATAAAAATTAAAGATTCCGGGTCCGGTATGTCGCACGAAACAGTTAAACGAATCTTTGATCCTTTTTTTACCACAAAGGAGGCGGGAAAGGGGACCGGCCTCGGTCTTTCTATAACTTATGGGCTGGTTAAAAAACTTGGTGGGAAAATATCGGTTGAATCTAAAATCGGGGAGGGGACGGTTTTTACTGTACGTTTGCCGACAAACGATGTTCAAAATGAGGGGAATTACAGTGGATAAGATACATGTTCTCATTATTGATGACGAAGTAGAATTTGCTGAAGCCCTGGCGGAGAGGTTAGAGTTGCGTGGGTACTTGCCGAAAACAGCAGACAGCGGCAGGGGAGGTTTGGAAGCAGTTGGCGTTGCTCTACCGGATGTAATCCTCCTTGATCTCAAGATGCCAGATATGAGTGGTTTTGATGTTCTGGTTGAAGTTAAGAAAAAGTATCCTACCGTCGAGGTGATTATGCTGACCGGGCATGGAGCCTCTTCCAGCGGTATCAAAAGCATGGAGCGGGGAGCATTTGATTTTATCATGAAGCCGGTTGATCTGGGTGAGTTGATGGAAAAAATTAAACAGGCCTATAGGAAACGTCTTGCTAACTCTATGTAGCCTGAAAAGGTTTTGCGTGCTTTCTCTCCCCTGCTGGGGGGATTCATGATTTTTTGCCAGGACATCGGTGGGAGGAGGTTCCCTCAAAATGGAAAATAAACTAAGAGAGAGTCAGCTTGTGTTTTTAGGGAAGTTGCTGGCAGGTTATACCCACGAGCTTAAAAATCACCTGGCTATCATAAATGAATCGAGTGGCCTGATGGATGATCTTCTCATGATGTCCGAGGAAGGGGACGAAAAGCTCCACCTGAGGTTCCGGAAGATTATTGTAACTATTGGTGAACGTATATCCGCTGCTAATATCATGGCCATGTACCTGAACAGGATAGCTCACCGCATGGATTCTCCGCTTTCGCACTGTAATGTGAATGATCTGTTGACAGAAGAACTCGCCCTTATGGAGCGGTTTGGTGCAATGAAAAACATTTCCTTTGATAAAAATCTGCAAAAGGAGATCCCGTCTGTTTACAATAATCCATCATTATTACAGTTTATTATATTCTCTCTGGTCAATGATCTTATGGAGAGGCTCACGAGTGGATCTGTAATAAGGTTCTCCTCGTCTGCAAGAGGTGATGATGTCGTGCTACATATAGAATCCGTTGGTCCATTTGACAGCGATGGCGGGGCGGTCGACTCCGGTCTGATGGTTCAGATTCTGGATTTCGCCGCTGAAAAAGCGGATATCAGTCTTAGTCAGAATGTTTCTTCAGGCGCGGGCCTAAATAATATTCTGACTATTTCATCAAAGATGATGGCGTCGTAAAAACTCTTCATCCGGAGTCTCGCAGGCTCGCTTACCTGGTTCGTTGTTACAATTTTTCTATCATTATGACGTACCTTATGTACGCCGAAATAATAGAAAAATTGCACGCCTTCAATATGAAGATTTTTACTTATCCATCCAATATTAAGGTTTTTAAGAGTTTGTCAAAGATGACGTGAATATTTTTTAAAGAACCTATTTTACAGTCCTGGTCCAGTTGAACTGGTCTGCTGTTTTTCCATACTGGATATTCATAAGTTCATTAAAGAGCTTAGCTGCAAAAGGCCCTACTTTTCCATCGCCAATAGTAATTTCCCTGCCGTCGAATTTGATCATCCCGACAGGTGAGATTACAGCCGCAGTACCAGAGCCAAAAACTTCTTTGAGAGTCCCTTTTTCGTGGGCTTCATAGATTTCGTGGATGCTGATTCTTCTTTCGGCTACTTTGACACCCCAGGATTGAGCAAGCTTAAGCACAGAGTCCCTTGTGATTCCGGATAAGATACTTCTGTTGAGCTCAGGGGTGATAAGTTCATCTCCAATAAGAAAGAAGATGTTCATTGACCCAACTTCCTCTACGTACTCAAGATCAACTCCATCAAGCCACATGACCTGTGTATAACCGTCTTTGTTCGCCAGATCAGTAGCATATAGGCTGGCAGCATAGTTTCCTGCTGTCTTGGCCTGTCCTACACCGCCCCTTACCGCCCGGACATAATCTGTTGTTACCCATATTTTTACCGGATCAAACCCTTCAGGGTAGTATGCACCGACAGGCGAGAGGATGATAAAAAATCTGTATGTATGGGATGACCGGAGGCCGATATATGGGTCTGTTGCTATGATGGTTGGACGAATATAGAGGGATGTTCCTGGTTCTCCTGGAACCCAGTTTTTTTCAATATTCAAAAGCTGCATAAGTGCATCAAGGACAAATTCTTCGTCTAATTCAGGCATACATAGCATATTGCCGGATTTATTAAATCGTTTGAAATTATCCTGGGGCCGGAAAAGTTGGATTTCACCGGAGTCTGTTTTGTATGCCTTCAGCCCCTCGAAGATTGCCTGGCCATAGTGCAGAACCATGGTTGACGGATCCATGACAATTGGGGCGTAGGGCTCAATACGAGGGTTATGCCATCCTTTCTCTGGACTGTAATCCATGTTAAACATGTGATCTGTAAAAAAAGTTCCAAAGCCTAAGGCGGAATCTTCAGGATGATTTTTCAGTTTATCTGCTCTTTTTATTGTAATTTCCACTTTAACCTCTGATATATAATATTACGCGTTCATCAAGAATGATGGCGTCGTAAAAAATCGCTCGAAGCATCTTACTTATTAATTTATTATGATGAAATCAAGCACAATATTTATTTATATGATACAATCACTATTTAACATATAATTCGTTACGTGTTAATAGTGAATCAGATACTTACTCCTGAAACCCTGCTTTAAAAAAGAATAAAACTATCTCAAGTTCTTTTTCGTTAAATCTGCGCCATCTTCAATCGCCTGATTTTCCACAGTAAATAGTTTCTTTTCTTGCATAATTATGTCTATTTTGGTAGGTCTCTTTCTGGAATTAAACTAGCTGGATAGTGGTGTGCTGCTTTTTACCAGTCGTACCTCTCTAAGGGGAGACTGAGCAAGAGGCGGAAATCATTGGTGAAGGTTCTCGTACGCCTCCAGAGAGAAGGCGTGAAACTTTGGATAAATATATTGTCGGTGAAAAATGAGAAAAGATATTATTGAGATTAGATGGCACGGTCGTGGGGGTCAGGGAGCAATTACGGCTGCGAAGATTGTTGCGAATGCTGCTTTTGTTTCCGGTTATAAAGGCGTTGTTATGACTCCTACGTTTGGAACTGAAAGAAGGGGGGCACCGATATTTACGTCTCTTAAGATTTCAAAGCAAAAAATTTACGATCTTTCACCAATTACTACGCCTGACATGGTAGTTGTCCTGGATCACACTCTTTTAGATGAAGTTGATGTGGTCGCCGGTTTGAAGGAAAATGGTCTTATGGTCTTAAATGGACACAAGCCACTCTCCGAATATGATATCGAAGGGGTGAAGGTGGCAGTTTCCGATGTGACAACACATGCTGTCACAGCCGGGTTGCCGCCCGGTGTGGTGAATTCAGGAATAATAGGAGCATTTTCGAAGGCAAGCGGGCTTGTTGACATTGACGTTCTTCTGCCGGCCATAGAAAAAGAATTTGCCGGAAAAAAACCTGAATTGAACGCAAAAGCTGCGCGGATTGCCTTCGATAATACCGTAGTTGGAGGTGTATAAATGAAAACAAGAGAATTTGCTGATAAAATATCACGCAGTAAACCGGGCCCCGGTGATGGTGGAAATACCGGATCATGGCGCGTTTTACGTCCTGTAATAAATATTGAAGCGTGTATTCCTGTAAAAATGAACAAAAAGGCCTGTTTTAACTGCTGGCTATATTGTCCTGACTGTGTCGTATCAAAGACGATTCCACCTGTTATCAATTTTGATTACTGCAAAGGATGCGGTATCTGTGCAGAAGAATGTCCAGCAGGCGCTATAACTATGGTTGACGAGTCAACACCTATCGAGGAGGGTAAATAATACCATGCATGTTATTGAATCCGGAAATGTAGCTGCAGCAACAGGTGTTAAGCTTGCCCGTGCACAGGTTATTGCTGCCTACCCAATTACACCGCAGACACCGTTAACTGAAAAATTATCTGAATTTGTTGAATCAAAGGAACTCCAGGCCGAATATATACCGGTTGAGAGTGAGCACAGTGCTATGGCTGTCTGTATTGCCGCATCCACCGCGGGAACAAGAGCATTTACGGCCACGAGTGCAAATGGCCTTCTTTACATGAACGAACAGCTGCACTGGGCTGTTGGTGCAAGACTTCCTATCGTTATGTGCGTTCCCAACAGGGGTATAGGAGCGCCGTGGACAGTATGGAATGATCAGCAGGATACTATTTCCCAGAGGGATGTCGGCTGGATACAGATTTATGCCAATGATCATCAGCAGATAATTGATTCAGTGATAAAGGCATTCCGTCTGGCCCAAACTGTAAGTATACCTGTAATGGTATGCTATGACGGATATATTCTCTCGCATACATATATGCCGTTTGAGCAGCCGGATCAGAGTAATGTTGATTCTTTTCTTCCGCCTTTTGCCCCTGTCAATTTTCTTGACCCGGAAAACCCGGGGAATTTTAACAGTGTTACCCTTCCCGACGTGAGACCAGACCAGGATGGCACTATCTCACCCGGTTATATCGAAATCCGTAACAATCTGCATGAAGACCTCCGGGCGACAATTGATGTCTATGTAGATATTGATAAAGATTTCGAAAAAGAATTTGGCCGTGGAGGGAATCCGCTTGTAGAAAAATATAGATGTGATGATGCGGATTTTGTCGCGGTATGTATCGGTTCATTATCCTATCAGCTTAGAGATGTTGTTGATACGATGCGGGATGATGGCGTGAAAATTGGTGTGATGGGTGTTCAGATGTATAGACCATTTCCCGATGAGGCAATTGTTGATGCTCTTGCTGGAAAAAAATGCGCAATTGTTTTTGAAAAAGCGCTGAGTTATGGAAATCAGGGCGCACTGTATGCGGATATAAAATCGGCACTTTACAGCTGCGAAAAGAGACCATTTGTACATAATTACCTGTTGGGTCTCGGCGGCAGAGAAATTAAAACCCAGCATCTTCTGGATGCTTTAACTGAATCTTGCACATCACCTGAGACAATTGGAGATACTCCACGTTGGATCGGTTTAAAACTGTAGAGAAAATATTATGGAAAATAAAACAACTATATTAAACCTGACAGAAGACGAATTTGTCCATTCCGGAAGTCGTGCATGTACCGGGTGCGGTCTCTCCATTGTGTATCGCATGGGGCTCAAGGCTCTGGGTAAGAACACGATTCTGGTTGTCCCGCCAAGCTGTCTTACTATGCTTC
>Ga0307988_1001406_pt1 | contig 13560 bp, 12 predicted proteins | sample EllFjometagen183_FD_203166 | JGI IMG/M metagenome (GOLD analysis project Ga0307988, IMG submission 203166) | Marine microbial communities from Ellis Fjord, Antarctic Ocean - #183 | ecosystem: Environmental > Aquatic > Marine > Unclassified | place: Southern Ocean | collected 2014-10-08 | reverse complement strand
CAGGGGCCGACAAGGGGTCTCGGGAAAATCAGATTTCATGACTACAAACTGGCCTACAGCGATGTCAACCTGCCCAACGTCACAATATTTAAAGAACAGATCAGACTTTTGACCGAATTCCTGCAAAAGGCCGCTGTTACCAAAGAACAGAGCAGGGATATCGATTTTCTTTTAAGCCTCGGAGAACTTTTTACTCTCGTAGCCTACGGCCAGCTGATAATTGAAAAATATAAATCTGGCGCGCTGGACGACGATATGATCGAACAGATCTTTGATTTTATGATCAGAGATTTTTCAAAGTTTGCTCTGGAAATATATTCAAAACCTGACAGCACAGATGCTCAGATGAATCTTTGCAAGTTGATGATCAAAAAACCTGTCGCCGATAAGGAGCGGTTTGACAGAATATGGAGCAGCCATGTTTACAGCCTTAGTGGCGCCTACGAAATGAATGCATAAATCCGGCCATAAAATTCACTGACTATCCGGGTTAAAAAACCTCAGCCGTAAGGCATTTGTAACAACCGAGACTGAACTGAATGCCATAGCCGCTCCCCCGATCATAGGGTTAAGAGTCGGGCCACCATATATTGCCAGTAGTCCTGCTGCAACGGGTATCCCGACTACATTGTATCCAAATGCCCAGAAAAGGTTCTGCTTAATATTGCGCATGGTGGCCCTGCTGAGACTGATCGCTGTGCAGACACCAGCCAGATCCCCTTTTATCAGCACAATATCGGCCGATTCTATGGCTACATCGATACCAGTTCCCATGCCGATACCTACATCTGCCCTGGCAAGAGCAGGAGCATCATTTATTCCGTCACCCACCATGGCAACCAGTGCACCATTTTCCTGCAACCGGACTATTTCCTGCTCTTTTCGGTCAGGCAGGACCCCGGCAATAACTTTGGAGATTCCTGCCTGCTTTGCAATCGCCGCAGCAGTTTCTTCGTTATCGCCAGTAAGCATTACCAGATCAAGATCCATCTCCCTCAGCTGCTTTATGGTGGCTCTCGCCTCATCTTTCAAAGGATCGGCGATGGCAAGCAGGGCTGCAAATTCTTTATTTACGGCAAGATAGAGAACTGTCTTTCCCTCTTTCCCCCACCCCTCCGCCTGCCGGACAATTTCCTCCGACAGTCCGGAGACTCCGTTTTCCTCAACAAGCTCGATATTACCAAGAAAGACATGGTAGACAGATCCCTCCAGCTCCAGCTCAGCTTCAACACCTTTTCCCTGAAGTGGCATGAAAGATTGCAGTTCAGGGATCGCATACTCCCTCTCCTCTGCTACCCCGATCAATGCATCTGCCAGGGGATGTTCAGACTGCAGCTCGGCGCCTGCCGCAAGGCGAAGTACAGTTTCCTCTGTGAAATCTCCAAAAACGATTATATCGGTCAGGGCAGGAGTACCCCTGGTCAGCGTACCTGTCTTATCAAAGACAACAGTACTTATCTTGCCTGCGAGTTCGAGCACCGCACCATTTTTCACCAGCACGCCCAGCTGAGCCCCTCTGCCGGTACCTACCATGATGGACGTCGGTGTCGCCAGCCCCATAGCACATGGGCAGGCAATAACCAGTACAGCAATAAAAATCCTCAGGGAGAAACTGAATTCGGCGTCCCCGAGAAAATACCAGCTCAATCCTGCAAGAGTTGCAATTACCATCACCACTGGGACAAAATAGAGACTTATTCTATCCGCCAGATTTGCAATAGGTGCCTTAGAGCCCTGCGCGTCACGAACAAGCCGGACTATCCTGGCAAGCATCGTGTCCTCTCCCACCTTTTCAGCCATCAGGGTTAATGCCCTGTTTTTATTTAATGTTCCGCCAAATAGCGTGTCACCCTCTTTTTTCTCCACAGGCAGACTCTCACCGGTCAGCATCGACTCATCTACACTGGAGAATCCATCTGAAATAGTTCCGTCAACGGGTACCCTCTCACCGGGATGTATAAGGATATGATCACCCGCCATGATATCCGACACAGAGATCCGCTGCTGGACACCATTTTTAAGTAAGGTGGCCTCTTCCGGCGCAAGCTGCATCAGCTGTCTGATTGCGTCCGTAGTTTTGACTTTTGATTTGGCCTCCAGGTACTTACCGAGAGAAACCAGGGCAATGAGCATCGCCGCAGATTCAAAATAGAGGTCATGGGCACGGGCCACGCTGTCAAGACCGAGAGCAATTTCTACCAAATTCCAGCTGGAATAGGTAAAAGCGGCTCCTGTCCCTATTGCAATAAGTGAATCCATATTGGGGATACCGCGTAAAAGGGCGGGCACACCAATCATATAAAAACCTCTACCCATCCAGAGAACAGGTAGAACAAGAAGAAATTGTATCAGGGTATAACTCAGGGGCGAATAGGATGGATTCAACGGCCGGGGAAGTGAAATACCAACCATATGCCCCATGGAAATCACCATTATAAGCATGGCCAGCATAAACGACGGTACCAGGTGTGATCGCATGGACTCCAGTTTCAGCCTGGAAAGTTCCAGGTCATCTTCAGTCTCACTCTCCCCGGGATCTGGTATTGCCGAAAAGCCCAAACGTCCGATAGCATCCTTGATATCCTGCAGGCTGATCAGTGATGGTTCAAAAACAATTTTAGCATGTTCAGTTGCCAGATTCACACTACACACCCCCACACCCGTGAGGTTTCCTACAACCTTCTCAATACGGGTGGAACAGGCAGCACAGTGCATACCACTTACTCTTAACTCAAGTTTTTCTTCCGCCATATCTCTGCACCTGGTAGATAATTACCTATTGATAGAAAAAAATTTTAATAATGATTATCGTAGATCTGTAATCGCAGAATACACTAACCCCGATTAACGAGAAACAAAGCAGAGCATCTATCCCTAACATCTTAAAGGGGATAAGTACCTTGGCTGTAAACTTAACCACTTAATTTCAAGATACATTCCTCAGTTTCTTGTTTTTTATTACAGTGTTTCTGAAGTAAGGTACTAAATCTTATTCAAGGAGACTAACCATGGAAACTATTAAGATCAATGGAATGAGTTGCGGGCATTGTACCGGCTCTGTAAAAAACGCTCTGGAATCAATCCCGGAGCTCTCTCAGGTAACTGTGGATCTTGACGAGAAAAAGGCCAGCTTTAATAACGACGGTGCTGCCCGGGAGGATATTCGAGCCGCCGTCAGTGCCATCGGCTTTGAGCCGGAAGAATAGTCAGGCGTCTTCTCACATACGCCATTTAAGAAAATAGTTTTCAGCCTTGCCGATAAGCCAGGCCATGGTCAATCCCATCATAGAGAGCATTGATACACCTGCTATCAGCTGATCAGTTGCCATCAGGCTGCCGGCAAGTAATATATAGGCTCCCACGCCGAACTCTGCCCCTATCATTTCTGCCGCAACCAAAAGAATGATACCGATTGAGGCTGATATTCTGAACCCTGAGAGGATCGCAGGCAGGGCGCCAGGGATAATTATTTTACGTACGATGGATAGCCAGGAAAGTCCAAAGGATTGGCCCATACGGATCAGACTGCGATCAACATTGTCTACCCCGCCGTAGGTAGCGATCACAGTGGGGAAAAACGTGCCAAAAAGAATAGTGGCAACTTTTGACCCCTCACCAATACCAAACCAGATTATAAATAGCGGCAGCAGGGCAATCTTTGGTATAGCAAATAGAGCTGAAACCAGTGGAGACAGCCCTGCCCTGACGACACTGAACAGGCCAATCAACAAACCGACACTGACACCTAGAAGTGTGCCAAAACTCCAGCCAATTATCAGGCGTTGAAGAGATGCACCAAGATGCTTCCACAACATATCGGTCTCAATCAGTTGCAAAAAGGCAACGAACGCCTCAGATGGGGCCGGCAGCACAAGATTACTTATAAAACCGGTTCGTGATCCCGTTTCCCAGAAGAGAATCAGCAGAATAAATACCATCACTGAGACTGGAAGCGCCGGTTTATGTGTGAACCCACCTCCCCGAAAAGGGACGGGTTTTCCTCTGTTCTCAAACATTAAGTAGCTCCCGGTCAGCTGCACGGGCTTCGTCACGCATCAATCCCCAGAGGTAATGTTGAATCTCATCCAGATCTGACTTGTTTCCATGACGATCACTTAGTGCTCTGTCAACCTTCACTATCTCACGTACCCTACCCGGCCTGCGGGAGAGAACGGCAATCTTGTGACCGAAACGAACTGCCTCCTGGAGATTATGAGTAACGTAGACTGCGGTGAAAGATTCACGCATCCACAACTCTATCAAATCATCCATAAGCAGTTCACGAGTCTGGCCGTCAAGGGCGGAAAGAGGTTCATCCATGAGCATCACCGCAGGCTTGACAGCAAGGGCACGGGCGATGGCCACCCGCTGTTTCATCCCACCCGAGAGCTGACGAGGTAATGCCTTTTTAAAATCAGTAAGATGAGTGCGGCTCAGCACATCATCTATAATTTCCTTCGACTTCTGTCTGGTAATGGGATGATCTTCCAGAACCAGACTGATATTCCCCGCCACCGTCCGCCAGGGCAGCAGGGCGAAATCCTGAAAGATATAGGTCAAAGGGTTGAAAGACGCCTCCGGCGGTTCTCCGAGCAGCAGCACCTCACCGGAGTCTGGCCGCTCAAGGCCTCCGATCAACCTCAACAGAGTTGATTTACCGCACCCTGACGGGCCGACAATACAGACAATTTCTCCATCACCAACGGTCAGATCGATATCTTCCAGCACCGATATCTCCCCGTAACCATGTGTAATATTATTCAGCTGCAGATCCATACAAGTAGTTCTGGTAAGCCATTTTTTAACACCCCACAAGGGGGTATAAGTACCATAGTGATATATCTAACTACATAATTTCAAAACACATTACTTAGTTTCTTATTTTTTATTGCAGTGATTCTGAAGTAAGGTACTAATAGGTCTCAACAAAACTCGGGTCAACTATCGTCTCGAGAGTAATACTCTTTGGCACCAGATTTTCAGATTGAAACCAGTTCAGCTGATCTTTCACGTTAGTTATGTCCAGTTTTGCGTTCTTATTGATACGCATAGCACCATTACGAATGGACGGGGCGGCCTTTTCGTAAGGTCTGCTCGCGTAGACATATTTGTGAATCAGCTTAACCATATCATCAGCTGCAGCCTCGCCTGCTGTTTTATCAACCAGGGCCGAATTAAAGTCATCAGCACCCTTGGAGAATGCGGTAAGAAAACGTTTTACGAGATCTTTTTTTTCTGCGGCATTCCTGGCGGAGGTAAAGACGGTGGTCACCTGATAATCTGGAATGTAATCGGACACTTTACCTATCACTTCAACCGTAGGTCCTTTTGCCAGACTCTTGGCAATATGAGGAACAATAGACCACCCGTCGATCTGTCCTGATTTCAAGGCGCCTATAACTGCACCTACTTTCTGCAACGGTTTTAATTTAATATCGCTCCGGGCAAAACCCTCTTTATCTGCTATTTTATGTGCCATATAGTGAAAAGAAGAACCGGCCTGGGTAATACCAAAGCTCCTGCCTTTAAGCGCTGCTGGTGTTGTCAGGCCTGCATCATAGGCTTTTTTTGAAGCTAAAATCATCTGGCCGTCAATGCCAGGTTCTTCATGCAGTACACCTCCGATCACTTTTATAGCACCTTTATTCGCAAGATTAATCAAACCTCCGGATATAGGTGCTATACCAAAATCCACATCACCCGATGCGATAGCCACGGCAATCGGCTGTGCAGCCTGGAAAAATTTAATCTCAACATCCAGCCCTGCATCCTTGAAATACCCCCGTTCATATGCGACAAAAGTTGCAGCATGCGAGGTAAATCGCAGAGCACCGACAGCTATTTTGTCTGCAGCAGAGGCTGTAGATATACATCCGGACCAGAAAGCCGCCGCGACAATACCGGTAACCAGAATTTTACATACTTTGCATTTACTAAATGAAATCATTATTTCCTCCATTGCTCGGCTCTTGTTAATCAATCATGGCTAATAAATTCGGGACTCAACTCATAATTTTTTGATAGATATAGCTACTTTCAAGAAAAGAACCTCAAAAATTACAATGAAGGAGAATACCAAACGAAATACAGGGGTGCTATTAAAAAGGTGGACACAAAAAAAAGAGCGTTTAAACTAAATGGCGTCGTAAAAAATCTTCACCTTGTTTGTTGTTACATTTTTTCTATTATTACGACGTACCTTATGTACGCCGTAATAATAGAAAAATTGCACGCCTCCAATATGAAGCTTTTTACTTATCCATTCAATATTAAGATTTTTAAGAATTTGTAAATCTTGAGAATCGAATAAAAAGATCTTTCTACGCCTTTTGATGAAAAACGTGGAGTAAAAAATGAAATACAGCTGCAGTGTATGCGGTGCTGCCGGCCCCCAGCCTCTACTGAACATAAAAGGGGTCGATTATTGGCGCTGCAATACCTGTATGGCGACTATTATGGATCCTGGTCAATGGTTATCAGCGGAGATGGAATATGAACAATACCTGATACATGAAAACAGCCCTGCCGACGGTGGATATAGAAAGTTCCTGTCCAGGCTTGCCACCCCTCTGCTGAAGAATCTGGTCCCCGGCCAGAATGGGTTGGATTACGGTTGCGGGCCTGTGCCAGTGCTTGCTCAAATGCTCACCGAGAAAGGACAGAACATGAGCTCCTTCGATCCGTTTTTTTTCCCGGACCAGGAGCTACTTTCCGGGCAGTACGATTTTATAACCTGCACAGAAACCATTGAGCATTTTCATAATCCCGGCAAAGAATTCAACCTTTTCGAGAGGATGCTAAAACCTGGAGGCTGGCTTGCACTCATGACATGTTTTCAGACTGATGACACCAGGTTTTCATCGTGGCATTATCGCCGTGATCCGACCCATGTTGTCTTCTACCGTGAAACAACCCTGCGCCATATTGCCAGAATTCTTGGCTGGTCCTGTAAAATCCCGGGAAAAGACATTGCTCTGATGCAAAAACCGAAAAATATATAATGGATTGAGGAAACGACTCACAATGCGTACAGATATAGATTTAGCTTATTTTAAAGAACGCCTTGAGAAACGGCTGAAAGAAATAATTGATGGCCGGGCAGTCCAGAAAAAAGGCACTTCACCTGTTGAGCTTGACCAGGCCCGAATTGGTCGTCTCTCGCGAATGGATGCTATGCAGCAGCAGGAAATTTCAAAAGCCGCAGCCCGCCTCACAGATATGGAACGGCAGCGTATTAATACTGCGCTCATTCGTATGCAGGCGGACGAATACGGTTATTGTATAATATGTGAAAACGATATTGCGGAGGGAAGGCTGCGATTTGATCCAAGTGTGCTAATCTGTATCTCCTGTGCTGAAGAAAAGGAACAAGATAGAAGATAAACACTTATTCAAAAACACAAGATTCGATATAACTGGTATTCACCCCAACGAAATTATTCTCAAGCGGGATCTTTTTCTTCATCCACTTATCTGGCAGCTTAGTGATCTCATGCATGACGGCATCGTTTAAAGGTATATATTTCTGAATTGATTTACTTTTGAACAACCCATAAAAGGAGCCCTTTATTTCAAAAAAAGAATTGAGCCTCACCTTGGTAATCAAAAGGATAGTTTTTCGTTCTTCTTTGGTTTTTTCTTTCAGGGTATCTGCCCTCATTTTTTCTTTGGCACTTCCCAACCCTGTAAAGTTGTCATAAAAAAAAATGATCTCCGGTTGCCTTATCTGAACTCGATCAAACTTCTGAAACTCCTGGATTCCGTCAATAGCAAGAGTCGCATTATACATCAACAGAACATCGTTAAAACTTTTCTCTGCGGGATCTCTCCAATAAAGACTGGCACTGTTCAGCAGATCAGTGGTTCGAAAGGCAGCATTAGGGATATCAACCTCTCCCGAATATTTCTTACCTGGGGTGAATACTGTAATTTGCCTGCGCAGTGCTTCCATAACTCACCTCTTATGTTCTCTTGCTTTTCTAGCCAAACCAGACTCTCCACTTAACCTACAGGATAGATGGGGTAAATGCAATTCAAGTTCAGTCCTCCTTTTGAGCTGCTGATCCTATAGAACCTGCTTTGCTGAAAACGAAAACAGGGATAGGAATATAGCCGCCAGAACGTAAAGGGCCAGCCACATGAACAAGCCCTGGCCGGTGATACCACCATCAATTAAAAAACCGAATAATATAGGGGACGCTGAAGTGCTGATTACTGCCAGAGAAGAGACCAGGGCTCGTATTGCTCCCAGATGTTTCGTTCCATACACCTCCACCCAGAGAGTATTGATGATCGGACTGCCGGAACCTATGGAAATACCGAGTAAAATCATAAGAGCGTAGGCAACCCAGACCCCCGGAGTTAATGCCGGAATCAGGAGCCCCAGAAACATTGGCAACGGGTAGAATTTGAACAGCTGAACACCACTGAATCGATCCACCAAAGCCCCGGTGTACATGGAGGAAAGCCAGTGTGAAATGCCGTAAAAAACAAAACAATTTGCAAACAGCACGGGTGTCCAGCCCATCTGAGGAAGAAAGAATCCCTGGTGTATAAAAAAACCCGTAATGATAAAGGGTGCCGCCAGAATCACCGGCAGTAGCAGCCAGAATTTATAATCCCCCAGCAGGGTTCTGCGTGACCCTTGCCTGGGAATGACACGTGCGGTTTTTTTATCAGATACGATGCTGTCTTCAGCATATTCCTGGTATCTGCTCCGGCTAAGCAGCCAGTGGGCCAACGGCAGATAGATTAACGGTATCGACAGACCAACCACCAGCCAGCTCTTCTGCCAGCCAAAAACTGCAATAAGGAATACCGCAAGAGACGGCAGGATAATTTCACCGGCCGGAACACCGCTTGCGGCGATACTTACTGCCTTACCACGGTTGATTGAGAACTCCCTTGCCATGGAAGTTATAGCGGTATGCGGAAGGAGCCCCTGACCAAAGAGCCTGAGCATAAATAGACTTACAACAAGCCCTGTAAGACTGTGGACCTGCCATAGCATAAGTGTAGCGGAAAACAATCCCAGGGCGCTGATGGATACAAACCACCGTAATGGAATCTTATCAATTGCAGCCCCGCACCACATGAGAAGAAGACCGCTGGCCAGGGTTGCCGCGGAGTAGGCGGAACCATACCCTGTGGCTGAGAGATGCAGAGAATCCTGGAAACTCGCTCCATACCAGCTGACAAAAAACGATTGTCCAAAGTTCCCCCAGAAAACAGTTATCATGCCAAAAGTCAACAACGGCCAACAACGTCTTAAAAAGGAGAAATAATCCTGAATCATTAGTACCTTACTCCAGAAACACTGCAATAAAAAACAAGAAACTGAGGAATGTATTTTGAAATTATGTGGTTACATAGACCACCAAGGTACTTATACCCCTCAAGCTGGTAATGAAAAGGGTACTGGGTTTTTACCGTTTACCGGTGTTAGTCGGTTATTCCATTTTTTTGTTTTTAAAATTACCAACTAAACTCAGCCTGGCATATGAACTACATAGAGACAAAAGTACGCACTACGATTGGTATCTTCGTCGTTCTTGTCAAGATGAGCTACCGGCTGTACCCCAGAATATTCCACCTTGATGAACTGCACCGGGGGCTCACGAAAAAATTCTTTATTGTTTGTGATTTACTTGTTAATTTTGACAAATTTGACAAATTCGTAAAAACCTTAATATTGGATGGATAAGCAAAAACTATGACCCACCGACAAGGCACCAACGAAGCTCCATATTGCGCCCCCTACCACCCTGACCCAAGCGTCCCTGCTCGCCCCTTCCCCACAGGTGCATGTGACAGCCATGCTCATATCTGTGGACCGGAAAATTCTTTTCTTTATGATGCAGATCGCATATACACACCTCCCGATGCCCTTCTTCCTGCGTATGAACACATGCTGAGAACCATCGGCATAGAACGCATTGTTCTCGTGCAGCCCAGTATATACGGACATGATAACAAGGTTATGCTGCAGGCCATGGACGAAACTTCCTTCACCGCGCGAGGTGTTGCCGTTTTACCCTTGGATACAGAACAGGCGGAATTGGAGACTCTGCATGCTGCCGGGATCCGGGGTGTAAGGTTCAACCTTGTGGATGTCAAAAAGCCGGGCACCCAGCTTCCAATTGCTGTGATTAGTTCTTTTGCAAAACGGATCAAACCCATGGGCTGGCACGTGGAATTTTTAGTACATGTGGATGACTATCCTGACTTTGAGACCATGTTCAAAAACTTCCCCGTAGATATTGTCGTCGGCCACTTCGGCTACTTCCGCCCCGGATGTCGACTGGAACACCCGGGTTTCCAGGGACTCCTAAACCTTGCAGAGTCGGGTCGATGCTGGGTCAAAATCACAGGCCCCTATCGCGTCGCAGCAGAGGATCTTCCCTATGCGGACATCGATATATTTTCCAGGGCACTCATTACCCGGGCTCCCCACCGTCTACTGTGGGGATCAGATTGGCCCCACGTTATGATGAAAAAAACCATGCCTGACGACGGCCTGCTTGCCGATACCCTGGAAAGGTATGCTTCCGACAAAACACTCCGTCATCAGATCCTGGTTGAGAACCCTGCAAACCTATATCAGTTTTAAGCAAGCGAGGAGAATAGACATGAAAACAACAATCAAAGCCAACAACATCGAGGTCAACTACCGCCTGGATGGGGCCGAGGCTAGTCCCGTGGTTATGCTCAGCAACAGCCTAATGTCAAATTATACCATGTGGGACGACCAGATGGATGCGTTGACATCCCGATTTCGTGTATTGCGTTACGACCAGAGAGGACACGGTGGGACAGAAACCACTGAAGGCCCATACAGTGTCGAACTTCTTACAAAAGACGCCCTTGCCTTAATAGAAATTCTGGAAATTGACGCCGTCCACTTCGTCGGCCTATCCATGGGCGGTTTCACCGGACAGCTTCTGGCCATGGATCATCCGGATAAAATATTATCACTTACCTTGAGCGACACAGCCTGCGTAATGGAGCCAAAATCAATATGGGACACTCGTATCGAAATGGCGAAAACCAGCGGTGTTGAAGCCCTTATGGCCGGAACACTTGAACGCTGGTTCACACCATCTTTCCACAAGACAGCCCAGGATCAGCTGGAAAGAGTCCGCGCCATGATACTCGGTACCTCCACTAAAGGATATACAGGTTGCGCCCAGGCTATACGGGATATGTTCCTCTGTGACAGACTATCTGAGATTGTCGCACCGACTCTCGTTATAGTAGGTGCTGAAGACGCTGCCTGTCCTCTGTCTGTTGCTGAAGTTCTGCACAGGGGAATCAGAAGATCCAGGCTCAAAATCATACCACAGTCAGCGCACCTTCCTAATATTGAGAAAACAACCGCCTTCAACGAAGTGCTGATGGAATTTCTGCTTTCCTCTTAGTACCTTACTACAGAAACACTGCAATAAAAAACAAGAAACTGAGGAAGGTATTTTAAAATTATATGGTTCGAAATACCACCATGGTACTTATACCCCTTGTGGGGTGTTAGAATTTTCAATCAGACTCAGTGAACTAAACCTGACTGGTTGACACTGCCACATAGTGACATATACTTACCGATACAGAAAGAGCAATGTAACCTTTCTTCACCTTTACCAGACAACTCTTCCAATAGAGGAAATATAATGAATAACAGTAGCTTATTTGATCAGTTTACCATGGGAAATTTTCAGCTTAAAAACAGAATTGTTCTGGCCCCCATGACCAGAGGCCGTGCCGGGGTAGAGCGTGTACCCAATGACCTTATGGCCGAATATTACTACCAGAGAGCCGACGCAGGGCTTCTGATAACCGAAGCAACCGTTGTCTCGCAACAGGGAATCGGCTGGATCGATTCACCCGGGATCTACACGGAAGATATGGTTGAAGGATGGAAAAAGGTAACTGACAGACTTAAACCAACAGACACCCCAGTCTTCCTCCAACTATGGCACTGCGGCAGGGCTTCCCACAGCGACTTCCATAACGGTGAACTTCCTGTTTCCGCATCAGCAGTTAAACTAAACGGCGACGCTATCCACACACCTGTTGGTAAAAAATCATACGAGACACCTCACCCACTGTCCCTCGATGAAATTAAAGCGACGGTGGATGATTACCGCAAGGCCGCCATAAATGCAAAAGAAGCTGGATTTTCGGGGGTGGAAGTTCATGGTGCCAACGGCTATCTGATTAACCAATTCCTCGATTCCAAGACCAACCAGCGGGACGATCAGTACGGAGGCAGCCTGAAGAACAAATTCCGGTTTTTCAGGGAAGTTCTTGAAGCAGTGCTTGAAGTATGGTCTCCGAATCAGGTTGGTGTCCGGATTTCACCAAATGGTGTCTTTAATGACATGGGCAGTGAAGACTTCAGGGAAACCTATCTGTATGTGGTCAAGGAACTCGACAAACTGGACCTGGCCTATCTGCATATTATGGACGGTCTGGCGTTTGGTTTCCACGAGAAGGGTGAACCAATGACACTGGCGGAATTCAAGCCTCTTTATCGAGGGGTTATTATAGGTAACTGCGGTTACACGAGAGATGATGCCGAGGAAAGAATAACTGCAGGCAATGCTGATCTGGCAGCTTTTGGCCGCCCCTTTATCACAAACCCTGACCTGCCGGATCGACTGAAAAATGACTGGCCTCTCAATCCCGCAGAAGATATGTCGTTATGGTATACGCCAGGCCCGGAGGGATATACAGACTATCCCCCTTTTGACACAGCCTCAGGCGATTAAAATTCAACATCTTTTCACAGCATAGCCACTTCATGGGGGACAAGTGCCCCCATACCGGGTGCTAGATAAATTCTCGCAACAGAAGAGAATATCTCTTATCTGCAGAAAGGGTGTTGTGACCTGCGTTCTTGATTATTTCCACCTTAATCTGTGCAGCAGGAAATGCCCTTATCAGGTTCTCCGTATGTCTGCGCCCAATGATCTCATCATTTTCCGCTGCAATAACCAGCGTTTGCGCTTTAACTCTCTCCACCCTGCCTATGGAGTCAAACTTGTCTTTCAGTAAGAGAGACATGGGATACATCCAGAACTTCTTCTGAGCAACATTTTTTATGCTGTCAAATGGCGTTATCAGAACCAATTTCCCGACATCCCTTTCTGAGGCAAGAAATGTGACAACCCCGCTGCCCAGACTGTGCCCAATGATAGAAATATCATCATGTCTGAGTTTAATCTGGTCATAAATATGCTGTGCATCTGAATACAAACCTCTTTCCTCCGGCTTGCCGCTGCTGCTGCCATACCCCCTATAGTTAAACAGATACACAGTATGCGACGGGAAAAGGCGGGCCATGTCAGGTGCACTGAACACAACGGACTCTCCATTACCGCCAAAATAGAGTATTGCCTTTTTCATTCCCAGGCTGACTGCAATAACTGAGATGGATTCACCTTCATTACTGAAAATTATTTCATCAAAAGTATGCCCAGTTTTACCGGTCGGAAAATAGAGAAAATCACGCTGCTTTATAAAAAGCAATACGCCAACTGCCAGATAAATAATTATAACCAGAGC
>Ga0307988_1001404_pt1 | contig 13578 bp, 12 predicted proteins | sample EllFjometagen183_FD_203166 | JGI IMG/M metagenome (GOLD analysis project Ga0307988, IMG submission 203166) | Marine microbial communities from Ellis Fjord, Antarctic Ocean - #183 | ecosystem: Environmental > Aquatic > Marine > Unclassified | place: Southern Ocean | collected 2014-10-08 | reverse complement strand
AATAAATTATCGATTACAACCGGATTTTTCTTTTTCCGTTTTGCAAAAAAAACAATTGACATTGCCACTGCTGAACTTAATAGAGCACATTCAAAAATTACAGGTATAAAAGAAGGAAGTGCCAGCAATGGTTTTCCTCCAAAATTTAGTGGATATGCCACTGTATTTACCCAGTATTGTAAAGTAAATCCTCCAATTGCGCCCAAAATTCCAAAAATTAAACCAACTGCCGGAATTATCGTTTTTTTATGCAATCTGTTATTTTGAAAACGATTTATTGGAATTGGTGAATAAAACTGGTTTATTTTAAATCCCAAATTTTCGATAAACTCAATTCCTTCGATAAATTCTTTTTCATTGCCGCTATGTAGTATCAATATTTTATTCTTCATTTTCTAAGTTTTGATGTTTGATTTCGGAAAATGAAATAATAGGGAACAATCGAAGAAATACAAGATATAGAGTTATAAAAAGTCCGATGCTACCAATAAATAAAGATACTTCAACAAAAGTTGGTTTATAAATAGTCCAGTTTGAGGGCATAAAATCACGATGAAGCGAAGTGGTTACAATCGTAAATCGTTCCAACCACATTCCAAAATTTATTAAAATTGAAAAAACAAAAGTGACAGCAATATTTGTTCTTATTTTTTTGAACCACAGAAATTGAGGAATAATAATATTGCAGAACATCATTATCCAAAACCAAATTGCATACGGACCCGTTGCCCGATTCAAGAACATAAATTCTTCAAATTCATTCCCTGAAAAAAAAGCAAAAAATATTTCGATGAAATAAGCAAATGCCACAATTGAGCCCATTAGTAGAATAATTTTATTCATCGAATTTATATGTTTCACGGTTATGTGCCGTTCCAGATTTAAAACTTTTCGGGTAATAATCATTAAAGTTTGAACCATTGCAAAACCCGAGAAAATAGCACCTGCAACAAAATAGGGTGGGAAAATAGTTGAATGCCAGCCAGGTATAATTGAGGTGGCGAAATCCATACTAACAATTGAATGAACTGATATTACCAGTGGCGTAGCAATACTTGCAAGTAAAATCATGATTTTGTCATACCTTTTCCAGTCGAAAATTGTACCCTGCCAACCCAAACTTAAAAGGCTGTAAATTTTACGTTTAAATTTTCTGGCTTTCCCTTCGCGCAACACGGCCAGGTCAGGAATCATGCCGATGTACCAAAAAATAAGAGATACAATAAAATAAGTTAAAATGGCAAATACATCCCATAACAATGGTGAATTAAAGTTAACCCAGAGATTTCGTGTATTGGGATATGGAATAGTATAAAATGCAAAAGCAATTCTTCCCATATGAATAATTGGAAAAATTGAAGCACAAATAATGGCGAAAATTGTCATTGTCTCGGCTGCACGATTAATCCCGGTTCTCCATTTTTGTCTGAAAAGAAGCAAAATAGCGGAAATAAATGTACCTGCATGACCAATTCCTATCCACCAAACAAAATTAGTAATTGCCCAGCCCCAGCCAATTGTTCGATCCAATCCCCATGTTCCGATTCCTTTAAAAAGAGTACAATAAATTCCGTAAACTCCAAACAGAATACCGACAATTCCGAACGAAAAACCTAAAAACCAACTTTTTGAAGTACGGCCATAAAGCGGACGACAAACTTCGTCTGTAATTTGTACATTTCTGCTTTCTATGTTTTTTCCTTTGGCCATTTAACTATTTGAATTAATAATTTTTGCCTGATAAAAAACCGATGATTCCGTGGATAATTCTTCCAACATTCGGTAACTCCTGTTACTTTTTATCAATTTTGATATTCGACTTTCAGCATCATTCATGTTTCCAAAAACCAAGGCATCGGAAGGACAAGATTGCTCGCACGCCATTTTTATTTCGCCATCGAAAACAGGTCGGTTTTCCAGTTTAGCCTTGTTTTTTACATCTATAATTCGTTGAATACAAAAGGTGCATTTTTCAATTACACCCCTTGAACGTTGCGTAACATCTGGGTTTAAAACCATTCTTGTTAAATCATCTCCCATTCCCAAAACAGCTACTTCATTGTTTTTGAACATATCGGTATTATTGTAATCGTACCAATTAAACCGGCGTACTTTGTATGGACAATTGTTGGCACAATACCGGGTTCCAATACAACGATTGTAAACCATTTGATTAATTCCTTCAGAACTATGGGTGGTTGCCGATACCGGGCAAACATTTTCGCAAGGAGCATTATCGCAATGCTGGCACATAACGGGTTGTACCAACATTCTGGGTTTGTCGAGGTCGCCATTAAAATAACGATCAACGCGCAACCAGTGCATTTCGTGTTTATTAATAACTTCGTTTTTGCCAACTACGGGAATATTATTTTCCGCCTGACAAGCAATTACACACGTACTACATCCCGTACATTTATTCAAATCAACAGCTAAACCCCAATGATAACCAAGGAATTCGGGCTTTTTGTAAAATTGGGGATTTTCCGGAAAATGGTTCCGATGTTTAAATAACTCGGGATTCTGTGCAAACTCATCCGACTTTGCAAATTTAATCAACTCTCTGCCCTCCATCGAATCGTGCAACTGACCAATTGCTAATTCCGTGTGCTTTTCTATTTTTCTGAAATCACCAAAAAAGTTGTATTTCTGTATTCCATTTTCAATTTGAACAAAATAATTTACATTGCTACCTGTTTTGCCAAGTTCAGAATTAGATTTGCCAAAACCCAAAGCAACCGAAATGGTATTGGACGCCTGCCCCGGAAGAACCAGAACTGGAATTTCCACTACCTTTTTATTTAACAATATTTCAATATGTTGCCCGTTAATCAGATCGTGTTTTTTCGCAAACTCGGGTGAAATAAGTGCCGCATTTCCCCAACATTGTTTGCTTATTGGGTCGGGTAATTCTAAAATCCATGGATTGGAAATTTGATTTCCATCGCCCAGAACTGAAGATTCAAAAAGATGTATTTCAATTTTCTTATCGTTCTTGAAAACCTCGTCTTTTTGAATTTTTTTTAAAACATTTTCATCCCATTCTATTATCACTTCAATTTCCCTATTTTCTTTTTCCAAAACCCCTTTTTGAAGCGTTTCATTCCAAAAATCATTAAACGGTTTTTCGGTTTGAATTTTTGTGTACGTTTCTTCTTCCCATCGTGTTTTCATAAAATCGTGGTAAGAAGTTTCAATTCCAGCCCAGTTTTTCAAAATTTCTTCGGCCTGACGTGTGTTAAATAATGGCTTAATTAGTGGCTGACCTAAACTAAAATATTCATGTTTCGTTTCGTAGTCAGACCAGGATTCCAAAAAATGGTTTGCAGGAAGTACATATTTAAATGCTTTGCTTTTTTCAGGCAAATTAGTACCAATAAAAACAGAAAGGTCTAATTTTTCAATGTGGGAAAAAAGATTTTCAGAATTACCTGATAAAAAACCAAAATCGAATTTGTAAAAAATTGCACCAAAATAATTTCCATTATTCAGCCCGTTTATCAAACGGTTCAAATTTTCAGCCTTCCCTTTTCCAATGCAATAAGAATTGTTAAAATCTACTGTTGCCCCCAGGTTTTCGAGTTCAAAATTAATGGCATTCACCAAAATTTGTATTTCAACCGAGTTGGTTCCAGAAACAATCAAGCTTTTCCCTTTATTTTTCAAAAGATTATCAGCCAGCTTTTTAAGATTAAATTTATCACTTTTAAGATTTACAATTTCGCTGGCTTTTATAGTTTTAATTTGTGAAAGTAGTTCCACCAGAATTGGTTTTTCTTCCGACGGATTAATTGGAAAACGTTTATCTGCAGCTGCCCCTGTAATTGTAAAAGTAGATTCGAACTGAACATGATTTAATAAATTCTCATCCGGGTTTTTCCTCGTCGAATATTGTTTAGCAAATTCAATTGGAGAAATCCAGGTAGATAGAAAATCTGCATTAAATCCAACTACAAAATCAGCTTTTTCAAAATGATAAATTGGAATTGCATTTAAGTCGAAGCATTTTATATTTGCCATGCGAATGGCTTCATTTGAGATAAAATCAATTTCAAGAAGTTCAATGTTTGGGTATTTAACTCTTAAAATATCAATTATCTTTTTTTCTGATGGACTACAAATAGTTTCGGTGACCAAAGCAATTTTTTTGTCTTTTAATGCTTCTAACTTTGCAATAATTTGCTGGTCAACTTCATCCCACGATAAAACATTATTTCCCGAGATTGGTTTTTGCAAGCGAGTTGGATTGTAGAGATCGAGTATTGAAGCTTGCACACGAGCATTTGTTCCTCCTGATGTAACTTGCGACAACTCGTTTCCTTCTATTTTTATTGGGCGACCATCGCGAAGTTTTGCCACAATTGGGCAAATTAAATTACCCGACTTGAATGTTGTTGCATAATGAAATGCTTTCCCTGGAATAAGGTCTTCGGGCTGAACCAAATAGGGAATCATTTTTCGAATAGGCTGTTCGCAAGCTGGCAAAAGTGCAGTAACTCCGGCACCATAGCCAAGTAGTTTTATAAAATCCCGCCGAGAGGAAGGTTTTTGATATTTAAGCGTTTTATTTTTAATCTTTCCGTTCATTCGTTTTAATAATGACAATTCATACAATCCCAACCTCCCAGATTTTTCACAGAAGTAGAATCGGCAGAAACCGTTTGAACTCCGTTGAAACCTGCCTTAAATGTTTGGTAAAACCCATTTTCCTGCATTTTAACCATTTTGGTTTCATGACAATCGAGACACCAGCCCATCGAAAGATCTTCAACTTGTAGCAAGCGATTGTAATTTTCAACTTTTCCATGGCATTCAATGCAATCAATCTTGCCCACTTCGTAGTGCAAAGCATGACTAAACTGCACATGTTCCGGGAGATTATTTAGCCTAATCCAGCGTAAGGCATTTCCTTGTTCCGATGCGGCAATAAGTTTTTTAATTTCTTTTTCCCCCGACTGCAAACCCTCGCGCACCAAAGCATGGCAATTCATACAAACATTTACACCAGGCATTCCGGCTGATGAACTATATCGAGCTGCTGGGTGACAATAAATGCAAGCCGTCCCGTTTTGGGTTGAATGTGTTTTATGGGAAAACTTAATGGGTTGATCTGGCTCGTAGTTTTTTTGGAGACCAATGGAAACTATTTCAGGATAAAAATAAACTGACCAGAAAATTAAAATCACCATTAAAAACAAACGATGGAAATATCGAATTTTAACTTTGCGAAAAAATATTCCGCTAACAATTAAAAAAAAGAATAAGATTAATGTAACACCAAAAAAAAACAACTTCGTAGGAAACACTTTTAATTGAGGCGGACCTTTTTCTTTTAAATATTTTAAATATGCTTTCAAAGCATAAAAATCGGGTTCGCTTAGGTTTTCTGCACCTTCGTGGTCGATAAACATTTTTTCGGCCATTGCATAAAGCAAAACTTCTTCGTAATCGGCAATCTCTTTATCGGCAAAACTATCAGCAATTTCGAATGCTGAAGAATTCCAATTAAATGTATCAATGGCCTCCAAGTAGTGACAACTAACACAAGAATAAGAGCTGTCGAATTTTTCGCTATTACCCAAAAACAGTTGTTCTCCCAAAAGAAAAGATTCCATTTTTGGAAGTGAATCTTGGGAGAACAAATTCTTAGAAAGTGTAAAATAAAAAAGACAAATGAAGAATATAGAAAATGTTATTTTGCCAGAAACCTTTCCCATATTAATTGTCCTTAGCTCCTTGCATAATCCAGGCTAAAACAAGATCCAGCTCATCGTTGGTTGGTCGGTAATCTTCTTCCGGAGGCATTACATTCATAAACATCAATTGGTAGATGTTGCTTGCTTCAGGAAGCGAAACATCCACGTATTCCATAATAAATGTGTACGATGAATTTGCTTTCAGATTAATTGGTTCAATGTTTCCATCATGACAATCAATACAATATTTGTCCCAAACAGCCTGAACATCTGTCGAATATCGCACATTAGTAATTGTGTCCGGGTCGCAATCGCAATCTTTAAATGGAGTTGTATCGCAAGGGCACGGATTAATATAAAACGGACCTTGATCTAAAGTACAGGAAAAGGGAATAATAAGGATTAAAATTAAAGTAAATGTTATTTGAAGAAATATTTTCATTTTATATTATTTAAAACCATTACAAAGTTCTGATAGAGTTTTATAAACAATTTTATTGCTGGTTTATTTCTTATTAATTTTTCTTAACCCATAAAGTCCGGTGCAAATTAAATCCAAGGAAAAAAGTATAATCACCAAAATCGGCACCTATTTCTTTCATTAAATAATTCTGCCCAAGAATATTATTTTTATTACTTATAAATATCTGAAACAAATGGCTTGCTGTTTGATACTCCCAGCCAATTCCGTACGGATTATCACGTCCGTTGAAATTATCAAACAAGTGTGCGTATTCAAAAATTATGGACGAAAAAAGACCGGTTCTAATTTCGGCACCAAAAGGAATTACCCACCGTTTGTTGTATTCGCCAGGATCTGCCAAATTTTGATGTACATACGATGGCGAAACTAATAACGAAAACCAATTACCAAATTTTCTTGAAATGATTATTTGCGACAAATAACTCCAACGGTGATGTGCATTATAACTAAAAGGAATTATGCCATCACGAAAATAATTATCGGGTTGTACTTCTGGAAATTCAGAAGATGAAATTGCAGCATTTGTATATAGTGCAATTGATAGCGGAATTCTTTTCTCAGGCGATTGTTTCAAAAGAATTTGGTTAAATTCAAAATCATAATTTTTCCCAATTTTGGTTCTGCCAACTCCAATATAAGTACTTCTGGTTAATGGCACTGTAAATCCAAAACGAATATTGGAAGTAAGATCCATTCCAAACAAATCCAATAAAAGTTCATTCTGTAAATCGGCTAATCCGAACCGATGTTGAATAGTGAAAATAAATCCTTTTTCAGGAACGTTTTCAGTAGTTTTTACATTTAGAAGTGTGGTACCTCTGAACGCTTTAAAGTTTTCCTGCCCCGACTCTTGACCAGATAATATAGTAATTGATAAAAAAAGACAAACGTTAAATACAATGAATATTTTTTGCATATAATCTGGGAGCTATAATTTATTTTGCGTTTTTCTTACATAATTTACTGTCTTCCATAAATCTTTTTTCGACAGAACATCTTTGTAGGGTTGCATATCATTTCCACCATTTTCAATCCACCAATAAAGTGCGCCATCCGATCTATTTAAAACTTGTTCATCGTTAAAACTAAGAACTTTTGTTTTAATTTCGATAGCCTGTGGTCCCTCACCATTACCATTGTCGCCATGGCAAACCCAGCAAATTTTTTTGTATATCCGCGCACCCTGTGATGTGGCTTTTAAATCACCAGTAATTGGATTTTGTAATAGATCTGCACTGGGCGGAATTTTTTCATCTTCTATTGTAGTAGTTGTCGGTTCAGACAAGGTGAGTATTGAGGCTAAAAATCCTACCGCTATTAGTTGTATAAAGCCATTCATTTAAGTATTTTTTTAAAGATTCAAGTCGATTTAATCTACTAAATTACGAAATTATGTTCTTTTTATCAAGGTAATAATTTCAGTTTTTTTATATAACAATTAAGTCAAAGATTTATTTTTAACAAGCATTTGCTTAAATTTAAGTTAATTATCTACGGCTCCCTGTTTTATCCATTCAAGAAGTAAATTATTTTCCTCATCGCTGGGAATTAAGTCTTTCGTTATTAAAATGCTATCAGGAGTATATTCACCTTCAGGTGGCATAAATTTTAATATTATTGATTGGTAAACAACGCTTCCTACAGGATTTTGCCAATTAACGTATCTTATAATATTTTCATAAGCCACGCCTTTTTTAAAGTTCACATATAAACAATCGTTACCATGACAAATTGCACAATACTTTTCGAGGAAAGGAAATATGTCTGCTTCAAAACCTATTTCAAAACTCGTGTCCTGGTCACAATCACAATCTATAAAGGAGTTACATCGCAGGGACAAGGATCGACAAATACAGGTCCCTGATCGAGAATACATGTTGCAAACAGACTGCAAACCAAAAGCAATAAAACGATATATTTCGAAAAATGATTTTTCATTTTGTCTTAGTTATCTTCAGCTCCTTGTTCAATCCAATCTAAAATTAATTTCTTTTCTATGTCGCTTACAATTTTGTCATTTGGTGGCATGGTATTCTCATTCACTGTTTTATAGATTATGCTATTTGACGGATTTGCAAGATCAACCCAATCCAAATCCATTATTTGTTGATAAGATTGAGTAGATGTCAGATTTACAATTGTATCTGTCTGCTGGTGACAGCTGGTACAATATCTATCCCAGATTGGCTGAATATTATTAGAATAGCTTACCGGATCGGGATCAATCTCGTCGCATGGGCAATCTGGTTCATTCCAATCAAAATTATCACATTCGCAAGGAGGATCTAAATAGTCGCAATCACATCCCTTGTCATCAAATTCACTCACATCACAAGTACAAACAGGATCGGTATCATCGCACGGACAATCCAATTCATCCCATTCTGTGAGGTCACAATCGCAAGGTGGTTGATAATCGTCGCAGCTACAGTTTTTATCATCAAATTCACTTACATCGCACGTACAATCCGCATCTACCTCATCGCACGGACAATCAGGCTCGTTCCAAATAGTATTGTCGCAATCGCAAGGTGGATCTATGTTGTCACAAACACAACCTTTATCATCAAATTCACTAACGTCACAATCACAGTCTGGATCTGACTCATCGCAGGGACAATCCTTATCATTAAATTCACTAACGTCTCCTTCACATGCTGGTTCATGGTTGTCGCACGGACAATCTTTATCATCAAATTCGCTTACGTTGCAATCACATGGCGGATCAAAATTATCACAGTCACAGTCCAGATCATCGAATTCAGAGAAGTCGCATTCACAAATTGGATCGCCTTCGTCGCAAGGACAATTTTTGTCGTTGTACTCGCTTACATCGCAATCGCAGGGAGGATCAAAATCATCACAATCACAATCCATGTCATTAAATTCAGAAACATCGCATTCACAAATTGGATCGACTTCATCACACGGACAATTTCTATCATTGTATTCGCTAATATCGCAATCGCAAGGTGGATCAAAATTATCGCAATCACAATCTTTGTCTTTGTATATTGAAACGTCGCATCCACACTTCGAATCACTTTCATCGCACGGACAATCTCTGTCATTATATTCACTAACATCACAATCGCAAGGTGGATCTATTGCATCACATGGGCAATCCTTATCCTTGAACTCACTAACATCACAATCGCATGGAAGATCTCCTGTATCACAAGGGCAATCCTTTTCATTGTATTCAGTGACATCACAGTCGCAAGGTGGGTCGATTTCATCGCACGGACAATTTGTATCGTTGAATTCTGTAACATCGCAATTGCAATCTACTTCGTGTTCATCACAATCGCAGCCTTTGTCGTTGTATTCACTAACATCGCACGGACAATCCGGGTCAATATCATCACACGGACAATCTGGATCATCAGAAGGGGTTACATCACAATCACAAGGTGGTTGGTTATCGTCACACGGACATTCTTTATCATCAAATTCACTAATGTCGCAATCACAAGAAGGCTCAGTATCATCGCATGGGCAATCTCGGTCATCATATTCACTTACATCACAATCGCATGGAGGTTCATGATTATCGCAATCGCAATTTATATCACTAAATTCACTTGTATTACAATCACAAGGAGGATCAAAATTATCACAATCACAATCTTTATCGTCATATTCCGAAACATCGCATACGCACATTTGATCGACATCGTCACATGGACAATTTTTATCATTGTATTCGCTAACATCACAATCGCAAGGTGGGTCAGCATCGTCGCACGGACAATCTTTATCATCAAACTCACTTACGTCGCAATCGCAAGGTAAGTCAACATCATCGCACGGGCAGTGTTTGTCATCAAATTCGGTAATATCACAATCGCACGGATCATCAGATTCGTCGCATGGACAATTTTTTTCATTAAAATCGCTCACATCGCAATCGCAATCTAAATCGGAATTATCGCAGGGGCAATTTTTATCATCGAACTCAGAAATGTCACAATTGCAATCTTTATCCGAATCATCACAGGGGCAATCTTTGTCATTAAATTCTGTCACATCGCAATCGCAAGGTGGGTCAGTCAAATCACAAGGACATCCTTTGTCGTGTAAATCAGAATTATCACAAGAACATTCTGGCTGCGCATCGTCGCACGGACAATCTTTATCATCAAACTCACTTACATCGCATTCGCATGGTGGGTCAGCATCGTCACACGGACAATCATAATCATCAAATTCGCTAACGTCGCAGGCACATATTGAATCATTATCATCGCACGGACAATCTTTATCATCATACTCACTTACATCGCAATCACAAGAAGCATCGCCATCGTCACACGGACAATCTTTGTCATCGAACTCGCTTACATCGCATTCACATGGTGGATCTGCATCATCACAAGGGCAATCTTTATCATCAAATTCAGAAACATCACATGGACAGTCGGAATCGGTAGTGTCGCACGGACAATTTTTGTCGTTGTATTCAGAAACGTCGCAGTCGCACGGTGGATCAGCATTGTCGCATAAACAATCTTTATCATCATACTCAGAAATGTCGCAGTCGCACGGTGGTTGATCATCATCGCACCAACAATCTTTATCGTCAAGATTAGTAACATCGCAAATACACGGATCATCAATGTCGCAATCACAATCCCGGTATTCGGTTGAATCGCATGGGCATGGATCAATAAATGTAGGTCCAATATCATTTACACACGAATTGATAATGTAAAATAGCAAGCCACCCAGAATTATTATATAAGGCAATTTTTTCATAAGCTCACTTTTTTAATCCAGAGTTTTTTATTGAGATTGAATCCCACGTAAAATTTACCTTTTAAAATATCTTCCTGATTTTCGCTGGTGTAATGTGAGAAATCAAGTATTCGGTTTGTCGAGCTTATAAATATTTGGAATATATGACTAACAGTTTCCTGTTGCCAACCAATAGAATACGGATGTAACAAATGAGGTGGTTTCTCAATAACATATGCATATTCGAAAATAATTGAGTTGAACAGTCCGGTTTTAATTTGACCACCAAATGGAATAACATACAAATCACTACCTTCATAATCTTTGGCCAAGTTTCTATGAATAAAAGTAGGTGCTACCTGCAACGAAAGAAAATTTGAAAACTTACGTGCTAAAATTAACTGTGAAGTGTAGCTTAAACGATGAATGTCTTCATACAAAAAAGGATCTGTTCCGTTGCCATAAAAATTATTTGGAGGAACGGGTAAAAATTTGTCAGACATTACAGCCAAATTCAAATTTAATGCAGCTGAAAATGGGGTACTATTATTTGTAGTTTGTTTAAAAAAGGTGTATTTACCGCTAAAATCAAAATGTTTTTTATATCTGGTTCTACCTGCAGTAAGTAAAATTCGTTTTTTAATAGGAACCGCAAATGCAAAACGAACATTACTCACCAAATCAATACCCATGAAATTAGACATAAATTTTTCGTTTATGTCGGTACTTCCAAATCTATGCTGAAGAATAAAAAAGAAAGATTTTGGAGAACCAATTTCTGTAGTTTGTGAATTAATTAATTGAATACCTCGAAAGGTCTTGGCAACATATTCCTTTTCCTTCTTTATTTTGATATTTTGTGCATTACAAATCCCTGCAAAAAAAAGAAAAAAGAAAAAAAAAGTAATCTTTTTATAAATTCTGAAAGATTTGTAAAATCCGATTCTGCCAAAAATAGATGAAGAAATCACCAATAACGTAACACGGCTACCTTTGTGTAATTTATGCATTGGTCGGTTCATTGTGGTTAGCAATTTTAGTTAAGTGTAATTTCTGGTTGGCGAAAAGTATAAAATAACTTGGTTATGAACAAATGATTTTATAATAAAAGTTCAATAACATGTTTAATTGAAAAAATATTATGTAAAAAGCAGATTACATGTTATTTACATTTTAGATAGAAAATGCAGAGAAAATTTATTTAAGGGAAAGTGGAAATTAAAACGTATAAAAACAAAACCGATTGAAGGTTAACCTTCAATCGGTTTTGTTATAAAATTATCTTTAGTCCAATAAATCTATTAAGTTTATTTACGACTATTCACAAAATTATTGTTCTTTTTTAACTGTCGATATTTTAAACGGTAAATAAAGTGGGCAAATTTTAAATAAGCCGGTTGCCAAAGGTATTAGTCCAATAAGTCCCCACCAGCTATCAAACCAAACTCCAATTATAGCGATTATTAATCCTAAGATTATACGCAGCAAACGATCAACAAATCCAACATTACATTTCATATTTTACGTTTTTAATATTATTTGAAAGTATAACAAACTAAAAAATATTTGGTTTTAAAAATCTTCTTCCAAAATATTGCAAGCAGTTTTTATAAAACCCGGACATTTTGTTTGAAACACTTTTTCTTCACCGGCGGCAAAAGCACCCTCTGGCGTTGAAATGTCGAAACCGGTAAGTTTTTTACAAATTAAACTGCCATGTATTTTTTTAAACTTCTTGTTAAAAACCTGAATTGCAGATTTTGTTTTTGCTTTTTCATCCGGATCAGAACTAGCGTGTCCATGTTTCATTCCAATAACCATGTACGCACCGCTTACTGCTCCGCACGTTTCGGCGCAAGCCATTCCGCCGCCAAAACCACTTGCAATTTTCAAAGCTGTTTTTTCATCTATTTCCAATTCAGAAGCAAATAAACTAAATACGGTTTGCGAACAATTAAAATTTAAAAATAGCTTCTCGACACGATCTGCTTTTTTGGTCATTTTTGTGTTAAAATTAGTTGAAATTTTTAGCATTAAAAAACCCGAACTTTCGGGTTTCGGGTTTCAAAAATCTTATTTGTATAATTTATTTACCCTTTTACAGGAAACAAAAAAATCTATTCTCCACGAACCGCTGCAATTCCAGGAAGAATTTTTCCTTCTAAATATTCCAACAGCGCACCACCTGCAGTTGAGATGTACGAAACGCCATCGGCAAAACCAAACTGATTTACCAGAGCAACGGAATCGCCACCGCCCACAAGCGAAAAAGCACCTTTTTTAGTTGCCGCAACAATTGCTTCGCCAATTGCTTTTGAACCCGCTGCAAATTTCGAAATTTCAAAAACGCCAACCGGCCCATTCCAAAGAATCGTTCCTGAGTTTTCAATTACCTCTTTAAACTTTGCAATACTTTCCGGTCCCGCATCTAAACCTTCCCAACCATCGGGAATATCGTTGGCAGGAATAATCTGAGTATTTGCATTTTCGCTAAAATCATCGGCAGCAACAACATCGCTTGCAATAATTAATTTTACTCCTTTTTCAGCAGCAAGTTTCTGAATGTTTTTTGCTGTTTCAATAAAATCATCTTCACAAATAGAATCACCTACTTTTCCACCGTTTGCTTTTACAAAAGTGTAGGTCATTCCACCGCCTAAA
>Ga0307988_1001403_pt1 | contig 13582 bp, 10 predicted proteins | sample EllFjometagen183_FD_203166 | JGI IMG/M metagenome (GOLD analysis project Ga0307988, IMG submission 203166) | Marine microbial communities from Ellis Fjord, Antarctic Ocean - #183 | ecosystem: Environmental > Aquatic > Marine > Unclassified | place: Southern Ocean | collected 2014-10-08 | reverse complement strand
AATCGTTAGCAAACATAAAAAGACAAATCAGTGATTAAGAAAAAAGTTCAAACCTTATAAAATTAGAAAATATGAAAAAGACACTTATTTTAATTTTGATTACTACCTGTACACTATTGACTTTCGGACAAGACTATTACCCTCTAATTGAGGAAAATAAAACATGGAATGTATTAAACATAATACCAAGTGGTGGTTGGCCTCCATTTGACACATCATATAATACTAGTAGTTACTATATCTCCGGCGATTCTACTATCGATAATATTCAGTATAAAAAACTATTTGACTCAAATGAAGAGATACCTGTTAATTGGATTCTTAGAGGTTTGATTAGAGAGGATAGTGCTAAAAAAGTTTGGTTAAAATGGCCAATGGATGATGATGATGAACTCATTTATGATTTTTCAGTGACTGCTGGTGATAGTTTGACATTACGTAATGACACATCATTCTATTATTCAGTTGATTCTGTTACAATAGTTGATATTAATGGAAATCCAAGAAATAAATATTGGATATCACAGGATGATTTTTTTTGGGAGGAATCATGGATTGAGGGTATTGGGAGCAATAAAGGAATTACAAATAGTGGAATGGCACAGGCAGTTGGAGGATGGTCATGGTTGTTATGCATGTCGGAATTAGGAGAATTAATATACATGAATCCAAACTATAATACATGTTATTTAATTAGCACTGCAATAAAAGAATCAGACAAATTGCTATTTCAAGTTTACCCAAATCCTACAAATGACATGCTTATTATTGAAAACATAGAAAATATAAATATTGAATCCATTTCAATCTTAAATATAACAGGACAGATTATTAAACATTTTGACCACAGAGAATCACAATTAGATATTTCGAATATTAATGCAGGTATAGTTTTATTGAAAATATCATCTGAGAAAGGAGATATAATTAAGAAAATAATAATAGAATAATAAATTACGTTTGCTAACAATGTATATAAAAAATAAGCGAGATAGTAGTAATATCAAGGTTTGTAGCCCGTTTGAACTTTCTTGGAAGTTGAAAGTTTTGTGCTTCGAAATCGCTTACTTTTCATATACTTATACGTTAGGCACAAGCTAAAAAAAAACAATGAAATCGATATTAGCATTTTTAAGCATTTTGATATTAGTGTCTTGTAATCATTCGACTAAAACGAAAGACACCAACCAATCGAAAATTGAAGAAAATCCAGTTGACACTGTATTAGCCAGGATTGAAAATAAAATTGATAAATCATACGATATTGGTTTCTATGCAAAGTCATTTACATATTGTTGGATTACCGAGAAAGACACTCTTGATTTTAAGATTGGATTGACAGAGTATGTGAGAGACAGTTCTGTACAAATTAGAATTTATCACCACGAACCAATTTTATTTTCGGATGCGTTAGACAAGATAAATGACTGCTTACCTCTAATTGAGCAAGACTTTAAATTGAATAAACTGAACTCACTTTATCTTGAACCGCCAATATTCTACAAAGACATGACAACTGAACTCTCAAAGAGCTATAAAATTCAATTTGGAAATAAGAATATCAAATATCAAAGGCTGAATGAATTTCTTATGAATTCGTGGTTAGAAGAAAGAGTTGGTGGTTTCTTGAAGCAATTTGACAAAAGTACAAGAAGGTACGGAATTGAAAAATTTCATCTTTTGGAAAAAGAGTATTATGACGAGTATATTCCAAACACAGACTTGAATGATTATCCTTCATTCTCGATTCACGGAATGGGTATATCAGTGATTCTAAATGAAAATAAATAAAAGCCAGTGCCTAACAATATATATAGTTTATGGTGGGTTAAGTGCTAAATATGAACGTTTTAACAATAAATAAACATCGATATAAGTTGAAAGTTTTGTGTTTCAAAACCACCACAAAACCATATACCAAACGTTAGGCACAAGCAAAAGAAACGAAACAGGATGACAAATTTGCTAAAAGAAAATATTGAATTGAAAAGCCACCGCACAAATTGCACATTTGGTTTTTTGCCTACACACAGGCAAACTCAAAAAAACCAAAAGAGCAATTTCTTGCCAACGCTCTCACAGAATTATAAACGAAGAGAATTAGAAGGAAAGAATGAATAAAAAAGTACACAATCAAATAGTTAGTTTCATTTGGAGTATTGCAGATGATGTGTTGAGAGATGTTTTTGTAAGAGGAAAATACAGGGATATTATTTTGCCTTTCATAGTTTTAAGGAGACTGGATGCATTGCTCATACCAACAAAAGAAAAAGTATTGGAAGCGGCAGACTTCCTGATAAAAGAAAAAATTGATGATAAGTCTGCATTAAAAGCTGTAACAAAATATCCATTTTGGAATACATCGAAATTTACTTTTGAGAGTTTGTTGAATGATGCTGATAATATCGACAGTAATCTTGAAGTATATTTAGACGGATTTAGCCCAAATGTACAAGAAATCATCAGCAAGTTTAAATTGAGAAATCAGTTAGAAACAATTAAGGAAGCCGAAATAACTTATCTGCTAATTGAAAAATTTGCATCAAAAGAAGTAAACCTAAGCCCCATAGAAGCATTGAATGGAAAAGGTGAAAAAATGCCACCTTTAACCAATCTTGGAATGGGTTATGTTTTTGAAGAACTGATTAGAAAATTTAACGAAGAAAACAACGAAGAAGCAGGAGAGCATTTTACACCACGTGAAATCATTCAGTTAATGACCCATATTTTATTCACGCCTGTAAAGGACAAAATAAAAAAAGGAACTTATCTTGTTTACGACCCTGCTTGTGGTAGTGGCGGAATGCTTACAGAAGCAGAACATTATGCCGAAAAAGTTACTAATCGAAAAGGTGGTTTTAATTTATACGGACAAGAAGTAAATCCAGAAACATACGCAATCTGTACATCAGATATGCTCATAAAAGGTGAGAAGCCAGAAAATATTGCTTATGGTTCTACACTTTCAAAAGACGGATTTTCAAGTTTGAATTTCGACTTTATGCTTTCTAATCCGCCTTACGGCAAAACGTGGAAAATTGATGAAGATGCCATTGTTAATGACAGAGGAAAAAAAGGAAAAGAAAGAATTAAAGATACTCGGTTTGATGTTGGTTTACCAACTATTTCTGACGGACAACTTTTGTTTCTGATGAATATGGTTAGCAAAATGAAACACAACACAGAACTGGGAAGCAGAATTGCAACAGTACACAACGGTTCTGCTTTGTTTACTGGTGATGCTGGTGGTGGTGAAAGCGAAATAAGAAAACACATTATCGAAAATGACTGGCTTGAATGCATTATTGCGCTACCTAAAAATATCTTTTACAACACTGGAATACCAACTTATGTTTGGATTGTAAGCAATAAAAAAGCGGAAGAGCGAAAAGGAAAAGTGCAATTAATAAATGCCCTTGATTTATATGTGAAACTTCGTAAAAACCTTGGCGACAAGAATTGCGAACTAACAGAAAACCACATTGAAGAAATCACAAAACTTTATACTGATTTTAAAGAAACTGACATTTCTAAACTTTATCCGAACGACTACTTTGGCTATAATAAAATAACAGTTGAAAGACCTTTGCGTTTATCGGCTCAATTTACTGATGAATTAATTGAAACTTTGCGTTTTGATAATGGAATTAGCGAAGAAATGCAATGGGCGTATGAAAAATTTGGCAACGATGTTTACAGCAATCTAAAAGAGTTAAAACCACAAATAGAAAACTATCTTGCTAAGAATGAAATAAAACTCACTAACCCAAACAAGAAAAAACTATTTGGTCAGGTGTTTTGGAAAGACCAATTACAACTTTTAAACGATGCAAAAAAGTTGCAAAACAAAATTGGCAAAAAACAATTTGATGATTTTAATGAATTTAAAAAACTTGTGGCAAAAACCATTAAAGATTTAAAACTAAAATTAGATGCAAAAGCACTTAAACTAATTCTAAATGCAGTTAGTTGGAAAAACGAAGATGCAGAAAGAGTAATAAAAAAGACAGAAAAAGACGATACAATTATTTATGAGCATGATTCGGATTTAAGAGATACTGAAAACGTTCCTTTGGATGAGGATATTCAAACGTATTTTGAACGAGAAGTATTACAACATATTCCTGATGCATGGATAGACCACAGCAAAACCGTAAAGGGTTACGAAATTTCGTTTACACGCTATTTCTACAACTATGTGCCACCAAGAAGTATTGAAGAAATAACAGCAGAAATAATACAATTAGAAAAAGATACAGACGGTATTTTAAATGAAATAATTACTAATTAATTATTTTAATTAATAGAAAGTGTGAATTAAATTAGGTAAATTGATAAATGGATATTACTTTTGCAAATAGAAAGTTAGAGAAGTACGGTAATAATTTCACCCTTGCACAAAGAAAACTTGGCAATGATAGAGCAACAAAGTATCATCAAAGATTGGACGATATGAGAGACATTGACAGTTTTGCAGAATTAGAAACCTTGCCGGGTAACTTTCACTCTTTAACAGCCAATAGAAATAGACAATGGGCTTGCGATTTGGACCATCCTTACCGGCTTATTTTTGAGCCTGCTGTTAATCCGGTTCCTTGCAATGAGCATGGAACACCTATTTTATCTGAAATGAAAGTAGTTGATATAATTGAAATCGTTGACTACCATTAAAAACACTTTTATTATGCTTGCAAATCAATATAAACCGGACATTGTTTTCCACCCTGCCACTACTTTAAATGAAAAGTTGAGTGAAATGGGAATGAGCATAAAAGAGTTTGCTCTTAGAACAGGAAAACCAGAACAGACTATTATTGCTGTATTAAAGGAAGATAGTTCTCTTACTCCCGACATGGCGGTAAAGTTTGAAAACGTAACGCAAATACCTGCAAAATTCTGGATTAACAAACAAGCACGGTATAACGAATACGTAGCCCGCAAAAAGCAGGAAGAAGCCATTGCAGAAGCCGTTGAATGGGCAAGAGAATTTCCTTACCCCCAAATGGCAAAGCACAATTGGTTGCCGCCTACCCGAAAAATTGAAGAGAAAACCATAAACATGCTTAATTATTTTGGTGTGGCTTCGCATCATGCATGGGAAAGGCTTTATGTAGAAACCGATTTAAAAGTGGCTGCATATACTTCTCTTAAACAAACACATCAACCTCACGCTATTTCAGCATGGTTACGACAAGGGGAATTGCAAGCCAAACAAATTGCAACACCTGAGTTTGATGCAAAAAAACTAAAAAGCAATATTCCACAAATGCGGCAATTGATGGTAGAACAGCCCGGGGATTTTTTTGAACAATTGCAACAACTTTGTTTTGATGCCGGAGTAGTTTTGCTTTTCACACCAAAACTTCCAAAAGTGCCATTAAGCGGTTCAACCCGATGGATAAATAACAAACCATTGATACAATTAACTGCTCGCTATAAAAAAAATGATAGTTTTTGGTTTACTTTTTTTCATGAACTAGGGCATATTTTATTACATGGCAAAAAGTATATTTCACTTGAAAATGTTGATTTTGCTGCTGCCGACCCCATAAAAGAAGAAGAAGCCCACCAATTTGCCATTAAACAGACTTTTACCAACCAACAGGAAAAAGAAGTACTGCAAAACGAAACCATTACCGAACAGAATATTATTGATTATGCCGAAAAGTTTAATACACACCCGGCTATGATTATTGGGCGTCTGCAACACGATGGTTATATTCATTACAGCGTTGGAAGGCAATTTATGGAACCCATAGACTTAAACCCTATAAACTAATCTGATGACCAAATTGCAAGCATATAAAAACTATCAGCCTGTTCAATACGATTACGTAGAAGAATTGCCCAACGATTGGAAACTATTACCAAATATTGCAATTTTTCAAGAAAGAATTGAAAGAGGTTTTGTTGAGGAAGAATTATTGTCGGTTACTATTGGAAAAGGCGTTATCAGGCAAATCGATGTTGATATAAAAAAAGATAGTAGCAACGAAGATAAAAGCAAATATAAACTCATAAAAGTTGGTGATATTGCCTACAACAAAATGAGGATGTGGCAAGGTGCTTTGGGATACAGTAATTATCAAGGTATTTCAAGCCCTGCTTATGTAATCCTAAACCCTAAAATGAAAATAAACCCAAAGTATTTTCATTATATGTTTCGTTCAGGTTTTTACACCAATTATAGCAAACGTTTTTCTTATGGTATTGTAGATGACCAATTAAGTTTGAGATATACACATTTCAAACGAATGTACAGCATTGTGCCACCAATAGAAACTCAAAATGCCATTGTTGAATATCTCGACCGTAAAACTAAAAAAATACAAGAGTTTATTAGCAAAAAAGAACGGTTGATTGAGTTGTTGGAGGAAAAAAGAAAAATAGAGACACAGAATTTTGTAACAAAAGGATTAGTTGAAAAAGTAGATTTAAAAGATACAAAAACAAGTTGGTTTGGTAAGATTCCTAAAAATTGGGATTTCATTAAATTAAAAATGTTTGCCGATTTTGTTTCAAGAGGAACATCGCCTAACTATGTTGATGGTAATGGAATACCAGTCATTAGTCAGGCAGTTTTTAGTGCTGGCTTCATTGATATGTCAAAATACAAATATCAAAAAACAGCCAAAATTGAAAAATTTAAAGGGCAATTATTTAATAATGATGTATTGTTAGCGTCAACAGGTGGTGGCGTTTTGGGTAAATCTTTTTTATTCAATCAAACAGGTGATTATATTGCTGATGGGCATGTTAGTATCATTAGAGATTCTAAACAAAGATTCACCCCTGCTTTTTTCTTTTACATATTGTCAATAAACTATAATCTAATTGAAGGATATTTAGGTCAAGGTTCTACTAATCAGACAGAATTACAAAGGGAATGGTTTCGAAATATGTTTTTCCCCTTTCCGAAAATCCAAGAGCAAAATAATATTGTTAACGCTATTAGTAAGTTGAATAATGATATTGACAAAGTAATTTCAACAGCCAAAACTGAAATTAAAAAAATCAAAGAATACCAAGAAAGTTTAGTAACCCAAATTGTAACAGGCCAACTGAATGTACCTGAGTTAAACAAATTGAATTAATGGAAAAGCCTATGCAATTTACAGATACATCAGAAAAAGGTTTTCAAAAATATATAGTTAAAGAACTATGCACAAAAGAAGGTTATGTAGAAAGCGTATCAAATGATTTTGATAAAGAGTTCTGCATCAATACTAAGCAATTACTTTCGTTTATTGAGCAAACCCAGCCTGAAAAACACGAAATGATTCAACGAAAAGGCGAACGGTCATTTTTGGTTCGTTTAGATGAGAAACTTCGCAAATTGGGAGTTATTGAAGTATTACGCAAAGGAGTTAAACATTTCGACAAAACCGTTGACCTTTTTTATCGTCAGCCTTCGTCTGTTTATAATGTAAAAGACTTAGAAAAATACAAAGCCAATATTTTTTCGGTTACGCAAGAATTGGTTTATAGCAGTGAAAATGCAAATCGTTTAGACCTTACAATATTTCTAAATGGAATACCAATAATTACCACAGAATTAAAAAATCCGTTGAGTGGGCAAACTGTTCACAACGGAATTCGCCAATACCAAAACGACAGAGACCCGAAAGAAAAAATATTTTCGTTTGCCCGTTGTATGGTTCATTTTGCAGCCGATACAGAGTTGGTTTACATGGCTTCCGAATTAAAAGGGAAAAAGTCATTTTTTATGCCATTCAACAAAGGTTTGAATAGTGGAAAATCAACAGGAGAATTTGGTGCGGGAAATCCTGTAAATCCAAATGGATTAAAAACACATTATTTCTGGGAAGAAATATTAAGCAAAGATTCTCTTTCAAATATCATTGATAAATTTTCTCAGGTAATCGAAGAAAAGAATGAAGATACAGGAAAGACCAAAAAGAAAATGATTTTTCCAAGGTATCATCAAATTACCGCAGTAAAACAAATTTTAGCCCACGCTAAAAAATATGGTATTGGCAAAAAGTATTTAATACAACATTCGGCAGGTTCAGGTAAATCAATGTCAATAGCGTGGTTAACACATCAATTGCATGGTTTATTTGATGAATCAGGTGAGAATAATTTATTTAATTCGGTTATCGTAATTACTGACAGAACAATACTTGATAAACAATTAAGAGAGGAAATAAAACAGTTTGCACCAAAAAGAGGAATCGTAGAAGCCATCACAGGAGTTGGAGAAAGTAAAACCAATCAATTAAAAGAAGCCTTTGCCAATAGAAAAAAAGTAATTATCTGTACAATCCAGACTTTCCCTTTTTTATTGGAAGAAATGGAAGAAATACCGGCTTCTAATTTTGCAATTGTAATAGACGAAGCACACAGTAGTCAAAGCGGACAAACATCTGCAAAAATGAACGCAGCACTTGCCGACAAAAACAATGATAATAACGAAGACGAAGAAGAGCCAACATTAGAAGACAAAATAAATGAATTGATTGAAAGCCGTAAAATGATTACCAATGGTTCTTATTTTGCATTTACTGCAACGCCAAAAAATAAAACCTTAGAGACTTTTGGAGTAAAATCAGACGAAACCTATACAGACGAAAATGGCGAAGTGAAAACAAAGTTTTATGCTTTTCACAATTACTCGATGAAACAAGCCATTGAAGAAGAATTTATTTTAGATGTCTTAAAAAATTATACCACATACAATTCATTCTACAAACTAATAAAAGCCGTTGAAGATAATCCTGAATTTGACACAAAAGAGGCTCAAAAAAAACTAAGGGCTTATGTAGAAGGACATGAGTTTGCTATTGCCGAAAAAGCAAAAATAATGCTTGACCATTTTCATAAAGATGTTAAACATTTAATAAAAGGCGAAGCAAAATCAATGATTGTAACTAAAAGTATTGTTTCTGCAATTAAGTATAAACATGCTTTTGATAAATACTTAAAAAAGATAAAGTCGCCATATAAATCAATTGTTGCTTTTTCAGGCACAAAAAACCATAAAGGAGTTGATTATACCGAAACAGGTATGAATAACTTCAAGAGTTATAAAAATGATGTTCCAAAGAATTTTAAAAAGAGTGAATATCGTTTTTTGATTGTTGCAAATAAATATCAAACAGGATTTGACCAACCATTTTTACATACAATGTATGTTGATAAAAAATTGGCAGGCGTACAGGCTGTTCAAACACTTTCGAGGCTTAACCGTGCCAAGAAACCATACAAAAAAGACACATTCGTTTTAGACTTTTTTAATGATGCAGACGAGATAAGAGAAGCATTTGACCCATATTACACTTCAACCATTTTGAGTGAAGAAACAAACCCAAATAAACTCAATGATTTGGTAGATTCACTTGAAACATTTGAAGTATATAATGAATATCAAATTTCTGACTTCTTTGAAAAATATGTCAACGGAGAAGAGCGTACGAAACTTGACCCAATAATTGATAATTCGGCTCATGTTTTCAAGTATGATTTGGATAAAGACAAACAAATTGATTTTAAAATAAAGGCAAAATCATTTTTAAGAGTTTATAGTTATTTAAGCAAGATTTTAGATTTCAATAACCAAGATTGGGAAATGCTTTGGTGGTATCTGAAATTTTTAGTTCCAAAATTATTCATCGAAAAATCAGACGACCTTTCCGAAGGTATTTTAGAAGCCATAAATATGGATAGTTACAGACCTTCAAAACAGAGCACACAGGATATTAGTTTAGTAGCAGAACCAGGCGAAGTAAATCCAATTCCTGTTGATGTAGGTGGTGGTGGAACTGACCCTGATTTAGATACATTAGAAAATATTTTAGGTGTTTTTAATCAGCGGTTTGGAGATATTGATTGGACGGACAAAGATAAAGTACGTAAAATTTTGACTGAACAACTACCTGCCGAAATGAAAGCGGATAAAGAAATGATGGATGCAGTAAAACATTCAGATAAGCAAAATGCAAAAATCACTTCTGACAAAAAGTTGGAGGAAATGATGCAACAATATTTATTTAGTCAAACGGAAATTTTTAAGAAATTCACACAGGACAAAGACTTTCAAAGAAGATATAAAGAATTTGTTTTTGACACATTGGTAGAATCGAATAAACAAACAGGAATTAATCCGTAGAAATTATGATTCAAAATGCCACCGCAAAAGCCATACACATTTGCAATTCGCACGAGCCAACGCTTGACCAAAAATTGCAAAAGAGTATGTCTTGCCAACGCACCGTAGAAATGAAAATTGTAGCAAATTTGAAAGATAGAATGACTGAAAACAAGGAATGCCAGTGCCTAACAAAGGCTATACGTAATTTGGGTAATGTTCTGATATTGAAGTTTATAGCATTAAATAAAATTTGTGGTAAATTGAAAGTTAATCGTTTCAAAATCCCAAACTACGCATAGCCAAACCGTTACCAAACATGAAAAAAAGCAATGCATAAAAACATAATAATTAAAACAAAAATTACAAAATAAAAATTAGATTATTAATTAAAACAAAGTTATTATGAAAAAATTATTTATTATTTGTATAGTAAGTTTATTGACATTGAATATTGCAAATTCACAAGTCGTGGAAAAGATTACTTGGAGTGAACAAGATGGATGGGAAGTTGGTGCGACAAACATTACTCCCATTTCTGTAGTTAATAAAGGCGGTAAATCCATGAATTATTATCTTGTGATTGCATATTCTGAGGAAGGATTATTAAAAATCTTCAGTATAACAAAAGATGGTAGTGTGTTGAAAAAAATTAGTGAGAAAAAAGATTTAAAAAAGGGTAATTGGGCAATTTGTGGCTATGATGAGAAACAAAGTGACGAAACCACAACTCATCTTTTTATCTCCTACTATGATACTGGAGAAGCTGAATCATATCCATTTAGAAAAGGAAAACTTGGAGAAAAAACATGGAGTACGAACTCTTTTAAAAAGGGCTTTTACAGAGTTGTTCCTTTGGGATATAGATTGTTTTTAGGCAATAATGTTACAGATTCATCTTATGTTTTTAATATTAAAAGTGGTGATTTAAGTTTACTTGAGAAAGAGGGTATTCCACACAATAATTTTACAACAGTACGTGATAGCATGTTTTTTTATACTAGTTATGATAAAGAAAAAGAAATAACTAATGCAGTGCTTTATCAAGTAGAAGGTGGTGATATGAGGTTTAATGAGGGTAGATATTGGTGGGATTATTTGGGTCATAATTGGAATCTTAAGGAAGAAATAACCAATGTTTCAACATCAGGGAATGCACAATATCTAAATTCAGCTTTTATTTACAACCCTGAAACAGGTAAAGAGTGTATGTTGAGTTTTCGTTCTACTCTTCCAAATTGGTCTGATGTTCCAGTTGTATGGGAAAATACAACTTGGAAAAAGGGACTAAGTCAGCAAGCATTATTTGGTTATAGAGACGCATACTTTTTGTTTGTTCATAATCCTAAATCAGGATATGCAGCAATCTATAAGATTGAGAATTAATAGAATCATACATAGTAGATCTTAAAAGATCTACTATGTATGATATTGATACAATTATTATTAAATAAAATCTAATAAACTCGAATAATGAAACAAAATTTGATCATTCTTATTATTTTTTTCTCATACACTTGCTATTCACAAGATCTTTATGAAAGAGAAACTTATAATGGTCTTCTTAGTGAATTAGAAGTACCAAAAGCTCTCCGATCAAATAGTGCGATAGTCGGTAAGTTTGAGATGTACATTCATCAGTATCCAGATGGGTTTTACCTAGAAGAAGTAAAAAAGAAATGTAAAAAAATTCTATATTCTTTCGCAATGGAAAAAAAGATTTATCGATATCTTGATCTATACTTATTGTGTTACCCTGATGACCGTCATTATAAGAAAGTGGAAAAAATTAAAAACCATGTAGTTGAAATAGATTTTAAAAAAGCAATGGATGAAAATAGTCTTGGATCTATTGGCACTTTTTTACGATTTCATAGTACAGCAACTGATTATTGTAATAGAGCTCAACCGAGATATGATAGTCTATTATTAGTTAGAGATTACTCATTAGCGATAGAAAAAAATACAATTTGGACGTATAAAAGATTCATAACAAGAAGTTTTGCAAAAGAGAACAAAACTTTCGATGATGATATTGAAAAAAGATGGTGGAGATTAGTTAGAAAGGATACCGTAGTAGAACAGTACGAAGAGTTTGTTGAGTTTTCATCAAATGCAGAATATAAACGTTTAGCTCAATTTTTTATTGAATTTGAATTTGCTAAAAAAGAGAATACAATTGCTGCTTATGAAGAAGTGATTAATTCAGACAAGAGTAGTCCATACATTGAAGAAACTGAAATACTTCTAAATGAACTATTGAAATATGATAAAAGAGAATTTATGTTTGCCGAGCATATTAATACACATGAAGCATATACATTGTATTTAGAACAAAATCCATATGGTAAATATAGAAAGCAAGCAGAAAAAACAATATCTGATTTTGAAATAGAATATGCAAAATTCATTGAAAACAAATTTCAAAATATGGCTTATAACGCAGGTTTTAGAATAATGAATGAAACATCAGATAGGGGGACTGGGAGAAATCTAAATGTTAAAATAAACGATAACGTTATTGAAGATAATAATATCGATATGACAATAGAGGTTAGTTGGACTGCAAATTTAATTACACCCTTAGGATTTGTTTTAAGTCCAGGAAGTATATTAGATGGCGGGAAAAAAGTAACTTGTTGGGTAAAAGGCGACCTAAAAATCAACTTAGAGAATAATGATTCATATTTTAATGAAATTGACCATAATTCTGCATTCGCTGAATCCGCGGATTGGGCAAATAATAGAGAATTATATTTAGGAACAATGGTTGTGCTAACATACGCTAGTTGGGAAACTGCAAAATGGGCTGGTGAAAATGGTTATCTCGCAAATGCTGATAGTTATAATGAATATCCAACTGATAATGATGATGAAGTAAGAAATGAAACTTCAAACAATAAAATTAATGATGGAAACACAAAAATTAATATAAAGAAAGTTAAGTATTGTTGTGATGAAAACGAAATTTTTGTTGGTAAAACATCAATTTATTGGATTATACTTGGCCCCTACTCAAAAATATATATTAAAAAGATTCACAATTCAGGAAAATGGTATTTTGTAAATGGCTGGGGAGAAAAAAATAGAGGCACGAAATCATATAATACTATTGAAGATTTAATTGAAACAATAAATTAGATGACTTTACATTCTTATTATTAATTGAAAAATGACAAAGTCTTTTATTAACTCTTTTAAATAAATGAAAAGACAGAATCACGTTTGGTAACACGCAATATAAAAAATTGGGCAGATAATGCTAAATATGAAGGTTTTATAATTGAATAGCCATTGTAATAACTTGAAAGTTTAGTGTTCCAAAATGCCCAACTTTTCATATTGCCACCGTTACAGGGCATATTGACCGAAAAAATAGAACCTTGGGTTAAAAATGAAAAAATGAATCTTTAAGAAAAGAAACCTAACTTTTTCAAAAGACATTTTGCCTTTTGAAAATGCAGGTTCTGAATT
>Ga0307988_1001402_pt1 | contig 13588 bp, 9 predicted proteins | sample EllFjometagen183_FD_203166 | JGI IMG/M metagenome (GOLD analysis project Ga0307988, IMG submission 203166) | Marine microbial communities from Ellis Fjord, Antarctic Ocean - #183 | ecosystem: Environmental > Aquatic > Marine > Unclassified | place: Southern Ocean | collected 2014-10-08 | reverse complement strand
TTAATCAAGTAATTAGAACACTAAGAAGTATTAAGCCAATGGTTCCAAATATTAAGTTTGATATTGATGAATTCATTAAATATATATCTGTTGAACGACGACCTGTAAATTTTAATTTCTATTTATCAGAAACCATGTACGATATAGATAGGTTAAGATTACTATCAAGAATATTAATTAATAAGTTTAACATACATTATGGTATAAATGAAGATCAAATTGACGAAATGCTAAATATTATAAATAAAAAAGAGGATATTGTCTCAATTAATCTGTATTTGGAGAATGTTAGCTATGAGTCGGCAAAAGAGTATATAGAAAAATGTATAGAAAAAAGTGATGATATTTATTTTGAAAATTGGTAATTAAATAATGATAAGAACATGAAGAATATAGTACTCTTTATATCAATGATTGTTACTTTAAGTTTACAATCACAGATAGTAGGATCTAAGGTTTTGGACAGACCATCTAAATATTTAACACCAGAAGGCTATGATGACTTGATGCCTGCTAATGGGGAAGTAATAACAGGACAGCCTTGGATAGTTTATGTAGACCAGGTTGGTGTAAGTAGTTATAAAAAAGCAAGTAATAGCACCGTTTTTAAGGATAGGCTTACATTTTTAGATGAATTTATGGTTGTTGGTGAGACTAATGACTACCTACACATAATTAAGGATGATAACCTAAATAGTATTAACCAAACTGTTAGTTCAAGTGGAGTTGACTATGGATGGGTAAATAAGAATAAACTACTATTATCACAAGCATGTTTAGTAACCATTAGAGGTAAAGTGCCAAGAAAAGCAATGATGTTAAATACTGTTAGTTCGTTTAAAGAAAGGCAGGTAAGAAGAACATTGGATAGTAAAGTAGAGTTTTGGAGTGATCCAGAAATGACTAAATTAACAAATAACTTTTCGAGTTTATTTGAAGTATACTTTGTATATAAAATTGCTGAGAAGTCAGTTCTGATTGGCAGATCAGAGACTATTGGTGCTGGTTACAAGCCATCTGAAGTAATTAAAGGATGGGTGCCAAGATCCAGAACAGTGTTTTGGAACCATAGAATAGCAATTGAACCAAATGGTGATGAAGATGCTGTTAAGGAAAGACAGAGTAAAGGTATAAATGCACAGGTGTTAAAAACTGAAAATGAAGCACTTCAGTTTAGGAAACTTAAGAGCAATAATGATGAACACTTTTTTAGTAGTGATGATGATTTTATGCTAGAAAACGGTAGAATGATTGGAGACTGGAGAAGATTTCCCCTTTACGATAAAAATAATAATTTCCCTGGAATATTTAAAGTGGGAGTAATGGGAAATATTGTTTCAGATGCTCAAGTTATGTCAGCTTTGAAAAAAGCGGAAATTGACAAGATGAACTCAGACTTAACAGAGTCTGTAAGGAATTTAAATATAGTATTTGTTATAGATGGTACCGCAAGTATGGGACCCTATTATAAACCCATTAGCAACTCCATTAAAAAAGTTATGTCAAATCTTCAGGATAATTTTGGTAACATGAAAACATTGAACAAACTTAAGTTTGGGGCAATAATTTACCGAGATTTTGCCGAAGGTGATAGAATGATAGTTAAAATTCCTTTGAATGCAAATTATAATGAAATATCAAGAAAATTAAATCAAATTGAAGCACGCGGCTGGAATGATAGAGATGCCCCTGAAGCAGTATTCAAAGGTATAGAAAAGGGAATAAGACTATTTAATAATCCTTACGAAACAAATGTAATTGTATTAATTGGTGATGCTGGTAATCATCATAGGTCAGATGAATCACAAGTTTCAGAATTAGAGTTAATTAACAAGCTTTCCTCCTACCAAACCCACTTTCTGATTTTTCAAGTAAGTAGGGTTAAAGATCATAAAACTTACGATGAATTTATTCCACAAAACCAGAATCTTATTGAATCTGCAGCAATAGAAAGAACGAAACAAATACAAGTTGTAGATTCGAAAAAACTATTAAAAAACAAGGTGCCAACGTTTGTTTCCTGCGGTGTTAATAGGGATTCACTAATAGGGTCCTTCAATGTAGCTACAATGGTATATCCTTCTAAAGGGAACAAAATTCAGTCTTATGTCCTAGAATCAGAAATTCCAAAATTCATCCAAGGAGTTGATAACTTTACAAATGCATACCTACACTATATGGATGAAATTATGGTACAAGGAGTTGGTGTAGATGAAGTAATGGAAAAGAACAAAGGCAATGTTTTTGATAATAGAACAGCAAGTGATTTTGGCTCTGCAATTGTGAATTATTTAGCCACCTCCGGTATTTCTGTAAATGATATTAAAGCAATGATGGAGAATAAAACACAAATGTTTACAACTGGTTATGTTACACTCGAACTTAGCAATTTGAAACTCCCATTATTTGAGAAAGTAGTACTTCTTTCACGTGGTGATTTAGGAGATTTAATTTCAAGCATAAAGAAATTGGCACGAGCAAAAGGAAATCAACGTAGACAAAGAATGAGAGATACCTGGATTGAATTACTTCAAGAAAACATTGGGGAGATTGATGTTGAAGAAATGATGGATAAAGGAATGTCAGAAATAACTAAGATTTTATTCGATGTACCGAGTCAAAGCGAATTCTTGAATAAAATAAGATTAAGAGATATAACTGACCCCAGGATGCTTTCAAATCAAGATTTTGAAGAATTAGTTTTTCAATTTCAAAGGAAACAGATAAAATTAAGCAATATATTTAATAATGATGATTACAAGGAGCAATTTAGATCTCTTGGGATTCCATACTTTTGGATTCCTGAGTATTTAATGCCATAAATTATTATATATGAATGTATTTAATAAATATTTTATCATATTATTAGTAGGAGTACTAACTCTTCCAACATTATACGCTCAAAATGGTGGATTAAGAGTTTTTGATTTGCCATTAAAGTATTTGCTAATGGATGAACATTCTAACACTAACATTACAAACGAATATGTTTATGGGAGAGTGTGGATAGTTTATAGCGATAGAATTGGTAATAACACATATACAAGCCCAAAGAACAGAGGGGATATAATGGAATCAAGTATTGAATTTCTAGAGAGTTTTTATGTAATAGATGAAATAGAAGGATATCTGCATATTGTAAAAGATGAAAATCTTAGTGTAAATCTCACGTTAAGTAAAACGTCTAAAGATTTTGGATGGATATCTATGGACAATCTATTGCTGACTTCACATTGTTTAACAACTTATCCAAACAAGAACAATCAAATTGTAATACCTATTTCCATAAACACTAACTCTATTCAAGAGAGTGACCTTCTCTTTAACAATATATATATTGACCCATCCTTAGTCAATCATAATCCAACGAGTATAACTCAGGGTGATATGGTTTTGTATTTTGTTTATAAAGAATCAAATAACTCATTACTAGTTGGGAAAAGTTATTATATCCGAGATGAAGAAGCTTCAGAAATAATTTTGGGCTGGATTCGACGATCAGATATTACATTTTGGAATAACCAACTAGCTTTAGAAGTAAACTGGGATAAGCAAGCAGTTGAATCACGATTAAAACTGAACATTAACCCTCGAATTTTCTTAACCAGATCTGAAGCTGTAGGATTCTCAAAGGGAAAAGATAAGAAGAGAGGTTTCTGGGAGAACAATGATAAAGAAACAAGAGATTATAGGCGTGGATCTGGGAAGTTTAATCGATATCCAATTATTGAGGAGTTGAATGGTATTTGTAAAGTAGTTTATTTCGATGTTGAAAACCCAAGAAGTGTTTCTGCAAGATATGGTTATGCACCATTAAATTTTAAATATATAAATCAACCATTATTTGAGAAAGTTGTACTTCTTTCACGTGGCGATTTAGGAGATTTAACTTCGAGCATTAAGAAATTGGCACGAGCAAAAGGAAATCAACGTAGACAAAGAATGAAAGATACTTGGATTGAATTACTTCAAGAAAAAATTGGGGAGATTGATGTTGAAGAGATGATGGATAAAGGAATGTCAGAAATAAATAAGATTTTATTCGATGTACCAAGCCAAAGCGAATTCTTGAATAATATAAGATTAAGAGATATAACTGACCCCAGGATGCTTTCAAATCATGAGTTTGAACAATTAATTTTTGAATTTCAAAGAAAACAAACAAAATTAAGCAATATATTTAACAATGATGATTACGAAGAGCAATTTAGATCTCTTGGGATTCCATACTATTGGATTCCTGAGTATTTAATGCCATAAAATGATATTTATGAATGTAATTAATAAATATTTTATCATATTATTGACGGGAGTACTAACTCTTCAATCAGTGTATGCTCAAAATGGTGGATTAAGAGTATTTGATTTACCATCAAAGTATTTGCTAATGAATGAATATACTAGCACAAGTATTACTAATGAGTATATTAATGGAAAGGTATGGGTAGTTTATAGCGATAGAACAGGTAATAAAACATATACAAGCCCAAAAAACAGAGGAAATATAATAGAATCAAACATTGATTTCCTAGAGAGTTTTTATGTAATAGATGAAATTGAAGATTATCTGCATATTGTAAAAGATGAAAATCTTAGGGCAAATTTCACATTAAGTAAAACCTCAAAAGATTTTGGGTGGATATCCAAAGATAATCTATTACTTACTTCACATTGTTTAACAACTTTTCCAAACAAGAATAATCAAATTGTAATACCCATTTCCATTAACAATAACTCTATTCAAGAAAGTGACCTACACTTTAACAATATATATTTTGATCCATACCTAGTCAATCACCGTAACATGAGTATACCTCAAGATAATATATGTTTGTATTTTGTTTATAAAGAAGCAAATAACTCCCTATTAGTAGGAAAAAGTGGTACTATTAGTACTAAGGATGCTACTGAGATAATATTAGGTTGGATTCCACGACAAGATATAACAACTTGGAATATTCCAACTGCCTTGGAAGTAAACTGGGATAAGCAGGCAATTGAATCGCGATTAAAATTGAGCATTAACCCTCGAATTTTCTCAACAAAATCCAAAGCTGTAGGATTCTCAAAAGGTAAGGGTAAGAAGAAAGGGTTTTGGGAAAACAATGACAATGAAACGATCGATTATGGGCGTAAATCTGGTAAGTTTTATCGATATCCAATAATAGAGGAGTTGAATGGTACTTGTAAAATAGTTTATATTGATGATGAAAATCCAAGTAGTGTTACTGCAAGATATGGTTACGCACCCTTAAGTTTTAAATCTATTAATGAGCCATTATTCAGAAAGGTCATTCTTATTTCAAGGATAGAATTTTCAGATATACTGTCATACACAGAAACTATTTACAAAGGAATTTCGAATAAAGGTAGAGAAGGTTTATTAAACGCTTATTTAGAATTGTTGTATGAAAAAACTGATATTCAAAATAATTATTATTGGTTAGGGAGAACCTATGGAGAAGTATCAAAAACACTATTTGGGGTTAATACTGACAACAGCTATAGTAAAATACAATTGGGTCAATTATTAAATAAAAGTGTTTTATCAAATAATGACATTAAGGAATACCGTATTAGTTTATATTCAAAAATACAATTCCTAGAAGAGGTGTTCAATAGCGATAATTACCGATATTCTGTTAAAATATGGGATGAAATATACTATTGGTTACCAGTCGATAAATTACCTTGATAATTAAAATATGAAAACAAATTACCTTTTTAAGATTGAAAATCTGGTTTGTTCCTATAATGGTACGGATGAGGTTCTAAAGGTTGATTACCTAGAAATACCATTGGGTAAAATTGTTGTACTACTAGGAGCTTCAGGTTCGGGAAAAAGTACAATACTTGAAACTCTTGGATTAATGAATAGAACAATTAAAAATGGTTCAAAAGTAATTTTTAAACCAAAAGATGAGGAATATGACTTGAGTTCCATGTGGAATTCTGATATGTTTGATGAAATGGCATTAGTAAGACAAAACCATTTCAGTTTTATTTTTCAGAGTACAAATTTGATGCCTAATTTCACAGCATTTGAGAATATTAGTATTACACAAATGCTTGCAGGTTTGTCTAAAAATGAGGCCATTAACGAAGCTATTAAAATGGCTGACAGCCTAGGTCTATCCATTGATGCTGATAAGAAAGCATTTGAAATGTCAGGAGGTGAAAAGCAACGAGCTGCGTTTATAAGAGCAATAACTCCAGAGTTTTCAGTCCTTTTCGGTGATGAGCCTACAGGTAACTTAGATAGACGTAATGCGTCAAAATTACTTTCAATTCTGAGAAAAACAATTCATGATAAAGGTAAAACAGCAATTATAGTTTCACATGATTTAGAACTAGCGTTGAGTTTTGCTGATATGATTATAGTCTTAGAAAAACCAAGTAATGGCTCACTAATAAAAACAGCAAAAATTACACCTGACACAATATTCAATTCCAGTACCAAAAACGGTAAAAAAAATTGGTATTCTAGTGATAATGAAATAATAACAAATTCCATTAATTCAATAATCGAACGGATAATACAATAGGTGGTTGATAATATGAAAATGATGAATAAACGATACAATATAATAACATTATTAAATACGATACTAAGGATCAATTTGCACTCTGATTTTTTAGAACTTTTTTTATATAAAGAAGGAAAACAACTTCTTGGCATCAAATATAAAAATGTTTACATACTAGTTAGTATATTGAGTATTACATTAATAGCTATCGGCTTTGCTAATGGTAGCCTTGATTATTTAGGACTTAAAATGGATGACCCTTTCATTAAGTTCATTAATATTGACATTCCAATAGAGAAAAAAGATAAGATAGGTAATATTCAATATGAGTTAAATAAAGATACAGCATTAAAAAAAGAGTATGAGTTTGGAAACATACTTGGTTTTAATAAAGTGTATATACCTTTTACTGTTGAAGATAATGAAAAAAAACAAAGAACATATGTTTTAACCGGTAGAACCTTGGAGCTTTCCGACCCATTGTTGGACAAAATTCTCGATAAAGAAAACCTTATAATAGGGAAGACATTTAGCAGTTCATTAGATATTGGTCTTATTGTTTCTGAAAGTTTCTATGAAGAATTACGTTTACCTAAAACACAAACATACGCCCCTTACTCTTTTACATACGATATTGAAAATAAAAGAGATACTGTAGTTCCATTACCTATAATTGCTGTTGTAAAAGAGTTGCCTGGAATGAATAGTTTTATAACAACACTAAATTTTTATTCACAAATATTACTCTCCAACTCTAATCCTTTTCATCCAAAGTACACAAGTGATATCATTCTACATTGTGATTGTGATACTACTAAGATGAAATTAATTAAGAATAAGCTATTTAAGCTAATATCAGAGTTGGATTTCATTCAACCATATGATCCAGACTTTGATGTTGTTATTAACAATGATGCCTACGAACAAGGGTTTGATTTCATAATTAATTTCTATCCAAATCTACCAATTAATAAAAAAGTCAAATTACTAAATATTATAAAAGAAGATGAAATTTTTAAAGATAAGTTGATTCAACTTTATGATTTTAATCCAACCGCTACTAATAAGTTTAACAAATTTCATGTGTTAACTGTTAATTTTAATAAGCTCGATAAAGTAAGACTATATAGAGATTATCTGCTACGTAATTATGGTTTGGAAATTGATACAGCAAAAATAGAAGCTTTGGAAAATTATAATTTCATTACTAATATTACTAGAATAATTTCTTTTTTGCTCATCGGATTTAGTATCCTTAGTATATGCTTGTTTGTCAGTAATTTACTATCTAAGCATCTCGAAAAAATACATATGAATATTGGTACATTTAAAGCATTTGGTATTAATAATATTACGTTATTAAAAATTTATTTAACACTTATATATTTATACGTTTTTGTTTCCATCATAATATCATTCATTATTTCCTATTGTTTTGGGTTTATTGGTGGAGGAAGAGGGATCCTGTTTCTATTTTCTTCAAAGGTTGAGGATAATCAGAGTTATTTTAATTTGTTTGATACATGGACTTTTATTGCCATTGGGTTAACATTGCTTATTAGTTTTATTGTACTTAGAATAAGTGCTGGTAAAATTTTGAGCAAAAGCCCAGGAGATTTAATATATAGCAGATTGTAAAATTTATTATTCACTTAAATATTTATATTATGAAAAGGTTATTATTAATTACAACAATTTTTGCACTTATTTGTGCAGTACTAACTCCTACATCATTGCTTGCAGCAAAGAAAAAAATTCCAAAAGCATATAAAAAAATGCAGAATAAGGAACAAAAAATGATGAATAAGGGAGCTTTTGTTACTATTGGGATTGCAGTTTCTGATGATGGTAGACTTGATATGGGAAGAACTAAAGCTCAACAAGATGCTTTCCAAAAAATGACACAGGCGAAAAAGAACTACGTAGAAACAACCGTACATGATTTTCGCGAAGAAATAGGTGTAGGTAAAGGAAATGAAATTAACGATGTATTCAGAAGTCTTACAGATGGAGTATCCGCAAATTTATTAAAAGGAGCACGTATTGTTGACTTTCAGATGTATCAGGATAAGAACAATAAAAAAGATGGTACCATGACCTATCTTGTTTTATTAGCTATTACACCTAAACAAACATATCAAACCTTGATGGGTGAGCTAGAAAAGGAAAAGGGCTCAGAGAATTCATTATACCAAAGATATGTAGATTCAGAAGCTCAAAAGATTCACGACGAAAAAATTAAAAAATATCAAGAGGAGTTTGGCAGTGATAAATAAATGATCAAATAAGTAATCTAATTTTTATTTTTTGCTTCTAGGCATTGATACAATGCATTCAATTATAATGCATAATCTTATGCAGACGTATTTACTATAAACATAGGATAGATATTTTTCAAAATAAATAGTAGTCTATATTTTCTTTATTTGCTAATTAGAAATTTTGAATTATGAGAAACTTAGTTTTGCTTTATTTATGTTTATTCACTGGTAGTTCAATTTTTGCAATCGATAATTATCCTGTCTGGTTTATTTATCCACGATTATATCCTGATGTTGTTATAGGTTTTAGTTATAATGGGAATTCACCAGATATGGATGCTGAAGTAATGCATTGTGTTTACAATGGTTGTGAAGTAAGAGGTTTTTTAGAAACTATACAGATAAATGATTCTCGATATCTAAAGAATACGAAATATTATTATGTATATCCAATAGAAAAACTAGAAAAGATAAGGGGATGCCTTAATGTGCTTGATGGGTTTTGTAGTAATGTGTTTATGGAAGAATTAATTACCGCTTATGCCGAAAAAAAAATTGGAATAGATACTACATTAGTCAATATTAATGAAATTAAGAAACCAAATTGGGCTGAAGAATCAACATGGGAAAGTACTAAGTACTATTATGGTGTTGGAGTATTTACAAGCCATGGAAATGAGAATGATGCCTGGAAAACATCTGAAGAGCAGGCTATATATAGTATACTAACAGCTCAAGCAGTAACTGTTTATTCTGTTAGTCGAACAGATATTCTAAGTGTTAATGAGTCTTATCAAGAGGAAAGCTTAAATTACTTAAGATTCAATGTAGAATTTTCAATAGGTAATATTCAAACTTTGGAGCGATGGATAGATATTGAAAATGATTGTTTCTATACTCTTGTTAGAATTCCAACTGAGAATCTCACTTTTAACAATTAATGATTAATTCTAAAAGCATGAATAAAGCAGGAATAATAATTCTACTAATGCTACCAATAGCTTTATTATCACAAACTTTTGAGGAGTTTAAGGCCAAGCAAAAAAAAGGAGTTCAGCAAATTCAACAGGACATGAATGCTTGGATCTCTCAGAGAGATAAGGAGTTTGAAAATTTTCTTAAAACAGAGTGGGGCGATTTCAATGGGGTTACACATTCAGAATTAATGATTGAGCCTAAACCTGTTAAACCACCGGAGTTTAATTCAAGCCATGCTCCTGAAAAAAGAGTAATACAGTTTGTTAAACCCATGAGGAAAAACAATATTCCTGACCCACTTCTATCGAAAGATATCGATACCGTTAACATGATAATTAATAAAGATTTATCTGATATAGTTATTGATGAGATAGAGGAAGTTACCTTTTATGGAGTTCAGTTAATGTTACCTGATTTAAACGGAATTTGTCCTTGTAAAATTGATGAAGTAAAAAGGAGTGATTTGTCTAATTGGTGGAAAGAAATGGCAACAACTAATTATAAGCCAATATTGAAATCAGCATTGAAGTATAAGGATCGGCTCAATTTGAATGACTGGGGATATCTTAAATTACTAAGATTTATAGCAGCTCAATGTTCCACCTCAAGGACATGTCAGGAATTGTTTGTTTGGTTTTATATGAATAAGTCTGGGTATGATGTTCGGGTCGCATTTTCTGGCAATAATTTCAGTTTGCTAGTACCTATTAAACAGGATCTTTATGGATTAACATACCAAGAGATAAATGGTAGTAATTACTATGTTTTGAATGATTTGAAAAGTGACAATTTCAAAACCTATAAAAAAGGGCATTCAAGAGCTAGGAAAATATTGGATCTTGATTTATTAACCCCAATGCAACTTGGTCATGACATAAAAACCAGAAATCAAAGCTTAATATTTAATTTGAAAACTTATTTGTTTTCCCTTGATTATAACCCTAATTGGGTTGAGTTTTTTAAAGATTATCCTCAGGGCGAGCTTGATATGTATTTTAATGCAATAGCGAGTGATGAGTATAAAGCTTCACTAAAGAAAAATTTCTCAGAGAAACTTCTCCAGTTAAACAAGGAAGATGCTATTAACTTTATTTTAAGATATGTTCAGTATGGTTTTGAGTATAAAACAGATGATGAACAGTTTGGCTATGAGAAATTCTTTTTTCCAGAAGAGACATTAGCATATCCTTTTGCTGACTGTGAAGACAGGGCAATTTATTTTTCCTATTTGATTCGTTACCTATTGAATATTAATGTAGTTGGCTTGCAATATCCTGGTCATATCTCTACTGCGGTTCAATTTAATGGCTCAATAAATGGAAGTTCGCTGAATTTTAAAGGAGACCAATATTATATGGCCGATCCAACATATATTGGAGCAAGTTTGGGAGGTGAGATGTATGAATATGTAAACAAAAAACCACAAATTATTATTGTTAATTAATACAGTTTATATCTATATTGCACACATGTTCTGATTAAACTAACAGGAAAAATGAATAATTTTCTCAAACTAGAAATTGAATAGCTACTGTTCAATTTCTAGTTTGAATGCTTTTATCATTGACAATACTGTATCCACCTGTGGCGCAATGGGATAATTTAAAATAAAGTCTTCATAAGCTTCTTTCGTATCTATTGATTTTGCTTTTTTAAAAGCTAACTCGTTTCTTAAATACATTGCTTTTGATATAAATGATGAATTTGGATAGATATAAATATAATTGTTATACGTATCAATATCGTAATCGAGGTCAGCATTTACAAAAGCTATTGAATCCCTTATATTTATTGCTTCTGGGATATTGAATAGGCTCGGATATGTATAAATATATTTATTCAATAACTCTATATCTTTTGATTTAGAAAATTCTTCCACAAGTAACTTGTCACGATATTCTATGGCTTGATCAATATAAAGCGAAAAGGGGGAATTATTGATAAATGAATTCCATACTTCAACGGAAGTTTCATTTAATGCATAGTCAAACTCTAACTGCTGAAGTCTTTTGAGGCCGTTTGTGTAAAATGCAGAAATAGGTCTATTTGATAAAAGTAGACTAAGTTCTTGTGCATTATTATAATTATTCTCGAAAAGGATTGAATCATAATAATAGATTAATGAATCTAAATAGTATGAATTGGGATAATCTGTAATCGCTCTTATATAACCATCAATACTATTTATTTTCTTGGCATCCTCAAAACATTTTGAATCTCTTAATTTAATTGCACGATTTTTCGTACGCGCAATTGGATTAAAAAAGATATATTTATTATATGCAACCACAGAATTACTATCCATGGCAGCTTGTAAATCAAGACTACTTCTCCCTAATAAAGCTAGCTCAAAATTTTGGGAGTGCGGATATATTTCGATAAATTTCTGAATTGAGTCTGAAATATTATATGAATTAGCTTTATTAAACGCTAAATTATCACGTTCCATAACTATGCTATCAATATATTTTGATTGTGGATTTTTATGTATATAATTATTAAATGATTGAATAGTATATTCATTAATAGCATGTTCAAAATTTAGTGAGTCTAATAAACTTTGTGCTCGAGGTATCCATTTTGAGTTCGGAAAGTAAACTAAATAATCTTCGTACGAGGAAGTGGTATTTATAGCAACAGTCTCATAAAAAGCAATGGAGTCAATCATTTTCAATACTATTGGCGTAAAAACTGATTTTGGATAATAGTTAATATAGTCAAAATAATCATCCTTGAGATTAGTAACTAGAGCTTCTCTATATGCAATTTCATCTCTATTTTTAATTGCCGATTCAGTTTTAAATGTATTAGGGTACTTCTCAATAAAAGTATTAAAGCTGGCTACTGTATTTTCTAATTCTGCTGATTCAAAATCAATACCTATCCTAATTTCAATTACATCTTTAAGATAATTAGATGAATGACATTCATTTATAAATCGTTGAATCTCCTCTATGTTTTGATCATAACGTATTTTTTTAACTATTTCTTTTTCAATACTTGTTTTAAGCTGGGTAGCCAAACCTTCAGAAAAATATTCCCATTCTATTTTTTCTCCAGATTTATTAAGCAAATTTATATTTATTAGAACATCATTTGCAAAATGATAAGCCCGAAACAGATTATAATTAGAGAATCCTTTTGTTGAATAGATTTGTGCTAATCCATAATTAGCATCAACGCTATTTGGATTTTCTATATAAGCTCCTTTAAATATTTCTTCGGCTTTAGAATAATCTAGCTTTTCCAATTTTTTGAACCCTTTTCCAACATTTTGAGAATAAGCATTTAAGACCCCAATGAAAAACACAAGTACAGCTATTAGCATTAGATAAAATTGTTTCATAATTAATTTTTTGTAATATTTTAATGTTCTTAAAGGACCATAGTTATTTGGCTTACCCAAAGTTGCAAACTGAATATAAATTCGATTAGAGAGAATTATTAAACAAATTTAAACATTTTATTAAATATTTAGTTGAACTGTGTTATTTAGGTATAAGTATCGATTTCCACGAAAGATCTAGTTGGAATACTTGTACCTGAAGATGTATCAATATTCTTAATAAAAAGTATACGATAATTTCTTACATTTACACTAAAATATTTACTGGCAAAACCCTCAGAACACGATAAAAAAACCACAACAATATAGTATTTAATAGTGAAATCAAAAAAATAAAAAATATAAACCGATGAAATCAAAAAACTTTAAGATTGAATGTAAGAAAGTATATGCAGACAGTTATACTTCAGGAAATGCAAGAATAAATCCGAGTTACATTAAACTTTACATAAATGATGAATTTATTGAAACTATTG
>Ga0307988_1001401_pt1 | contig 13590 bp, 11 predicted proteins | sample EllFjometagen183_FD_203166 | JGI IMG/M metagenome (GOLD analysis project Ga0307988, IMG submission 203166) | Marine microbial communities from Ellis Fjord, Antarctic Ocean - #183 | ecosystem: Environmental > Aquatic > Marine > Unclassified | place: Southern Ocean | collected 2014-10-08 | reverse complement strand
TGAGACGGCAGTAGGAAAAATACTCAATCCTGTGTGATCATAAAATTTTTGAATGTAAAAAGCCAACGATTTACTACAGCCGTCTGTACATCAAAGGGTGCTATAAGAGAGTCAATAAAAGAGATTCTGTTTTATCAATTTTTTGATGTGCTGCATTTGCAGCTGATTTTCTTGAAATAATTTTGATTTCCTTAAAGTGCCGGAATGCTCCTTTTAGAGTAAGTTTTTTAGACAGGATCAATTTGAAGAGAACAGGAAACACATTAACTGGGCTGACTTTGCTACCAATTATTATTGGCAATGCGAATCTCGAATCCAATAATGAGCGATAGTCAGTTAGTGCCTTGCAGACATCCTGACAGTGTTGTGGTACTACTAACGTTGCTTGATACACGCTCTTTTTGTATAACCTTACAAAAAGCGTATTCTATATATTTCTACGGAATTTCTTGTTGCACATCAAAACAGACACAAGAGTTATCGGTGATAAAAATATTTTACTAATATAAAAAACACCAAAAAGTGAGGAGGAAGAACAATGCTTACATCACTGATTTTGCTGAACATAGAGAGAGGCGAAATTAACAATGTTGCTGAACAACTAACAGACACATCTGGCATATCAGAAGTATATTCAGTAAGTGGTAATTATGACCTTATCGCAATTGTACGAGTAAAGACAAATGATGAGTTGGCTAACCTAGTGACTACAAAGTTATCTCAAATTGAAGCGATTGTTAAAACTGAGACAATGCTTGCATTTAAAACTTATTCAAAACATGATCTTGAGGCTATGTTTAATGTAGGGATGTGATGCCACTTATCTTAAAGCTAGATTATCTGCACAACTAGATCGTTCCACCGGACCCACACTTTTACAGGGTCCGATGAACTCCGAGTTCAACTCAATTTCCACCCCTTCATGCTGTTGAGAGTACTTCCACATTGGTCATGGAGGCTTAGGTAAAGATTGCCGGATGAAACTGCCTCAATCACCAAGCGGTCTTCTGCTTGAGGCTATTCCCGTTTCTCTTCAAATTCCGATCTGCAAATCACTCGTCCACTCTAAACAGAAACTTCACAGCATCCTAACCGGAGGCGAAAATTCCGGCGTTTATTATAAAAGTAACTTGTTACTTAGAAGAAGGAATAGGGTAATGGTTTAGAATTGCATTAAATGGTAGAGATTTCCACTGGCTGTCTCAGCCCTGAGTTATTTTATTTCCCGCTAAAGTGGTTGCTACGCATAACAGAAGCATCTTCACTTACAGTTAGTCTGATATCGCTAGATCTTATTATACAATAATAGGTTTTATCAAGGTTTCTCAAGCAATCCCACCAACAGTGCTAAAATTGGCCTTATTTTACTGATTTATTATTGAATAATATTCTTCACATTTAAGTTGGTTATCAATGATTCAGTTGTTACTGCTTTCTTTGGCATTGGCTTTAATAAATCCTTCAACAGCTTCAAGATCATTGGGTAGAACACTGAACCGTTCGCCCAAATCAAATAATGCACTTAATTCGGACGGCATATCGGGTTTATGTCCTGTCGCTTTTTCGACAGCATCAGGGAATTTCGCCGGATGGGCAGTTGATAAGATGATATTGGCCACGTTATCATTTTGATTACCGCAGCGTGAGCCGGCCAACGCCACTGCTGTGTGCGGGTCAATCATCACACCTGAAGCACCATAGACATCAGCAATGGTTTTAAGTGTTTCTTCTTCTCCTATACGAACAGCATCGAAATCGTCATTGATCTTTTTCAGCGCCTCAGGGCCAATTTTAAAAGCACCAGACTGACCGAGAGAACTCATCAACTGAACGATACTTTTACTGTCCCGTCCGTGTACATCAAATAACAACCGTTCAAAATTGCTGGATACCTGTATATCCATGCTTGGACTTACGGTCGGTGTCACTCCCCGTACTTCGTACAGTCCTGTTTTTACCGTTCTTTCCAGGATATCGTTCATGTTGGTGGCAATGGTTAAATTGTCTATGGGGAGCCCCATTTTACCGGCTGCAAATCCTGCATAAATATCTCCAAAATTGCCGGTAGGTACATAAAACCGAACAAGCCGATCCGGTGCTCCCAGCGATGATGCAGATGTAAAGTAATAGACGATTTGTGCCATAATCCGCGCCCAGTTGATGGAATTCACACCTGAAAGCTTCAGATTACTTCTGAAGTCAGCGTGGTTGAACATTGCCTTCACCAATCCCTGGCAATCATCGAATGTGCCTTCTAGAGCGATGTTGTGAACATTGTCTTCAGACACCGTCGTCATTTGACGTCGCTGAACTTCACTGACCCTTTCATGGGGGTGAAGCACGAACACGTCACTGCGGTTGCGGCCTCTGAAAGCTTCAATTGCTGCTCCGCCTGTATCCCCGGACGTGGCTACCACAATGGTAGCACGTTCATTTCTTTTTTCGAGAACATGGTCGATCAACCGGGCCAATACTTGAAGAGCTACATCTTTGAAGGCAAAAGTTGGACCATGAAAGATTTCAAGGATCCACTCATTGGGCCGCATTTCCCGCAAAGGTACAACAGCAGGATGGCTGAAATTGGCATATGCCTCAGCAATGATATCTTTGAAAATAGTATCTTCAATAGTTCCGTCTATAAAAGGCGCCATTACTTCATAGGCAACATCGCAGTAGGGCATGGAAGCAAAAGATCGGATTTGATCTGGGCTTAACTGTGGCCATATTTCCGGCATATACAAGCCGCCATCTGTGGCCAAACCGGTAATGATAACGTCTTCGAAATTGAGTTCGGGCGCATTCCCCCGAGTGCTTAAATATTTCATTTTTCCAATAATTCCTTAAGTGTGATTTTCGCCTTACCTTATCAGGTCCAGTCCATCACAACTTTACCGGTATTGCCCGATTGCATGACCTTAAATCCAGTTTCAAAGTCATCAATCGAAATTCGATGCGTAATAAGTGGCGAGAGGTCGAGACCGCCTTCTACAAAGGCGATCATTTTGTACCAGGTTTCAAACATCTCGCGTCCGTAAATACCCTTTAGATTTAACATTTTGAAGACCACCTTGTTCCATTCAATCTCAAATCCGGTTGGGGCAATACCAAGAATTGCGATCTTGCCGCCATTGTTCATTTTATCAATCATGTCACGGAAGGCGGTTGCGGCACCGGACATTTCCAGTCCCACATCAAAGCCCTCCTTCATCCCAATATTCTTCATGACGTCGCTGAGTTTTTCTTCGCTTGCATTGATGACATATTCAATTCCCATTTTGCGAGCGAGCTGTAAACGGTACGGATTTATGTCGGTTATCACCACTTTGCGGGCGCCGCAGCGCCGTGCCACCATTGCAGCCATGATGCCGATGGAGCCGGCACCGGTGACAAGGACGTCTTCGCCAGTCAGATTAAAACTCAATGCGGTGTGTACAGCATTGCCAAAGGGATCGAAAATCGCTGCTATTTCATCGGGAATATTATTGGGAATGGGCACGACATTTGATTGGGGAATGCAGACATATTCACCAAACGAACCGGGGCGGTTTACCCCGACACCTTGTGTGTTACGGCACAAATGGCCACGTCCGGCTCGACAATTGCGACAGATACCACAGACAATATGGCCTTCACCAGAGACCCGCATGCCTGGGCTATAGTCGTCCACAGCTGAGCCGGTTTCGACAATTTCACCGCAAAATTCATGGCCGATAACCATGGGTACCGGAACTGTTGCAGCTGCCCATTCGTCCCAATCCCATATATGAACATCGGTACCACAGATAGCAGATTTTTTTACCCGGATCAATACATCATTAGCGCCGGGTTCTGGAACCGGGACATCTTCCATCCACAGGCCTGGTTCGGCCTTTGCCTTGACCAGTGCTTTCATCATATTGCTCATGATTTTTCCTTTGGAATGATGCCTAATTCCCGGCCGGTTTGCGCAAAGGCCTCAATTACATGGTCAATATTACTTTTGCTGTGAACCGCTGACATCTGGGTTCTTATACGTGCCTGGCCCTTTGGCACAACCGGAAAAGAAAAGCCTATCACATAAAACCCTTTGTCAAGCATCCGTGCTGCCATCTCTTGAGCAAGGTTGGCATCACCCAGCATAACAGGGATGATCGGGTGGCTAGCGCCTCCCAGGGTAAAGCCTAGCTTTTCCATCCGTTGGCGAAAGTACATGGAATTGGCTGTCAGCTTTTCTCGAAGTGAATCACCGTTCTCAATCAGGTCGAACACCTTCAACGAAGTTGCTGTGATCACCGGGGCTAGGGTATTGGAAAACAGATAGGGCCGCGAGCGCTGCCGCAACCAGTCCACAATTTCTTTGCGGGCACAAGTATAACCACCCGACGCTCCCCCAAGGGCCTTTCCCAGCGTACCGGTGATAATGTCCACCCTCCCTTCCACTTTGCAATATTCTGGTGTGCCGCGACCGTGTTCACCTACAAATCCGACCGCATGACTGTCATCGACCATAACCATCGCGTCATATTTCTCAGCAAGGTCACAAATGCCGGACAGATTGGCGATAATCCCGTCCATTGAAAAAACACCATCTGTAGCAATCAGTTTGAACCGGGCATCACTGGCCTTTTTCAATTCAGTTTCCAGGGCCGCCATATTGTTGTTTTCATAACGGTAACGCTTAGCTTTGCAAAGCCTGACGCCATCAATAATGGAAGCATGATTGAGTGCATCTGAAATAATGGCATCTTCCGGGCCAAGCAGGGTTTCAAACAGGCCCGTATTGGCGTCAAAACAGGAAGAATAGAGGATCGTGTCTTCCATCTTGAGGAAGCTGGAAATTTTTCCTTCCAGCTGTTTATGTTCTTCTTGTGTGCCGCAGATAAAACGCACCGAGGCCATGCCGTATCCATAGCGATCGAGAGCCAGTTTACCAGTTTCAACAAGCTCGGCATTGTTGGCCAAACCCAGATAATTGTTGGCGCAAAAATTGAGCACCTTTTCACCCGTTGCAAGTTCAATTTCACCGGCCTGTTTCGAAACAATAACCCGTTCGGATTTATACAGCCCATCTGAATGTAACCCGGTCAATTGAGTTTTCAGGTACTCCAGAAATATTTGTGTCATCTTGGCTCCATGGTTCCTAAATTATTTCTTCAACAAAATTCATAACACCACCGTCAAGAAGAATTCTTATCAAATGAATCCGCATCTCGGGGGTTCCCCAGTTTCTCAAATATAAAAAATTATTATCGTCACCCACACGGTTACTTGATGATAGTGAACCAATCAGGTATTGGATAAAAGAACTATTAAAATAGAGATCTGTGCTCTTTCTAAAATCCAGTAAATGGGTGTGCCCGCAGAATACAGCCTCTATTTCATGTTCCCTGACAAAAGCGGTCAATAATAATGGATTCAGAAGCGGAGTCACATCACCGGCAAGAATTGAGTGGTGAATCAACATCATGGACTTATCATATTTCATCCGGTTGATTTTCCCGGAGATCTTTTTTAAAATTTCCTCTTCAACGAAACCTTCGTCTTCATAAAGAATATTAGAATCTATACAGACAACCAGAACAGTCGTGTCACCAATAGTAACCAGCTTAATATAATTGAGATCAGTAAAATAATTATCTACTTTTGTAATATCCCGTCGTAAGTAAAGGTTTTTTTTGGTTGTCAGTTCTGGGCTTAATGGTAAAATAATCTCATTATGATCGATGTATTTTGCGAAATATTCATGTGACCGCATATTTCTTTTATCATGATTGCCGATAATAGAAATAACGTTTTCACAGGTGATACCTTTTAAGAACCGTGCCGCATCCTGATATTCACTTTCCAGCCCATCAGAGGTGCTGTCACCTGTATTAATAACAAGATCGGCGGGGTATGAGTTAATTTTATCCAATAACATCTCGTCATTACCATCCCAATGGCGTGTCCCAAAATGTAAATCGGATATATGTAAAATATTCACTCCAATTTTCCTTTATATAGCGATGATCTCCATTGATCAGACGTCCAGAATGAAAAAAAGTAACTTACCTGATCACTTTTTTTCTTTTAATAATTCCTCAAGCTTTTCCGGTTCTCCTGGCTTCATTCGGTAACAATGTTTTTCCTCGGGGAATTGCCCCTTTTTAACTTCATCAATATAAGCTGTCACCGATTTTTTAATTTCGCCAGCCACATCACCATATCGCTTAACAAACTTTGGAGTAAAAGCTTGAAAATGACCAACCAGGTCACTGATAATCATCAGCTGACCATCAGCATGTATTCCGGCACCGATTGAATAGATCGGTACTGGGATTTCATCTTTGATGATTTTAGTGACTTCCGGTGGCACACCTTCGATTAAAATCGCAAAAGCGCCAGCTTCATATACTTCCCTTGCATCTTTGATCACATCAATCGCTGTATCGGCAGTTAACCCTTGAGCTTTAAAACCACCCAACGCGTTTGAACTTTGTGGTGTTAAACCAAGGTGGCCCATCACCAGCATACCACTATTGGCAATGGCTGTGATTACGTCGGTAACCGTGTGTCCCCCTTCCAATTTAACAGCGTCAACTCCAGCTTCTTTATGAAATCGAATGGCGTTGGCTACAGCGTCCTGAGAGCTGATTTGATAGGAACCAAAAGGCATATCTCCGATAATAAAAGTGTTTGGAGCAGCTCGTCGAACTGCTTCGCAATGATAAATACACTGATCCATCGTAACTGGGATGGTTCCGTCATAGCCATAAATACACATTCCCAGACTATCACCTACCAATAACATATCAATCCCACATTTTTCGGCCAATTGGGCTGTGATATAATCATAGGCTGTTACCCACACTGCTTGTTCACCATTTTGTTTTAATTTTAACAAGTCCCAGCGGTTTAATTTCTTTTTAGTCATAACTATCTCCCAGTTACTGATTAAGTTTTAAATTAAATGAAGAGGTGTTTATTCAGTTTGAACATTTATTACATGGAGCGGTGTTATTGTAAAAACAGCTCAGGTTGTTTCAAAAAATCTTTAAATCCATCCTCATCAACTGCTGCATCCGCTAATCTGGAGACACCCAGCTTCAGCGTTTCAATATCCGATGCCAGCGATATCCTGATATAGTGTTGCTTTTCACTGCCCAATATACCAAACGCGGATCGATCCAAAGTCGCCACACCATGTTTATACAATGCAAATAATTGGAATAGAGTCGATGGTAGTGGTGATTCCTGATTATGCGCTGAAAACTCGATAGCACCAAGTCGTTCACAAATACCAGCAACATTGATAAATGCATAAAAAGCACCTCCAGGTAGTGTACAATGCATCCCATCAACTGCATTGATCAAAGGAACAATTACATCGCGTCGTTCCTGGAACAGTGCACACATTTTTTGCGTTATCTCATTATTTACCGGATTATCCAACGCTTCTTTAGCAGCCTCTTGAATAAAAGGAGGTGTGCAGGAATAAATATTGATGGACCACAATCTAAGTGCCTGAGCTTCCTCTTTTGTCGGTAATACCGCGTATCCAATACGCCAGCCCGTCATAGCAAATGTTTTGGAGTGGCAATTCATGATGATTGTTCGCTCTTTCATCCCAGGTTGACTAATAATGCTATGGTGATCATTGCCGTCAAAGATAATCTCCTCGTATACTTCATCCGAAAGAATTCTGTAGTCAGGATGGGCTTGTTCCGCCATAATGGTTGCAACATCAGCCAAATCTTCTTTTGTTAGTACACCTCCTGTCGGATTGGAAGGGGAGTTGATCACAAGGAGTTTTGTCTTTCGATTGACCATTGAAGCCAGCGTTTTTGCATCGAACCTATAATTATTTTCTTCTCTTAACTGAAGAGGCCTTGGGGTAGCCCCCACATAATTGGTCCATACCTCATAAGCGGGAAAACCTGGTGAAGGATAAATCACCTCGTCTCCCGGATCCACATAGGTTAGAAAACTAAACGGAATGGGTGGCTTGCCCCCGGAAGTGACAAGTACCTGATCGGCAGATACTTCAACATTCCTGGTTCTACTCACAAAACGAGCGATACTTTCGCGAAATGCAATTATTCCCTGCGGATCACAATAATGTGTATTCCCCGATTTGATATTTGCAATGGCACATTCATTAATGTTATCCGCACTATCATTATCTGGCTCACCCAAATTCAGCCGCACCACTTGTTGTCCCATCACCTCAGCTTTGGCAATGTCGTCAGCGATCTTAAATTCGTTTTGTGAACCCAATCTTGCACACCGCTGGGCAAATAACTTTCCCATTATTTTTCCTCCTTTGTATGTGTAATTTATTCTGAGCCAGTTTAGGAAGTCACGTCTGAGATCGCTGATACCACCCAGGCTCTTTCAATCGACAAGGTCCTATTTTGAATTGACACTTTCTACCATACAAAATTTTTCTTGACGTATCAATCAAAAAGTGCATTAATGTACGCATCAATAAGTTTTTTGATGAACTCCAATGAGAGATACAGAAAATGATAAAAAAAGAAAATATTGAAGAATTTGCATACAATTCGATTGTTGCATTAATCCTTGAAAACCACTACAGACCTGGTGATTTTCTTCTCGAAGCAGAAATAACAGAGCGTTTAAATCTGAAATCCCGGACCCCTGTTCATCACGCGCTGGGACAACTTGTAGCCAAAGGGTTTCTCGAGAAAAAAAGTAAAAAAGGATGTTTTCTCCCCCCTTTAACCCCTGAAGATGCGGAACATGTTTTTTTCGCTCGTGAAAATATAGAGTTTCAGGCAGCGGCATCAGCCGCTCTGCATGCCTCAGATGAAGAAATTGATGAACTTCAGATGATTATCCAACAGGAAATGGAAACAGGAGAATCGGGGGATATAATCGGCTATTCAGCGATTAATGAGACTTTTCATAAATTCATAGCACAAATAGGTAAAAATAGATATTTGCAGCAATATTGCCAGCATATTTTCTGGCGATCAAATTGCTATGTTTTCTTTCGCTATTATCAATTTAAAGCGAGAATGGTTGAGCGAGAGTTCAAGATTTCTCCAGCCCAGCACTGGAAAATCGCGGAAGCAATAGCAAAAAGAGATGCTGATGAGGCCGGAAAACTTATGAAACAACATGTTCGTCGCACTTTTGAGAACATTTTCAACAAAATATAAGCAATACTAAAAAAAGGAGGAGATTAAAACCCTGATGTTCTGTTTTTAAACCGAGAAGATAATCGCCGAAGATGCCCTCGTGATCATTGACTCGTAAAAGGTTCACTTATCATCAAATCAAAAATTTTTACATGGAGGAAAGCACTTAATGAAACTTACAACATTACTCACATCGATTGTAGCATTTGCTGTAATGGCAGCTCCAGCCGCCGCTTCAACTGGCAAGACACTGGATACTGTCAAAAAACGCGGCGAGTTACGCTGTCAGGTTGGTACACCTTCAGGTGGTTTTTATAATCTCGATGCCGATGGCAAATGGTATGGCCTTGATGTGGCAGTCTGTCAGGCTGTAGCGGCGGCTATTTTTGGAGATAAAAATAAAATTGAATTCCAGTCTGTCAGCAGCCAGGCACGCTTTACCGCTCTGGCCAATGGAGAATCTGACCTTTTATCCCGCACAGCAACCTGGACTATGTCACGTGACACCCAGCTTGGTTTGGATTTTCTAACACCTAATTTCTATGATGGCCAAGGCTTTACCGTTCTCAAATCCAGTGGCATCACAAGCGCGTTTCAACTAAAGGGCGGGAAAGTGTGCGTGACGAGCGGCACGACCAGCGAATTGAATCTGGCGGACTTCAGCCGGGTAAATAACCTCAATATCTCCGCTGTTACCTTCGAGGATTGGAATGTCCGTGACGCCACATATCTTAAGGGTGGATGCGATGCGGTAAGTATTGACAAATCATCTTTGGCCGCAAATATTATTTCATTTCCAAATCCTGCTGATCATATGATTCTCCCTGAAACCATTTCCAAAGAACCTCTAGGTCCTGCAGTGAGACAGGGGGACAGCCAGTGGGCCAACCTTGTCCGATGGTCAGTATTTGCCATGATCAACGCAGAGGAATTAGGCGTAACCAGCGCTAATGTTGATGATATGCGTGCCAACTCAAAAGATGTGAATGTTCGCCGCATGCTTGGCGTCGAGGGTAACCTGAACGAAGGGTTAGGGCTCTCCAAGGACTGGGCCTATAATATCATCAAGCAGGTGGGTAACTACGGCGAAAACTACGAAAAATATATAGGTAGCGGCAAAGGGGCCCTTGGTATCCAACGGGAAGGAACCCTTAATGCCCTTTGGAGCAAAGGTGGCCTGATGTATTCTCCGCCTATGCGCTAGTACTAAACCTTATCGCGTATTTCTCATGTCTTTTTTCGTGAAATGTGTGTCAGACTTTTAAGTCTTACTGGTATCAAATCAATTAACAGGTTGGTTTGGTACCACTAATTTGTGCTGGAAAAATAACGAACATCAAGGAGAAAATACTGTGGCACTCAGTGATAGCAGCAAAAAATCCGTGCATATCAAGCCAGACGAGCAGTTTGATTTTTTCCATGATGAGCGAGTTCGATCTATTTTTTATCAATTCCTGATCGTAGCGGCTGTGGGCTGTTTCATCTGGTTCCTTAGTGGTAACACAGCCCGGAACCTGGAAGCACGAGGGATGCACACAGGTTTTGGCTTCCTTAAAGTTGCAGCCGGATTCGACAGCTCCTTTAAACTTATTTCCAATGAGCCCGGGGTTGGAACATATGGTCGCATCTTCATCATTGGCGCTCTCAACACAATATATATTTCAGTTCTGGCAATTATACTCAGCACCATGCTTGGATTTTTTATTGGTGTTTTGAGACTTTCCAATAATTGGCTGGTCGCCAAGGTGGCCCTGGCATATGTGGAAATCTTTCGTAACACACCAGTATTGATACAGATTGTTTTTTGGTATATCGGCGTTTTCTCCCTGCTGCCCAGGATCAGAAACAGCATTGACCTGTCCGGCGGTGCAGAGCTCCTCCTCCTCAATAATCGTGGTCTTTACGTGCCATGGCCAATACCAGGTGACCAGCTATGGTTGACCGGAGCAGCAATTATCATTGCAGTAATCGCTATTGTTATTCTCAGACGTTGGGCTCAAAACCGGCAGGACAGAACAGGGCAAATATTCCCAACCTTTATAAGTTCTGCAGCATTACTTATTTTTCTGCCGGGAATAGTCTATTTTATGACAGGAATGCCACTTGACTGGGATATACCGAAAATTGAAGGATTAAACTTTGTAGGAGGGGCAACCCTGCCGCCTTCTTTTATGGCTCTTCTATTTTCCTTGACCATTTATCACGCCTCCTACACGGCTGAAATGGTACGTGCAGGGGTTCTGTCAGTGGACAAGGGACAAAGTGAAGCTGCGAGGTCACTTGGCCTCAGGAAGAGACGGGCAATGTCTCTTGTCATTATTCCCCAGGCAATGCCTGCCATTATTCCTCCTTTGATCAGTAACTGGATGAGTACAATCAAGAATTCATCGCTGGCCATCGCTATTGGTTATCCGGACCTGGTTTCTCTTTTCATGCAGACATCGCTGAACCAGGCCGGTTACGCTGTTGAGTTGGTCGGTATGACGATGGCCTTTTACATGGTCGTAAGTTTGGCTATTTCGTGGCTTCTGAATATTTACAATAAACGAGTCCAATTGGTGGAGCGCTGATCATGACTATTATAAAAGCAGTGAAAACACCCGCCGCAACACCACCTCTATCTGAAACATCAGTTATAGGCTGGATACAAAAGAACTTGTTCAGCTCAGTACTCAACGGTCTTCTTACCATTGCCACTCTTTTTATTGTTTATACAGCAGTAAAGGGATTCTCGGTATGGGGGCTTGTCGATGCTGTGTGGGTCGCGGATAATCGGCGTGAGTGTTTCAGTATCAACCCGGATGGTGCCTGTTGGGCAGGTATCTTTGCGTGGGTGGACAACATTTTCTATGGCCGCTATCCGAGAGAAGAATTGTGGCGGATCAATCTTGGCATATTTTCCCTTTTCATCTGGATGATACCACTTTGGCTGCCAGGGGTTAAGGCAAAAATATCTATTGGCCTGACTACGGTATTCCTCTATCCTTTCCTTGCAGGATATCTTTTTTCAGGTGGTGATAAGGGCATCTTTATGCAGGTCATGCTCACCGCAGCAATCGTTTGTCTCGCAGGTAATACCATACATGCAACCATTGGTGTGTTTACCGGTCGCAGCCTGCCTGAATTTTTATCCTCTTTGTTTGGCAAAAAAAATGTTAATGAAAAGAGTCGGCGTAATATATTTCTTGGGGTTCTCGCTCTCAGTTTTGTTTTGATTTATGTGTGGCAAATGAGTTGGAACCTTGAGGGAGTTTCCTGGACCAAATGGGGAGGCCTGTTTCTTACCCTTGTTGTATCGGGGATTGGTATTGCCTCGGCACTGCCGGGCGGGATTATTCTTGCCCTTGGACGGCGCTCCAATTTGACGGCAGCCAGGGTACTCAGCACCTCGTTCATAGAACTGTTCCGTTCGGTACCTTTGATTACCGTTCTGTTTATGGCTACGACGATGTTTCCTTTGTTTATGCCCGAAGGTTTTGTCCTCAACAAGCTGGTTCAGGTTATCATTGCTGTTTGTCTTTTCAACGCCTGTTATGTGGCTGAGACCGTTCGTGGGGGCCTCCAGACCATTCCCAAAGGCCAGTTTGAAGGGGCACACACTTTAGGTCTGGGCTATTGGCAGACCATGGGTCTGATTATCATGCCCCAGGCTTTGAAGCAAATGATCCCTAATATTGTTGGCAACTTTATCTCGCTGTTGAAAGACACCACTCTAGTGTCCATCATCGGCCTGTTCGACGTTCTCACCATGTTACGCTCGATCGGCAAAGATAGGACCTGGCTTGGACTTCATATAGAGCCGCTGGTATTTGGTGCGGTACTCTTCTTTTTGATCTGCTTTGCCATGTCAAAATACAGTCGCCACCTGGAAGAAAAACTTTCGACTGGCCATAACAATTGAGCAGGTAAACTCATAGGGTAGAAAACATGACAGAAATAAAAACGCAAAAAAATACTGAACAACTGGCATCTGCCGCTTCCACCGAAGTTATCATTGATTTCGACAAGGTCAATAAATGGTACGGCGAATTTCACGTGCTGAAGGACATTAATCTTAAAGTTCGCAAGGGTGAGAGGATCGTGGTCTGTGGCCCTTCAGGGTCTGGAAAATCAACCCTTATCCGCTGTGTCAACCATCTTGAGAAACATCAAAAGGGTACGATCGTCGTCGATGGCATAACACTAAACCAAAGTATTAAGAACATTGACCATATTCGCACTGAAGTTGGCATGGTGTTTCAAAGCTTCAATTTGTTTCCCCATCTGACCATTCTTGATAATCTCACCCTGGGCCCAATATGGACTCGAAAAATGCCTAAAGCCGATGCTCAAGCCAATGCTATGAAGTATCTTGAACGGGTTAAGATCCCAGAACAGGCCGACAAATTCCCCGGCCAACTTTCAGGCGGCCAGCAGCAGCGCGTGGCCATCGCCCGCTCTTTGTGCATGAACCCCAAGATTATGTTGT
>Ga0307988_1001400_pt1 | contig 13604 bp, 15 predicted proteins | sample EllFjometagen183_FD_203166 | JGI IMG/M metagenome (GOLD analysis project Ga0307988, IMG submission 203166) | Marine microbial communities from Ellis Fjord, Antarctic Ocean - #183 | ecosystem: Environmental > Aquatic > Marine > Unclassified | place: Southern Ocean | collected 2014-10-08 | reverse complement strand
TCGAAGTGGGGTTTTTATATAAACACCAGAAAATCATATGGAAAGGGTTGAAGGTGAATGATCGGGTCATTACCGATGGTCTTCAAATGATCAGGCCTGGCATGACCGTCCAGATTAGGGACACTGCACAGAAACATCCGGGAAAAGCCAACGTCTCGAAGCCCCAAACGACCGATAAAAAAGCAGATGTCAAGACCGGGAGCAGCAAATCGAAAGCAAAGAGTCATTCAGGGGCGGCAAAAGAAACCGGCGAATCGTCAACTTCCGGGAAATAAGCAAGTCTTTTTGAGGGAACTTCATGTTTGTCAATTTCTTTATTGACCGACCCATTTTCGCAGGCGTCATTTCCATTGTCATCTCTTTGACCGGCGCCGTGTGCATCATATTGCTCCCCATTGCTCAGTTTCCCCAGATCACACCGCCGACAGTTCAGGTTCAAGCCACTTATACGGGGGCCAGCGCGGAAGTGGTGGAACAGACCGTCACCACCCCTATTGAAGAGCAGATTAACGGGGTGGAAGGGATGACCTATATGTCGTCCATCAGCTCCAGTGACGGCACCAGCAACATTACGGTCGCCTTTGATGTGGGGTATGACCTGAACATCGCCGCCGTGGATGTTCAGAACCGGGTCACCATGGCCCAGCCCCAGGTTCCGGATGATGTGCGCAAATACGGCATCACCACCAAAAAACAATCCCCCGATTTCGTTTTAATCATCTCCCTGTATTCCACCAACGGCGCTTATGACGACCTGTTTCTCAGCAATTACGCCTCCATCAATATCGTGGATACCCTCAAGCGCCTGCCCGGCGTGGGGGATGTTCAGATCTTCGGCGAAAAAAAGTATGCCATGCGGTTGTGGCTCAATCCTGATAAACTGACCAGCATGGAAATGACCGCCATGGATGTCGTCTCCTCCGTCCAGGAACAAAATGTTCAGGTGGCCGCCGGCAAAATCGGCGATTCCCCCAGCCCGCCGGGGCAGACCTTCACCTATACCATTAACGCCCTGGGGCGTCTTTCGACACCGGAACAATTTGAAGACATCATCATTCGCACCCGGACCGACGGTTCCGTGGTACGGGTCAAAGATGTGGGACGTGTGGAACTGGGAGCCGAAAACTACGGCTGGTACGCCCATTTAAACGGGGGCAAGGCCGCCTGTATCGGCGTCTTTCAGTTACCGGGCGCCAACGCTCTGCAGGTGGCTAAGGAAACCTACGCCAACATGGAGCGGCTTTCAAAACGATTCCCGGAAGGTCTCAAATACGCGGTCAGCTACGACACCACACTTTTTGTCAAGGCATCCATCAAGGAAGTCCTCAAGACCCTCATAGAAGCCATGCTGCTGGTGTTTCTGGTGGTGTATGTATTTCTGCAAAACTGGCGAGCCACCCTCATTCCCGCCATCGCCATTCCCGTATCCCTGGTGGGAACTTTTGCGGTGCTCCAAGCCTTCGGTTTTTCCATCAACACCCTGACCCTGTTCGGACTGGTCCTGGCCATCGGCATTGTTGTGGATGATGCCATCGTAGTGGTGGAAAATGCCTCCCGGTGTATCGATGAAAAAGGGATGGGGCCAAAGGAGGCCACCAAAGAAGCCATGGGGGAGGTGACGGGTCCCATCATCGCCACGACCCTGGTCCTCATGTCGGTTTTTGTTCCGGTGGCGTTCATGCCCGGCATTACCGGACAGCTTTACCGGCAGTTCGCACTCACCATCGCCTTTTCCGTCGGTATCTCCGCCATTAACGCCCTCACCCTGAGCCCCGCCCTGTGCGCGACGCTGCTGCGACCCACCCCCAAACGCCAGGTCTGGTTTTTCCGAAAGTTCAACCAGGTGTTTGACTGGAGCCGAAACCAGTACCTGAAAGGGGTCCGGTGGTTTATCAAAGCCTGGGTACTGGTACTGCTGGTTTTCGCAGGGCTTGTGTTTGCCACCTATTATATGTTTCAACTGGTTCCCACGGGATTCGTGCCTTCGGAAGACGAGGGTTATTTCATGGTGATGATCCAGGCCCCTGAAGGGGCATCCCTTGATCGAACGGAAAAGGTCTGTGACAAGGTGGAAAAAATCCTTGAAAACATGGCCGGTGTCGATAGTGTCGTGATGATCGGCGGGTACAATCTCCTGAACTCAGCCAACGATACGGCATCAGCCGCCGCTTTCGTCATGCTCCATCCATGGGACGATCGTAAAACACCTCAACTGAGCCTTAACGGCATCATGGGGACTTTCATGGGTGAGGTTCAGGGGATCAATGAAGCCGTCATCATCCCTTTCCCACCGCCACCCATTCAGGGACTCAGCACCACCGGCGGGTTTGAATTTGAATTGCAGGATCTCACCGGCGGCAGCCTGGTGGAACTTCGCGCCATGGCGGAAAAACTCATGGATGCCGGTCGTGAAAATCCGGTGCTAACCCCTTTGAGCACCACTTTTGAGGTCAACTACCCGCAGTATTACATTGAGTTGGACCGTACCAAGGCCAAAAGCCTGAAAATAGCCATATCCGATGTCTTCAACACGCTTCAGACCTTTTTAGGGTCCATGTACGTAAATGATTTCAACAAGTATGGACGTGTTTATCGGGTTTTTCTTCAGGCTGAAAAGGATTATCGGGCCAATAAGGAAGACATCTCCAAACTGTATGTACGCGCCGGGGACGGCAGCATGGTCCCGCTCAGCGCAATCGTCAAGGTCAATCAGGTCCGGGGCGTGCAAAACGTAAAACATTACAACCTGTTTCGGACTGTTTCCCTCTATGGTGGTAATGCTCCGGGTTACAGTTCGGGAGAGGCTATCCAGGCCATGGAAGATATGTCCGCGGAACTTTTAACGAGCGAATACGGATATGATTGGACCGCCACAGCCTATCAGGAAATCAAAGCCGGCGGCATGGCGCCTTATATTTTCACCCTGGCCCTGGTCTTTGCATTTTTGTTTCTCGCGGCCCAGTACGAAAGCTGGGTCATGCCCCTCATGGTCATGCTGGCAGTCCCCCTGGCCATTCTGGGAGCCCTTGTGGCCCAGCACATCCGTGGCATCCCCAATGACGTTTACTGCCAGATCGGACTGGTGATGCTCATCGGCCTTGCCAGCAAAAACGCCATTCTAATCGTGGAATTCGCACGGGAATTAAGGGTGCAGGGGATGAGTATTGTGGAGGCCGCGGTTAACGCATCAAAAGAACGTTTACGCCCCATCCTCATGACGGCTTTTGCGTTTATCCTGGGGGTGTTTCCCATGGTGGTGGCCACCGGCGCCGGCGCCGCCAGCCGACACTCGCTGGGTACGGCGGTATTCGGCGGTATGCTGGCCTCAACATTTCTGAGCCTTGTGCTGGTGCCGGTGCTGTACGTGGTTCTGGAAAGGCTCCGGGAAGGTAAGAAAAAGGAGACGAAAAATAATGAGACCGGCGAAACAAAGCCCTCCCCTTCTGAACCGGCTCCTTCAAAAACCTGATGAATCTATTGCCAAAAATGCTTCAATGGGCGTATGGTTCATTTTAAAAATAACCGGAAACTGGCAACCGACAACTGGAAACTTCTAATATTTAGAGCACTCTATTATTTCAGAAAGGAGCTTCTAAAATGAAATTTCTTAAGCCCTTGTTTTTCCTAACAGGCGTTTTTTTGCTCTTGGGGATTGTCCCGGGATGCCTGGGAAACTACGGTAAAATCAGGATGGTATCAGGCGATCATAACATAACCCTTCAAGAACTAAAGGATAACTGGGAAAACTATGATATCCTCTATGCCGGTCTTGCAACCGATTCGCCATCCGCCATCATGTTTGGGCCGAGAGCTGACGGAAAACGTCTCATGGGAAAAAAATGGATGCCCGTGACCGAAAGGTCTGTTGTTGATGAGATTATCGGATGGTTGAATTCCTATGTGGATTTTCCGCCGGTCCTGTATGAAATCCTGAGCCCCGAAAATGTCTTTTTCGGCTACATCTATACATCACCCATGGAACAGATTGTCATCAAACAAATCGATCCTGAAACACTGGAGTTGGAAAATATTCCACTGCCACCCATCGATTACGGTCCCGGCGGAGGATGGAGATAATATGACCCCTTTACTCGCCATCGTGGGGCGACCCAATGTGGGAAAATCCACCCTTTTTAACAGACTGACACGATCCAAGAGAGCTCTGGTGGATGATCGCCCCGGCATTACCCGGGATCGACTCCATGGGACCATCACCCATGAGGGCCTCCGCATGACCCTGGTGGATACGGGCGGTTTTGAGGATCTTGGCCAGGATCCCCTTCAAAAGGGGGTGAGGGCACAAGTGGAAACGGCCATTCGGGAAGCGGATCGGGTCATTTTCATGGTGGACGGCCGTGAGGGGGTACTTCCGGGCGATGAGGAAATGGCCCGCTTGTTACGGAGAACTCAAAAAAAAGTCTTTCTGGCAGCCAACAAAATCGATGGCCCTGAAAAAGAACATCTGGCCAATGATTTTTATCAACTGGGCTATGAAATGGTTTACGCCCTTTCGGCGGCCCATGGTTACGGCGTCAAGCCGCTTCTTCATGAGCTGTTTAAGAACCTCTCCCCATCCCAGGACATTCCGGATAGCGCTGACGAAATTCGCGTGGCGGTTCTGGGGAAACCCAATGTGGGAAAGTCATCCCTCATCAACCGAATTCTCAAGATCGATCGCCTTGTGGTCAGCGAATTGCCCGGAACGACCCGTGATACAGTGGACACAGCCTTTTTCCATGGCGGCAGGAAATATCTTCTCATCGACACGGCCGGCATACGCCGAAAGGCTCGGGTAAAGGAGAAGATCGATACATTTTCCATGATCAAGGCCATCAAAAGCCTGGATCGGTGCCACGTAGTAGTGCTTTTACTGGATGGCTCGGAAGGGGTTTCAGACCAGGATGCGCGCATCTGCGGTTACGCATTTGAAAAGGGGCGGGGTCTTGTCCTGGGGGTCAATAAATGGGATCTGGTCAAAGGAAATCCAGAAAAAAAGGGCCTTTTGGAAAGGGGCATTCAAAGACAACTGAAATTCGTCGCCTTCGCCCCCAGAATCAACCTTTCCGCCCTCACCGGTGAGCGGGTTATGAAACTGTTTGCCGGAATTGATACCGTTTATGATCAATTCTCGGCGCGGATCAGCACGGCCCTTGTCAACCGGGCTTTACAAGAGGTCATCGTAAAACATCCGCCCTCCAGAATCGGCAGTGGAAGGCTCAAGTTTTTCTATGCGACCCAGACCCGCACAAAGCCGCCCACATTTACGGTATTTGTCAACAGGCCGGACATGCTGCATTTCTCATACGAACGTTTTTTGAACAATCAACTGCGGCTGAATCTGGGGCTCACCCAAACAACCATAAAGCTCCTGTTCAGGAAAAGATAACATACGATAACTACTGCCGCAGAAGCGGCAATATCGCAAAGAGATTATCCCCCGCAAAAAGGTGTGCCAGACTGAACATGGGGCCCACCAGGATCCGACTGACAATCCCGGTGTGGGCGAAATTATCGAGCATAATGATTCCGATGAGGACCAGGGGTCCGTAACGGCTCCATTTCCGAAATTTTCTTGCAGCCTCCACGGGGAGAATGTTTTCGAGAACATGTGACCCATCCAGGGGTGGAAGGGGCAGGAGGTTAAAAAGACCGAGGCCCAGATTCATGAGTATGAGCCATAACAACGCCTGCAGGTAAACTTCCACGGGAAACAAAAGGAAACGGATGAGCAACCCGGCAACAAGCGCCACACACATATTGGCCATGGGTCCCGCAAGGGCCATGAGAATCACATCTTTTCGGGTATTTTTGAAATACCGGGTATCCACGGGAACAGGCTTGGCCCAACCGAAATTGAATAAAAAGAGACAAATTGCCCCAAATGGATCGATATGAATCAGCGGATTGAACGACAGCCTGCCCATCTGCTTTGCCGTAGGGTCCCCCAGTTGAAAAGCCACACGGCCATGAGCGTACTCATGGATGGTAATGGCAAAGAGCAATACCGGGATCTTGACAATCCATTGTGAAATATCAAATGACATATTCAACCTCGTAGGACAAGAATTTATTCCAGGCACTACATAACAGTAAATCATGTCTGCGGCAAGGGCGAAAAAGGTAAAGGCGATTCTCGGCACGGATTTCAAGAATGTGTATGAAGAACGACACCTGTTCTAAAGGGAGGTCTGCCAGTTGCTTTTTTTTAAGAGAATAGATAAATTAGAAAAAGGTAGAAAGAGTCGGTCAAAAGCCACCTCAAGTCGAAACGTCACAGAAGGTGTGTTCGGGGCAGAAAACAAGCCCGCTACCCGAGAACAAAAGGACAAAGGAAATTCGCACATGCGACGGGAAAGAATTAAAATTGATCTTCTGATTCATGATTTAAAGGTACCGCTTGCGGTAATTGAGGCCGGCCTGACTTCCATGATGAAACGGCAGGAAAAATACGGTCCCATAACAGAAAAACAGGAACGTGTTTTTAAACGCGCTCTTCGAAACACCAAAGTCCTCAAAAACTTGGTTGGCGACGCGCTTGAGTTGGGAAGGTCCGGGGAAGGGATCGTGTTCTTTTCCGATTTCCCATTGGCCGATTTGATTGAAGAAACCCTGGTGGAAATCTTGGATCTTACCGATACCACCATGTCTGAAAAACTCAAAAAATGTGAAAATCTGGATCATTTCAAAAAGACATTGGAAGAAAAGGGCGTCATTCTTTCCATTGATGAAGCATTGTGGGAACAGCAAATCTGCCAAGATGAGACAAAAATCAAACAGATCTTGAGAAACCTTCTGAATAATGCATTGAAATATCGAAAAAGCCGTGTTGAACTGGGTATTGACTGTCGGGAAGATTTGGTTATTTTTTCGGTCAAAGACGATGGCGCAGGAATTCCCACGGCCTATCACAAAAAGATTTTTGACTGCTATTTTCAGTTGGATGCAAGCAGCACTTGCAGTGTCAGGGGGCACGGGCTGGGTCTCGCCGGAGTGATGGTTCTGGTGGAAGATCTAGGGGGTGAGATGCTACTGGACAGCGATGAGGGGCAGGGTGCGAAATTTCTCGTCAAAATACCCCTCAAGACCAACAAATAAAGGGCCTTTTTTCCGTCGGACTACATAATATCTTTCAGCTCATCCTGGGTAGCTCGATATTTTTTATCAAACGACTTCCAGAATTCCTTATGTTTATCTTTCCAGCCTTTTCCGAATTTTCGATCAAAGAATGGCTCCAGTTTCCCGAACCAGTCCGCAGGTTTATCCGATCCCCCTTCGACCATCCGCAAAACATCCGCAAGATAGATTTCAATTTCTGAGATTTTGTCTTTGGGCACGTAACTCCTGGCACCCCCGGTTATGGATTTCACCAGGTTTTCCGGATTAACCGCATGGGCCGTGAGCATCAAAGCAGGGATACCCTTTTCGTTGGTCATTTTAAGGAGTTCGTAGCCATTGACCCCCATGATATCCAAAATGGCCACATCGTACTGGTTTCTGTTTAAGAACTTCAGAGCTGTTTCAAAATTTGGCGCCGTATCAATAAAGCACATGTCCAATATTTCCACTAAAGTTTCCAATATGTCCGGTTCATCATCAACAATCAGAACCCTTTTTCCCTTGAGAATCTCTTCCATGTACAGCTCTCCTCTCTCATGGTATCAGAATGGGGGTGATATTAACCTTATGGAACGTTTACAGTCAATATCTTTGTTCCATTCTCCGTACTTTAGAGAAATATTGTTAAATCCCCAAGCAACCGGAATGCCTTTCAGAAAAACTTTCTCGAACATACCAATTTAATACAAACAATGCTATCGGGCTATCCGAAAAAAAACCATCCGGCAGTTGCGACGGAGCTTTTACCCTGGTTGACATCATCGACTGTATTGCTTAACATTTCAACATGAAAATCAAGCGATTTTTTGGAAATAAAAGCAAATTTTCTAATAATTTTTGGCTATTATAAGGGGGAGAAAATATGGACTTCGTTGAAAAGGCAAGAATCAGGCTGGAACACTGGATCACCCATAACGACCACCACCACGAAGAATATAATCTTTTTGCAGAACAACTTGAGGATGCGGGGAAAAGCGAAAGCGCCAAAGCAATCAGGGAAATGATTGAATTAAGCGTAAAGTCCACCGACTGCCTGCGCGATGCGCTGAAGAATATTTGAATTTTTCCAAACAATTTCAAATTTGATTTAGAAATTTCTTAAAGCAGGGAGAGAAATTATGTGTGAAGCCCATGCATATATGGTGCGGGACACCATCGAAGAAAAGATCCTGGAAAGCGTCGACCTTATGGAACTGGATGGTGATGACATACATCTTGTCAATATTTTTGGGGAACAGAAGACTATCCGGGGGAAACTGACGCGATATAATAACCGAGAAGGAAAAATAATTATTGAACCTCTCTGAACCCAGCGTTTTGTTCGTACAAAATCCCGGCGAGGCGATGGATCATGACCGAATCTTTTGAAAAAGCGGCTGAGATTATTCTGGCATCTAAATTAACCCTGGCCTTGACGGGTGCGGGCGTTTCCGTGGAATCCGGCATTCCGGATTTCAGGAGCGCCGAAGGGCTGTGGTCAAAATTCGATCCAGCAGAATATGCAACCATCCAGGCTTTCAGGGACAACCCTCAAAAAGTATGGGAAATGCTGAGGGAAATGGATGAAGTTGTCAATCGAGCAGAACCCAATAAAGCCCACAAGGGAATGAGCGAACTTGAGGAGATGGGTTGCCTCCATTGTATTATCACCCAGAACATCGATAACCTTCATCAAGCCGGGGGCTCAAAAGATGTTATTGAGTACCATGGAAATGCCAGTACCCTCTCCTGTTTATGGTGTGGCAGGAAATACCTGGCAACGGATAAGCGAGACGAAAATATTCCGCGGTGTGAATGTGAAAAAATTCTGAAACCGGATGTCATATTCTTTGGGGAAGCGATCCCCGAAGAAGCTATGAACCGATCTTTTCAACTGGCTTCGTCTGCCGCCGCACTTCTGGTGGTGGGTACTTCCGCCGTGGTTTCCCCGGTCAATACCATTCCCTCCATCGCCAAACGAAATGGCGCAAAAATTATTGAAATTAACAAAGAAAAAACCAATTTAACGAATACCGTCACGGATATATTCTTTCAAGGCAACGCCGGAGATGTTGTTCCCCAACTGCTGATGGCTGTCAAACGAAAAAAAGGGATGGACCTCTGATATCGCTAATTCATTATTCATTGACAAATTTCAAAAAATCGCTACAGTGATGAAACTTCTGTTTCCACGTGCTGAAAAAGAAGCGGTATATTGGATTACTCATAAGCGCTGCCGGCTCAATAACCAGCCTCTCATCTTACAATGGAGGTCTTTGAAGCGCTGCTATCAAACTGTGTTGCTTTGCACCGTTTTATGATTTGAGGAACGATCGTTGTTGGCCATTAAGATAGAACAAAAAGCCTTGGAAAATGCTTGCAAGGAAATTATTGAAAGCATTTTGATCTGTCTGCCCAACGCCTTTAAAGGGACCGTTTACCGAATCGGCACGCTTCCCGAGATGGTGACAACCCGAATCACTTCAGGAATTATCGACGAAAAGGAAAAAGAGATCTCCTGGGGCCCTCCTGAAGAATCAGATTACAATCCACCCGGAAAACCCTGGCTCGATTATCGGGACGAACCGGGGCGACCCATGGAAGCCATGGCATGGTGCGTGGAAAGGCAGGCCAGCTGGACAGCGGAAGACCCACAAAACGACGCCCGAAGCGTAAGGCTTCAAGTGGAAGGCATTTGGAAAGACTTTCATCACATGGAACCGGTGCTAATCCGGAAGAATGATTTATACCTCGGAGAGATGAAACCACTGGTGTTCCCGGAAAATTATGCCGGTGAAACCATTTGGGAAAAAAGTGATTACATCGTTGCTGCGGTTATCAAAATTCATTTTCAACCCTATTCCATCAAAATCGGAGGAACGGAAACGAAGGTCATCAAGAGGCTATCCCGCGCCCTTGGAACGGAACTTCTTTCATACCAGTTAAGGGAACAATCCCTTGAAGCGACCCGGGCTCTGGCTGAAGACAGGCTTCATTCCTGTAATATACTGGCCGATTCACTGCGAAACGTCATCACCAAGTCAGGGCTGATTTTTTCGCTGATCAAATTGGAGTTTGGCTTCTTGAGGGATCAGTGGGAGAAGATGCTCCTGGACGGATCGGACCAAGCCGACATTCGCCGAAATGCCATTTTGACCCTCAACGAACTCCTTGAAAATACTGATGCAATTTTGAATAATAACATAACAACGGACCTGATACAGATGCAAAACCGGTTTCTAGATCTCCATCCTTCCCCTGAACAGGGTAGGAACTGGTTGAAGATGAAGATTGAAGATAAATGGAATGCGCTTATTCATGAGGGAAAAATTGACGAAAAACAGGCAAAAGTGGCATATAAAGAGATTGAAGCGCTGAAAAAATCCCTTTATCTGGGAGAGAACCCTGAATTACTGGCTGCATATGACCAGCTACCCGAATCTTTAAAGACGGAATGGGTCGGCCTTCTCTATAGAGACACCGACGTTTTTAGTTTACATCGCCTGAATCGCCTGATAGATTTGCTGGATGATCATCATTTCAATCTTCCCCACAAAGAAAAATCAAGAGAGAGCCTCATTCGTCTTAAGGCTGTCGCTGATATCTTCGGGCAGTTGGAAGAAAAAACAAACGTGGTCCTCAGAGAAGTATTGAATGGACATGGCAGTAAAATGAGATAAGGTTTCCACAAATACCCAGGTCCTAAAGGATCATGGCTTTTTTTGCGCCTGTAGCTCAGCTGGATAGAGCAGCGGACTTCTAATCCGCAGGCCGCAGGTTCGAGTCCTGCCAGGCGCACCAGTCATTACAAGGACTTAGCCAGTTTCGGTTAAGTCCTTTTTTGGTTTTGCAGCACTTATGCAGCACTGTGAAAAACGCCGTTTCCCTTTTACAGGTTCACTTGAGTCACTATCTCAGGCAGGACATCCCCTGCTTTTACCTGGATCAGAACATCGGCCGCATCATCATATGGGGTCTCTGAGAGGTTGACTATGACCAAGAATGCGCCGTTTTTTGTGGCATAGTCGGGCATTGCGGCAGCGGGGTGGACAAGCAGTGTGGATCCCACTACCATGAAGAAATCGGCGTTTCGAGACAAATCTGTTGCTTTTTCCAATTCATCTACGGGCATGGCCTGCCCGAACGAAATGGTGTCTGATTTGAGGTAGCCGCCGCACTCACATTCCGGAGCCGGGTCGCCCTGTTCAATTCGTTTATGCACTTCATCCAATGAAATGATTTTTTGGCAGCCAGTGCACCGTGCTCTTCTGGTATTGCCGTGGAGTTCAATTACTTGTTCGCTTGGAATGCCTGAGTCTTGGTGAAGGCCATCAATGTTCTGGGTGATTACGGCCTCGATCAACCCCAGTTCGAAGAGCTCGGCAACTGCAATGTGGGCCGGGTTTGGTTTGGCTTTTATGAGGTCAGGGTAAAGTTCCTCTTTCATTTTCCAGTACTCTATTCGAGCCCTTTTTGATGACATGAATTCGTCAAAATATACGGGCCTGTATTTGTCCCATATGCCTCCTTTGCTTCGAAAGTCCGGAATCCCACTTTCGGTGGATATGCCGGCGCCTGTGAACACCACGTTCTTTCCACCTTTGGAAATCTCCCGGGCGACCATCGAAATTTTTTCTTTAATGTTGTTTTCCATCTTTACCTTGAAGCTGCCTGGTAATTCATTTTGTGACAACCTTAGTCTCCAAATCCCTCATCTGAAGTTAGATCTGATTGCCAGGCAAAGTTGCTGTTTGGTCTTTGAGTGGACCATCAACCTAAATGCAAAGGTACATTGCCCGCTTCAGCGCCTATCCCAGTGTCCTGTTTTTTGAGTTGTTTGCGTTTACGTCGTTCCGCTTTCTTTTTCTCCTGTATTTTTGCCATTTGTTCAATGCTTTTCACATCATCTGGCCCTTTTTTCCCAAAGCGGTCAAAATAAATCCTTTCTATGAAGACTGGAAGGGGCACCTTCCATGGTTCTTGTTTGTGATTGGCGATCTTGCCGATTTTTTTCGGGTTCATGCCAAGCTCCCTTGCCATTTGGATATGGGCATGGGAAAGGTGATATTTTTTTCTGACATTAATCCACGCTTGGTATTTCTCTGAGATTTTTGCCTTCTTTGGCATTTGGCTGGGTGGTTCCTATTTACTACGTCTTTTTCACACAAGGTTCAGTGAGATTCACGTTGGCTGGTATCGAATGAAAAACCGCATTTCCATTCTTTTTCCGCAACCATAACTGATACCTTGTATCAGTTATCCTCGTAAAAGCCACGTGGTTGAAATTCTTTGGCCTTAACGCCTTTCTCCATGACCAGATAGCGCCTGATTTCAAAGCAGAGGTGGCATTTTGAATTGTACCCTTTTGCGGGCGTGAAACCGTACTCATCTGAAACAAACTTGAAGAGGTGAGCAACACCACCCTGGAACAAGATGTGGAGGAATGGATATTTTTCCGGAGTTACCACACTCCCTAAATCGGTGTAATGAAGAGCCAGTCCCGAACAAAGCCCAGGGACATAGCTTCCGAACAGGTCAAAATGAAAGTGACTGACGTCCATCAGTTCCCTGCATCCTTCCTGATTGGACGACAGGATTTCTTCATAAGGCGTTAGTGTTAATCCCCACGGTATTGCATGCTTCAATTACACCTTTGACTTTAAAAAAAGGGATATGTTCATTGTGAAACGGGCTCATTGACACCAGGAGCGCTGAAAGGCCGCGCTCTTTCAGCGATGATAGGATCTCACAAGCTGAGTTTATGCCATTGTACCAGGAAGAATTGGTCTCAACATATTCAATCCCCATATTTGTGGACTTACATGTTTCAACTACCATCTTCAATCCGCTCAGATCAAGAAATGGTTCTCCGCCTCCGATGTGAATCGAACAGCATCCAAGGCTCCTGATTTTCTCTATGATCTGGACCAGCATCCCCTTTTCAATATAATCTTTCTTCCATTTCGGACTGCAGAAATAGAGACAGTGGCCGCACGATGACGTGCAGAAGTAATTGGTGATGACTCCGCCGGAATTGAGACGTTTTATTACAAAATCTTCTTGATGAGCTGTGTTTTTCATCTGAAACCTTAGATATATTAATTCTTGAGTCTACTGATGTCGACCTTGATTTCCGGGTGCTATGCAAGAAAACCAAAAGCGAATCGCATGTTGATCGGTATCATCAATAGACTTGAAGCTGTCGAAAATAGCTTGCAACAGAGAGCTTGATGAATGATTTTTTAAAAACAATCTAATATTTCTGTACTTATGAGAAGCATGACACTGCCAAGTTATCACGTAACGAGAACTCATTAAGTAAACGGATTCCGGCCTCAACTTTCATTTGGTTCATATTCTTCCGTTATAGAGTTTCTGATCCGGAATTCCGGAAAAACTATTGAATACTGAAATCTTCGGAAATACACAGATACCACACGGTCACCTAAAAGATATATACGTTGGAGATATCTTGGAACGTATGCATGAGCGGTGGTTTTGGTGGCGAA
>Ga0307988_1001399_pt1 | contig 13617 bp, 14 predicted proteins | sample EllFjometagen183_FD_203166 | JGI IMG/M metagenome (GOLD analysis project Ga0307988, IMG submission 203166) | Marine microbial communities from Ellis Fjord, Antarctic Ocean - #183 | ecosystem: Environmental > Aquatic > Marine > Unclassified | place: Southern Ocean | collected 2014-10-08 | reverse complement strand
TGAAAAGTGCAGGAAAACAATACACGTTTTCTTGTAAAGATTATTAAAAATGGAAGAGCAGGAAAAGATATTAAATGACATAACACAAAGCGATTATAAATATGGTTTTGTAACTGACATTGAAACAGATATTATAGAAAAAGGGCTGAATGAGGATGTAATTCGAGTCATTTCGAAAAAGAAAGAAGAGCCTGAATTTATGTTGAATTTTAGGTTAGATGCTTTCAAAAAATGGCAAAAGATGGATATGCCTGACTGGGCATATTTAAAAATTCCACCTATTGACTTACAAGAAATTAGTTATTATGCAGCGCCGGTACAGAAACCAAAATACGAAAGTTTAGACGAAGTTGATCCAGAATTATTGGAGACTTTCGAAAAACTGGGAATTCCTGTGGAAGAGCAAAAACATTTGGCTGGTGTAGCTGTGGATATTGTAATGGACAGTGTTTCAGTAAAAACTACTTTTAAAGATACTTTAGCTGAAAAGGGAATTATTTTCTGCTCATTTAGTGATGCAGTTAAGGAGCATCCAGATTTGGTAAAAAAATATTTAGGACAAGCTGTACCCGTTGCCGATAACTATTTTGCAGCATTAAACTCAGCAGTTTTTAGCGACGGTTCGTTTTGCTATATTCCAAAAGGTGTTCGTTGTCCCATGGAATTATCGACTTATTTTAGAATTAATGCAGCAAATACCGGTCAGTTCGAACGAACTTTAATTATTGCCGACGACGATAGTTATGTTAGTTATTTAGAAGGTTGTACTGCACCTATGCGAGACGAAAATCAATTACATGCTGCCGTAGTTGAAATTATTACGCAGGATCGTGCTGAAGTAAAATACTCAACCGTTCAAAACTGGTATCCAGGAAATAAAGAGGGAGTTGGCGGAATTTATAACTTTGTAACAAAACGTGGAATTTGTCGTGGTGTATCGTCGAAGATTAGCTGGACACAGGTTGAAACGGGTTCAGCAATAACCTGGAAATATCCGAGTTGTATTTTAATTGGAGACAATTCGGTTGGTGAATTTAATTCAGTTGCACTTACAAATAATTACCAGCAAGCTGACACCGGTTCAAAGATGATTCATATTGGAAAAAACACTAAATCCACCATAATTTCAAAAGGGATTTCTGCCGGGAAAAGTGATAACTCATATCGGGGTTTGGTAAAAGTAATGCCTGGCGCAAAAAACTCACGAAACTTTTCGCAATGCGATTCGCTGTTGCTGAACGATACTTGTGGAGCACATACTTTCCCTTACATTGAAGTGGGCAATAAATCGTCGGTTGTGGAGCACGAAGCAACAACTTCTAAAATTGGTGAAGACCAGATTTTTTATTGCAATCAAAGAGGAATTGACACAGAAACAGCCATTGGAATGATTGTTAATGGTTATGCAAAAGAAGTGTTGAATAAACTTCCCATGGAATTTGCAGTTGAAGCACAGAAACTATTACAATTAAGTTTGGAAGGCAGTGTTGGATAAATACAAAAAATAGAATAAAAATTATACGAGTTGAAATCTTTTGATTTGACACTCAAAATCTCAGTACATAAAATGTTATCAATAAAAAATTTATATGCATCAGTTGATGGTCAGGAAATTCTGAAAGGAATTAATCTGGAGATTAAACCGGGCGAAGTTCATGCAATTATGGGGCCTAACGGTTCAGGTAAAAGTACATTGGCAAATGTATTAACAGGAAAACCAGAATACGAAATTACAGCTGGAGAAGTATCATTCTTAGGTGAGAATTTATTGGATAAGTCACCGGAAGTACGTGCGAAAGATGGTTTGTTTTTAAGCTTTCAATATCCAGTTGAAATTCCAGGTGTGCCTATGGCAAGTTTTCTAAAAACGGCGGTAAACGAGCATCACAAACACAGAGGCGAGAAAGAATTGACTGCTGGTGAATTTTTAAAGTTGATGCGTGAAAAGATGGAGTTGGTTGAAATGAAAACTAAATTAACCAACCGTTCAGTAAATGAAGGATTCTCGGGTGGAGAGAAAAAGAAAAATGAAATTTTCCAGATGGCAATGTTAGAACCTAAATTGGCTATTCTCGACGAAACCGATTCCGGTCTGGATATCGACGCGCTGAAAACAGTTGCCAACGGAGTAAATGCATTAAAATCTCCCCAAACTTCAGCTATAGTAATTACCCACTACCAACGTTTATTGGATTATATTGTTCCCGATTTTGTACACGTACTTTATCATGGAAAAATTGTAAAATCAGGTGGTAAAGAGCTTGCTCATGAACTGGAAGAAAAAGGATACGATTGGATAAAAAAAGAAAACGGGAATTAGGATGAGTGTTTTAGTTGAAAAGGCGAATTTATCGCTAAAATATATAGCACATTACAACGAGGTGAAAGAACTTCTTTTTGAAGGTTCATCTGAGGTAATAAATGGTGCCCGAAAAAAAGCTTTTCAGGATTTTGTTTTACAGGGAATTCCAACCCGAAAAAATGAAAATTATAAATACACCAATCTTCATCCTAAGTTTTTACCTGATTATAAATTTGTACACCAAAGGAAAAACAACGAAGTAGATACGGACACTGTATTTAGTTGCGATGTGCCGCAATTGGATAACAATCCGAAGTTGATTTTTAATGGATGGTTTGATGAAAACAATAAACTGTCGGATGCAATTCCGGAAGGAATAATAATTTGTAGCCTTGAAAAAATCGCAAACGAAAATTCTGAACTAATTAAGAAATACTATGCGAAAATTGCAAAAACGGAGGAAGATCCGTTGGTGGCTTTAAATACAGCTTTTGCAAAAGATGGTTACTTTATTTATATTCCTAAAAATTTAATAGTTGAAAAACCCATTCAACTAATTAACTTTTTACAGACCTCAAATAGCACTTTTGTTACTCAGCGTAATTTAATTGTTGTTGAACCGGGAGCAAGTGTTAAACTAATATTGTGCGATCATACTCTGAATTTGAAACAATATTTAAATAATTCGGTAACAGAAGTTTTTGTAGGTGAAAATGCAAGTTTGGATTATTATAATCTGCAAAATCAGCATAATAGAACTACAAGTATTAATTCACTATTTATTCAACAAGAACGAGATTCTGTAGTAACGACACACACTTCTACTTTGCACGGTGGTTTAATTCGGAACAATCTAAAAATAGTTTTGAATGGCGAAAATGCAGTTGCAAATATGTACGGAATGGCATTTATCGATAAGAAACAACATGTCGATAATTCTACCCAGGTTATACATGCAAAGCCACATTGCGAAAGTAATCAGGTGTATAAGAATGTATTAGACAATGAATCAACTGGCGCTTTTTCAGGGCAAATTCACGTGGTTCGCGATGCACAAAAAACAAATGCTTTTCAACGAAATAATAATTTGTTGTTATCCGATGAGGCAACGATGCAAACCAAGCCACAGTTAATTATCGATGCTGACGATGTAAAATGTAGTCATGGAGCAACAGTTGGACAATTGGATGAAGAAGCACTTTTTTATTTAAGAGCTCGCGGAATTAACGAAGATAAAGCCAGAATGATGATGATGAATGCATTTGCACACGAGGTAGTTAAGGAAATAAAAGTAGAAATGTTGCGCGACAGAATTGATGAGTTGGTTGAAAAAAGATTAAATGGTGAGGTGGCTCGTTGTCACGAGTGTGCTTATAATTGTGAATGTTAATTGCTTTCAACACAAATAATATATAAACCAAATAGTTTACTATTTGGTTTCTTTTTCCCATAAAGGTTTTTACTTAACTTTAGCAATCAAGTTTTTAGAATGGAATACGACATCAATAAAATAAGAAGCTATTTCCCAATATTAAATCAGCAGGTTTACAAAAAGAAATTTGTCTATCTCGACAGTGCTGCATCGGCACAAAAACCCGTTCAGGTTTTAATGAGGCAAGAACAACTTCATAACGATTATTATGGGAATATTCACCGGGCTGCCCATTTTATGGCAGATAAAGCTACAGTTGAGTTCGAAGCTGTTCGCGATAAAATTAAAAGTTTTATAAATGCTGAATCTCGTAAAGAAATCATTTTTACAAAAGGAACAACCGAAAGTATAAATTTGGTGGCAAGTTCGTTTGGAGAGAAATTTTTAAATGAAGGCGATGAGATTATTGTTTCCGAAATGGAACATCATTCAAACATTGTTCCCTGGCAATTAATAGCGCAAAGGGAAGGTGCAAAAATTGTAAAACTTCCTTTTTCCGACAATGGTGTTTTACAATTTGAAAAGCTGCCGGAATTAGTTAATTCAAAAACTAGATTAATTGCTGTGGCTCATGTTTCCAATGTATTGGGAACAATAAATCCGATAGCTGAAATCACAAAAATTGCACACGAAAAAGGAGTTGCTGTTTTTGTTGATGGAGCGCAGGCTGCCCAGCATTTAATTGTCGATGTGCAAAAAATGGATGTTGACTTTTATGCTTTTTCTGCTCACAAAATGTATGGCCCAAATGGAGTGGGAGTTTTATATGGGAAAAAGAAATGGCTGAATGAAATGCCTCCATACCAGGGAGGTGGCGAAATGATTTCGGAGGTTTCGTTTGAAAAAACAACATTTAACGAGTTGCCTTATAAATTCGAGGCGGGCACACCAAACATAACCAGTGTTATTGCATTTGGCGCTGCTGTTGATTTATTACAAGAAGTTGGAATAACACAAATTGCAGAGTGGGAACATGAGCTTTTAGAATACGCAACGAATAAGTTAAAAGAAATTGAAGGCATTCAGTTTTATGGTGAATCGCCAAAAAAATCGAGCGTAATTTCATTTAATATTGAAGGTGTTCATTCGTATGATTTGGGAATGTTGCTCGACAAAATGGGAATCGCAGTTCGAACCGGACATCACTGTGCCGATACAATTATGCAACATTATGGCATTTTGGGAACAGTTCGTATATCGTTTGGAATGTACAACACCAAAGAAGAAATTGATGTTTTTATGACGGCTTTGAATAAAGTTCGGATGATGTTCTAAACTTCCTTGTTTTTATCCTGTTTTTTCTTTTTAGCCGAATTGGGGAAAACGTAGCCTATCAATCCTCCGTAAAGAGTACTGGTGTGCCAGTTCGATTGAATAGGACAAGTTCCCGAATTACATCCAATATAATACCAGTAGGCAAATCCGGCCAATCCACCAATTAGTACTCCAACAAATTTCCACTTGTATTTTTTAAGAAAATCGGACATAATATTTTTTTTACAAAGAAAGATTTCTTCCTCGATTTACAATGTGACTTTCATTACTTTGGAAATCAAAAAAGGATGGCATCCGTATTTTATTAACTAAAACGGATGCCATCTTTCAAGAAAATTTCAACGCTTATCTTAATAATTCGACTCTTTAATTTCGAAATAAGATTGTGGATGCAAACAAGCAGGACACATTTTTGGTGCAACTGTTCCTTCGTGTATAAACCCGCAATTGCGACATTTCCATACTACTTTGTCACCACGCTTAAATACTTTACCTTCTTCCAGGTTATCATATAAAGTGCGGAATCTGTTTTCGTGGGCTGCCTCAACTTTTGCAATCATTTTAAAAGCTGCGGCTACTTCGCGAAATCCTTCTTCTGCGGCTACTCTTGCAAATTCGGGATATAATTCTGTCCACTCTTCGTTTTCACCATCGGCAGAAGCTTTTAAGTTTTCCATAGTTGTGCCTATTTTCCCGGCTGGATAAGTAGCCGTAATTTCAACCATGTTTCCTTCCAAAAATTTAAAAAAGCGTTTTGCATGTTCCTTTTCATTTAATGCAGTCTCATCAAAAATAGCTGCAATCTGTTCCAGTCCCTCTTTTTTTGCTTGTTTTGCAAAATAGTCGTATCGCATTCTTGCCTGCGATTCGCCTGCAAATGCTTTCAACAAATTCTGTTCGGTTCTTGTTCCTGCTAATGATTCCATTTTTATTATTTTTTAATGTTGTTTTTTTGTAAAAGTAAAATTATATAAAATTGAGCGTTTGATTCTCAAACCTAACTAATTTTGAAACTTTCTTAATAAGCTCGCAATTGTTATTGCCGAAAAATAAAAAATTAGCACCTTTGCACCGGAATAAAAAATAATACATGACAATAGAAGAAATTCAACAAGAGATAATTGACGAGTTTTCGATGTACGACGACTGGATGGATAAATACGGTTATTTAATTGAATTGGGAAATGATTTGGAAGACCTCGATCCAAAAGATAAAAACGACCAGAATATTATAAAAGGATGTCAGTCGAGGGTTTGGTTGGTAGCCAATTTAGTTGATGGCAAAATTAATTTCCGTGGAGAAAGCGATGCTGTTATTGTTAAAGGTTTGGTTGCACTTTTATTGCGTGTTGTAAGTGGGCGTACTCCAAAGGAATTACTTGATAATGAACTTCATTTTATTGATGATTTGGGTTTAAAGCAACATTTATCACCTACGCGCTCAAATGGGCTGCTGGCTATGGTAAAACAAATTAGGTTGTATGCTGTTGCATATAGCAGAATTGAAGGATAAGGAGAAAATGTGATGGATAAAAGAATAGATTTAATTATAAATAATCTCAAAGAGGTTTACGACCCGGAGATTCCGGTCAATGTTTACGATTTAGGATTAATTTACAACGTTGATGTTGATGAGAAAAACAATGCCAATATTGTTATGACTCTTACGGCTCCGGGCTGTCCGGTGGTTGACATCTTGGTTGATGAAATTACGCAAGCTGCCCAAGCTGTTGATACTATTGAGAATGTTAATGTTGACCTTACTTTTGAACCTCCTTGGGATAAATCGATGATGAGTGAAGAAGCCCGATTAGAATTGGGATTCTTTTAAAAAGACTGTTGGTAAAGCATCTGGTTTTGTCATTCTGAACTTGTTTCAGAATCTTAACATTCTGAATAACAACCCTGAAATAAATCCAGTGTGACGTTATTAACGGTTATCTGATTTTTTGAATAGCCTTATTTTTACCCTTTGAGTTTTTTATGTTTTGCAATAAACTCCGGATCGATCTCAACTCCTAATCCCGGGGCAGAAGGAACAGTTACAACTCCATTTTTACTTTCAAGGTTTGAAGTAGAACAAGTTAATGGAATATTTGTATTAAATCCTTTAAATTCGTGAAACGGACCAGCATTTGGAATTGCCGAAACAAAATGCATCATGTATAAATATCCAATCCCGGAGCCGGAAATATGTGGTACACATTTCATCCCAAAAGAATGGGCCATTTGTGCCACTTTCATCGAGCGAATCATTCCACCAAAATAAAACATGTCTGGCTGAACAATGTCGAGAGCACGATTACCAATTAACCACCTAAAACTGTGCATGCTTGGTTCTTGCTCGCCTCCGGCAATTGGAATTGTAAGTGCATCTTTTACCTCTTTGGTCTCTTCGTACCAATCAAATGGAGTTGGTTCTTCATAAAAATCATAATTATATTCTTCCATTATTTTTCCAACCCGAATGGCTTCTTTGGCATCGTATGAACCGTTAGAATCGGCATAAATTGTCATTTTATCACCAAATGCCTCCCTAACCATTGGAATAAGTTTTTCTGTTCGACCGGCAGGATAGTCTGCATTTTTGCTCATTCTGCCGCCAACTTTAAATTTAACCGCTTTGGCCTGAGATTTTTCCACATATTTTATAATTCCTTCCAGCGATTCTTCGGCCGATTTTCCACGATAATTATTTGCCTGGTAAACAGCGATTTTCGGATTGTGAATTTTGCCGATTAACTGGCCAATCGATTTTCCAGTAATTCTTCCCAACATATCTAAAATTGCAAATTCTATGGTAGCCAGTGGCACCCACATTGCAAGGTTCTGAAGTTTATAATTGCTTTTATAAACATAAACTTCGTCGAAGAGTTTTTCCAAATCACGAGCATCTTTACCAGGGAAAAAAGGTTGCAACCGTTCAGTGAAAATTGGCCAAACTGATTTCAGTTGAGCATTGTTTCCCACAGAAATTCCGACAGCTCCATCTTTTGAGCGGACCCTGCAAAGGAAATTATCTTTGAATCGTAATAACTCCAGTGTATCAATTATTACGGGGTCGGGGAACAGATTTTTGTTCAACACGGGTTGAGACAGCACTTTATCTAATATTGAATAGTCAACAATTGGCTTTGGAGAAGTTGAATTGCAAGAATTTAAAGTAACTGCACCAGCAGTTGCAACAGATGCAGATCTTAAAAAATTACGTCGGTTTAGATTCATTTTGTTTAGTTTTTATACTTTTATAAAGATGTGGGATTCTAATGAAATATCAAAATTAATAAAAACAAAAGCAAGGTCACTTGGGCTTTTTGAATGTGCAATAGTTCCGGTTAGTTTTCTGGAAAATGAAAAAAAACCTTTTGAAAAATGGCTTGACAATAAAATGCATGGTGAAATGGGTTACATGGCTCGTAACATCGAAAAAAGATTGGATCCCCGATTATTGTATGAAAATGCAAAAACCATTATTGTAGTTCTTCAGAATTATTTCCCGAACGAGGTTCAAGAAAATTTGGATGTACCCATTCTATCGAAATATGCGTACGGGACAGATTATCATTTTGTGATGAAAGATAAATTGAAGGAACTGCTTCAGTTTATTCAGAATGAAATTCAGCCTTGCAACGGGCGACCGTTTGTCGATTCGGCACCGGTTTTAGAACGTGCCTGGGCAAAAAAAGCCGGACTGGGCTGGATTGGCAAAAACAGCAATTTAATTTCGGTAGAACACGGTAGCTTCTTTTTTATTGGAGAACTTATTTTAGATATTGAATTACCTTACGATGATACAAAGTTAGTTCGAGACCACTGTGGAAACTGCATGCGTTGTATCGATGCGTGTCCAACAAAAGCAATAATTGCTGACAGAGAAATAGATGCCCGCTTATGTATTTCGTACCAAACCATTGAGTTAAAAGGTGATTTGGATGAAAACTTAAATGGCCAATTTGAAAATCGGGTTTTTGGCTGCGACATTTGCCAGGATGTTTGTCCGTGGAATTTGAAGTCGGAACCAAATAATGAGCCCAATTTTGAACCTCACAAAAAACTTTTACAACTTTCGGTAAACGATTGGCATAAAATGGGAAAACCATTCTTTAATGAGCTTTTTAGAAATTCGGCCGTTAAAAGAACAGGGTTTAAAGGAATTACAAGAAATCTGGGATTTATTGCAGGCGATGAATAAACTATTTAAATACGAAACTATTCTGTTAAATGGTCCTCAAAAAGGTGTTTACGCTGAATTTCCATTCGATAGTGTAAAGGAATTTGCTACACGAAAACCAGTTCGTGTAAAAGTAGAATTTGAAGGAAAACCATATTTTATGAGTTTGTTGCCCAACGGAAAAGGTGGACACTGGTTGCATGTGAGAAAAGAAATTCGGGGAGTTATTGGGAAAGAAGAAGGGGATACAATACGCGTTTCTGTCGAGAAAGACAACTCTCCAAAAACTGTTGAAATTCCGGAATACTTGCAATGGCTTTTAGATAATGATAAAATAGTGATGGGGTATTTTACGAAACTCCCATTTTCTGCTAAAAAGTTTTGGATGGAATATATCCAGGAACAAAAAAACGATGACATGAAAGTTAAAAGGATTAATAGGCTTTTTGAATATCTAAGAGAGAATTATTCAGGGAAAAATTAATATTCTTGGTTTTCCTGAAAACAAATCCAATTTCATTCGTCTTATTTTCTAAACGAAAGTTATGTATAAATGGCATGTTCCAATTACAATTTTGCCGGGCATTGAATTGTTAGTTACGTCAACGTCAAGTTTATTAATGAATTTGAGTGATGAAATTTCAATAATACTTCGTTCTAAGAATAATAAAATAAGCTTGTCGAGAAAAAAAACTCAAGCAACTTAACTTGCTTAATTTGGCCATGGTTGGTTTTTATTTCGGTTCAGCAGCTTTCCTATTAAGCGGAATATTAATGATTCTTTCAGAAACATATTCAAGATGTTACGACACAAGTTTGGTATTTATAGTATTAGGAATTTTAACTGTTCTGGTTTCTCTTTGCCTTTTAATACTATTCTCATTTCGAGCAGTAACCATTCTAAAAGAATAGTTCCGGAGTAAAATTGAAAACGATAACAATTATTACGAATTCAACTCAGAGCCTGCTCAATATCACCAATCAAATCCTGTACATTTTCGATACCAACCGACAACCTCATCATGGTATCACGGATGCCGGCTTCCTGTCTTTCTTTATCAGAAAATTCAACATAAATTGTTGAGTGCGGGTGAATAATCAACGATTTATTATCGTTTAAATTAGTTGCCCGTCGAATAATTTTCAACTTGTTCATAAATTCAAAACAAGCCTCCTTCGATTCCAAATCAAAAGTCATAATTGTTCCCGGAATTCCATTAAAATACTTTGTAGCGATTTTGTAATTAGAAGAAGTTTTTAAACCCGGATAACCAATTTCAGTTATTTTGGGATGGGTTTCAAAAAATGAACCTAAGTCTAAGCAATTTTTGTAACATTTATCAACTCTGAGTTCCAAAATATCTAGTCCCTGAATTTGAAATTTAGCCGTTTGCGGTGTCATGCTCCCTCCCGTATTCCGATAAATGTTTTTTCGAAGTTTGGCTATGAAAGCATTTTTCCCAAACTTTTCGGTGTAGTTCGATAGATTTGGATTTAAGATCCAATCGTAATTTCCATGGTCAATAATTGCACCTCCAAACGATGTTGCACCACCTGAGATATATTTTGTGGTTGAAATTACTTCAATATTAACACCAAATTTTGCAGCCTTAAAAACATTTGGAGGTGTAATAGTACTATCTGCAATTAAAAGTAAATTGTGTTTTTTAGCAATTGCTGACAACATTTCAATGTCTGCAATGTCAAGTTGTGGATTGGTTACGGTCTCAAAAAAAATGGCTCGTGTATTTTTATCAATTAAGCTTGTAATTTCTGGTTCTGATTTCAAATTTGAGAAACGGGTTTCAATTCCAAATTCGGCCAAAGTTTGTTTAAATAATGAGTAGGTATGACCAAAAAGTTGATTGCTGGAAATTATGTTGTTACCAGTTTTTGTGATTGCCAAAATAGTATTCGAGATGGCTGCCATTCCTGAACTTAATGCTAAAACTCCGTGACTTTCAGTTAATGCTTTTAATTTGAGCTCAAAATATTCTACCGTCGGACTCGATGCCCGTGAATAAACGTGTGCAACGTATTCGCCCCTAAAATTTGCCTCAATTTGTTCTGCTGAGGCAAACTCAAATGCTACCGTTTCGTACAATGGCATTTGTAACGATTTGTGCGGATCGTCTTTAGGAAATGGCACATTTAGTGACTTCGTTGTAAATCCGATGTTTTTCATGAAAGTGTTTTTATGGAAAAACAATTGTACAACATTAAATGTTTTATCCAGGTTACAATTATCTGCTCAATAATTGTTTTATCTCATGCAGTTTTGAATTAATAGTTAAACAACATTTAATCAACTATAACCATGGCATCCCTCCGCCAGGGTTTCTTTTTTTAATAATTTAATCCAAACCCAAATTCAAAAATAGGATTTTCTGAATCGTATGGAACATCTTCTTTTTGATTTTTAACTGCTTCCATAGAACAAGGTAGCTCGAAAGGCAGTTTCGCGGTAGGATTAAATTCCCCAAAAATGATATCAAAAACTGCATCATCGTAAGCACCAAAATCACAAAGTAATCCTATTGCGTGTTCAGCAATTTCGGGTATAACTGCTGCGCGGTCGAGATAAATACAAACCACCGTTGGCTTTTGCTCCATTATTTTTAGAATGCGCGAAAGTTCGGCTTGTTTAAAATCGAGTGCGCCCTGATGAAAAAAACTTTCAATCAGATCGCCGGATCTAGAATCCCACGGAGTTTGCAAACGTAGAATTGCAATGTCTGCATCAGCAAGACTATCGACAACAGTTGCATATTCTGTTGCAATTTCTTTGTTAATATTTTCGGTATAAATTTTAATGTTCTTCTTTAATGGCAATGTAAAAGTGCTGTCCAGGTTTATTTTATTTTTTAGCAACACAATTGATTTACGCTGAGCCAGTTTACCTTTTTCAATAAACTCCTTTTTTCCAACAATTTTTTCTGACTGATCTTCGTCCACAAAAGGATTATCGAATAATCCCATTTTGAATTTTGCTCGGAGTAATCTTTTTACCGATTCATCAATTCGTGCCTCTGAAATCTGTCCCTCTTCAACTAATTCAATTAATTCTGAAGTATTCATATTCCCGCCAAATTGATCAACCCCAGCATCAATAACTTTTTTAATCCGTTCTTTAATGGTCAAATCTTCAACTCCCCAGTTTTTAGCTTCCACAATTTCTTTCCCAAAAACGTTGAACCCTTCAATTATTCCCCAGTCGGTGCAAACAATTCCATCGTACTTATACTCATCCCTCAGTAAATCAGTAATAATTTCCTTATTGAAACTCATTCCCACATCTTCGTTTGTCTGACCTGCCGGAACTCCGTAATAAGGCATTATCATTGCAGTTCCGGCTTCGAAGGCGCCATCGAAAGGAATTAAATGATAGTCAAAATTATCTCCCGGGTAAGCCTGATCAGCCCCATAATGAAAATGAGCATCTTCACCATCTTTTTGAGGTCCACCGCCCGGCCAGTGTTTGGTCATACAAGCAACACTTTCCGTCCCAAATTCATCTCCTTGAAAGCCATAAATATAAGCAGCAGTCATTTTTGAAGAGAGTTCAGCATCTTCTCCAAAAGTTCCATTCATTCTTGCCCAGCGAGGTTCGGTAGCTAAATCTGCCATCGGGTGAAGAGCGGTTCTAATTCCCACTGCACGATATTCTTTGTTTGCAATTCGACCAAATTCAGCAACCAATGCAGAATCTCCTGTGGCTGCCAATCCAATTGGTTCAGGCCATTTCGAAAAGTCACTTCCTAATAAATCATTTCCCACAAAATTGGTTATTCCATGTCGCGGATCAGAACTAATGGTTAGTGGAATTCCGAGTCGGGTTTCTTCTGCTAATTTTTGAATTCGGTTGTACCATTCGGCCAAATTTTGTGCATCCGGAATGGTAAACAAATTATAATGAGTAATTTTTTTGTTCACGATAACATCCCACGAAGAAACAAAATTTAATAAAGAAGGATTTGGTTTACCCAGAACTTCTCCTTTTTCCCCAACTCCGATGGGAGGATGCCACATCATTCCAACTTTTTCGTCAAGGTTCATTTGTAATAGCAAATCGCTAATCCTGTTTTCTATTTCTTGCCGGCTGTCTTCATAAACATCCAGTTCCCCATTTTTATTTAAATCTCGAAATTTAAACCCATTCTCGTTTAAAACTTTTACTTCTGCAAGTTCCTTTTTAGCTTTTGAGTTTACACGGGCATAATAACCGTTGAAAATTAAAATTGCGAAAACAGTTATTACAAGAATTGATAGAAATATATAAGCGACAATTTTAACAAAACGTTTCATGATTTTTTTTGTGTCCAAGATAGTAATTAACACAATTACACGGAAGACAATTATAAAATATTTCTAAGTTTCAAGAATAAATAATTTCAAAACTTACCAAGGAATTTTAAGTTGAAGTTAAAACTATTTTGC
>Ga0307988_1001396_pt1 | contig 13681 bp, 11 predicted proteins | sample EllFjometagen183_FD_203166 | JGI IMG/M metagenome (GOLD analysis project Ga0307988, IMG submission 203166) | Marine microbial communities from Ellis Fjord, Antarctic Ocean - #183 | ecosystem: Environmental > Aquatic > Marine > Unclassified | place: Southern Ocean | collected 2014-10-08 | reverse complement strand
CCGCCTCGGAGAGAACCGTGGGTTGCAAAAAATGCAACCTTTGTTCCTTCGGGCAATCCCTTGACAAATGCTGCCATCTTCTCGGGAAGCCCCATGGATTGAACCGGGAAACCGCAGAAGATCAAGTCATAATCGGATAAATTCGAAGCATCTTTCGCCAGACAGATTTCCTTTTCACTTTCCTCAATGGCATCATAGATGGCATCGGCCACTTTTTTGGTGTTTCCGGTATCTGAGTAGTAGGAAACCAGCGCTTTCATTGTTCGTTCCTCCTGGAAAAGGGATTGTGCAGCACGCCTTCAAATGCGTGAACGGCCAAAATGAGTTCTTAAATCAATTGTCAGATTCCGAAGCGAGTCCCCTCAGGGTCTCTGCATTTTTCTGAATTCGTTCCTGATTTTTCTTGAGATTTTTCTTATTACTCTTTGCTTTCCTAGCCCTTATAAGGCTTGTTTGTTTACTGTTGGAACCCATATCGTGTCTCCTTGTTTGCTGTAAATTTTAATCACTTAAGTTAGCTTTCATTACAGCGGTTGTCAATCATAAAAACCCCCCCCTGCCCGGACATGCCGGGCAGGAGGTGATTAATTTCAAATATTTATGCTACTGCGGCCGGAAAAACAGCAACCAGGCATGGGCAATTATGATGGTAATGATCATGAACGGAAACGCCGTTTTCATGAACCCGATAAAACTGATCTTGTAGCCCCTGGACTCCGCAATCCCCATGGTCACCACGTTTGCTGAGGCCCCGATAATGGTACCGTTGCCGCCGAAGCAAGCCCCCAGCGCCAGCGCCCACCACAGGGTATTTTCAGCGCCCGGAATCACGCTGCTCAGATAAGCCACAATGGGCAGCATGGTTGCCGTAAAGGGTATGTTGTCCACAAAGGCGCTCATGATGGCCGCCACCCAGAGGATCAGGCTGCAGGCGATCACAAAATCCCCGGCTGAAAGTTCCAGGATCCAATCTGCAACGACCGCCAGAAGTCCGCTGGTTTCAACAGCCCCCACCATAATAAACAGGAATATGAAGAACATCAGGGTGGGCCACTCAATGTCCTTTTCGATCAATTCGATCAAATCAACTTTTTCCGTAATCATGGCAATGGTCAAAAGCACCGCACCACCCAAAAGGGCGGCCACGCTGACCTCCATGTGCCAGTAGCCATGGCTCAAGAAGAGGAAGATAACAAGCCCCAGCACCGCCAAGCCGTAGATCAGCAGCCTGGGATCGGTAATCTGATACTTTTCCTTCAATATCTGAATATATTCCTGTACATTTTCTACCTTGGCGGTGGCATAATGCTTGCCCCATACAAATTTGGTGAAAATAATCAGCGCCACCATGCAGACCCCGCAAAGCGCCGCCAGGGCCACCACGAAATCCATAAAGGTGAGGCCCGCAAAAGACCCGATCATGATGTTGGGCGGATCACCGATGAGGGTGGCGGTGCCGCCCACGTTGGAGGCGAGCACCAGGGGAATGAGCATGTGAAGGGGGTTGATGCCCAGAGATATGGAGATCTCAATGGCGACCCCTGTCAACAGCAGCATGGTGGTTACATTATCCAGGAATGCGGAAGACACGGCGGTAAAGATCATGAGGTAGACCACCAGCACAAAAACCTTTCCCTTGGCCAGTTTGTAGGATATATAAGCGCACCACTGAAATACACCGGTATGTTTCAGGACACCCACAATGATCATCATGCCCATCAAGAGAAACACCACATTCATATCAATGGAAAAAATGGCGCTTTCAAATGAGAAGATGTGATATTCCGGATTGATGGTGCCGATGGTATAGGAAATGACCAGCATCACAATGGCGCCCAGCATGGCCGCAACGGTTCTGTGAAGCAGTTCAAAGGCAATCAATATATAGGCAAGGACAAACACAACGGTGGAAATCCAGAATGCCGGCCCCAGATGCCGGTCCAGGGACATGTCTTCGCTGATATAATAATGATCCCCCTTCTGGGCCAGATCTTTTCCATGAACGGTATAGGTGTTCGCCTTGAAGCTGGCTTTGTCGGCTGTTATCTCGATGGTCGCCTTTTGAATTTCGCCTTTCTCCAGCTGGAAACGGGCCACATATTTACCGTTGTGGGCGGTCACCACATGCTCCACATTCTTGCCGTTGACCAAAATCTGCACTGCGGCCTCATTAATGGGCTCTTTGTGACTGTCAAGGACGATGCCCGATATGTTGATGGTATCGCCGCCCTCAATCACGGCTTTGGGAGGGCCACCTTTGGCCCCATGACCGGCAAATGCGGGTGAACTTATCAAAAAAAGGGCAATGGCAACAAAAGAAAAGAAAAAGTACCTATGGGTTTTCATGAAACGTTTTCCTCCTTCTAACTTGGCAAGGGACCGAATGCTAAATTGCCTTATCGTTCCATGGGTATGGAGCGTAAGGCAATTGAGTGGTTTATTATGAAACTTTTCACATCAATTGAGATTTACTGCGTCGGCCGGAATTTAACAAAAGGGTTTTTAGACTGTCAAGAGAAAGGTTGCACCTAGCTCGATTCTGGTGTAGGTTTTTTCAAAATATTTCAAATTTTTTCATTATAACGCAGGATTTTCTTCATTACCCACGGTATCCTTCTTTGACGGAAGCCCGGATCTTGTGTTGAGAGCTTCATCATCAAGGGGTATGGACACTCAAACTTTTGTCATAAAGGCCCTCGTGGTTCAAAACAGCATCATGCTGATTGCGTTGGGCCTGGTGCTTTCTTTTCTCTTTTATTCCCTTATCAAAAAAAAACCCAAACACCTTTTGGCCTCTCTCGTCTGGCTGGGAATCGTCTTGTGGTTTTTTAACAGCTCCTTTTTCGGATTCAGCACGGTTTCCGTCAACCCGGAAGGGATAGACGTGAATTACGGTATCCTTTCATTTAAGAACGACCGTCTTTCCATTAGGTCACCCTGGGAAATAGAGACCCTTCCATTGGGGCTTCGAAAGATGAAGAGGGTTTATCTCATCAGGATCGGGGATCGGGAAAGCATGAAGGTTCGCAGGGGAGAAGGCCTGGAACTTCTTAAGGGAATCGGAGCGACCATTGATGAAAGCAGGGATCTCCTGTAATCAAGGTTTAAAGAAATAAGGAGGAATAGAACACATGAACAAACCATTTGAAAAAGTGACGGTAATCGGGACAGGCACTTTGGGGACGCAGATCGCGTTGCTGGCAGGCAATGCCGGATATACTGTCACCGTTTATGATTTGCAAAAGGACTCTCTGAGCGAAACGTTTGCCCGCCTTCGTTCAAGTATCGAAACAAAGGGGATCAAACCCTTTGTCCCCTGGGAACAACTGGAAAAGGTCAAAGGCCTCATTCGGGAGACAACCGATCTTGATGAAGCGGTTCGAGATGCGGACCTCATCGTGGAAAGCGTGCCGGAGGATTTGAAAATCAAGCAGGCTGTTTTTAAGGAACTGGGCGAGAAAGCCCCCCCTGAAACCATTTTTGCCACCAACAGCTCTTCCATGCCCGTATCCCTCATGGAAGAAAGCAGCGGAAGGCCTGAACAATGCCTCAACACCCATTTCTACAATATACTGGAAGGGATGAACATGGCAGATGTCATGGGTGGTACAAAGACCACCCCGGAAGTCCTGCAAAAGGGCGTTGACTGGGTTCGTTCCATGGGGTGCATTGCGCTGACCGTCAAGAAGGAGTTGCTGGGGTTCTGTTTCAACCGGGTCTGGCGGGCCATCAAACGGGAAGGGTTGTGGATGTGGGGTAATGGCTATGTGGATTTCAGGGATGTGGACCGGGCCTGGATGACCTTTACCCAAATGAAAATGGGCCCCTTCGGCATCATGGACGGTGTGGGGCTGGATGTGGTTCGGGACATTGAAACCGTCTACTATAATGAATCAAAGGACCCCAAAGATAAGCCGCCTCAGGCACTGACGGACAAGATCGAACGTGGCGAACTGGGGGTCAAGACCGGCCAGGGCTTCTATACCTATCCGAATCCGGAATTTGCACAACCGGAATTCCTGGATTCAACAAAGTAGAAAGGCTATTGGCGCCTCATACAGAGGCGCCCGCCGAGGATGATCAAGGCCGCCTGGCCTGCCCCCAGCCAGATCAGCAACAGGGGAATCAGGATACCCCCCCATTGGATCCACCGGATCGTCTTCTCCTGGCAATAGAGAAGATGATTTTCGATCTTTTGAGTGGCTCCCTTAAAATCTGAACCCAATGTCTGAATTTCCGCCAGACCCTGGTCCATCCCGCGCACTTCACGGTTAAATTTCAAGAGAACCTGCTCCGAATGGGGATCCTGTTGCAGGTCTCGTGCGGTCTGTCTTGTCTGTTCAAGCAATCCTGTCAATCGCCTGAGCGTCTTTGAGGCCCCTTCAACCCGCGCCATCAGGGAACCATCCCGGCTAAAGGTTTCTTCCGGAACCAGACCGGAAGCTGCCACCAGATTCAGAAAATCTCTAATTGCGGCCACAGCAGTCACTGCAGAATCCACCAGAGCACGGGTTTTTGCCAGCTTTTCGCTGACTTCCCGGTCCAGTGCCCGTGAGATATGATTCGCCAGGACTTTGTTCTCGGTCCCGGTCCCGTCCGATTGAAGTTCATCCGCCCGTGAAACGGCGTCTTTCAGGTTGGAACGCACATGGGTCACGGAAAGGTCTATTTCAGTCAGACGGTCATGGATATTCTCCAGGACCTTTTCGGTGGAATCAAATGCCTGTTCAAAAAATTGAAAACAATATTTTTTCCCTACCCCCGTCTCATAAATCGCAACAACACAGGCAAGTACTCCCATTGTGCCAAGCAACAGCAACAAAACGCCACTGATCCTTTTTAGAAGCATCATCGCATTTCTCCTGCCATCATCCTAAAGGTCTTTTGAATCAGGGTCTCACGCGTTTATCCGCAAAAGACGCCATCTGTTCCGTCTGTCTCAAATATTTCCCAGCTTCAACCGCTTCTTCCCTTTCCATAAGTACCACAGGACCGAAAGATCCATCCTGTTTCACCCTGACTTCAAAATTTCGGCCCTGTTTCGAAGAAAAAGTCACAACACAATTGTTGGCATTAAGCGAATCCGAAGATGTCACGTCTTCACTCTTCTTCTGCGCTTCGTAATAATCGTTTGTTTTTTTCAACATAATTCCCACAGCATTGGCCTGCGCGGGAGAAACCGTCAGCGCGCACAAGGGAATTCCCGTACGTCCGAAAATTACCACAAGGGCCTCAGGGGTCTTCTGAATTTCCATGGTTGTTCCCCCGATCATTGTCTTTGCCACATGCCAGGTAAAGGTATAATCCTTGATTTCAAACTCTTCAGCATGAGCAGATATTACGAACATTCCCACAAAAACCATACAAGCCAACAACATTACTTTTTTCATGAACAAACATCCTCCTTTTGATGATTCGTCTATCGATATCGTTTCGAATCAATACTGTATTTCTGAACCTTATACCCGAAAATACGTTCCGTTGTCTTTAAGGTCAGGGCTGCCTTTCGCATGTTACCACGGCTGTTTTTGAGGGATTCAATGAGCAGTTCCTTTTCAAACCGTTCCACGGCATCTTTCAGCGACTGGGAGTGCTGGGTCCCCGTCTCTTTGGCTGTCTGTAAGGTGGGCGGCAGGTGATAGCTGTGAACCACCTGGTCTTCACACAACAAAACAGCCCGTTCAATGCAGTTCTCCAGTTCCCGCACATTGCCCGGCCAATGATACTGGGTCAACGCATCAATGGCCGGAGTGGAAATCCGTTTAATGTCTTTTTCATACTCGGTGGCATATTTTTCTAGAAAGTAATCCGACAGAAGGAGCAGATCCGCTTCTCTTTCCTTTAATGCCGGCAAATAAATGGGATACACATTCAACCGGTAAAACAGGTCCTCCCGGAAAGTGCCTTCTTCAACGGCCTCTGCAAGATCCCCATTGGTGGCGGCAACCAGGCGTATATTCACCTTGATGGTGCGGTTGCCCCCCAGTCGTTCGAATTCTTTTTCCTGAAGCACCCTCAGCAGCTTGCCCTGGCTTTCCAGAGCAAGGGACCCGATTTCATCCAAAAAAATAGTGCCCTTGTCAGCCATTTCAAATTTGCCTGCCTTGGTCCGGTTGGCACCGGTAAACGCTCCCTTTTCATAACCGAACAGTTCCGCCTCTATGAGGTTTTCCGGGAGTGCCGCGCAATTTACCTTTACCAGGGGTTTGCTGCCACGCAGGCTGTTGTAGTGAATGGCATTGGCTGCCAGTTCTTTCCCGGTCCCACTTTCACCCAACAGCAACACATTGGCGTTGCTCTTAGCCACCTGGCTGATCAGATAGAACACCTCCTGCATCTTGCGGCTGTTCCCCACAATATTGGTGAAGCTGTATTTCTTATTCAGCTCTTTTTTAAGCCTTAGATTTTCTTTCTGAAGCTGGTTCTTCTCCCTGCGGATACTCTCAAGCAGCGCCACTTTCTGGGCAATCAGCGTACTGATAACAGACAACAGTCTGACATCATCTTCCAGGGACGACGATGTGTCTTCATAGGCACAATCGGCACTCAAAGCACCGATGACCCGGGTCTGGTCTTTGATGGGAACGCACAAAAACGATATTTTGGAATGATCAATGCCGTTCCTTGCGCCGGTTCTGTCCAGGAAAAGCGGCTCGGCATCAATCTGAGGCACCACCATAGGTCTGCCCGCTTTGATGACGCGCCCCGTTATGCCCTCGCCCAGCTTGTATTTACCTTTGGTCTTTTCCAATTCGGAAATGCCATGGGCCACTTCAATATGGATCTCCGATGTCTCGGGATTCAGGATCGTTATGGAACCCCGTTTCATCTCCAGGTATTCCGAAAGCAACTCCAGGACCTTGTACAAGGCTCTTTGAAGGTCCATGGTGGCATGAATGGCCTTTGTAATTTCATACAGGCAATTTATTTCGTCGGGAGTATGGCTCCCTGTTTGCGCTGGCATTTAAAAAAAAGTCTCCCGTTACAGTTTGGTGCCGATGAATCCGGCGATGGCCTTTCGATCCTCCAGAATTCCCTCCCGGTAGCGCAGGCAGCGAAAATCATGGAAGAATTCCAGCAGTTCATTGTGCTGGAGCAGATGTTTTGGATTCTTAGGTTTTCCAAACCGGGCCTGATCCGCGATATAGGTTTCGTAAACCAGCATACCACCGGGATGAAGCGCTCTCTTTAGCTGAGGGATCAGGGGACGATGAAGATAGTTGAAGCAGATAATGATATCAAAGGCTTCTTCGGGAAGGGTAACATCATTTTCAAGATCCATCAATTGCAGGGTCACGGAAACACCGGATTCTACGGCCAACAACCGTGCGGCATCCAATGCTTCCCGGGAGATATCAATGCCCACCACTTCGAATCCCCGACCGGCGAGATAGACCGCATTCCGCCCTCGTCCCGTGGCTACATCTAAAACACGACCTTTTGGAAGCAGATCAATATTTTCAACCAGGAATGAGGAGGGCCGGCTGGCCCGGTGGTGAATATGGGCCATCATGGGTTATTCTCCAGGCCTCAGGCATCTCATTTTTTGACCACTTTCTGTGCCTTTGCCATTTCATCTTTTCCAAGCCATCCACCGCCCAGGGATTTGTACAGTTTCACATAACCATTGAGGTACTGCTGCTTCAACTGTGACAGTTCCAGTTGGGCCGAAAACAGGGCACGTTCAGTCTCCAGAACCTCCAGGTAAGTGCTGACCCCTTTGTCGTATCGGAGCTTTGCCAATCGATAGGCATTTTTGGCAGCCTTTTCTTTTCTTTTAACTGCCGCCATTTGTTCTTTGTAGGTATCAATTTCGACCAGGGAGTCCTCAACCTCTTTAAAGGCGGTCAGTACGGTATTTTCGTAAGAATACAAGGCCTCTTTGGTTTTCGATTCCTCAATTTCAACACGCCGGACATTTTTGTAAAACTCAAAAATAGGTCCGAACAGACCCCCATTAACCGCCCATGCACCGCCCTGGGAGAGAAGGCCTGAAAGCTCACTGCTGGCAAGACCCAGCATGCCGGTCAATGAAATGGCCGGAAAACGCATGGCCTCGGCCACCCCGATGTTGGCGGTCTGTGACTCCAGCAGATACAGGGCCTGCACAATGTCCGGTCGCCGTTCCAGAAGGGTGGATGGAAGACCCATGGGGACCTTCGGCGGCGCTGTTTCAAGGTTTAGCCCTTTGCCCGTTTTGATGGGCTCGGGGAGCTTTCCCAACAAAATACTGATGGCATGCTCCGTCAGGGCCACCGACCGTTCATACTGGGGGATGGCTGCCGCGGCAATCTCTTTCTGGATCTGGGCCTGGTTCACGTCAAGCTCGGGAATAATCCCCCGGTCAAACCGTTTTTGAATGATGTTGAGGCTCTCCTCACGGGATTTAAGGGTATCTTTGGATATCTTCACCCGCTGGTGATAATCCAGCAGCAGATAATAAGCTCCCACCACTCCCGAGATCAGCCCGATCTGTATGGTCCTGAGCCCATACTCCGACGCCATCAGTTGCGCCCTGGCCGACTCCGTGCCCCTGCGAAACTTGCCCCAGAAATCCAGTTCCCAACTGAGCGCAGGCCCTGCATAGTAATTGCTGTTCCGGGTATCGGACCTCGCGCCACCGGCAAAATTGCCCGTTCCGGCGCCGGCTTGTATATAGAAGCCGGGATATTGATCGGCCTGGGTAAATCCCAGATAAGCACGGGCCTGTTCCACCCTGCTTGCCGCAATTTTCAAGTTCTTGTTGTTTGTAAGCGCCTGATTCACAAGGGTGTAAAGCACCGGATCATTAAACAACTCCCACCATTCCAGATTGATCATGCTTTCTGCTGGAACTTTTTCGAACCGGTAGTTTTTGGGCGTCTCCACCACCGGGGGCTTGAAATCCGGTCCCATGGCGCACCCTGAAAGAAAGAAAAAAACCACTGCACCTAACACGAATAAACCGGAAAAGCGACTAAAGAAGGAAGTCTTTTCCATTCGATGTTGGACGTTCGATGTTCGATGTTGGATGTTCATCTTTGTCAGCCCTCACCCTTTTCAAGGTCACGCTTTTGTTCATATCGGCCAATTTTACCCACCAGCACAAACAGCATGGGATAGAAGAAAACCCCCAGCAAGGTCGCCAAGGTCATTCCCCCCAGCAGGGCCATACCCATGACAACCCTGGCTTCCGATCCGGCGCCGGTGGCGACCACCAGTGGCAACACCCCTAAAATGAAAGAAAAGGCCGTCATCAATATGGGTCTAAACCTCAATCTTGCGGATTTTATGGCAGCGTCAAAGAGTGAAAGACCCTTATCGAACTCCAGCTTGGCAAACTCCACAATGAGGATGGCGTTCTTGGCTGCCATGGCAATGAGCATCACCAGGGCAATCTGGGCAAAGACATTCAGTTCAAAACTCTCGCTGTACATGCGGGCCACATAGAGCGCCAGGAATGCGCCGAAAATGGCAAAGGGGGTCCCCAATAGAATACTCAGAGGCAATGACCAGCTTTCGTATTGGGCTGCCAGAATCAGAAATACGAAAACCAGGGAAAAGATGAAGACCATGGATCCGGTGCCGGCGGATTTTTTCTCCTGATAACTCATGTTGCTCCATTCATAACCCATACCGTCTCCCAGTACTTTGGCGGCGGTCTCCTCCAGGGCGGCCATGGCCTGGGTGGAGGTAAACCCCTTGGCCGGGGAGCCGGTCAACTCCACGGAACGGTACAGGTTGTAACGGTTGGTGTAATCCGGGCCCACGATGTTCTCTATGTTGACAAAGGCGGACAGGGGAACACTCATTCCCTGGCTATTGTTGACGTAGAACAGGTCCACCTGGCTTTCCTTGAGGCGATACTGGGGTTCAGCCTGGACATACACTTTGTAGAGTCTTCCAAAACGATTAAAATCATTTACATAGGAGCCTCCCAGGAAAGCACCCAGTGTGTTATAAATGTCGTTCAGGTTGATCCCCGCTTTCAGGGCCTTGTCTTTGTTGATTTCGATGTAACGCTGGGGCACTGTGGCTCGGAAAGTTGTGAAAATGGACCCGATCTCAGGGCGCTGCGAGGCCTCCTGGATGAATTGGACAGACTGATCCATCAGGTAGGCCGGCGTATTCCCGCGCTTGTCCTGAATCATCAGCGTAAATCCGGAACCACTGCCCAGACCCGGAATGGCGGGGGGACCGAATGCAAACACCTGGGCCTCATTAAGACCGAAATAAAACGCCATATTCAAACGCGCCACCACTTCCTTGGCGGTGGCCTTCCGCAGGCTCCAGTCCTTCAACGACACGAAAATAAAACCCGAATTGGAGTTCATGCTGTTAGACAGCAGACTGAATCCTGCAGCCGTCGTAATAAATTCCACTTCCGGCTGACTTTTGATGATTTCTTCCACTTTTCGGGAAACCGCATCAGTCCGCTGAAGGGACGCCGCATCGGGCAACTGGATATTCACCATGAGATATCCCATGTCTTCTTCGGGCATGAATCCACCGGGGATCATCTTCCCCAAAAATCCCATGCCCACGGTAATAATCAGAATAAAAACCATCCCGATTGTTATCTTCCGTGCAACAATCTTTGTAAACCCCACATAGGCATTGGTGGACTTATCAAAGACTTTGTTGAACAATCTGAAAAATGCACCCAGTGGGCCTCGCATGGGCTTCCGTTTTCTGAGCAGGAGGGCGCACAAGGCCGGGCTCAGGGTCAGAGCGTTCACCGATGAAAAGACCACGGAGACCGCAACGGTGATGGCAAACTGCTGATACAGGCTGCCCGTAATGCCGCCCATGACGGCCACCGGAATGAATACGGCCACCAGCACCAGGGTGGTTGCGATCACGGGGGCGGTCACCTCATCCATGGCTTTCATGGTGGCGGTTTTGGGATCCATCCCGCTTTCGATATTGTTTTGAACCGCTTCCACCACCACAATGGCGTCATCCACCACAATGCCGATGGCTAGCACCAACCCCAGAAGCGACAGTACATTGATGGTAAATCCGATGATGGGAAATACGATGAAGGCGCCCACCAAAGAAACGGGAATGGCAATGGTGGGAATCAGAGCCGCCCGCCAGTCTTGAATAAAGATGAAAACCACTAGAATCACCAAGGCCAGGGCAATAAAGAGGGTTTCAATAATTTCATCAATGCCCGCGGTAATGGCAAGGGTGGTGTCCAACGAAATATCGTATCGAAGACTTTCCGGAAAAGACCCGGAGAGTTCCTCCATGGTTTCTTTGACTTTTGCCGCCAGGTCCACCGCATTGGAGCCGGGGGCCTGATACACGCCGATCATGGCGCATGCTTTGTCGTTCAGCCGGGTAAATGCGTTATAAGTCTCAACGCCCAGCTCAACCCGGGCCACATGCTTGATCTTAACCTGGGCTCCATTATCGGTTGTGCGAATGACCACTTCACCGAATTCTTTTTCCGACTGGAGCCGCTCCGGAAGCCGAACCGTGTAAGTAAACTCCGTCCCCGGCGGCGCCGGTTCCGCACCGAACTTCCCTCCCGGCACAATCACACTCTGGGCGCGAAGGGCATCTAAAATTTCCGGAACCGTAATGCCCATCTGGGCCAGCCGGTCCGGTTTGATCCAGATCCGCATGGAGTAATCGCTGGCACCGATCACGTTGACCCGCCCGATACCCTTGATGCGGGCCAGAATATCTTTGATATTGATCAGCGCATAATTTCCCAGCCAGTGCTGATTAAAACGACCATCTTCCGATGTGACGGCAATGAGCATCAGGATATTGGGAAGCGATTTCTCGGTGGTCACCCCATACCGCTTTACCTCTTCCGGGAGTTTTGCCGTGGCCGCGGCCACCCGGTTCTGGGTAAACACCGTATTCATATCCGGATCCGTACCGATTTCAAAGGAGGTCTGGATGGTCATGGTGCCGTCATTGGCGTTGGTGGATTTCATGTAGATCATGTTGTCCACGCCATTGATCTGCTGCTCCAAGGGCGTTGCCACGGACTGTTCCACACTGATGCTGTCAGCCCCGGTATAGGTAGCGCGCACCTCTACGATGGGGGGCGTGATGTTGGGGTACTGTTCTATGGGCAACGCTTTTAGAAACACGACGCCTACAATCACCGTCACAATGGCGATCACCATGGCCACAATGGGCCGTCTGACAAAAAAATTACCGGTATCCGCCTGGTTTGTCCGGTTCGCTTGTTTAGTTTGTTTTGATTGATCCGCCATTACTTTTTTTCTTCGTCCTTGAGAGGCACATCAACCATCTCCGGCTCCACAACGGTACCGTTTTTGACTTTCTGCAATCCCTCATAAACCACTTTCTCACCCGCCTTCAACCCTTCCTTAATGAGCCAGAAAGATTCGATCTTCGGACCCGCCTTCACTTCTTTCATCTGAATTTTGTTTTCAGCACCCAACACATACACGCTAAAGGTCCCCTGAAGTTCCATGACACAGCGCTGGGGGATCAGAATCCCCTCTTTGACTACCGTAACCTCCGCTTTCACCTTGGCAAACTGGCCCGGGCGAAGCAGTTCGTCGGGGTTGTCAAAGGATGCCTGAATCAAAAGGGCCCCGGTCTGGGGGTCCACTTCCCGGTTGACAAAATCCGCCTTGCCCTTGTGTTTGTAGACGGAACCATCAGACAAAATCAGTTCCAAATCCGCCTTTTCCGCCTCTTTAAATTCTTTTTTGTTGCCCTGCTCCGTATACCGCCGCATGAACATGAGATACTGGCTTTCCGTGATAAAAAACTGAACCAGCACCGTATCAATATGGGACACCGTGTTCAAGATGATGGGACTGGGCTGACGACCCACAAAATCCCCCACTTTGGCTTTGGTCTTACCGATAATCCCGTCAATGGGTGAATAGATTTTGGTGTAGCCCAGTTGAATTTTTGCGGCCCGAAGATTGGCTTCCGCCGCTTTTATCTGGGAGAGCCCCACATCATACTGGGCCTGGGCGGAATCCAGATCACTCTGACTGACCGCTTTTTCCGCTGCAAGGGGTTTTATGCGGTCCAAATAGGTTTTCGCTTCTGTCGTGAACGTTTTAGCAGCCGCCACACCGCTCATTTTGGCGGCCACATCCGCCTCGAACTGTTGACTTTCCAGCGTATAGAGCAGCATCCCCTTTTTGACGGGAAATCCCTCTCGAAAATGGATTCCTTCCAGATATCCCTCTACACGTGCTGAAATACCGATATCCTTAAACCCGTATACCTGCCCCACAAATTCCTGGTAAAGTGGTACTTCACGGACTTTAATCTCATACACAGATACTTGCTGTGGTGGTGGTGCCTGTTCGGTCTCTTCCTTCGGAGTACACGAAAAGAGGCCAAGTAAAAGAAGGCATAGAAAAATCAGTTCTAATTTTTTCATTTTATTCTTTTTTCCCGTAGGGATAATGAAATGAGATAAAGCTTTCATGGAAAGGAAACTACGCCTATCCTGTTTTTTGTTTCCTTATTACTGGAATATTTGGTATTTTACCAGAAAAAATTCCATGAATTCAAAGGAGAAGTAATTCATCTGCTTTTGGGAAACCAGGATCTTATGAAAAATTCCAATGGAAAAATATTATAAAGAAAGATTTGAGGCAAGGTCCCGGCTGGACGAAAAAATCGTGCCCCTGGTTAAAATCAACCAGATCCTGCAGGAAATGCGGGATGAACTGAGAGCCCAGAT
>Ga0307988_1001395_pt1 | contig 13686 bp, 13 predicted proteins | sample EllFjometagen183_FD_203166 | JGI IMG/M metagenome (GOLD analysis project Ga0307988, IMG submission 203166) | Marine microbial communities from Ellis Fjord, Antarctic Ocean - #183 | ecosystem: Environmental > Aquatic > Marine > Unclassified | place: Southern Ocean | collected 2014-10-08 | reverse complement strand
AAAAAATGCATCGCGCAGATTAATCCCCCAAAGTGTAATTTTTGGCACGGTAATATCGTAAAGTTCCGACCGATTAAAAAGTTGCATATCGCTTTGACTGACATTGCTTATAACCGGTTTTAACCGAAGATTTTCAATTTCAAGTTTTCTTTCGAAACTTTGAATTGAAACACGTTCTACATCTATTTTGTGTAAGTTGTCGGCTAATTTCATCCGATAATCGGTAAATTGTAAATCGAAATTACTTGCATAAAAAAACTTATCGGTTTGTTGTGCACTTGCAGAGTCGAGTGCAAATCCCGACAAACTAAAATTAAAGTTGGTTTCGAAATAACCAAGCACATCGTCATTTTTCAAATTCTCAATATTTAACGAGCCATTTTCAATTTCAACAACTTCTGAATAAACCCCTTTTAAATAAGCTGAAACAAAATTGAATAGTAACCCCGCTTCCTTTTTTCCTTCGTTTCGGGCTATTTCTGTTTGATAACTCAACTGAACTTTTGGATTTGTAATATTTATTCTTCGGGTTGGTATGGTTCGAGTGTGAAATAATGTTTTAAGATTTACATTGTCAACTTCTAATGCTTCGCAGTTAACATTTACAGTTGTGCGAGTTTTATTTTTTTGTTTGCTTGGCGAAATAAGAATGTTTTCAATTCGCAAAGAATTAGATTGAGTTGAAACAAACATCGAATCGGCAAAAAACTGGTGTTGGTTGTCGATTAATTTCAAATGATAATTGTTTACCGACATATTTAAATCGTCGGCATGAAACAGTTTATTTTTGTTTTTTGCAGAAGTTGAATCCAATTGAAACCCGTTTAATAAAACAGTTATCGATTCGAAATGTTGTTGATATTCATCGAATTTGGGCTGCTGAAATATTTTTAGATTTGCATTCGTTAAAACAAAACTATCTACTTTTATTTCCGAAAATTGGTCTTCAATTAATGAATAAAGATCAAACTGGTTGATATCTTCAATCTGAATTTTTTTCTGATTTTCTTTTTGGTAGAATCTAATTTGGGGTTCATTAAATTCAAGAAATTGAATTGCCAGCGAGTCAGAAAAATTAAAATTTGTAATGCTTTTGCTTTTCATGTGAAGGTGGGGAACCAAAACATCATAAATATTTTTACTGCTTTCTTTTTCTTTATGAATAAGATGAAATCCGTTGGCAAAAATGTCAGTTGTTTTCAACGAATATTCCAGTGTGTCGATTTTTAAAATGTGGATACTGTCACCCAAATTGTTTCGAAAATGATTCATTGAAACTAAAATATCCTCCGTTTCAAAAAAACGAGCGTTGTTAAAAATCATTGTCGAATCGGTGTGAAATTTTTTAACTACAATCGATAATTTTTGTGCATTGGAAACTTGTGTGAAGTCTCTTATTGAATGATATAATTTGTAATTGGCATCAACAAATTTTATTTCGTTAATCAACACTTTTTTTACTCGTTTTTGAAAAAGAGGGCGCAATTCACGAAAAATATTTTTTAAGTTATTTTCTGAATTGTTTTGAAGAATTCTTCCTCCGGAAATTTCAAATTCCGGTTGAATAATAGTAATGTTTTCACAATTAAGAAACTGATTTTTAAATAATTCAAAAACATTTAAATTATTAATTTCGAGTTTGGGAGAATGAAATGAATAAAAAATTTTATTGGGTTCTTTGGTAAGAATTTCGTTTGATTTATTTTTATTTGCTTGCAAAGAAATGGCTGAAACCGTAACAGAAACTGGTTTCGTATTGAATTCAATTTTTTCAAAGTCGAGCTCGTACAAACCTTGCGATTTCTCGGCAACAATAGACGAAAGATTTTTATTGATGTAATTCTCGGCTTTGAAATAGACCAAAGTGCCTGCTCCGATAATTAACAGGAAAAAACCCAGAAAAATCCAGGCTAGCGTTTTTAGAATATGTTTTCCGCTTATTTTCATTTCAGAATTCAAACATAATATAAAGATAGTTTAAAACACGGAAGGTTGCTTTTTATGTGAAAAAATTGGATTTGTACTTTCCTGAAACAATGAAATTGTTAATTTTATTGTCTGGAAATTCAATTGGATTTCGATGACAACTATAAACTAAACCAAATGAAACGACATTTGTTGGTATTCTTCTTTCTAATTTCCGGTTTTATTGTAAACGCTCAAGCAGTAAAAATTATGCTGGTCACGGGTGGTCACTCGTTCGACACTTTACAGTTTTTCGAATTATTTGATGCCCTTGAAAATGTAGAATACGAACACTTTCAGCAACCAGAAGCAAATGCAAAACTGGTTAAAGATTTGGCAAGCAGTTTCGATGTGTTGGTATTTTACGATATGTGGAAAACTATTTCGAAGGCAGAAAAAGACGCGTACAAAAAATTAACTGAACAGGGAATGCCATTTTTATTTCTACACCATTCTCTTGCATCTTACCAAAATTGGCTTGAGTTTGAAAAAATTATTGGAGGTAAATATTTTGAGAAAGGCAGAAAAGTTCCGGAGGAATTATGGTCGACTTACGAACACGATGTGTGGGTTTATAGTAAAGTAGAAACATACACACCAGTTACAAAAGGTCTTCGCGATTTACGATTTTTCGATGAGGTTTATGGAAACGTGAGGATTTCTGATGATGTTATTCCTTTACTGAAAACGCGACATCCGAAAAGTATGGAAATAATCGCCTGGGAAAATAGATACAATAAATCGAAGATAGTGTATCTTCAACCTGGGCACGACCGACGTACTTATTCCGAACCAGATTATAAAAAACTTATTTTACAAGCGATAAATTATTTAGCTGTTTCAAAATAAACTCATTAAAATTCAAACTTATTATGGAAAATGTAAATCGAAAACGTCTTTTTATTGCGAGTAGTTTGGCGCTGTTGGTAACCGCAATTTCTTTTGCGATAAGAGCAAAAATCCAAGATGATTTTTCAACAGATTATGGATTAACACTCGAAGAAATTGGCTGGGCTTTTGCCCCCGCTTTTTGGGGGTTTGCTGTGGCAATGTTTGCAGGAGGTTTTATTATCGACATTGTAAAAACAAAAACTATTATTTGGACGGCTTTTGGGATGCACTTTGTTGGAATTGTATTATTACTTATTGCCAAAGATGTTTACTCATTGTTTATTGCCAACGTTTTTATTGGATTCGGAAATGGTAGTGTTGAAGCCGCATGCAATCCGCTTGTGGCAACTTTATTTCCCGATAAGAAAACAAAAATGCTCAACCGTTTTCATGTTTGGTTTCCGGGAGGGATTGTAATTGGAGCAATTTTGGCCTGGTTGGTTATGGATACTCTGGATTTATCGTGGCAGTTTTATGTAAGCTTTTTATTTATTCCGTTATTTATTTATGCTTATTTGTTTTTGGGTCAAAAAATTCCGGAAACAGAACGCGTAACAAGTGGAGTAAGCTATAAAGAAATGATGAGAAATGTAGGAGCACCTTACACAATAACCGCAACTGTAATTTTAATGATTTTAGTAGCAACAGTACCTTCCATAAGCATTAGTTTCGACACTGCCTTGCCATTTATAATTGTTGGAGTAATTGCACTTCTGATAATTATTGAGTCAAAAGCAATAAACAAAATTGGTTTGCTATTTCCACTAATATTCTTTTGCATGTTATTAACTGCTTCAACCGAATTAGGAACAAATCAGTGGATTGATGCTTTGCTCGAAGAAAAAGGAATTAACCCTATGATTGTATTGGTTTGGGTTTCAGGAATTATGGCTGTTGGCCGTTTCTTTGCAGGTGGTTTGATACACCGTTTAAATCCTATTGGAGTATTATTGGGGTCTTCGGTAATTTCGGTTATTGGTTTGTTTTTGCTAAGTATAGCCAGTGGTCCGGTAATGACATTGGCCGCGGCTGCAGTTTTTGCAGTAGGTGTTTGTTATTTCTGGCCGACAATGATTGGAGTGACTTCGGAATATGTACCCAAAAGTGGTGCGCTGGGAATGTCAATTTTAGGAGGAGCAGGTTTTGTTGCCACTTCAATGGTTTTACCAATTATGGGAAAATCTATTGATTTAGAAGGTGGACAAATTACCTATCGGAACATGATGGTATTGCCAATTATTTTGATAGTTGCTTTTATTGTATTGAAAGTAATTATAAAAAATAAAAAAGAGCAAGTAGAGGCATAATTGTATTTTCGAAATATTTAAAAGGCGGTTTATCCGCCTTTTTTTATTCGTTATATTTTTTAAATCGAACTCAGGTTAATAATGTAAGATGCTAATTTCTTTGTTAGATTTAAACCCTGATAAACTTATTAAGCGTGTTTTAAATAAAAGGTTAGCTACTTAAATAAATTATAATTAAATGAGGAACTTAATTTTACTATTCATATCAATTCTTCTTTTTTCGTGTGAACAAAAAGAAAATTGGAAGAATTTGCTGGATGAAGGAATGTCGCAATGGAATAATTATTTAAGCTTTAAACATGAAATTGGATATAACGGAGATCAGCCAAAAGATGAGGAAGGAAATTTGATTTCTCCAATAGGATTAAATAAAAATGAATATGAAGTTTTTACCATAATTGAGGAAGACAATCAACCAGTTTTAAAAATTAGTGGCGAAATTTATGGTTGCGTTTTTACCAAGGAAGAGTATGAAAATTATCATTTCAGATTAAAAGTTAAATGGGGAGAAAAGAAATGGGATCCAAGAAAGAACTTATTGAAAGATTCAGGTATTTTATACCACTCAATTGGGGCTCAGGGAGCAGAGCACTGGAGGTCGTGGATGCTATCCCAGGAGTTTCAGGTAATGGAAGGTCACATGGGAGATTATTGGAATCAGGCAACATCGGCAATAGATATAAAAGCATTTATTCCGGAATATATTATGAACCCGGTTGCCGATAAAAGTCAAGAATTTCTGCCCATGGGAAATGGAGAAGAATTACCCGGCTTTTGCCTGCGTAGTGCAAATTATGAGAAAAAGCAGGGAGAGTGGAATACCATGGAATTAATATGTTTTGAAGATAAAAGTTTGCATATTGTAAATGGGCATGTTGTAATGATTCTTCAAAATTCAAGATATGTGAAAGATGGTAAAACAATTCCACTGAACAAAGGAAAAATTCAAATACAAAGCGAAGCTGCCGAGGTTTATTATAAAGATATTGAAATTCGGAATTTGGAATCGCTGCCAACAAAATACGACCAATATTTTCAATAATAATTTGTTTAAAGTTATAAACCAAACCAACTTAATGAAGTGATAAAAAGTAGGAAGTTTTAGTTTAAATACATTTGACTACTTTGATTATTGGAGAATAAGTTTCAATAAAATAAAATAATATTAATACATTATTACTAATAAAACAGAATGAAAAACAGATTAAAAAAAATAACTTTTCTCCTTGCCATAATAACAAGTGGAATTGCCAGTGCGCAGGTTCAAATGAATTTTGAATTTGACGAACCCTATGGAAATAATAAAGAAGTTGGAAAATATGCAACTATTAATGGCGCTAAAATTTATTTTGAGGAATATGGAGTGGGAGAGCCATTGTTTTTAATTCATGGAAATGGAGCATCTATTAATTCAATGGGAAATCAAATTGAGTATTTTAAAGCAAATTACCGCGTTATTATTGCCGATAACAGGGGGCATGGAAAGTCAGAACTAAAAACAGATTCACTTACCTACGTTCAAATTGCAGACGATTGGAACGGATTGGCAGCACATCTAAAATTAGATTCAGTTAATATTATTGGCTGGAGCGATGGTGGAATTATTGGATTGCTGATGGGAATTAGCAAGCAGGTAAAAATGAAAAAATTGATTGCCATGGGTGCGAATTTACGCCCCGATTCATCGGCAGTTTACTCCTGGGCGGTTAACGATGTGGAAAGGCAAAGACAAATTGTTGCTCTAAAAATTAAAGAAAACGATATTAGTGAAAATTGGATTTTACAAAAACAAATTATTGGTCTTTTGGGCGATCAACCAAGTATTCTGGTTTCCGATTTATCGAAAATTAAAGTACCGGTTCTAATCATTTCAGGAGATAAAGATATAATTAGGGAAGAACATAGCATTGAAATGTACCAGAATATACCAAATGCACAACTTTGTATTATGCCCGGAGAAACACATTATTCACCTGCTTCAAATCCGGAGTTGTTTAATACTATTGCGAATAGATTCTTATCGGAACCCTTTAAAAGACCTGATTCGGATTGGACCAAATGGTAAAAATGCTAAACGATGAAAATTAATTTTAAAAGTAGATTTAAAAGATAGTACAGTTAATTGTGTTGCGAAATATGAAATTAGATTACATCGACGATATAAATGAATATGGTGACGACGTAGTTCGTTTGTTTGATTTTGGCCAATCTCAGTCGGTTAAATTTAAACAATTGGTTCAGGAGTTTCTTGATTCGGGTAAAAAACAAGTTGATCTGGCAACAATTGACTTTATTGAACCGCGTAATTGTAATCTTATTCTTCGTATTTCGGAAGAAGATGAAGGAATTATAAGCGAAGACAAAATTAACTTTTTATGTGACCTTACTCTTGAAGGATATAAACAAATGATTTTGTTGCTGGAACCTTTTTGTGATAAAGAAACAAAGGGGTATAAGTATTTATATGACATTGATTCTCCCACCGAATTTTTATTCTCGCCGGGAGGAACCTGGTAGCCGAAGTGTGAAAATTAATAGATTATCATTTAATTGTATTGATTAAAAGGCATAGATTTGCCGACTGAAAATTCATGCAAAAAAAGAGAGAACATCCAAAAGAAAAGATAAAGTTACACCCACGAAATAAACACCGCGAGCGTTACGATTTTAAATTACTTTGTAGGAATAATCCTGAATTAGCTCCTTTTGTTAAGCTGAATGAATATCAGGATGAATCCATCGATTTTTTTAATCCTGATGCGGTAAAAATGCTCAATACTGCTTTATTGAGGCATTATTATAACATTGATTATTGGAATATTCCGGAAAACTATTTAGTTCCACCTATTCCGGGTAGGGCTGATTACATCCATTATATAGCAGATTTATTGGCAACTTGTTTTAATGGAGAAATTCCAACTGGCAATAATATAAAATGTCTGGACATTGGTGTTGGGGCAAATTGTGTTTATCCAATAATTGGAAATGCCGAATATGGCTGGTCTTTTGTTGGGACTGATATTGATGTTAAAGCCCTTGATTCCGCAAACAAAATTGTTGAAGCAAATCCTCAACTAAAAAAGAAAATTGAATTGCGTTTGCAACAAAATCCGAATCAAATTTTTTCAGGAATAATCCAAAGTAACGAACGTTTTGTTATATGCATTTGTAATCCACCCTTTCATTCTTCAGCAGCCGAAGCAAATAAGGTAACACTTCGTAAATTGAAAAATTTAAAACAGAAAAAAGTCACTAAGGCAACATTAAATTTTGGAGGACAGAACAAAGAATTATGGTGCGAAGGTGGCGAAGAAAGATTTGTTACTGATATGATAATTCAAAGTGAAAAGTTCGCCAAATCGTGTTTGTGGTTTTCTTCGTTAATTTCTAAGCAATCGAATTTAAAAAGTGTTTACAAAGTGCTGAAAGATGTTGGTGCAGAGTATATAGAAACCATTTCAATGGGGCAAGGAAATAAAATAAGTAGAATTGTTGCATGGACATTTCATTCGAAACCGCAACAAAGAGAATGGATTGCTAAAAAGTAAATGTTCAAAACAATTCAGAAAGATGATTGTCTCTTTCAATTAAAAGTATCTTTACAATATGTTAAAAAGCATTAAGAGTCAGAAAAAAATTCTGAATAAATTTAATATTGAAAAGCTCAATCCGATGCAAGAGGAGGCGCAATCTGCTATTCTTTCTAATTCCGAAGTTGTATTGCTTTCTCCCACCGGAACGGGAAAAACACTTGCGTTTTTGCTTCCAATAATTGAAAAATTAGATCCCAACATTTCAGAAATTCAAGTATTAATAATTGTGCCATCAAGAGAGTTGGCAATTCAAATCGAACAAGTTGCCCGGCAAATGGGTACGGGTTTTAAAATGAATGCAGTGTACGGGGGGCGATCCGGTACACTCGATAAAATTGATATTAAGCACCGACCGGCAATATTAATTGGTACACCGGGAAGGGTTGCCGACCATTTGCGACGCGATAATTTTACAAGTCATTTCATTAAAACATTAGTTTTAGACGAATTTGATAAATCGCTGGAAGTGGGTTTTGAATCGGAAATGAGTGAAATAATTGATTTGTTGCCAAATGTCGAAAAACGAATTTTAACATCAGCTACACAAAAGGTTAAAATCCCCGATTTTGTGAGATTGGAGAATCCGGTTTACGTTAATTATTTAGATGAGGGACTTGCAAAACTCAAGGTAAAAATTATTGTATCTCCCGACAAAGACAAGTTAGAATCGTTGGTCAATTCTCTTCGTCAAATTGGAGATCAACCAGGAATAGTGTTTTGTAGTTTCAAAGAAACAATAAATAGGGTGAGTGAATTTCTTGTGAAAAATAATATCAGCCATGGTGTTTTCCATGGTGGAATGGAACAGGTTGAACGTGAGCGGGCACTTATAAAATTCAGAAATAAAACGCATAGGCTTTTGATTGCTACCGATTTGGCAGCTCGCGGAATTGACATTCCGGAAATAAAATTTATTATTCATTACCATCTGCCACTGAAAAGCAAGGAATTTATTCACAGAAACGGTAGAACTGCCCGAATGAAAAGGGATGGTATTGCTTATGTTTTGAAATGGGAAAATGAAGAGTTGCCCGATTTTATTGAAGATTTAAATCCCGAAAGTTATAAACCAGGTGAGATCCAGAATACTCCTGAACCAAAAACAATAGAATGGAAAACGTTATATGTTTCGGGTGGACGTAAAGATAAAATATCGAAAGGCGACATTGCAGGTTTGTTTTTTAAAAAAGGAAATCTTGACAAAGATGAATTGGGCGTTATTGAAATTAAACAAGACTGCGCATTTGTTGGTGTACATTCATCAAAAATGGATTCGGTAATTGAATTGGTAAATAATAGCAAACTAAAAAAGAAAAAAGTACGAGTTAGTAAAATCTAATACAATTATTGTGATTCTGTCTGGTCGTAATAATTCATAATTTTTAAAATATGCCGGAACAATCTAATAGTTACAACATAATTAGAAAACCACCCAAATGGATAATCATTTTTAGCTTGATTGTAGCCGGAGAAATGATTTTCACTTTGCCATTTCATGTAATTAGATATTTTCGCCCCACTTTGTTGGATGTATTTAGTCTGACAAATACACAAGTTGGCGATGCCATCGCAATCTATGGAATAACTGCTATGATCTGTTATTTTCCAAGTGGTGTAATTGCCGATCGGTTTTCGTCAAGAAGATTAATGAGTTTATCGTTGCTTGTCACTGCTTTGGGTGGGGTTTATATGGTTTCCATTCCAAATCAATTGGGTTTATCGTTGCTATTTGGTTTTTGGGGTATTACAAGTATATTAATGTTTTGGTCGGCAATGTTGCGTGCCACGCGTGAGTGGGGCGGAGAGCTGGCGCAAGGCAGGGCTTTTGGTTTGCTTGACGGTGGAAGAGGATTGGTCGGCGCAGCAGCGGCTACAATTGCCGTTTTCTTTCTTGCATCATTTTTACCAATAGATTTAGAGAATATTGATTCTGAACAAAGAGTTCGAGCATTAAAAGCCGTAATTTGGTTCTACACTATTCTTACTTTTTTAGCCGCTATATTAGTTTGGGTTTTTATTCCAGACACTATAAATAAAACGGCAAGAAATAAATTTTTTATTGGAATAGTGAAAGTGCTGAAAAGTCGTTCGGCATGGATACAGGCAATTATAGTTATTACTGCTTATTGTGCTTATCGCGGGCTCGATTTTTATGCCCTGTATGGAGTTGATGTTTTAGGAATGAACGAAGTTAGTGCAGCACGATTTATGTCGAATGCTACTTATATACGACCAGTAGCAGCAGTAACAGCTGGTTTTATTGCTGACAGGTTTACCACGCGAAAAGTAATTGTTTCAACTTTTGGGGTATTATTTTTAAGTTATTTGTTGTTACTTGTTTTGTCGCCCGCAAAAAATGGAATCAATATTATTTTTGTAAATCTGGTGATTACAGTCCTTGCGGTTTATGCATTGCGAGGTGTTTATTTTGGATTATTCGAGGAGACAAATGTTCCTAAAAGACTAACGGGAACTACAGTTGGATTGGTCTCGTTAATTGGTTATACTCCCGATATTTTTTTCCAATCTATTGCCGGACGTATTCTTGATGCAAATCCGGGCGTTGAAGGATTTCATAATTTTTATATTTACTTGAGTGTATTTGCTATTGTTGGTTTAATAGTTACTTTATTTCTTACTCCCAGGAAGATATTTAAACCAGCTGGCAAAAAGTAGTTTTTATGAAAAAACAAAAACTCCAGCATTTAATTTAAAAAACTGGAGCTTTTATAACTATGTTATCTCTTTTATCGAATATGCGATATTTATTTGCTTAACTCAACATTCACAGCGGTTGGTCCTCTTTGTCCCATTTCTACTTCGTAGGTAACCAGATTTCCCTCTTTAATTTCTCCAATAACATTATTGATATGTACAAATACATCTTGTTTTGTATCCATATTTTTAATGAACCCGAAACCTTTTGATTCATTGAAAAAAGAAACCATCCCTTTTTTAATAGGGTCTTCTTCAACAGCACTTCCTCTTGGAACACTAACTTCAATATCTTCCAATTTTACGGTACTCTTTTTTACGTTTGGATCCGGTGGTGCAGAACTTAACATCCCATTTTCATCAACATAGGCGATCATATCGTCTAAACTCGATTTCTTTTCAACCTCTTTTCTGGCTAACCTTTTTGCCGCCTTATCTTTTCTTTTTTTTTCTTTTTTATTCCTAACCTCTTTTTTGTTGAATGTTTCTTGTGATCTACCCATGAATTATTATTGCATTTTAAAATTAATTTCACAAAGATAAGTTTAATTTTTATAATTATTTATAAAAAAAATATTTAGACGTTTATCGACCCAAATTATATGTGTTTTGGTATCTTATTTCTAATATTCATATTTTTTTTGGCTGAAAATGACAAATAGCAATTATCAAATCACAACTAAATCACAAAAATAAATATCAAAATTTCAAAATGCTTAAATTATAGAATAAGGAATAGTTTGAAATTTGTCTTTTCCAGATTATCTGGGTTAGGTTTATGAAAACTTTACGATTGATATCGTGCTAATCGCCAATTCCTACATTTCCGCTGTCGAGAATGTATTTCCAATTCCCCTCCAAATCTTTCTTCCAAACGGAAACATAAGTTCCCTTTTCGACCACTGTGTCTCTTTTCATTGTGTAAATTCCGTAAGTAAATCCCAATTCTTCTGAATTGGCAATTTCTCCGTTAATAGGCTCCCATGTAGATTGAACCGCATCTGAATTTGCTTTTTCAAAAACTTTAATGATGGCAGATTTTCCTATTAAAGGCATTTGGTGCTCACGCAACAATACGGCATCATTGTGGCAAATTCAATAAAAGCTTTGTTAAAACCAATTTTTTCAGCTGTTCGCGAAAATTATTTGTCAACTTAAAAAAATCTTCAACAGAAACTTTTTGTTGATGATTACACGCAAAAAACAGGACAGTTATTATGGCAAACTGAAACTTTTTCAGTTTAATAAATTTCTATAAATTTCAAAATTTTCGTTATCGAACACACAAAAAATTACCTGTTTAAATTTGACGTTATCTTTTAAAAAAGCTTTTACCTCATTAATGGCAATTTTGGCAGCATCGTGTTTTGGAAATCCATAAACACCAGTACTAATGTTTGGAAATGCAATGGTATTAATTTTATTTTTAACAGCTATTTCCAGACTTCTTTTGTAACATGATGCTAACTTTTGAGCTTCATTGAAATTCCCTCCATTCCACACCGGCCCAACCGTGTGAATAATAAATTTAGCAGGTAAATTATAAGCTTTTGTAATTTTTGCATCGCCGGTTTCGCAACCATTTAACAATCGGCATTCTTCCAATAATTCTTTTCCGGAAGCACGGTGAATTGCGCCGTCAACACCTCCGCCACCATGCAAAGTATTGTTGGCGGCATTTACTATTACTTCAACTTTTAGTTTTGTAATGTCGCCCCGAAATAGTTTTATTAGTTCCACTTTTAATTAGTTCTTTCAAATATTCTCTTGTTTAAAGAGAGTTTTTAATTATATGAATAATTTATTTTTCGAATTTAAGATAAAAACAGCATTGAAAGATATTTCAGAAGGATTAAAAATTTGGATTGTTCAACTTTAACTTTCTGAAAATAAATCTTTTTATGCTTCAAATTAAAAAATATTGCAGGTTTAGAAAACTTTAATTTTGCAACATTGTTAAAATCGGTAAAGAAATTAATGAAGAAATTTTTATTACATAAAAAATTACAAATAATTGTTGCCGTTTTGGGGGCTTTAGGCGGATTCGTTTATTGGAAGTTTGTGGGTTGCGAAAGTGGTTCATGTGCTATTAAGTCGGTTTGGTACTGGAGTACACTTTGGGGAGCAACTGTAGGGTATTTGCTTGGCGATTTTTTAGCAGATATTATTAAAAAAAGGGAAAAGAAGAAAAACAAGGAAAACGAAAATGATGAGCGCGAAGTTTAATAATATTATTAATTCGAAAAGACCGGTTTTAGTCGATTTTTATGCAGACTGGTGCGGGCCTTGCAAACAGATGCCGCCCATTTTGAAAGAAGTAAAAGCAGAACTGAAAGAAAGTGTTAGAATTATAAAAGTAGATGTGGACAAAAATCCAACTATTGCCACAAAATTTCAGATAAAGAGCATTCCAACCACCATAATTTTTAAAGATGGCGAGATAAAATGGAAAGGTTCCGGCGTTCGACAAGCAAACGAATTAAAAACCATTCTTCGTAATCACATAAAAAATGATTAATGAAATAATTTAGTGCTTGAATTTTGGCACAATTATTCTTTCTCTAACTTTTTTTCTTTTTGCATTGGATTTTCGCCCGAGAAACTACCACCTCTTCTTTCACCAGCTCTCGATTTATATATTTGAAACCGAGTTGGTTGAATTTTTGCCGGCCACGAGTTGTTATTCAGATCAGTATCGGCAGTTTCGTAAAATGGGTCGAGTAAAATATTACTAAGCTTTTTATCGAACCTAAATACTTTTGAGACTGCAAAATTATCTTTGCGCCAAATTTCTGCCGGAATGTGCTGAACCTCTTTTGTACCATCATCGAAATTAAATTGCAAAATAAGTGGCATTACCAAACCGCCAATGTTTTTAAAATCGATTTGATAAAAGTTATAATTTTCGGTTAAATATTTCTTTTCATCATCGCTCAGACCATCAATAATTTTTTTGTATCCTTTTTCATCTTCTTCTGTAATTTTGTATTTATCGTAGGTAGTGTAGAAATCTAAGGTTTTTGGGTCTTTCTCGGTAATAGTTTGTTTAATTTCAGTTTTGTTTAGAATATCAGTAATTGCAACTTTTTCATCTTCAGCAATTTTATTTAAAGCTTTTTCAACTTCAGGGTTTTGTGTATTTGGCTGGTACCAACTAACTTTTTCCATCGAAATATCAACATGGTCGGTAGTATAAAACCAACCCCGCCAGAACC
>Ga0307988_1001394_pt1 | contig 13686 bp, 12 predicted proteins | sample EllFjometagen183_FD_203166 | JGI IMG/M metagenome (GOLD analysis project Ga0307988, IMG submission 203166) | Marine microbial communities from Ellis Fjord, Antarctic Ocean - #183 | ecosystem: Environmental > Aquatic > Marine > Unclassified | place: Southern Ocean | collected 2014-10-08 | reverse complement strand
ACATATTCCGTTTAAAATATTAAGAAGTCAGAATTTTATGAATGAAATTTTTGAAATTTTGATTATAAAATTCGACTCTTTGTTTAAGTCAGGTTAAATTATCACAATGATTTTATTTACATACGTTTTAACCATAGATAGGTTATAAATAATATTAAGTGCTGTAGGCACAAAATGAGAAAACTTGCATAGCAAGTTTATACGGAATAGTGGCAAAAATAAGTATTGACCACACAACAAGTTTTATTAAATTCTAAGCCCAATTCTTCGCAAGCCGTCAAGTCGGCAAATCGGCAAATCGGCAAATCGGCAAATCGGCAAATCGGCAAATCGGCAAATCGGCAAATCGGCAAATCGGCGGAGCCAATTGCCTCTGACCACGTCCAGAGAACGTGGTTTTATAGAATGGAATAAAATATTTTTGTAGTTTTGTCAGACCTTCCTATATATAAATCTCGAAAATTCAATAGTTGATAGTATATTATTATATAAATATTTTAAATAATTATATATTTTTTTTTGACAGGAACTTATTATGAATCAGAAACTAGAATCACAGAATTTATATCCGCTTCTTTTCACACCGATTTATAAAGCAATAATGTGGGGAGGAGATATGCTAAAATCTCATCTTCATAGAGAAATGCCTGAAACTGATATTCCAATAGGAGAATCATGGGAAATTGTCGATAGAGAAGATGAAGTAAGTGTTGTAGAAAATGGAGCATTAAAAGGAAAGACAATTCGATATTTACTGGAGAATTATGGTGCTAACATTATGGGTGATAAATTCCAGGGGGGGAAGTTTCCTCTTTTAGTTAAGATCATTGATGCTGGCAAACGACTTTCATTACAAGTACATCCGGATGAAACTTCTTCTAAATTAATATCAGGAGCAGAACCTAAAACTGAAATGTGGTATATCATAGCTGCAAAACCAGACGCTAATATAATAGCCGGTTTAGATTATAGATGTACAAAAAGAAGTTTTATCGAAGACTATGCAACTACTGTAGTAGAAGAATGCCTTCAAATATCAAAATCAATACCTGGAGATGGTTATTTTATAAAAGCTGGAACAGTTCATGCAATTGGAGCAGGTAATCTTCTGTTGGAAATTCAACAGAATAGTGATACGACTTATCGTATTAGCGACTGGGGAAGACTTGGAGTAGATGGTAAACCACGTCAACTGCATGTTGAAGAATCTATGAAATGTATTAACTTTACAGATAGAACCTCTCCAAAAGTTTGCGGAGTATCAGGTACTACTAATCATAATAGAAAATTCCCAGTGGTTAAGTACTGTCCATTTTTCAATGTTGATGATCTTAGACTTACAACTACATGGACAGGTAACACAAATGGAAAAAGCTTTCATTTACTGACTGCTATTAATCGTCCATTTAAAATCGTTAATGAATCTACATCTACAACGGTGGAAATAGGTCGTAATTGTCTTATTCCCGCCGCTTTTGGTGATTATAAAATAGAAGTTGAATCAGGAGTTGAAACTACTGTAATTAGAACAAAAATTTAATAATATTGCCTTAGTCAAGTATTTTAACTTGGTTAAAAAATAAAGAAAAAGCTTACTCTAAGTTGACTGGAGCCATTGGCAGTAGATCAAAAACTAATGCGAAGCGTAGAGTTTCAAGACTGAACGGAATGCTTGGCGGTCGTTCCAAAAAGGAAGAAAAAGTCAAAGTTTGATTTTACATCTGCAGTAAAACAGTATTTTTAGAAAATATCCCAATGCTAGAATTAGATTGGTTAATATCAATATAAACAAAACGGTAATAAGACCATTCATTTTGTATTCCACAAAATAGTAAATGCAGAACAATGATAAAATGCTTACCAATGTTAAATATATTAAAACCCATTTATGTTTATTAACAGCATTTAATGAACTCATAAAAGTTTGCTTAAACACAGATGTAAAATGTAATATTACCACCATTAGTATTATTTCAGAGGTAAAATCAACCAATTTGGTGCTATTCGTTATTAATCTACAAAAAAATCGTGGATACATCAATAAGGCGGCAGCAGCAATGATGAACAATATAATTGTTGAAATTATAGATATATATAGAATTTTTCCAATAGATCCATAATCTTCCGAAATTTTAGCTTTTGCAATTAAAGTTGTAGAAATACTGCAATAGGCAAAAACAGGTAAAGTAATAATATCTGTTATCGTCATGGATAAATTGTAGGCACCAATTTGAATAATCCCGATTCTGCTAATGATTGCAATTACAATAAGTAAAAAACCTGTTTCTTCTATTAGTCCCTGCCCTAATAATGGAAAGTACAGCTCTGCAATTTCAGCCATTTTCTTCTTATCAAAACATAAACATATCCGGAATGAAGAATATTTTTTATAAAATACCAAATAAATTAAACAGTGAACAACTACACCTATAAAAGTACCAACAGCAACTCCTATTACTCCCAAACAGGGAAAACCGAATACACCGAAAACAAAAACATAATCAAAAAACAAATTGATAACATTAGCCAGGATACTGGCGTACATCAAGACCTTTGTTTTCTCAATACTCTTAAAATAAGAGCTGAAAATAAATAGAAAGATGGTTAAACCGACCGTAGGTCCAACTATAATCAAAAATATGTATGCATTTTTCAAAGTTGTTTTATCTAAGAAAAACCATGCATTTAAAATATACTTTCCCCAGAAAATAAAAATAAACTCTACAACTATCCCAATAATTAATCCCACTGTCAGTGATGTATTAATTATTTTTTCGTAGCTTTTATCATCTTTTTTAGCAATGCACTGAGAACCAAGTATATTTACAGCTATGCATATAGCGCCTAATGTTCCTGTAATATAATATAATAGTCTAATTATCATCGAAATTGACGCATAGCCATCCAGAGAAGTTCTGCCGAGTATTGCTTCATCTACAATTACAAACATATAACTTGACAAATAAGATAAGATTATTGGAGCAGCAAGTTTATTTATCTTTACAAATAAATTTTGTTCTTTATATTTTTCCATACCTAATTTGTGAAAACTCTTTCTCCATCTATTATCCCTATATTAATCATTTGTTCAACAAAATCATAATAATCAGCTTCAATAGTATTAAAATCAGCGTTATAAATTTCTGTTAAATTATTAATTATCTGCTCTGAAGTCATTTCATCATTTAGAAATTTCAATATATCTACACCTGTTTCTGATATAATCATTAATTCATCATTTATCGAAAGTATATTTCTACCATTATCTTCTACTCTAATAATTATTTTGCTTTTCAAATTGTTACAGATAATTTTCATAATTTTTCTCCTTTCGCAATTGGACATCTTAGATCTGAACCATTAATTTTCTTCGTAAGTCCATATGCGCAAACTCTACAACCTGCACGACAATTATAAAGCTCATCACAGCTATTACATTTTCCAAGAACATCTTTTAACTTTAACTTTCTAAATAAATTAAAAATTTTTGAATTTTCCCAAATATTTAATAATGAATCATCAAGAATATTACCTGCACTTAATTCTTTATATGATGTCATTAATGAACAGCCATAAACGTTACCATATCCATCTATTGAAAGATTATCCCTTCCTGCCGTACAAGCATAATCATCTTTTGAAGTTGTTTCAATTGTATCATTATTTATCCATAAGTCAAGATATTCAGTTTTACCAATTGTTTTTAATGGTAAAAACAATTCCCATGAATGTTTTGATTCTCCCGTAGGTACTATCTTTAGATTTACGGGTAGTTCTCCGGAAAGTTTTTTTTCAGATAAAGCAATTAGAATTTCAGTCCATTTTTCAAAATCGACATAAAGCTCATTAGAAGCGCTACCTACAGTAGCAAGTAACATAATAGCTGCTTTTGATATACCAATATCCCGATATAATTCAAGGGTATCAAGTATATAATCAGCATTCAACTTAGTTAATGTAAAAATTCCTCGAACATTTACATTTTCTTGTTGTAAGTATCTGTTAGCTTCTAATACTTTTTCAAAAGCGCCAATCGTACCTCTACAATAATCATGTAACTTTGAATTAGGACCATCAATACTCAGATAAACAGAGGAAATTTTTGTATTTCCTAACCTTTTAGCCATTTCTTCATTTATCATACTACCATTAGTATTTACAAAATAATTAAAATGATATTTATCTGCTAAATGAAAAATATCTATAATATCGTCCCTAAGAAAAGGTTCACCACCTTCAAAACCAATTCTTAAAATTCCAAGGGTATCAAGTTCGTAAAAAAGCTTTTCAATTCGATCAAGACTAATTATTTTAATCCTTTTTTCATGAGAAACATCAGCAGAAGCAGAACAAAACGAACATTTATAGTTACATACAGGTGTGATTGAAATATCAGCAAAATATGGGCTGAAGATTGGTTTCATCTTTTTTACCTTTTCCCATTCTTTATAATTCTGTTCATAAAAAATACGTGTAAATCAATTCAAAAAATATACACGTATTTAGTTAGTACTTTGACACTTGAATTAAGCACATTTACCCCATACTTGGATGACCTCTATTACAGGTTTTCTGTACTGTCTTTTCATCTGAACACCTCCCATATATTTTGTTTTTTTTGTTAGTAATATTTCATATTCCAATCTGAAATATTACTCTCATAGCCTAAATTAGGCATATATATATACAATATCAAGTGCATATAACAAAAAAACAGCTAAAATAATTATAGCAGTCAATTTTAATGAATAAATTTCTGATATGAATCTACATTGTGTGCTTATCTATATTGCACACTCTGATACCTTCACCTTCACTTGCTCCTGTAACAACTTCTTCAGCAAAAAGCTTAATTAAGCAGTCTACTAAAGTAATCACATATAAATCGAAATCCATAAGGATAACATTTTGTTGTTGATTCAATCATTCCCTGAAGTTAGAGTGCGCAGGCAAGCTGGTCATGTTTTCAGAAATTGTTAAGACCGTTTTTTCTAAACCTGCAACAGACTGTGTAAATCATATTTATCAAATAAAAGTGTTATATTTTATAACAGAACAAACCAGAATACTTCAGTCCTATTATAAGTTTATAATCCAATAATCAATAATATGGAAAAGATTCTACACTAAATTCAAACAATTAGTAGAAAAATCTAATTTTGAATGAATATTAGCTAGAGACTAGAGACTAGAGACTAGAGACTAGAGACTAGAGACAAACATGACAATCATATAGAAATATTTGGAGATAAAAAAAGTAATGAACTTTAAATGTATACAAGACCTTTCAAAATATATGAAAGAGTCTTTTTTAGGAACTGAATCAAAAGAACAGGTAACGATATTACCAGAACTATGCCCGGCAAATATGCCGGGAGAAATAACAGTAAACTGTTTCAGACTGGCAAGACCATTGAAACAGAAACCAGATATTATAGCAGAAAAAGCTCTCGATTTTCTTAATAATCATGAGGATGTAATAAAAGCCGAAAGAATTAAAGCATTTGTAAATGTTATTCTAACAGAAAAAGCTCTTTATAACGAAACTCTTGGTAATATTGATACTCTACTTGAAAGAGCAATACTCCCCAAAGAAGAGCAGAAAAAAGTATTAATAGAGTACTCTGCTCCAAATACAAATAAACCTTTGCACCTTGGCCACCTTAGAAACAATACCCTGGGTATGTCTCTTGTCTCATTAATGCGTCGTGTAGGTCATGAAGTTGCCGCTGTCAATCTTATTAATGACAGAGGAATTCATATTTGCAAATCAATGTTGGCATACGAGATGTTTGGAAATGGAACAACACCTGAATCAACAGGTGAAAAAGGTGATCATTTTGTAGGTAAATATTATATCCTTTTTGACACAGAACTAAGAAAACAGATAAAACAATACAGAATTGACAATCCTGATGCCAAAGATAAAACCGACGAAGAACTTTTTACAAAAACAGAAGTAGGTGCTGCTGCACAGGAAACCCTTATAAAATGGGAAAACAATGATCCTGAAACGATAAAGCTATGGAAAACAATGAATGGCTGGGTTTTTGACGGTTTTGATATAACCTATGATAGAATGGGAATTAAATTTGATAAAGTTTATCTGGAAAGTGAAACCTATAAATTGGGGAGAAGTATTGTTCTTGATGGACTTGAAAAAGGAATATTTAAAAAGCGTGAAGATGGTGCAATTTTTGCTGACCTTAAAAAATATAAACTTAATGAAAAAGTTTTACTTCGTCCTGATAATACAAGTGTTTATATCACACAGGATATAGGAACTACTCTTCTTAAGTATAATGATTTCACACCTGACACAATGGTCTGGGTTGTAGGAGATGAGCAAATTTACCACTTTAATACACTCTTTGCATTAGTAAAAGAGCTAAAATTCGACTGGGGTAATTACCTTTATCATCTGGCATACGGAATGGTCAACCTTCCTCATGGAAAAATGAAAAGCCGTGAAGGTACTGTTGTTGATGCAGACAACCTTTTTGATGAGATGGTGAATTTAGCCAAACAGGCAACAATCGAAAGATGTGGAGATGATATACCTGCCGATATAGACGAACGTTCTGAAATTATAGGGCTTGGAGCTCTGAAGTTCATGCTACTAAAGTGTAACGCAAAAACAACTATTATGTTTGACCCACAAGCTTCTATTAAGTTTGAAGGAGATACTGGACCGTATGTACAATATGTATGTGCAAGAATTAATTCCATTTTAAGAAAATCTGCATCTCAACATAATAATGAAGATATTGAACATGATAAAATAAACTGGGAACTTCTCAACTCGAAATGGGAAAGAAAACTAGCTGTTCTTTCAGCTTTTTACCCTGATATATTAATAACTTCAGCAGAAAAAATGGATTGTTCAGGATTAGTAGCCTATCTAATAAGTATTGCTAAAGCATATAATTCTTTTTATAGAGAATGCCCTGTTTTAATTGCAGAAACAGACGAATTACGTAAAGCCAGACTAGCTCTGAGCTCTGCTGTAAAAAGTATACTTCAAGATGGTTTAACTACATTAACAATTAATATACCAAAGGCAATGTAAAAAAACTGTACTTTACTAAATATTTACCGATAAAAGTAACTCGGGTATTCCTACCCGAGAAGTCAACATGCACAGCCTGTTTTACTCATAACATTTACTATAACAAAGACATAAGCATATAAAGAGGCAAACTTTTAAATGGCGAAGTTAAAAAACAGTACAATTTTTTCACACTCCTTAACTCTTCTTGTTGTAGTAACTATTACATTAATGTTAAATTCGTGCAAACAAACGACGCCTCCACCTGATAAGGGGCTTGTCATATATAGATCATCTAACATTAAAGGATATCAGGACAAACCTATAATCATTGATTATCCATTTGTAAAGACAATGAACACAATAAATAACTATGCTAAGGAAAGCAATATCACGCTGTATGTTACAAGTTCATTTAGAAAAGTAAATCAAAAAGTTAAAGGAGCAATAGTTACACCTGCCCGTAGATCAAATCATTTAGCCGGTCATGCAATTGATATGAATATTTCATATAAAGGTAAGTGGTACGATTCAAAACTTATGAATAAAAATAACTTCAATAAGTTACCTGTCAATATAAGATCTTTTTTTAATAAAATCAGAAATAACCCAAATATTCGCTGGGGTGGTGATTTTTCCAGACAAGACCCTGTACATATAGATGATTACTTAAATAAAAACCATAAACTATGGTTAATTAGATATAAAAAATGTCAGTATTTTCAAAACTAAGAGGAATAAAATGATAGAAATAATTCGAGACTTACCTAAAACAGTAGTTGGTTTAAAAGCTATTGGAGAGGTGAACAATAGTGATTATGAATCAATCATATTCCCTTATATAAATGAATCTTTGAAGTATAGCAATAAAATCCGTCTTCTTTATCATATTGGTCCGGAATTTAAAAAGTTTACTTCCGGAGCAATATGGGATGACACCAAAATGGGTTTCAAGTATTTTTCTATGTGGGAAAGAATAGCTATTGTTTCAGATGTAAACTGGGTACAACGCTCTATTAAATTTCTTAGTTTTATAGTTCATGGTCATGTGAAGCTTTTCTCAAACAATGAACTTGATGATGCAATAAGGTGGATAACTGATGGAACTCATAGTATGAAAAAAGATACACCTAACCTAATAATTCAGGTAGAACCAGTAAATTAGTTCAAGCTTTATGAGGTAGTTTGTAGAGCAATCTAATAATATCTTTATGAAACAGTATAGTAAATGCAATTACTTGAATAGAAGTCCATATTACAAAAGTTGACGTGTAGGGGTAATCAATATACCTTGAAGCTGCAAAATATTGTTTAAAGCTTGTAGTGACAATAATATATAGTAAATAAAGAACTCCTGCAATTTTACTACCTTTTCTTATAGTCTGTATAAATAATAAATTAAAAGTAGTAACAATAATGATAGCTTCAATAATAAAAGATATATGCCTAAAAGATAGATATCGATCTGGATTACTTAATAGATCATCTCCAAAATAAAACCTGATTAAATTGATGCAGGCTATACTGTATGAAATATAAAAGCAAATAGAAGAAAGTTTAAAATTCCATTCAACCTTCTTAGTTTTAGCTTTTACCAGTTTAACTTCATCAAACCAGTTTGATGACTCCTTACTAAATAATAGGAAGAAACCTATTATTAAAAATATCAATTGTACAGCTTGATGCAAAGAGGCAATTGGGTCGAAAAGAATATCAATAAATAAATAATAAACTGGTGATGGAAGACATACAATAATATAAAATAACAGGAAAATCCGTATCCAAGCCTTACCTTTACAAATCAAATAAGTTAACCATACAAGACAGGTCAAATCTAGAATAATAACAATGATAATAGAAGTAATAGCATATAAATTAAGATCCATCAAAGTAGAAAGAAAATCAATACAATCATTTAATAAATTAGTACAGTAGGAAAGATATAGAAAAATAATTGCTGCAGTTAACTTATTTGGTTTAGGTATCTTACTTTTGTTCATCACATTTCCTTTTTCAAGAATTACCATTTATCATATAAAAATATCCATTAAATATTTTACATTATTGATCTAATTCATATTTAAATAATCAATAATTGTATTAATATTCCGGCAATGCTGGTTCATCATCAATATGTTCGTTCACGCAAAATATTTTAATAAAAATACATGCCATTAGTCTATTAGGTATCAGGTTAAGATCTGTTTTATCAAAATAATTCTTAAAGATTAATAGTTCTTTCATTTCAGGAATATCTCGATTCAGAGCTTCTTTAAGATAATTAAGTATCATAATTTTCTTAGTCATCTCATTTACTTCTTTCAAATATACACTTAAGATTGATTTAGGAGAGGTTGATAATCCCAAACCACGAGTATCATCAATTAAATCAATAGTATTGATTATTGCTTTAGCTCCGTCTTGTTGAATCATTCGAAAATATCTATAGAAAACTACATCACATGAAAGAATTTTAGAAATAGACATAATTATTTCATCTGCATAAATAGTTTTTCCTAAAATCATAAAATGAGTTATTCTATCGAGCATACAGCCAAGAGTACTCTTATCTTTCATCATTGAAATTGCAACAGCACCATAGCTAACAAGTGTAGGGTAATCTGTATCTTTGAATATTTTGATGATTTTTTTATAGCTTACCTCATCCTTCATAATTGCTAGAAACATCATACTGCTCCATGCAAGCGGAGTATCATTATTGGAAAGTCCTTTTCTAAATAAAGGAAGAGCTTTTGTATAGTTATTTCTTGCTAATACAATTGCAGCAACAAATGAATTAACAGAAGTATTATCATACTTCTTGAAAGTCATATAAATAGCTCTTTTTGATTCTTCTCTTAGTTGCAAGTTGAACATTGACAGTATAGCTGTTGACCTAATGAAAAAATCAGGCGATTCTAAATAATAAAGAAGATGTTTTTCAGATAAATCAGAACTGAGCCCAAGAAGACTATTTACATTATCAAGCTCATCAACTGCAGAAGAGTATTTAGTCTGCGTCTGTAGAGAATATAAAGAATATATTTTCATAGGTGCTATCAATAATTTCAAAACATCTTTAATACTCCATTCATCTTTTGAAGAAGTTTTGAGAGTACTTGCAAAGTACAATACCGGAATCAATAGAATAAGCATAGAAAAGTAGTAGTATTTAAATACGTTACTATATATCGCAATCATAGAATAAAGTTTAATCAATCCTCCGCTAAATATTATTCCTGCAACTCCTGCAACAATACCACCAATAGTGGTAAACCATAAAGAAATACCAACACTGTCTTTTCTTGGTATAATTGTTAAATAATAATGATTAAGGCTTGAATCAAGTCCAAACAGACAGCTTCCTCCAATAAAAAAGATGGCTGCACAATACCCCCATACAAAAAAATCAGGTGCATATAACCATAATAAACATATAACAAATAAACTAATTAAATTAATAATAACAAGAGGTTTAGGACCGGTATAATCTGAAATAATACCATAAATATAAACTGTAAAAAATCCCCCTACCAACTGAATAGATGCAAAAATCAATGCTGTAACATCATCAATCTGATATGTTGTTTTAAGAGCAAGCATCGAAATAGGGATAACTAACACTAGTCCTGCCCTAGCTAATGATTTAAATACCAGAAAGTTTCTATACTCTTTCTTATTCCAAATCAATGAAAGTAATTTATAGGTTTTTATAGATTTTGCAGATTCCATTGGAACTTGCGATTCATATGTACCGTATAAAAATAAACTACAAAATATTTTTATTATCCCAGCTAAAAATATCAAAATCTGAAAAATTAACAGATTTTCAAACCCAACGTATAAAAAGAACACAATAATAATCGCTGTAATTGTAGAAATATTAAAGAACAGGAAAAATTTTGAAATAAATTTTCCCTTATTATTTTGATCTGTAAATTCTCCCATCAATGGTGGAATGGCGCCAGTTCCGATTGATTTAAAGACACAAAAAACTAGAAATACTGTTCCAATTAAAAGCATCTCAAAAGTTGAGACTAAGCCCTTATTATATGCGAAAGGGATAACTGAAAGAAGCAATGCTAATATACCACAGAAACCCCATGAGATCCTTAAAGTTGATGAAACTCCAAACTTGCTTATAAACCATTTTCCTGTCAAAGTGAATAGTGCCCCTGCATAACCGAAAGAAATTAATACAGCTATTATTGATGAAGAAAAACCAAGTTTTAACAGATAAAGACTAAAAACATTCCCAGTCATAAAAGTTAAAGCAATTCCGTTCAGAAATGAGAATACTAATAATTTATTTCTTCCGGTTCTCTGCTGGGATAAGGAGAGTTGCCCTTTAAGTATCATCACTAGCTCCTTCAAAAATTGAGAAAATTAATAAATATCTAAAATATGGTGTATCTTAATAAAGTATTAAGAATATCTAACACACTAAACTATTTGATTTGTAATGATTTAAAAATTTCGTTTACCATTTTTTCACTTATTGGATCGGATTTATTTTCGATAAAAGTGAGAGTGAATAAAAGATCGGTCTTTGTTGTCAAATACTGACGAACAAGCATAGATGAATCATTTCCTGGTGTAAACTCTAGAACAACAAATTTAAGTGTATTTTTGTTAATTATATTAATATCTTTAGGGCTGTAATCATTATACACATACTGCACATATTTAGAAATTTCACTTTTGCTCATCTTATTAAAATCAGCTCCTCCACTATATGAAATATGAAGAAAAATAGAATTATCATTTTTTTTATTGATAAACTGAACAGTCGCCTCAGGAACATGTTTTGGTATGTCAACATAGACAGGCAAATCAATGCTTTTTCCTTCCGCATAATCCCATTTATCAGTAGGATAACTTATTTGAAAGTACGGTGTTTTATAGACTTCAACTGATTTATTGTTACTAACAGGAAGTTTTGTCAGATTAATATTGTCATTACTATGCTCAACAAAATTTGACGTGATTACTGTATCTTTTTCAGCTGCGTCATTTACCAAATCTTTAACTTCTGGAAAATCTGTTTTAGCTGTTTTCTTTACAGTATTCTTTTCATTTATTTTAATGGGAATTACATTAAGCTCTACTGAAGATTGGTCACTATCAGATTTCACAGTTTTTGATTTAACAACTGTGTCACTTTCTGAGCCTGAGAAAAGATAAATAATAATGACAATAACAATTATGACAATTGTTATTATAGAAGTTAAAATGCGTTTCATATTCATACTCTCCAATTTATTTAATGTTGTAACAATACACACAAACCAGCACAGCTGGGACCAAAAAGTATTAAAACACTATTATAGGAACGTTAGAGAATGTTCAGATGATAGTCATGTTTTCCCTTTTAACAAAGACACGACTAATCGTCGCGAACTCTAACGTTCCATTTATTAAATTTTATTGTTATTTATCAACGTATATAACGAATAAATGAAACAATAGGTTTTTTGAAAAATTATAATTCAACTAGACTCTATTTACTACATCATTTTTTTATTAAAAACATTAAAAGTTTTTCAACTGAAACAGGTTGTAAAAGGCTTACTTCTGAAATTAACTGTTTAAATGAATCATTTTTAAATTTGCGATTTATTGTGAATAACTACTATACTGAATTAATGTGTAAGCATAATTTCAACAAAAAAGATATTGTAAAAATAGCCACCAATATACTTACTGACACATAAACATAATTCACTAACTGGAGTCAGCCAAAAAAAGATCAAAAGCATGGTTTTTTGCTCAAAAGATATCCACGGGCTTGCGCACGAGGCTACAATTTGTTATCCCCTTGCGGAGATTTAACCACTATTTTTCATCAAATTCAGTATACTTTTTATTATTACCTTTTGCCTGCAGGACAGGATATTTCACTGCATTTTTTTTAATTTTTTTAAATGCAGCTTCTAATGGATCAATATTTAACTGATCGGATAGTCTCACAAGGTAAAGAAGAATATCAGCAATTTCATCACTGACATCAATTCTCTTTTGCTCATCCAATATATAGGAATCCTTTTCAGACACCCATTGAAAATGTTCAATCAACTCCGCAACTTCAGCAATCAAAGCCATAGAAAGATTTTTGGGTGAATGAAACTGATTCCAATCTCTCTCATCTGCAAATATTCTTAAATCATCTCTTAATTTATTTAAATTCATAATCAATTATAGAAATTTACACCCAATGGTGGGCGAAATGGACTGGGTTTAGTACCACAAAGTCTATCTCCTGCATCACCAAGTCCAGGCATGATATAACCGTCATCATTAAGTTTTTCATCGAGACAACCGGCATAGACTTCAATATCAGGATGAGCAGTACAAAACTTTTCAACACCTTCAGGTGCTGCAACTAGGCACATAAATTTAATACGTTTAACACCTACCTCTTTAAGTTTGGTTGCTGCAGCCATAGCAGAACCACCAGTTGCAAGCATAGGATCAATTAATATTATTGTACGCTCAATACTGTCAACTGGCAACTTACAGTAATAAGTTTCAGGCTGAAGAGTACTTTCATTTCTACTCATTCCAATATGCCCAATCCTTGCAGAAGGCATAACCTTAAGGAACCCATCGAGCATCCCTACTCCAGCTCTTAAAATCGG
>Ga0307988_1001393_pt1 | contig 13699 bp, 12 predicted proteins | sample EllFjometagen183_FD_203166 | JGI IMG/M metagenome (GOLD analysis project Ga0307988, IMG submission 203166) | Marine microbial communities from Ellis Fjord, Antarctic Ocean - #183 | ecosystem: Environmental > Aquatic > Marine > Unclassified | place: Southern Ocean | collected 2014-10-08 | reverse complement strand
CTTCCACAGACACTCGGAAAGATTCATCTTTATTGATCTTTTGTTTAATCGCTTCCTGAATCAAAAGCTCTTTTACAATCAACGAATCAATTAGATATTCTTTTGTCTGATAAGAAGACTTTAATTTTAAAAGCTGCTCAAGTTCCTGTTCCGTGATTATTTTATTATTTACTACAAGAGCAGGCTTGGACAGTTCAACTTTTGTTTTGGGAAAAATCCCCCAACCGGCCCCTATTGTACTAATAACGAATATAATGATGATATAGTATATATATCGCATACCAAACAAGTCCCCCCGCTGATCTATTCTTGCGCTATTATTAGCTTTCCTGTATTTCGTTCTACCTGAACTGCTCTATCATCAAATAATTTAATCATATTATAATCTTTTATATTTGTAATTTCAAGAGCGGGAAGGTCATTTTCTTTAAGCCAGTTCCTTATTAACAGCACTTGTTCAGAATCCTGAGCCCTTGCAGTAAATATCTTGATTCTGTGTCCCTGCTTTAGCATTTTCTTAACCATTTCAACCATTAAAGGTATGGGCTCTCCAATGCTGATCATGGGCGAATTTGCATCGTGGAAAGCAAGGGTTCCATCCAGGTCGACCCCTATCCAGCCTTGCTCTTTTGAAGAGATTAAGTACTCTTTTGCGGCTTCTTCTTTTGCTTTTTTCAAATAATTTTTAATTATACCGAACAAATACAATGCCTCTTTTTAAACTTTAAATCTGATATTTATGATATCACCGTCAACCACCACATATTCTTTACCTTCCACACTGATCTTGCCCAGCTTTTTCAATTCTGCTTCGCTCTTATGTTCCATCAATTCATCATATTTGATGACTTCGGCCCGGATAAAGCCTCTTTCAAAATCAGAGTGAATCACTCCGGCTGCTTTGGGGGCTTTTGATGCTTCTCTAACCAGCCACTGCCTGACTTCATCTTCTCCCACAGTAAAAAAGGAAATCAGTCCAAGGGCTTTTACGCAGAGTCTGGTCATCATTTCAAGAGCGGTCTCTTTAATGCCAAGGTCATCTAAAAACTCAGCTTTCTCTTCCTTTGTATCAAACATGGCAATCTCAGATTCTACTTTTGCAGATACCAGCATTGCTTCCATTTTATCATTTTTACAGTTCTCCGAAAATTGATCCAGAATTGAATGATTGCCAATATCATCTTCAGAAACATTTATGGCAAGAATCATCTCTTTTCGTGTGATAAACGGATAACTTCTTATTAAAATTTCATCATCGCCGGAAAAATCCATCAGCCTCAATGGTTTTTCAAGTTCAAGATGCTCTTTAATTTTCTGCATTAGCGCCAGTTCTTTGAGCTGGTCCTCATCTTTTATTTTTTTGACCATCTCCTGAATGCGCTCTATTCTTTTTTCAGCAAATATCTGATCGTGGATAATCAGCTCGCTGTTGACCATCTCAACGTCTCTAACCGCATCAACAGATCCATCTGCGTGATAAATGGATTCATCTTCAAAGCTTCTTACCACATGGCATATGGCATCCATATCAGCTATATCTTTAAAAATACTGCCTTTGGAAATAGCCTCTTTTTCCATGGTCTCAAGAAGCGCCAGGTCAATACGGGCATGGGCAACTTTTTTGGGGGAGTACATCTGTACGAGTTTATCAAACCTTGAATCTATAATATCAGCAACACCAGGCAAAACTTTTGATTTTTTGCGGTCTTCTTTAATTTCTGTGCCTGTTAATATCTGAAACAGCGTTTTCTTCCCTGTTTGGGGAAGACCAATTATTCCTACCTTCATATCAAAGAAATTTCCTTTCTTGTAATTAACATCCTAAATTGTGTATTATATCAAATTCAAAGATTATTAAACAGAGGGAAAAGAATATACATTATGAGCATTAACACAAAAACAGACTATAAAGCCCCATTTCTATTGAACAACGGTCATATCCAGACCATTCTACCAAGCACTTTCAGAAAGCCCTTCCCTGTTTTTTATGAAAGAGAACGTGTTGAAACGCCTGATAATGATTTTATTGACCTTGACTGGTCTGCTGTTGGCAGTAAAAAACTTGCCATTATATCCCATGGGTTAGAAGGGAACTCAACCCGGAAATATATTAAAGGCATGGTACATGCTTTAAATATTAACAACTGGGATGCACTTGCCCTTAATTTTCGAGGATGCAGTGGTGAACCCAATAGATTGCTCACGACCTACCACAGTGGATTTACAGATGATATTTCCCTTGCTATCAACCATGCCAAAGAAAAACAGAGATATACAGAAATTGCCCTGATCGGATTCAGCATAGGCGGCAATATGTCCCTTGTCTATCTGGGAAGGGATAACGTTGATCCCCTGGTTAAAAGAGCCGCCGTAATGTCAGTGCCATGCGACTTAAAAGACAGCTCTGCCTGCCTTGCGCAATTTAAAAACACCCTATACATGAAGCGCTTTCTCATAATGTTCCACAATAAAATCAAAGAGAAAATGGCCCTTCTGCCCGGCCAGATTGATGATAAAGACTTTAATAAAATTAAAGACTTCCAGGAGTTTGATGAAAGATATACGGCACCCATTCATGGCTTTAAAAATGCGCTGGACTACTGGGAGCAATGCAGCAGCAAACAGTTCATACCCAATATCAAAATCCCGACGCTTATTCTGAGCGCTAAAAATGACCCTTTCTTATCTGAATCGTGCTATCCGATTAAAGAGAGTAAAAGTAATAATTATATTACTCTTGAAATGCCGGAGTCAGGCGGTCATGTTGGTTTTATCACGTTTAACAGATCAAAAGTGTATTGGTCTGAGCAAAGGGTGGTTGATTTTATAACTCAGGAATCTAAAGTTCTCTGAAACACATCTTCAGGATTATCAGGGATGTATCTTTTTGTCTTTTTGTCCATTTTTATCTTTGAAGCTGCAAACATAGGATCATGGGTATAAAAAAGAAAGGCGTCACTCTCATATGCTCTTTTAAGAATTATTTGTTTCTCATCAATCAGCAGCTCAGGATTTCTATCATATCCCATGGTAATGGGAAGGTTCACCCAGGGGAGCCCGGGTATAAGGTCAGCCATAAATATTATTTGAAGGTCATGAATGTTGATACATGAAACCATCATTCCCGGCGTATGTCCATGGGATTCAAAAAACTCAATATGAATATCTCCAAGAGAAATCTTATCGCCATCTTTTTTCAAAATAAGACGGTTGCTGTCCAAAAAAAGAGCGTTTAACTCAGGGATGAAAGACGCACGATCCCGGATATGGGGTTTGCCTGACCGTTCAAAATTCAATTTTCCTGCAATAAATTGTGCGTTAGGAAATAATAATTCCAGCGCCGAATTGTCTTTCTGCCAGGCCTTTAACAATCCCCCTGCATGATCAAAATGAAGATGTGAAAGAATGATATGGGTGATATCTTTATGATCAAGCCCCTGTTCTTTTAACGATTGGAGCAGAATATGGTTATCTTCAATAACAGAAAACCTTTTTTTCATAACAGGTGATAGATATGCCCCGACACCGGTCTCAAAAAGAATTTTATGATCTCGGGTTTCAATTAAAAGAGATCTTGATCCGATGTCAATCATATTTAATTCATCAGGTGCCATCCATTTTTGCCACAATGCCTTGGGAGCATTACCAAACATGGCGCCGCCATCGAGTTTCATAGAGTTGCCATTCAGGCTGGTTATACGAATCTGCTTGTCTTGATTTATATTGTTTATATTATTTATATTTTTCATTCATTTTCCTGGGCATCATATTATGAATAGAAGCTTGACATTTTTCCATAACAATTTAAAGTATAGCCATTAAAAAAACCGCCCAACTTTTTTACAGGACTATACCAAAATGACATTCAATATAAAAGCTTTTCGGGACTATACAGCAATCTCTATCGGTTCTTTTTTTCTTGCCGCCGGGATATCTTTGTTCATGGTTGAAGCCAAAGTTGTTCCCGGGGGGGTTACAGGGCTTGGTGTTGCCATTAATTATGCAACCCATGGCAGCATAAGCATCGGGCTTGCGGCCTGGCTAATCAATATCCCGCTTTTTATATGGGGGTATAAGGTTCTGGGAAAACAATTTGGCATAAGAACATTTTATGGGTTTTCCATAACATCGTTCTTTATTGATCTTTTAAGGGGTCAGATTCCCGGGCTGTCTTTTGTCAGACCCTATGAACACCCGGCTATTCAGAATATGCTTGGAAATGATTTCCTGCTTTTTATTATCACCGGGGCTATTTTAGTAGGGATGGGTCTGGGAGTTGTATTTAAATTTCGGGGAACTACGGGTGGAACAGATATATTAGCAGCCATAGCCCAGAAAAAATTAGGGTTAAAACCCGGCTATGTTTTCATGTTTACCGATTTTTTTATTATATCTTTTGGTGGAATTGTCATCCATTTCACGGGCATCTCTCCTGACAAACCGGCACTGACGCTTACCCTGTATGCCTTTGTTCTCCTTTTTGGAGCTGCTAAACTTGTGGATGTTATTATTGAGGGATTTGATTATGCCAACTCTGCAATAATAATTTCCCAGAAATATGATGAAATCTCCAAAGAAATCATGCAAAAGCTGAGCCGGGGTGCTACAGCACTGCACGGCAGAGGCCTCTACTCCAATCAGGAAAGAGAAGTGCTTTATACGGTAATAACGCGTAAAGAAATTGCGTTGCTTACTGAAATAGTGGAAAGCATAGATCCCCATGCGTTTATAATCATTAATAATGTCCACGAAGTGCTGGGCCAGGGATTCAGGCCCAGAATTTAATACAGGCAGTCCGTTATTTTGGAATTTTTATTTTACGCTTTTTTGTGTCTTGATTCTGGCGGTAATAGATTGCAACATGGCCTATTATACCTGCCACCTCACAATGAGTGACCTTGGCAATTTCCTGAATGATCTCTTTTTTGACCTCTTTTTCCTTAAAGTCGACAAACTTAACTTTAATCAATTCAGACGCATCAAGGGCAATATTAATCTCTTCTATCAACCCTTCTGTCATTCCCTTCTGGCCTACAAATGCAGAAGGCTTCAGATCGTGGGCAAGTCCCCGCAAATATTTTCTGGCAGAACCTTTTAACTCTATTGTATTATTCATTATATTCCTAGGTGGCTAAAGTTTTAAAACAGTATTTTATCTAAAATCCACGCAAATGTCAAAGAGCAAAAAAGGCTTTACACCAGCTGAGTCCCAATATATTGTTAAACATGCATTTCCGGCCAATAATAACTAAACTATTTTTTTCTTTATTCCTTGTATTATTCTGTTTAATTGTCGTGTTCAATTTTTTACCCGCAATTGTTGAATCCCAGATTACCAGAAAAATAACTCAAGACTTTCAGATGAAAAATTTTCAAATTAATATAAATAAACTGGGGGTTTTTAATACAAATGTGGGAAGGATAAAAACCGGAAAAAGCCTTGAAATAGGTTCTATTGATATTGATTATTCTCCTTTAACCCTGATTCGAAAAAAAATTAAAAAAGTACATATTTCCGGAATAACATTACAGGCTGCTTTAGATAAAAATTATCAGATAGATTTTGATGACTTTAATATCAATGACTTCAGCAAAAATTCTAATACAGTGTCAGATTCTAATACAGGGTCTGATATGGATTTAACAATTCTGTCATTATTTCCTGAAGAATTTGAAGTGAAAAATTCTAAAATAATATTAACCATCGCATCCCAAAAAAAGCTAACGATCCCCTTTGAAATTTCATCACTTGTCAAAAATGACAATACTACGCTTATAGCCAATGTCATTTTAATGGTTTTTGGTGAAAAAATTGAAACCCATGCTGTTATAGACACAGAAAAAGGCATTTCTAATATCACGCTTGAATCTAAATCATTGGACTTAACCCATCTATCACAAATCATTAACGTTTTTACCCCGGATTTAAAAATACCTGAAGAAACAACGGTTGATATAAAAACGGATATGTCATTGGTAAATAAAAAATTAGACATAAAGGGACAACTCTCTATTAATAATCCGCTCTTATCACTTCCCAGGATTAAATATAAATCCAGTTTAAATATTGATAATCTTGATTCTTTCTTAGTTGAGGCTGAGAGCGTGCTAATAGATACTCTTAAAATCAAACCTAAGAATCAAACCGTTTTTCTAAGAGACCCTGTTTTTACAATGAGCCTTAAAAAGGCTTCCGGGATTATCAAGGGAGATTTATTATTAAAGGCCGGTCATGTTGAGGCTATATCCGGAGATACAAAACTCCATGCTGAAATGATAAAATTTGAATCTGATTTTAATACCAATACTAAAAAACCAGATGGAAAACTCAAAATTTCCTCCAGGGTCGGAATAAAAAAAATATCAGTTAAAACTCCTGAACATACTTTAGTTGCAACCGGTATCAATGCTACAATGCCTTTTACCCTGCCCCTAAAATCTAAAACATCCTCATTGGGAAAATTTAAAATCAATCAATGCATTTTTGATAATAATTATAAGATCATGGCAAAAGGGAATATTGCGCAGGTGCAGTCCGGCCTGCTGATAAATGGAGATGTTACCTCTCCTGATATTAAAAATTTCAAACTCGACTTTGATGTAAAAGCAGCCCAATCACCTTCTAAAGATATTATTATTGAATCAGACTTTAAATCAAAACCCTATCATTTTGCTTCAACCAACCTTGAAAAATTTATCCCCAAGCCGTTACAAGGAATGAAATTTAATTTTAATTTATCCTTTGCAGGCAAGGTTAGTTACTCTCCTAAAGGGATTCAATCAAACTTAAAATTAAACGTTGATAAAGGCTTAATCAAAATTCCGGACAGCAAACTCAGTTTGACAGGAATTTCAACACGTTTGGAATTCAAAGACTTATTAACATTGCAAAGTCTGCCGGCTCAAGTTTTAACTATTGATGCCATTAAACTGAATGAAATATCCATGGAAAAAGCAGTGATCAAATATAACGTTGAATCAATGGATTCTTTGTTCCTAGAAAGCAGTATCGTTAAATGGTGCAAGGGAACAGTCTCTTCTGAAGCAATACGTCTGCCTGACAAAGACAACAATTATGCGTTAACCCTTTATTGCGACAGGCTTGAGTTGACTGATATTTTAGAACAGATCGGTGCGTTCCATGCTGAGGGGAATGGCACAATGAGCGGAAGAATCCCTGTCACTTATGCAGATGGTGAGATTACCTTTGATAATGGATTTTTATTTTCCACTCCGGGGAAAGGCGGGAAAATAATTATTGACCAAGCAGATAAACTTACCCAGGGGATCCCCATGGATACTCCCCAATTTTCCCAGCTTGACCTTGCCAAAGAAGCTTTAAAAAATTACGACTACAAATGGGCAAAGCTTAATTTTAATACCGTTGAGGACACACTGCTTGTAAACATGAAATTTGATGGCAGCCCTTCAAACAAAGCATTGCCCTTTGAATATAAAAAAGAGCTGGGGAGGTTTGTCAGGGTTGATGCGACAAACCCGGGCTCTCACTTTCAAGGCATAAAACTTGATGTAAATTTAAAACTCCCCTTTAATCAAGTCATGAAATTTGGTAATAACCTAAAGAAGGCATTTTAATAAAAAGGAGTATATATGCTGAAAAAAATAGTGATTATGTTGTTCCTTATTTTTTTTGTTTTTCCCATTTTCTTTATTTTCCCGGGCTGCAGTACAAAGCATGAGGTTGAAATCAAGCCTGTTGAAATCAAACCAATACACATCACAATTGATGTCAACATTAAAGTAGACAAAGCCCTTGATGATTTTTTTGGTGATATTGACAAAGAAGCAGATGAAATCAAAAAACAATAAACTAAGTGCCATTGATAAAGATATTAGGAGGAATGTATGAACCATAAAAATAATGTTACCATGAGTGTTATACTGATTATCTGTTTTCTCTTTCCCGCTGTAGTTTTTGCCCAGGGTATTAAAGAAAGAATGAAAGAAAGACTTCCTGTAATCATAGATTTGAAGACCCAGGGTATTATCGGAGAAAATTTTCAGGGATACCTTGCCTTTATTTCAGACAATATACAGAACCAGGATGTTTTAGACGGCGAAAATATGGACAGGGAAAAAATTTATTCATATATCGCACAAAAAGAAGGGGCAACAATAGAATTTGTAGGGCAAAGAAGAGCAAAACAGATTGCCGAGAATGCCAATCCAGGGGAATTTCTTCAAAACGAAGATGACTCCTGGTATCAAAAATAGATATTAAGGTACTTTTTAAAATCTATTAAAAAGAGATGGGGGCGCAAAGTATCGGCATACAAATCAGACAATCAATCCTTATCTGAGCTTGATTATCTGATTCAGAAAGGTATTAGAAAATTATCACCCCCACAAAAAAATAACTTGGTCATTAAAACACACCCGTAAAACAGTATTCATAGCTTGCTATATGCTATGTCATATGATACCTTGATGTATAAAAGCTAAGGAAATGATTCAATAATGCAGCGGCAACAATTACAATTTCTCCATAAATGGATACATGACAATAACCGTAAGCCTCTTATTATCAGAGGCGCACGGCAAGTCGGGAAATCAACCTTAGTGGAATTATTTGCCAAAGAATTAAAAAAAACTCTGCTTAATGTCAACCTGGAACGTTACCCGGAATTAGCACAAATATTTTCTACTAAAGACCCGGAGCAGATTATACAACAAATTGAATTTTTACCGAATATGGAAAATATCAATAAAGATGCTGTTCTTTTTCTTGACGAAATACAGGCTGTTCCTGAAGCTATTCCGGCCTTGCGTTATTTTTACGAAGACAAAATGGAATTGCCGGTTTTAAGTGCAGGTTCTTTATTGGAATTCATTTTATCTGATCCTTCATTTTCTATGCCTGTTGGACGGATACAATATCTGCACATGGGGCCAATGACTTTTACTGAATTTCTGGATGCTATTGAAGAAAAAAAACTCAGCTCATTTATACTGGATTATGAACCTGGTCAAATAATAGGAGAAATAGTACATAAACGTTTATTAGATCTTCTGCGTTCTTATTATTATGTCGGCGGGATGCCTGAAGCAGTGGCTGTTTTTGCAGATACTAAAAGTTATAAAAAAGTCAGCCAGGTGCATAATTCCATTATCGAAACCTATCGTGAAGACCTTCCAAAATATGCAGGCTCAAGAAATTTGAACCGTATGCTTAATGTATTTAATTTTGTTGCAAGAAATGTGGGGAAAAAAATTAAATATAGCAACATCTCGGCTCAAGATCAAAGCAGTACCATAAAAAAAGATATAGAGCTGCTGTCAATGGCTCGCATTATTGGTAAGGTAACTCATAGTAATTGTTCAGGACTACCATTGCAGGCTGCTATTAATGAAAAAGCTTACAAAGCAATCTTCCTTGATGTTGGTTTGATGAATGCTATATGCGGTCTTGACTGGCGTGTGGTTTCTCAAATGAATGATATAAAATTAATAAATGAAGGCTCAATTGCTGAACAATTTATCGGACAACATCTACAAAGCCTGCTTTCAGATACACCAAACCGTGAATTAGTTTATTGGGTGCGTCAGGGCAAATCTTCAAATGCTGAAATAGATTATGTTGTCAGTATGGCAGGCACAATTATTCCTATAGAGGTAAAAGCCGGGGCAACAGGGACACTTAAATCTTTACATCAATTTATGGGCAACAAACAAGCAAAGTTTGGAATCCGGTTTGATACGTCTCTACCATCTATCAATCAAATAAACACAGTGATAAATTCAACAAAACTGTCCAAAAAAATTTCTTACTCCCTGATCACCCTACCACTTTATCTTATTGAACGTTTAAATAATATCGTCGAGTATCATTTGTAATCTATGGTCCTTTTAAAATCTCAAACGCGCCGATTGCTTCGCATAATAACAAACTCTAATGAACCAAACTAAAACAACAAAAGCAAAACTAAAAAGCTCTCTAAGGCTGGATCGTACCATGGCCTTTTTATGGAGTGCTTCGCCGGTCTCGGCTGTTACAAGTATCTAAGATCAGTAGCACACTTATTCTAACTTTGCTGCCATTATATCTTTCTCAAAACCTATTGTAAACATTTTGTTGCATGTGTTACTATATATAGATCTTTAGATATTATTCATAAAATATTAACTGGAATATAAAATATTGGATCCATATTTCGCGGCCATTCCACAACCTGAATCAAAACCAGAATGGGTTTATGAATCCACAACCGGAAAATATAAGTTCTACCTCTACCAGATAGAAGAAGATATTCTTTTATACACAGTTACCGGGTATGCCTATAGGGATGACATAAAGAATGCCGAAAATATTATTAAAAAGGCAACCAATGAACTATACCCTTCCGGGGAACCATTTTACCTGATATCAGATTTCACAAATGTATCTAGATCTTCAATGGGAGCTCGCAACGAACATTTCACTCAACGATTCAAACAATTAAACCAGACATCTCTTTTATTATATTCAAATCCCAATAATCTGTTTAAAATAGTATTAAAGACGGGCAGGCTTTTTTCTTCTAAAGTACATGAAAAAGTGGTTACTTCCAAAAATATTAAACATGCATTATCCATTATTGAGCAACACAAAGAAAAATTAGCGAAAACTTGTACTCATGAACCAGGACATGAAAGCTTGGGAGGGCAGTTTGACGATAATCTCTCTCAAGAAGTACTGTCAAGCATCCCTGAGGAACCACAAGCTCTAAAAGACCTTGTCATACAATTACAAAAGGAAAAATTAGAACATAAAGAGATCATAAAAAAGAAAATAGATCAAATCATAAGAATAATGGGCCAGATAACCTGGGGGGATTCTTATCAGGCAGAGCCCATTGAAACCGTAGATAACGACGAGTTTTCCGACCTATTTACTGCCTTTAACCTTCTCCAGATAGACATCGCCGATCTTATTAAGAGCCAAAAACAATCCCAGGAAGAGCTTAAAAAAAGTGCAAAACAATACAAAACGCTATTCAATAACATTGCGGCTGTTGTTATGCTATTTGATGTGGAAACACATTACTTTGTGGACTGTAATGACATGGCTTTAAAATATGGTTATACCAAGGAAGAGTTATTAAAAATGACTCCCCATGACCTCCATCCTTCTGAAGACATGGAAAAGGTAAAAAGCAATATAGATATGGCCAATGACATGGGGAAAGAAGGTAGCAGATACACCCATATCATGAAAGACGGGGCCCGGATTTCAGTGGAAATTGTGACCAGTGAAATAAAATACAATGGCCGACCAACCTGGGTCAGCATTGTCCGGGATATAACAGAGAGAAAACGTTTCGAAACGGCAATCATTAAAAAACAGAGGGAAGCGGAAGCGGCAAGCAAAGCGAAGTCTGATTTCCTTGCCAATATGTCCCATGAAATCAGGACTCCAATGAATGGAGTTATAGGCATGCTGGACCTTCTCTCGGAAACAGGATTAACAGAAACACAGCAGGAATTTGCCATCGCTGCCCAGCAGAGTGCAGATTCATTACTGATGTTGATTAATGATATTCTTGATTTTTCTAAAATAGAAGCCGGCATGCTGGAAGTCGAAACAATTGATTTTGACCTGGCTGTTACTTTAGATTCGTTAAGCGATCTTGTTTCAATAAAAGCGTTTGAAAAGGGTGTCAATTTTGCCTGCCTTATAGAGAATGACGTACCGCTATTGTTAAAAGGTGACCCTTCCCGACTCCGGCAGATACTTACTAACTTAGTAGGCAATGCTCTCAAATTTACAAGTGAAGGAGAAATCTTTATAAAAATATCTCTAAAAGATGAAACTGAAAAAGAAGTTTCACTTTTATTTGAAGTAATTGATACAGGGACCGGTATCCCGGAAGAAAAACTGAAAACATTGTTTGAATCTTTTACCCAGGCAGACAGCTCAACAACCAGAAAATATGGTGGCACCGGACTCGGCCTTACCATATCAAGACAGCTTGCAAGTATTATGGGAGGAGAAGTTAATGTTAAAAGCAGCTTTGGCAAAGGTTCGAACTTTTATTTTAATATCAACTTTCAAAAACAGGCCGGTATTAAACAAAAACTCTTGCTTGCAGATGATATTATAGGAACAAAGGTTCTTGTATTAGATGAGAACAAAACAAACCAAAAGATTTTTAGTGAATACCTTAAATCATGGGGTTGTATATTTGACATAGCCTCTTCTACAGAAGATGCATTTTCAATGTTAAAGCAAGCAGCTGACGCAAAAGAACCATACAAAATTGCTCTTTTAGACATGCACATGTCTATAAGAAAAGGCGAAGAGATTGGTAAAAAAATTATAAGCGATCCTGATATTAAAAATACCATTCTTATTATGCTCTTATCATCTGCAGACCATGGTGATGCAAAACGATTAAAAAAAGTGGGGTTTGATGGCTTTTTATCCAAGCCAATCAAGAAAAATAAATTGTTTGATACTATCAGAGCAGCATTGGCAATGGATTCTCAGAAGCTGAAGCAGGCAGACCAGCCCATTATTACCTCTTATAATGTTGAAGAAATAAAAAAAGACCAGCCAGTGGATCAAACTGAAATCCGGGTTCTTATCGCTGAGGATAACAGGATTAATCAATTGGTAGCAAAAAAAATGATACAGCAAGTTACAAAAAATATAATTGTGGCAAATAATGGGAAAGAGGCTGTTGATCAGTTTTTAAAAAATCAGTTTGATGTTATTTTCATGGACATACAGATGCCTGTTATGGATGGCGAGCAGGCAATAAAAGAAATCAGAACAATTGAAAAAACAAGTGGGCAGAAAACATTTATTGTCGCCCTGACTGCCAATGCAATGAAAGGAGACAGGGAGCGTTTTATTTCTTGCGGTGCAGATGAATACCTTCCCAAGCCTATTAAAAAGGATGTTCTTTTCAAAATTATCGAATCATTTGATTTAATGTAACTCCCTTTCTGTTTTATTATTTCTATACAAACCTGAATTTGTATTTATTTTATCTATTTGACAAAACCATTCCCGGGAAATAACTTAACATTTAATTTATATACTAGTGATAATTACCCATAAGTTTTAGGATAAGATATGACATTTAATTTGGATTGCAGAAATATTGACTGCCCGGGCCCTGTTTTAAAAACAAAAAAAGCCATTGAGCAACAGGGTGCCTCAGAAATAAAAATCATTGTTGATAATGATGCGGCAGTGGAAAACGTAACAAGATTTTTAAACTTTCATGAATTTGAAGTCTCTGTTGAATCAGATGGTTTAATTTCAACCATAGAAGGTAAAAGCACAGGCGAAATCATCAAGCAAGTTGCCTCTCAAGAAAATGAGACTAGTGAATCCGACAGTAACCAGAAAATCATGGTAATGGTTGGAACCTCGGTTTTAGGAACAGGTGATGATGAACTTGGAGAAAAACTAATGGCAAATTTTCTTAAAACACTTAAAGAAATGGGGGCGGACCTCTGGAGGCTTGTTTTTGTAAACAATGGGGTAAAGTTAACCATTAAAGATTCCAATGTTTTGCCAACACTCAAGGAGCTTGAAAATAACAATATTTCCATTCTTGTCTGTGGTGCCTGCCTTACTCATTTTGACCTTATGAGTGACAAAGCGGTTGGTGATACTACCAACATGCTTGATATCGTAACTTCCATGCAGCTTGCAGATAAAGTTATCAATATATAAATCAAAACCAGC
>Ga0307988_1001392_pt1 | contig 13701 bp, 11 predicted proteins | sample EllFjometagen183_FD_203166 | JGI IMG/M metagenome (GOLD analysis project Ga0307988, IMG submission 203166) | Marine microbial communities from Ellis Fjord, Antarctic Ocean - #183 | ecosystem: Environmental > Aquatic > Marine > Unclassified | place: Southern Ocean | collected 2014-10-08 | reverse complement strand
GTTATTCAGGGACTGTCCATGTATATAGAGAAACAGGAAGCGGTTTCGATTCTTGGACGAAACGGAGTAGGCAAAACCACTACCCTGCGGTCTATTATGGGACTGACACCGCCTCGATCCGGGAACATATATATTAATGATACAAAGACAACCCGTTGGCAGCCCCATAAAATTTCCAAGATGGGAGTGGCCTATGTACCTGCTGAAAGACATATTTTCCCGGGATTAAGTGTAGAAGAAAATCTCATGATGGCTGCAAGACCGGGAAAAGGCAATGATGCATGGACATTGGAAAAAGTGTGTGATCATTTTCCAGTACTTGCTGAAAGAACCAAACAGGATGGATCAACACTCAGCGGTGGCGAACAGCAGATGCTGGCCATTGGGCGTGCCCTTATCAGCAACCCAAAGATCATCATAATGGATGAGCCTTCACAGGGGCTATCTCCTCTGCTTGTGCAGATGATAACGGATGTTGTCCTGAAGTTTTGTATAAAATCCGGAATAACAATGCTGATAGTTGAACAGAATTATCGAATGGCACTTAAAGTCGCCAGCAGGCATTACTTAATGGGCACCAAAGGAGAGATAGTCAAGGTTGCTTCAACCAAGGAGCTTGTGGACAACCCTGAGATTATTCAATCCCATTTATCTGTGTAATAATATTATTTTAGCGTAACCCTATTTTTTAAAAGGTTTTCAATACACCACTTATGATACCTGGTACATGTCATATAGGGAAACAAACCATGCATTTTAAGTTAAACATTAAAACATCCGATGTTTTAATGTTTAATCTTTTTCTTGACTTTACCGGATTATATGTTTAATCTATACCACTTTAGTACAGTTTTAGGTTTAGTACAGTTTTAGGAATGCTTAGCAAATAGTTACAAGAAAATGGCACTTAATATTAATATCTAATGAAAAACTTGATCAATAATAAAATATTATTCTTTGGTTGCCCCATGGATTGTGATGAAAAATATGATTCCATCCAAGAAAAGCTGCATATGCTGAAGACGGATCAGGGATTTGATGATCCGCTTGACGGTGTTATGGAGCATTTTGGATCTGATATCCCAAAAGATCTTTGGGACAATCTGGGTTCCTTGCCTATACCTTCATGGCTGGGCCCGAAGCCAGGTTCTAAGGACCATGGTAAAATCACCACTGAAAATTTTATTTCATTTATTGACAACAATGATTGTAAAAAATTTGCAGATGAGGTCGATGGATTTGTCACAGATAAAATTCTTCCCAATATACCCTGTCTGATAGGAATTGATCATTCCCTGACCGGGGGTGTTTACTCATCCTTGTCCCGCTATTACGGTAAAGAAAACCTGTCTTTAATTATAATTGACAGCCATACAGATGCTGTTCCAATGCCTGTACTTGCCGGTGCAATCCAGTATGATATGGATAAAAATCCGTCTTCTGTCCATGACAGCAATGATCCTTTTTTGTATAATCGCTCAGATTCATACAATGCCAGTTCCTTTGTACACAAACTTGTTGCGGAAAAACTGGTAAACCCTAAGAACCTGTATATCTTAGGAGTCAGCGATTATCCTGAAAAAAAGTTTCTGCGTATCAAGGACCCACGGATTAAGAAATATACCAATGCCTATGTGGGTCTTAAACGCATGGGAGCAAAAATCATCACTAAAAAAGAATGCAAATTAAATACAAAAAAAATCAAAGGCTTTCTTGAAAAAATTTCAACTCCCTATGTCTATGTTTCCATTGATATGGATATCGGGGCGAATAATGCATTGGAAGGAGTCAGGTTTCGCAACTGGAAAGGACTAAATGAACCACAAATCAAGAAACTGGCAGATATTGTGACCCGGATTTTTTCTGATTCAATACAATTGGTCGGCATGGATATCTGTGAAATAGATACGCGCAGAGCTGGAAAAGCGAATTCTTCCGGCCATGACAGGACCTATGAGATAGCCGCAAACCTGATTAAAAAAATAGCTTTTACTAAAAATTTTTAGGGATCATCAGGGGAAAATTACTTCCCCTCCTGTAAATAATTTATAATTAATAGAACGCAGTAAAGAAAAAGACAAAGGAGAACAAATGGAAGAGAACCGGTATTACAATATTGAAGATGAATCAGCAGACAAACAAGTAAAACAATTAAAATATTTTGTCGGCGGAGAATTCAAGGTGTCTAACACAACAAATTACATGGATTGTTACAATCCATCCACGGGAGACATTATAGCCCATGCCCCTCAATGTACACAGGATGAGGTTGACAGTGCTATAGAAAGCGCAAACAAGGCCTATCCTGCATGGGCTGCAACCCCTGTTGCAAAGAGGGTTCAGGTTTTATACAAATTTAAGGCCCTTGTTGAAAAACATCTGGATGAACTGACCTATCTTTTATGCCAGGAAGAAGGCAAAAACTGGACTGAGTCGATGGGTGATGTATTAAAGGTAAATGAAGTTGTTGAATTTGCCTGTGGTGCCCCTCACCTGATGAAGGGTGAATCTCTCATGAATGCCAGCACAGGATATGATACTGTCCTCTACCATGAGCCAATTGGTGTTTTTGCCGGGATTGCACCCTGGAATTTTCCAGCCATGATACCCCATGGCTGGATGACCCCCATATGTGTTGCCACAGGAAACTGCATGATCCTCAAAGCAGCCAGCTTTGTTCCCCAGACAGCATTGCGGATGGCAGAACTATGGAGAGAGGCAGGACTTCCCAAAGGTGTCCTCAGTGTTGTAACCGCAGGAAGAAATGAAGCGGAAATTTTTCTGAAACATCCGGATATCAAAGGCGTAAGTTTTGTAGGATCCACAAGTGTTGGCAAGCATATCTATAAAACAGCTGCCGCCCACGGTAAAAGAGTTCAAGCTCTGACCGAGGCAAAAAATCATGCCCTGGTTCTAAAAGATGCCAAAATAGAAAGAACTGCCAGAGGCATCATTAATGCATATTGCGGATGTGCCGGTGCAAGGTGCATGGCCTGTCCTGTGATTGTTGTTGAAAATGAGATAGCAGATGAGCTGGTCGAATACCTGAAAAAATTTGTTGCTGAACTGAATCTTGGACCTGCCTATGATCCTAATACAGGTATGGGACCCATCATGAATCAGGGTCACCTTGACTTTATCACTGGCTGGATTGAAAAAGGCATTGAAGAAGGAGCAGATCTTATTGTTGACGGAAGGAATCCAGTTGTAAAAGGATATGAAAACGGATTTTTTCTGGCACCCACTATCTTTGACAATGTCACAGCAGATATGACCATTGGTGATGAAGAGGTTTTTGGTCCAGTGCTGTGTATCAAACGGGTTGACTCTTTTGAAGAAGGTCTGGCAATCATGAACAATAGCCCGCTTGCCAATGGATCTGTTATTTATACCCAGAACGGACATTATGCCCGTGAATTTGCATACAGGTCAGACGGCGGCATGGTTGGTATCAATGTTGGTATCCCCGTTCCTTTGGGAATTTTTGGTTTTACCGGCCACAAGGATTCTTTTTTCGGAGATCTGCATTGCATGGGTAAAGACGGATTCACATTCTTTACAGAATCTAAGTGTGTAACCCAGACATGGTTCCCTGAAACAGATGAAAAAGTTGGTAAAGTTGATACCTGGGATGGCACCATGACATCCATGCCTGACAAATAAGCCTATTACCAGATCTTAAAAACCTATAGCGTTGCAAACCGGCGGCAGTCTGCTTTCAAGACTGTTCCGCCAGTTTGCAACGACCCTTGTATTAAGATGGTGCTGAAAACCCAGGTCACTTAATAATTTGGTTCCCAGTTTCATTCAGTTGTGAGTTATCCTAACAAACCCCGCCCCTTTTTAAAAAATACTCCGTCTTGATTTTTGAAGCAAGGCTCTGATTAATCTCCAATTAAGATGATTGGGATTTTGATTCTTTTGATTTTGTTTTTTCTCATAAAGTATAATTTTTGATTTTAGACTGAAAAATCTATCCATACCATACCTTGTATCATGGCAAATCCTAAAAAAAAAACCAAACGGGTTAAAGTAACGCTCGGTACTTTATCGAATTTGACTCCTGACAGATAATAAGTGCTCATGGGAAAGTCGCTCCAATCATAAAAAATTTTTGCAATTGTCGACTTTTTGATATAACGTTTATTTTAAATGATCGTTTTAAAAACAAATTAATTTTTGTTTATTCAGATATATCAATCTATTCGCCAAAATAAACAAGTTTGATAATCTAATAAGAACAGCAGGTAATCATGTATCAAAAACCAACATACGAGGAACTTAAAAAGCGGGTTCGAGAATTAGAGAAAGTTGAAGTTGAATGCAAAAAATCCGAGGAGATCCTTCAGAAAAAAATGCAACGGTTTCGAGATTTGGCTGAAACCACAAGTGATTGGATATGGGAGACAGACCTGAAAGGTATGTATACCTATTCCAACCATAAGGTTACAGAGTTTTTGGGATACGAACCTGAAGAACTTATAGGTAAAACACCCTTCGACTTAATGCCCATAGACGAGTCTGAACGTGTTTCTGATCTTTTTAACACTTTTCTTTCCTCACAGTCGTCATTTGAATCTATGGAAAACGTAAACATTCATAAAAACGGCTCTCATGTTGTTCTGGAAACCAGTGGTGTTCCAATCTTCGATAATGAAGGCGGATTGTTAGGATATCGAGGAATTGATCGAAATATTACCCATCGCAAGAATGTAGAGGAAGATCTACGAAATAGCGAAGCAAAACATAAGGCGCTGGTAAAAAATATTCCTGGTATGGTCTACAGAGCAAGTCCTGACTGGTCTGCAGAAATTATCAGCGGAAGTGCAGACATTAGTGGTTTCACCGAAAAGGAGATGAATACAAAAGAAAAGAACTGGTTAAGTATTATACATCATGATGACATAGAAAAAGTATTTGAGGAGGGTTCCAAACTTTCCCAAGTTCAGAAAAATCTTGTTCAAAGATATCGGATTATTACAAAAGAAGGTGATATCCGTTGGGTTGAAGACAGTAAGGCATCTATTTTCTCTGAAAAAGGTGATTTCATTGGGATAGATGGTATTGTATTTGATATTACGAAGCGAAAGAGGGCGGAGGAAGCACTGAAAGAAGGCGAGAAAAAATATCGTAACCTATACAATAACGCTCAAGTCGGATTGGCACGAACAAGCATTCGCACAGGAAAAGTCTTAACCTGTAATGATAAAATGGCACAAATATTTAACTATGAAAACACAGATGATTTTATCAATGAGTATGTTTTTTCTGAAAATTATGTCGATCCCAAGGTAAGAGAGTTGATGTTAAATAAGATGAAAACATATGAATTGCTAAACAATGTGGAAGCAGAGTATTATGGAAAAGATAAATCTAAAGTCTGGGTACGTTTTGATACGAGGTTCTTTCCTGATAAAGGATATATGGAAGATGTTGTAGTGGATATCACGGAAAGCAGGATAGGGGAAGAAGCGCTGCGAGAAAGTGAAAACAGATTCCGAGACATCTCGTTAAGTATGGCAGACTGGATTTGGGAAACGAATAAAGATACAAAACTTACATACATTTCCCAAAGTATAAAGGATGTTCTTGGATATTCTCCAGAAGAACTGATTGGGAAAACACCCTTTGACCTCATGCCGGAAGATGAATCCCTTCGAATAAAAGAGATTGTTTCAAAATTAATTTCAAAATCCGAAAATATTAAAGATTTAGAAAACTGGAATGTCCACAAGGAAGGGCGAAAACTGTTTATGCTCACAAACGCTATTCCCATCATTGATAATAAAGGGAATGTGAAGGGTTATCGAGGAATAAATAAAAATATCACTTCTCAAAGAAAACTGGAAGCCCAACTTCAGCAAGCACAGAAGATGGAATCCATAGGAACTTTGGCAGGTGGTATAGCCCATGATTTAAATAATATTCTTTTCCCTATTGTAGGTTATAGTGAGATGTTGCTGGAAGATATCTCTGAAGAGAGTCCGTTCAGAGATAGTCTGAAAAAAATTTACAACAGTTCTCTAAGGGCCAAAGATCTGGTAAATCAGATTCTTACATTTTCTCGCCAGGAGACCAATGAGTTAAAATCGATAAAAGTGCAGTCCATTATCAAGGACGCTTTAAAACTGATGAGATCTACTATCCCCACAACGATTAAAATCAAGAGCTATATCAAAGCAGACTGTTGCGAGATCAAAGCAGATCCAACACAAATTCATCAAATTGTTATGAATCTTACAACCAATGCCTATCATGCCATGGAAGAAAATGGAGGAGAGCTAAAAGTAAATTTCAAAGAAATCGAATTTGGAGAACAAGATCTGACAGACCTGGAATTGAAACCAGGGATTTACAATTGCCTGATAGTGGCTGATACAGGGGTGGGCATGGATAAGGACTTAACAGATAAAATCTTTGACCCCTTTTTCACTACCAAGGAACGAAGCAAAGGCACAGGGATGGGTTTATCGGTTGTCCACGGTATTGTTAAAAATATGGATGGCGCTATCCATGTGTACAGCGAACCTGGTAAAGGAACAGAATTTCATGTTTACTTTCCATTAGCACACGCAGAGAAAGTACAACAGGAAACCAATGCGGGAATGTCCATCCAGGGCGGTACCGAGCATATTCTTCTTGTTGATGATGAAGAAGAGATCCTTACAATGGGAACAAAGATACTGGAGCGTTTGGGCTACCAAGTTACTTCCTTTGCCCATAGTATTGAAGCTCTTGAAGCGTTTAGCGTAAATCCTGATGAATTTGATTTGATTATCACGGATATGACTATGCCTAATTTATCAGGAGACAAACTATCTACTGAACTTATAAAAATTCGATCGGATATTCCGATATTACTTTGCACAGGATTTAGTGAAACTATTTCTGAAAAAAATGCAGCATCATTGGGCATTAAAGGTTTTTTATTTAAACCGATTGTTATGAAGGAACTTGCTCAAAAAATACGTGAAGTATTGGATGGAAATGAGTAATTCAAATATTCCAGGGCCGATGATAACACTAATGCAGGGCAATCCGAATCTTAAAGAATACCGCTGCCCATATTGTAAAAGATTCCTTTTCAAAGGAAATGTCAAAAAATTAAATATGTTGTGCCATCATTGTCAAAAATTGATTATTGCGGATGGGAATGAAGTTGATTTCAAAAAAATTGATAAAATTTTATAAAAGGAGCAATCAAAATGAACAAAGCAGATTTAATTAACAAGGTTTCTGAAGTACTTAGTAGCAAGAAAGATGCTCAAGCAGCTGTTGACTGCACAATCCGAACAATTACAGAAGCTCTTTCCGGTAATGACTCTGTTAAACTGGTTGGTTTTGGAACATTCAAAACAGCTAACAGAAAAGCCAGAAAAGGAAGGAATCCCCAAACGGGCAAAGAAATAAACATTCCAGAAAAAAATGTACTAAAATTTGTACCAGGAAAAACATTAAAAGATACTGTAAAGTTTTAAAACCCGGACGGGTGAAAGAAACGCTCAGTAAATTATTGAATTTGACTCCTGACAGATAATACCATCCGTACTCTGGAAGAAAAGTTGTTCAACTCATATAAAACTTTTGCAATTTTCAACTCTTTGATGTAACTTTCTTTTTTAGAAATTTTAGCAGATAAAGCTTGAATTATAGAATACTGACGTAGTCAATCTTTAAGCAATAATCAAATATTATTTTTTATTGGAAATCGAATTGTGGTCGACTTTATTCAATTAAAAAAAATTGTAAAAAAACTGAAGAATTTCATTGACCGGAGGACAACCCCTACAGACTTTACTATCTATGATGGAATTAGGTACTGGCAAGAACGTCTTCTTTTGGTTTTTGTGTTTGCCGGTACTTTCTTGGGGTTTTTTGTTTATATTCCCAGCGTTGTACTTTGCATTAAGGAAGAACTGTGGAGCGTAGCGGCTGCTGATACGGTTATCTATAGTTGGGTAATTATCCTCTTTTTCTCCCGGTCCGTTCCCTTTGTGGTCCGTGCGCTTACCTTTCCCGTTATGGGCTACATCCTCGGAATGATACTATTGTTGACTATTGGGCCTTTTGGTGGCGGCCCCGTATGGTTATTTGCATTTCCAATTATTGTGGCCATTCTTCTGGGTCTTCGATTTGCACTAATTTCTCTCGCATTAAATGTATTGACGATAATTATTATTGGCATATTATTGCAGCTTGGCCATATTGATTGGGATTACCCCACAATAAACCCTATTGAAAAATGGGTGGTGATTGGCTTAAACTTTATGCTTTTAAACAGCATAACCACCATATCTATTGCGCTTATATCGGAAGGCATACAGGATTTGTTAATGCGTCAAAAGTCAATGCTGGCATCATTGGAAAAAAGCGAAGAAAAATATCGAATTTTGGTAGAAAATGCCAATGATTCAATATTTGTCGCTCAAAATGGAGTAATAAAATTCTTAAACCAAAAAACTGAAGAGCTGACCGGTTACTTAACTGCTGAATTGATTAAAATGCCCTTTGTAGATTTTATTCACCCAGATGACAAACAAATTGTAGTAGAAAAACACAAACGCTGGATAGATGGTGAAAAATTAGCCAGTTCATATTCGTTTAAGATTGTTCAAAAATCTGGTTTTGAAAGGACAGTTCATCTCAATACTGTTTTGATACAGTGGGAAAATAAACCCGCTACGCTTAATTTTCTTAGAGATATTACTCAGCAAATAAAAATTGAAGATCAACTCCATCAATCTCAAAAAATGGAATCCATCGGAACCCTTGCCGGTGGTATAGCCCACGATTTCAATAACATCCTGTCCTCCATTATCGGATTTACAGAATTGGCTCTTGGTGGGGCTGAAAAAGGCACCGAACTTGAGGATGATCTACAGGAAGTTCAAGTGGCTGGAATACGGGCAAAAGATCTTGTAAAACAGATTTTGACTTTTGCCAGACAATCAGATGAAGCAGTCAAACCGATTCAGGTCAATGGCATTACCAATGAGGTGATCAAGTTTATAAAATCCTCAATTCCGTCAACTATACAGATCAATGATAAAATAATCAGCGATTCCTTTATCATGGGATCTCCAACCCAGATTCATCAGGTATTGATGAATCTTTGCACCAATGCCGCCTATGCTATGGAAGAAAATGGCGGCATACTTGAAGTCAGTGTGAATGATACAACGATTGACAAAATGGCTATATCGGATTTGAAACCTGGAGAATACATTGAGATCAATGTGACAGATACTGGCATGGGCATATCCCCCCAGCACATTAACACCATCTTTGATCCCTATTTTACTACGAAAGCTGTGGGTGAAGGAACAGGAATGGGGTTAGCAGTTGTCCATGGCATTGTTGAAAACTATGGCGGACAAATTACTGTCGAAAGCGCTGTGGGTAAAGGAACCTGTTTTACGATTTACTTGCCTATTACTAAAAAAAGAAAAGTACATACGCATTCTGAAAAGAAGGATTTGCCTCTTGGTACTGAAAACATCCTGTTTGTCGATGATGAAGTCCCAATTGCTAAAATGGGGAGCAAGATCCTTGAGCAGCTGGGTTATATAGTGATAACAAGAACAAGCAGTGTTGAAGCCTTGGAATTGTTCAGATCAAAGCCACAAGCCTTTGATTTGATTGTGACTGATATGACGATGCCAAACATGACCGGCGACAAACTGGCGATTGAACTAATGAAAGTTAGATCTGATATTCCTGTGATTTTATGTACAGGATACAGCAAAAAAATATCTGAGGATAGCGCAGCAGATATTGGTATCAAAGCGTTTGCATACAAGCCCATTGTAAAAGCTGATTTGGCAAAAACTGTTCGAAAAGTTCTGGATGAAGCAAGTCGTTCTGAATAAGGATTTTTAAGATAGTAAAAAGGTGTTTAATGTGTCTATTATCAAACGCTGAGAAGTGATAATGAAATCGTTATTAATAAACATAATTGTCTTTTTATCTTGTTTTAATCTTTCATATGCAAAGGAAAAATTGACCTGTTTATGGAACAAGAGAGAGGCAAAATTGCTGGGAAATGGATAACACATTATACAATCATGACCATATCGAAGTTTTTCTGAAATATAAAAACAACCTGACTTGCAAGCAGTAGTAATAGAAGCGACCGGTGTGATTAATACGAAAGTTGCAAAAAACATGGTGGCCGCTGCCGGTTTAGAACTTAAAATTTCAGAGTTTCAAAGATATTTATTTGATCTTACTGACACAGAAGTTGATCCTAATCAAACATTTACAGATATGTTTGTATTTATTAATACTTTTAAAGAAGCTGATATTAAAAAATCGGTAAGAATATCGAACAATGGGAGTTAATAGACTATGATTGGGAGCTTGTTCGAAAAGTTTATCTGTTTGGGAACAAAAACCCAGTTCGGTCTCAAGCATAATCAAGTTACTCGGTTGATCAATAAGATTTGTCCAATTTTCATAGCCTTAGTGACACCCAACATGCTCCTCACCTACTATTTCAATTCTATTGCAGGCGCTGTTGAACAGCTGGTGAGTATTTTTCTTATGTGCTTAACTGTTTACATAAACAGCAAATATTTTCTTAAAACTGCAAGAGTAATGACTCTACTTATTGGAATGATTTGGAATGATATCTCGAATCTCATTCTGAGGTTTTATTCAGCCATGGTATGTGCACTGAGTGTTCCGATGAACTTTATGGAAAAGAAGATTGGTATATAGAAATGAAAAATGAGGAGAATCAAAAAAAGGAATAATGCTGCGATCCCATATTTTGTAGTTGGAATGAATAATATTTTGTTACCCTGCATTAAATTATATCACCTACAACCGCCTTTCCAAGTCATCCTTTCAAATTCTACTCTATAATATATATAAAATATAGGAGCTATTCCATCACCACTTATTTAGTTAGCGGGCCATCTTTACCCCATGCCCAGCAGGTATCCACTAAATATTTTTCGATATCAAGAATCGAGTTTTCACTTACTTCTAAATATTTCATTAAAATATTTTATCCTCCATGTGGGGTGTTTTGTTTTATTGAACAGGGGCATTATACCATTTTTTTCAAAATTAAAAATTTGAATTTATATACAACAACATAATACTGGGCAGCCAGGTTAAAACAAAATTACTATTTTTAAAAATTTTATGGCCAATTAAACAATAACTTTTTATTTTACATGCGATTGTCCCACTTTAGTTATGATTTAAACTTGTTTGAAATGATGATCTCTGATAGAAGCAAGATTTTGTTGTGAGGTAAAAAAAGGGAGATTCAAACATGCACCATCTCATTACTGAAATACAAAGCCTTGGTATTAAAGTCCATGAAGACATTACAGGACGTAAGGGTGGTGCCGGCCCTGCCGAAGGCCGTGCATTCATTTTAAACGGGGTGCCGGTAACTATTCCCATTGCTGCTTCATATGTTTCAAATTCACCCTTTTCCTTAAAAGAAACAAAATCTGAATATTATCTTTTAAAAAACGGCAAGCCCGTCTCTACCATTAAAGTTGTTCCCGAACCCAAATTTTACAGCAAAACCACTAAGGATGGAATTTCTTATAGACAGATTGCCCTTCTCCATGGCAAAGACTGTCTTGCCACCACGGTATTACAAAAATGTGTTCATTGGAAACAATCCAAAAAATGCAGTTTCTGTGCCACTGAAGCATCCCTTTCCAATGGGCAGACCATAGAAAAAAAGACACCTGACCAGCTTGCCCAGGTTGCAAAAGCTGCCAGGGACATGGATGGTGTGACCCATATGGTACTCACTTCGGGCACAGGAGATCCTCCTGGAAGTGAGATCCTGTATTTAGCTCAATGCGCCCGGGCCATAAAAGCCGGCGCCAATATACCAATACAGGTCCAGATTGCACCTCCAAAAGACCTGGGACGTATTGACGATCTAAAGGATGCCGGAGTTGAATCCGTTGGCATTCATATAGAAAGTTTTGATGCTGATATCCTTTCAAAAGTTGCGCCTTCCAAGGCAAAAATCGGTTTAAACCATTATGAAAAAGCTTGGAAAAAAGCAGTACAATTATTTGGTGTCAACCAGGTGAGCAGCTTTATTATTGCGGGTCTTGGCGAAACCATGACCTCCATCGCCTGGGGCAGTGAATTCCTTGCAGATTTGGGAGTATACCCTTTTGTGGTGCCCCTTCGCCCTATTCCAGGCTCCCGGCTTGAAAAATCAACACCTCCCCTTCCAGATCACATGAAAAAACTTTACAATGCCGTTGGCAAAATCCTTCAAACCAAGGGAATCAATACTAAGAGCATATTGGCAGGCTGTGCAAGATGCGGTGCCTGTTCAGCCTTGTCATCCTATGAAAAAAAAGAAGACAGCCTGATTTGTCACTCAGCCAGAAACCAGTTTGAAAAATCCGAAGCCTTTAGAATTAGAAAGGATGTTTTTGTTCAGGAACAGGGCTTGTTTGAAAACTCAGATATAGATAAAAATGATTTAAATGCAATCCAACTTGTTGCCAAACAAAAAGGAAAGATTATCGGAACAGTACGTGTATATTGTGAAAAATCCCGTGCTGATCACTGGATAGGCGGCAGGCTTGCCATAAAAAAGGATTTCAGGGCCACCAGTGCCGGAACAAATTTAGTCAAAGAAGCCATGAAACGGGTACAAAAAAAGGGATGCCGGGTATTTACCGCACATATCCAGGAAAAAAATGTTCCTTTTTTTTTAGGACTTGGCTGGAAACCCCGGGGACCTGTTAAATTACATCTTGGTTACCCCCATCAAAAAATGGAAGCAAATCTTAATCTTGTACGGAAAGATATATAAGAATGAACGATGTAAATTTAGACCAAATTGTCGAGTCTGTCAGAAATTATCTTGGCCTTGTGCGCAAAAAACCCATTAAAGCTGTTGTGGAAAAACTTTATCCCACCCAAAAGTATGGGAATGCACTGCCGAATTTCGGTGATGACGCAGCAGTGATTCCTTTTAAGGACGAATACCTGCTTTTTGCAACGGATGGAATGATGACGGGTTTGATCATCAACGAACCCTATGCTGCTGGCAAAGCCTCGGTCATGGTAACTGTGAATGATATCTATTCAATGGGTGGCAGACCCATTGGCATGGTCAATGTTTTGGCAAGCGGTGATGAAGAACAGCGATCCCTTATTGTGGATGGCATAAAAAAGGGCTGCACAAAACTTCAAGTTCCCATGTTGGGGGGCCACCTGCATCCTGATCCTGAAATTAAAACACCTTCGTTAAGCGTGGCTATCCTTGGTTGCGCTAAAAAACTCCTTAGAAGCCATCTGGCAAAACCAGGTGATGATCTGATCCTGGCCGTGGATTTAAATGGAAGACCCGGTTGCAGGTCTGTTGTCAGTTGGGATGCAAATTCTCACAAAACTTCTGAAGAATTGCTTTACCGCCTTGAAATATTGCCTTTGATTGCAGAGCAGGAATTATCCTGTGCTGCAAAAGACATCAGCAATGCAGGTATCCTGGGTACGATTTCCATATTCCTGGAAAATTCGGGCAAAGGTGGATGCATAAATTTGGATGCCATCCCAAGACCGGATTCCATTGAGCTTAAAGACTGGCTGCATTGTTTCCAGAGTTTTGGTTTTATCCTTGCTGTAAACCCTGAAAATTCTAAAAATGTCCTTAATTTATTTTCAAAAAGAAATATTGATGCTAACATTATTGGACGAGTG
>Ga0307988_1001391_pt1 | contig 13709 bp, 10 predicted proteins | sample EllFjometagen183_FD_203166 | JGI IMG/M metagenome (GOLD analysis project Ga0307988, IMG submission 203166) | Marine microbial communities from Ellis Fjord, Antarctic Ocean - #183 | ecosystem: Environmental > Aquatic > Marine > Unclassified | place: Southern Ocean | collected 2014-10-08 | reverse complement strand
TACCATGACCTTTTAATGCGGCATGTTTGGTAATTGCTGCTGTAAGAGTTGTCTTACCATGGTCAATATGACCGATTGTCCCTATGTTCACATGCGGCTTATTCCGCTCAAATTTTTCCTTAGCCATCTTCTTAATTCCTCCTGTGGAATGTTTTCAAAGATTTTTTAAAACTATTTACCACCGAAAATGAGCAAATGCTTTGTTAGCTTCTGCCATTTTATGTGTATCTTCTCTTTTCTTAACTGCCCCGCCCCGCTTATTATAAGCATCAAGCAATTCAGAAGCCAATTTGTTAGCATAGCCCTTTTCAGAACGGTTACGGCTGAAATTGATCAGCCACCTGAATGCCAAAGCTGTCTGCCTGCTGGGTTTTATATCAGTTGGAACCTGGTACGTGGATCCGCCAATTCTTCTGGACTTCACCTCGACAGAGGGCCTGATATTGTCGATTGCCTTTTTAAAAATACCCAAAGCAGGCTCGCCAGCCTTTTTTTCGGCTTGCAGCAGCGCATCTGTAACCACTTTTCGAGCAGCATTCTTCTTGCCGCCCTTCATAACACAGTTTACGAATTTAGCAGCAAGTTTTTCTTCCTGAGTCGCATCCTTTGTTAAATTCTCTATCATAATCTTTTTTTCTGCCATTTATCATGTCCACCAAATATTATCTATTAATAACTTCCCAATATTGGGTTACTTTGGCCGCTTGGCTCCGTATTTGGAACGCCCCTGCCGCCTATCATCAACACCCAGGGTATCAAGCGCACCCCTGACGATATGATAACGAACACCAGGAAGATCCTTTACCCTGCCACCCCTCACAAGAACAACCGAATGCTCCTGGAGATTATGACCCATCCCCGGGATATATGCTGCAACCTCCATGCCGGTTGTCAAACGCACCCTTGCCACTTTTCTCAAAGCAGAGTTAGGTTTTTTCGGAGTTGATGTATACACCCTTGTACACACACCGCGCTTTTGAGGTCCACCCTTCAATGCAGGCGTACTGATCTTTTTTTCTGCTTTTTTCCTACCTTTTCTAACCAACTGATTTATGGTCGGCATAACTTTCCCAACGCTCCTTATCTATTTAATACATCGCCATACACGACAAAATATTAGATTCTACTTCCACTTTTCCCAAATGTCAATATTTTTATTTTATTTATCGTTTTAAACTTCGGTAAACTCACCAAAACCTACCTCAACATCACTATACCCTGAAAAACCAGTTCCAGCAGGAATAAGCCTTCCCATAACAACATTCTCTTTTAAACCTTTGAGGCTGTCGTACTTACCTTCGATGGCAGCCAGGGTCAAAACCTTTGTAGTTTCCTGAAACGAAGCTGCAGACAAAAAACTATCTGTTGACAAAGAGGCTTTGGTAATACCAAGAATAAGGGGCTCACCCTTTGCCGGCTCCCCGCCTTTCATTGCCACTTCCCGATTTTTTTCTTCAAAAAGAACCCGGTCTACCTGTTCATCCGGAATAAAATTTGTATCCCCTGTACTGATGACTTTAACCCGTCTCATCATTTGACGGATCACAACTTCAATATGTTTATCATTAATTCTTACACCCTGTAATCTATAAACTTCCTGCACCTCGTCCACCAGATATTTGGCAAGAGCAACCTCCCCTTTGATATTCATTATATCCTGGGGGTTTGCACTGCCTGCAATCAAGGGATCTCCTGCTTTTACATAGTCACCATCATATACCGTGACATGCTGGCCTTTGGGTATGGAGTATTCCTTTTTTTCTCCAACATCAGACGGGGTGATTGTTACCTTTTGCCTCCCCTTTGTGCCCTTTGAAACAAATACATACCCGTCAATTTCAGTTAACACTCCGGGATCTTTGGGTTTTCTGACTTCAAAGAGTTCTGCAACCCTTGGCAGACCACCCGTAATATCCTTGGTTTTGGTAGTGGCTCTGGGCAGTTTGGCAATAACATCCCCAGCCATTACATTGTCATCCTCTTCAACAGTCAGGATGGCATTTATGGGCAAATAATACTGGGCTGAGGTTTTTGCATTGTCAAGTTTAACCGCTTTGCCGTCTTTGTCCCTAAGGGTAATTCTCGGACGAATTTCAGAATCTCTCCCTTCTATGATGGTACGACTCACTTTTCCGGTTACAGGATCAATCTGTTCCTGGACAGTATTACCGACCTCAATATCTGCAAAACGGACTCGGCCGGATACTTCAGTGATAATAGGAGTGGTAAAAGGATCCCAGGTAGCAATAATTTTACCAGGTTCAATCTCCTCACCATCCCTTGCATGAAGAGTGGCCCCGTATATGATATTTTCCTTTGCCCTTTCCCTGCCTTCCTTGCCGGCAATAGTAATACCCCCACCTTTACGGTTCATGACAATCACTTCATTGCTTGCTGAAGTTACTGTCTGGATATCTTCATTGTATTTGAGTATGCCGCCCACCCTGGCCTTGATTTCAGCAACTTCCACCTTTCTGGATGCAGTGCCACCTATATGGAAAGTACGCATGGTCAGCTGGGTACCAGGCTCACCAATGGACTGAGCAGCAACAATACCAACAGCCTGACCGATTTCAACGGTTACACCGTGGGCAAGATCTCGTCCATAACACCGAGAACAGACACCGTGCTTGGAGTTACAAGTCAGTACAGAACGAATTTTCACTTTTTGAACACCAGCAGCTTCAATTTCAGCCACCTGACTTTCACTAAGCTCTGTATCAACACCCACAATAAATTCATCGGTATAGGGATCACGGATATCTTCCTGGGTAACCCTTCCTAAAATTCTCTCTCCCAGGGTCTGGATAATCTCGCCACCTTCATACAGGGCTTCAACTTCTATGCCGTTAATGGTGTTGCAGTCTACTTCAACAATGGCACAATCCTGACCTACATCGGCAAGGCGCCTGGTCAAATATCCGGAATTTGCGGTTTTTAGGGCTGTATCAGCAAGCCCCTTACGGGCACCATGGGTGGAAATAAAGTATTGAAGAACAGAAAGACCTTCCCTGAAACAGGCAGTAATGGGATTTTCAATGATCTCTCCTGAGGGTTTGGCCATCAATCCGCGCATGCCAGCCAGCTGGCGCATCTGATCCTTGGAACCACGGGCACCGGAGTCAGCCATTACATACACGGCATTCATCTCTTTTGAGGTTTCAGGATGATCCGTTCCAGATGGATTTTTCATGACATCCATCATGGCATTGGCAATGTCATCCGTGGCCTGGGCCCAGATATCCACCACCTTATTATATTTCTCACCCTGGGTAATCAGCCCTTCTGAATATTGATTTTTAATTTCTTCAATATTTTTTTCTGCTTTTTTAATGAGTACCCATTTCTGATCCGGGATAATCATATCACTTATGCAGATGGACAGTCCGCCAAGGGTGGAATATTTATATCCAATATCCTTGAGCCTGTCTGAAAGAACCACTGTTTCCTTGAGACCAATATTTCTATAGGCATAATCGATAAGCTTGACAATGGAGGACTTGTCCATCAGCTTGTTCACCAGTTTAAAGGGCAATGTGATTTCACGCTCATCTACCTTAAAAATAGTGTACTTATCTCCCACTATTCTTACATCAGTAAACTGATCTGTTTTTAGGCCGAATAATTGCTCCACCACCACATCAGATACCTGGAAAATATTCTTAAATTCCTTGCGGGTCAGCATCCCTGTTTTACCTTGGGTCTTTTTAATTTCAGCATCTGAATATTTTTTTAAAATTATATTAAAATCAGTTCCAGATTTAAGCTCATCAAGGGCAGCCTCACAGGTTTCAAGGGAATCGGTCCGTATCCTGCTCAATGATAAAAGTGTATCCCCTGGAATTGTTTCCCACAAAAGTATACGGCCTGTGGTGGTATCATAAATCTCATCATCAATTCTGACCTTGATTCTTGCGTGCAGCTCAAGTTCTCCAGCGTCAAAGGCATATCGCACTTCTTCAAGGCTGGAAAAAGTTATTCCCTCTCCTTTCTCACCTGCTACTGCCCGGGTCATATAATAGATACCCAGTACAATATCCTGGGTAGGGACTATGATGGGCTGGCCATTGGCTGGAGACAGAATGTTATTGGTGGACAGCATCATAATCCTTGCTTCCAGGACAGCTTCAAGGGAAAGAGGAACGTGAACTGCCATCTGATCTCCGTCAAAGTCAGCATTAAAAGCAGGACATACAAGGGGATGAAGCTGAATGGCCTTACCCTCAATCAATACAGGCTCAAAGGCCTGAAATCCAAGACGATGGAGAGTAGGAGCCCTGTTGAGCATGACTGGATACTCTTTAACTACTGACTCCAAAGCATCCCACACCTCGGTCTCCTCGCGTTCCACCATTTTTTTGGCACTTTTGACTGTAGAAACAAGACCCTTTGTCTCCAGATAATTATAAATAAAAGGCTTGAACAATTCCAAAGCCATTTTTTTAGGAATCCCGCATTGATGAAGCCTGAGTTCCGAACCAACGGTGATAACCGTACGTCCAGAATAATCAACACGCTTACCCAGAAGGTTCTGACGGAAACGTCCCTGCTTTCCCTTTAAGGTATCGCTAAGGGATTTTAATGGTCTTTTGTTGGTTCCCGTGACTACCCGTCCGTGTCTGCCATTATCAAACAAAACATCCACAGACTCCTGAAGCATCCTTTTTTCATTTCGAACAATAATATCAGGTGCATTCAGGTCCACAAGGCGCTTGAGACGGTTATTCCGATTCAATACCCTGCGGTACAAATCATTGAGGTCGGAAGTGGCAAATCGTCCCCCTTCAAGTGGCACCAATGGCCTTAAATCCGGCGGCAAAATGGGACAGGCCGTCATAATCATTCGCGTGGGTTCAATGCCTGAGTTCAAAAAAGCATCAATGACTTTTAAGCGCTTGGACATTTTCTGCTGTTTGGCCACGGATTTGGTAAGGGTAATTTCCTCTTTTAACTCATCATGGGTGGCCTGGAGATCGATATCACCTATCAATCTGAGAATTGCTTCAGCTCCGATCCCAGCCTCAAAGTCCTCGCCAAAGGCTTCCAGAGCTTCATAATATTGATCGTCAGATAAAAGCTGCATTTTTTTCAACCCTGTCTCTTTGGGGTCGATTACAATATATGAATCAAAATAAAGAACTTTTTCAAGATTTTTTAAAGTCAGGTCCAGCACATTTCCAATTTTGCTGGGAAGACTTTTAAGGAACCAGATATGGGACACAGGAGAAGCAAGCTCGATATGGGCCATTCTCTCTCTTCTGACCTTGGATTGAATAACTTCAACCCCGCATTTTTCACAGACAACTCCCCTGTGTTTCATGCGTTTGTATTTACCGCAATTACATTCGTAATCCTTGGTCGGACCAAAAACTTTAGCACAGAAAAGACCATCCCTTTCCGGCTTAAAAGTCCTATAATTTATTGTTTCAGGTTTTTTTATTTCACCATGAGACCACTCCCGAATCTGGTCTGAAGATGCAAGGCTGATCTGTACGCCTTTGTAAACCTTAGGATCTTTTGGTTTTGCGAAGAAATCATATATATTGTCCAATGTCTTCTCCTTATTTGCTACCTTCTATAAGATTCATATCCAAACCCAGGCTATTGAGTTCTTTTGTAAGAACCCTGAAAGATTCCGGCATTCCAGGCTCCAGTACGCTCTGTCCTTTTACAATCTTTTCATACATACGGGTTCTTCCTGTCATGTCATCGGATTTAACGGTCAAGAATTCCTGAAGGGCATGGGCAGCACCGTAGGCTTCCATGGCCCAGACTTCCATCTCTCCGAGTCTCTGCCCGCCGAACTGTGCTTTACCACCAAGGGGCTGCTGGGTAACAAGGGAATATGGCCCAATGGATCTGGCATGAAGCTTGTCGTCAACCAGATGGTGAAGTTTGAGCATATACATGGTTCCCACTGTTACCGGTTTGTCAAAAGGCTCACCGGTTCTCCCGTCATGCAGTATGGCCTGGCCGGAAGAATCAAAGCCTGCCATCTCAATTAATTCCTTAATTTCATCTTCATTGGCACCGTCAAAAACCGGCGTTGCCGTATGGACACCCCTGCGATACATGGAAGCAAAATCGATCAGTTCCTCATCGGACATTTTTTCAATATCCTGGACAATGGTATCTTCAATCATATTTTTTTGCTGGATTTTGGTAATAGAAAAAATATGCTTTACTTTTTCCCTTAACTTTTCCAGTTTCATATTTTCAAGGAGATCATCTATCTGTTGTCCTAACCCGAAAGCAGCGTGGCCCAGATGAATTTCAAGAATCTGTCCTACGTTCATACGAGATGGAACACCAAGTGGATTCAGAACCATATCAACGGGCCTGCCGTCTGCAAAGTAGGGGAGATCTTCTACTCTAAGTATCCTGGAGACAACACCTTTATTTCCATGGCGGCCAGCCATCTTATCCCCCACAGAAAGTACCCTCTCCATGGCTACGCTGATCTTAATCAATTTTAATACGCCAGGGGGAAGGTCATCACCTTTTTCAAACCTGGCTACCTGCCGGTTGAAATGCTCTCTGGCCTTTTTAATCTGATCCTGTGCATGTTCCAGTATAACCTGGGCCCGTTCAGTTAAAATCGGGTCACTGACGGCTACATTAACCAGCACTGCAATGGGAATCTCCTTAAATATATCCCTGGTTATTTTAGTTTCGGCTTTAACAATAATTTTTTGATTTTTCTCAAGGTCACTAAGCATTTTATTCTTGTCCAGGATAATCTCTACCTTTTCCCTGGCAACCTCTGAGATGATCTTGATTTCATCATCCCGATCCTTTTCAAGACGTTCTATCTCTTCATCTTCAATTAATCTGGTTCTGTCATCCTTGGACAGACCCCTTCTTGAAAAGACCTTGGCATCAATAACCTTTCCCTTTACTCCGGGGGGTACACAAAGTGAGGTGTCTTTTACATCCCCTGCTTTTTCACCAAATATGGCACGGAGCAATTTTTCTTCCGGGGAAAGCTGGGTTTCTCCTTTTGGTGTGATCTTGCCCACAAGAATATCTCCTGAAAAGACTTCAGCACCCAGACGGATAATGCCGCTTTCATCAAGGTTTTTAAGGGCCTCTTCGCCCACATTGGGAATATCCCTTGTAATTTCTTCCTTGCCAAGCTTGGTATCCCTTGCCAATACCTCATATTCTTCAACATGAACAGAGGTGTAGACAGCGTCCTTAACAAGACGTTCACTAACAAGAATTGAATCCTCATAATTGTATCCGTCCCAGGGCATAAATGCGACTGTAACGTTTTTTCCCAGAGCAAGTTCGCCCATTTCAGTAGAAGGTCCATCGGCAATGACCTGGCCTTTTTTGACCAACTCACCTTTTTTAACAATGGGTCTATGGTTAAAACAGGTATTCTGGTTAGACCGGACAAATTTTGTACAATTGTAGATGGAAACCGCTTTTTCAAAACCCTCATCGTCATGGTCATCATTCCTGACGACAATGCGTTTGGAATCCAAATCCACGACAACACCATCAAACTCTGCTACAATTGTAACCCCGGAATCCCGGGCCACAATACTTTCCATACCGGTTCCCACCAGGGGAGCTTCACTTTGAATCAGAGGCACTGCCTGGCGCTGCATGTTGGAACCCATCAAGGCCCTGTTGGCATCATCGTTTTCAAGGAAAGGAATTAAGGAGGCAGACACAGATACCAGCTGGTTGGGAGAAACATCCATGAATTTGACGTCTTTGTTCTCAATCATTTCAAACTCGCCGCCAACCCTGGAAGAGACAAGAGGATTGATAAAATTTCCATCCACGTCCAAAGGTGCATTGGCCTGGCCAATGGGGTGTTCTTTCTCTTCGAAAGCACTTAAGTGCCTGATATTTGTGGAAACATTTCCATCTTCAGCAAGTCTGAAAGGGGTTTCAATAAAACCGAAATCATTAACTCTAGCATATGTGCAAAGGGAAACAATCAATCCAATGTTTGGCCCTTCAGGAGTCTCAATGGGACAGATTCTCCCATAATGGGAAGGATGAACGTCTCTGACTTCAAAACCGGCTCTTTCACGGGTCAGGCCGCCAGGCCCAAGAGCTGAAAGACGTCTTTTATGTGTTGTCTCAGACAAAGGGTTTGTCTGGTCCATGAATTGTGACAGCTGTGAAGTTCCAAAAAACTCTCTTACCACAGCAGATACAGGCTTTGGATTAATAAGGTCATGGGGCATCATGGCATCCACTTCCTGCATGCTCATTTTTTCTTTAATGGCCCGTTCCATACGAACCAACCCAATCCTGTAGTGATTTTCAAGAAGTTCCCCAACAGCCCTGACACGTCGATTGCCAAGGTGATCGATATCATCAACCTGGCCCTGGGTATCTTTAAGTTCGACCAAAGTAGAAGCAGTAAGAAGAATATCTTCCCTTCTCAGGGTCTTTACATCAATTTTAGTATTTACACCCAGGCGATGGTTCATTTTAAGTCGGCCAACCTTGGAGAGGTCATAGTATGTCTGACGGAAAAACAAATGATCGATAAAATCCTGAGCTACCTCAATTGTGGCTGGATTACCAGGGCGAAGGCGCCGGTAAATATCCATAAGGGCTTCTTCCTTGGTTTCAATTTTATCAATGACCAAAGTTTTGCGCATGGAATCAGAGCTTCTGACATCCACATACAGGATATAGAAATCATCTATGGCTTTTTCTTCCAATAGTACAAAATTATCCTCATCAATCAAATCACCAGCTTTAAAAATTATCTCATCTGTCTCTTTATCAAGGAAACTCTGGGCAAATGCTTTATTTAATAGTTCTTCGTCTCTAATAGGTATATAGGCAAGTCCCTCATCGCTGAGCTGTTTTAAAGCACGTTTTGTAAAAATTCTTCCTTCCTTGATGATAACTTCATCGGTTTCAGGAGATTTAATATCAAAACTGGCCCTTTGCCTTACCAGATTTTCCGGAACAAATTTTTTAAAAAAGGAACCATTCTTTTTTAGAATATGTTCTTTTTTGTAGAAAAAATCCAAAATATCTTCACTGGTATATCCAAAAGCTTTAAAAAGAATGGAAACCGGAAATTTTCTTCTCCGATCGATCCTGATATTAACGATATCCTTGGCATCGATTTCCATGTCAATCCAGGAACCGCGCACAGGAATAATCCTGGCATTATAAATTATCTTACCACTTGAATAGTTCTTGCCTTTGTCATGGTCAAAAAAAACACCGGAGGACCTGTGGAGCTGGCTGACTACCGCCCTTTCCGTCCCATTTATAATAAAGGTTCCCCTGGGAGTCATCAAAGGGATAGTGCCAAAATAAATTTCCTGCTCTTTAATATCTCTTATGGTGGAAATATTTGTTTCTTTATCCAGGTCATAAACTACAAGACGAACCCGAATATTAACAGGAATGTCATAGGTCATTCCTCGACTGATACATTCTTTCATAGAATGTTTTGACTCCCCAAAGGAATAGGAAACATATTCCAAGGACGAAGTATCTGTAAAATCCTTTATGGGAAATACTGATTTATATACAGCATGGAGTCCTTTTTCCTCCCTTTCCTGGGGGGAAATATTTCTTTGAAGGAAACTCTCAAAAGAATTACGTTGCATTCCAATTAAATCTGGAATATCAACTATCTTTCTTTTACTTCCAAACTCTTTTCTAATACGCTTATTGATCAAAAGACTTCCGGTCATGATATCTCCCAGTGTGAGTTTTTCCAACCGTAAAAGCGGAGACATGGCATGTTTGCCTTGCCCCCGCATATAGTTTATACACGTTATTTATCGTGCAAATCAGCTATGCAAAACTATTTTACAGAAACCTGTGCACCAGCTCCTTCAAGCTTCTCTTTGACCTTTTCTGCTTCTTCCTTAGTAATACCTTCTTTTACTGCTTTGGGAGCTTCTTCTACCAATGCTTTGGCTTCTTTAAGGCCCAGACCTGTGAGTGCTCTGACTTCTTTAATTACATTAATTTTCTTGTCACCAATGGTTTCAAGGATAACATCAAATTCAGTTTGCTCTTCTTCAGCAACACCGGCTTCTGCGGGCATTGCACCGCCAGCAAATGCAACAGGAGCTGCAGCGCTTACACCGAATTTTTCTTCAAGTTCCTTCACCAGTTCTGAAAGGTCAAGAACACTCATATTTGCTATAAATTCAATAACATCATCTTTTGTGATATCAGCCATTTTTTTCTCCTAAATTAACACTATATAAAAAGTGTTTATATCTTTATAATGTATTTTCTAAAAATTTTAATTGCTCATTTTGATTTAAGCTGCTTCTTTTTCATCTTTAACTGCATTCAGCACGTTGACAAAAGCTCTGGGAACGCCGGCAAGAACATTGACAAATGATGTGGGCACTGCATTAAGAGTACAAACCAATTTGGTAAGAAGCTCATCTTTTGATGGCATTTTGGCTAGTTTTTCTATTTCTTCCACAGAGAGAAGTTTGCCTGCAAGGGCTCCAGCTTTGATTTCCAATTTTTCGTTGGTCTTTGCAAAATCAACAAGAATCTTTGCCGGAGCTACAGGATCTTCACTGGAGATAACGATTGCATTGGGACCTTTATAAAGATCCTTCATGAGTGCAGAATCACACCCATCAGATGCCCTAGTCAAAAGCGTGTTTTTAACAACTTCTATCTGAACACCCGCCTCCCTTAATTTGGAGCGAAGTTCTGTCATCGCCAAAACGTCAAGACCCTTGTAGTCTATTAGTATTGTGATTTCTGCTTCAGACAGCTGCTTTGAAACTCTATCTACCAGTTCTTTTTTTTGAGAAATATTCAACAATTTACATACACCTCCTTCCATTGATTAATCTTTTCCGAAGGTGCCAACTAAACCAAAACAAAATTTTATTTTTCTATCTCGGCAGGCCGGCAATTCCGATTATGCACCCTAAGGCGCACCTACTGTCTAGGACAGGCAACACTTATTTAATCAAGCAGTTAAAACAACTACTTCACAACTATTTCAACAATAGAGGATCTACTTTTATACCAGGTCCCATTGTCGAAGAAACAGTAAATGTTTTAACATAAGCCCCTTTACTGGATGCAGGGCGTAAGGCCATGAGCTTGTCAAAAAAAGCTTTAACATTTTCAACAAGTTTTTCTGCGCCAAAGGAAACCTTTCCCACTGGCACATGAATTATACCCGCTTTTTCAACCCTGAAATCTATTTTACCGGCCTTGACCTCATTAATGGCCTTTTCAAGTTCAAAGGTAACTGTACCGGTTTTAGCGTTCGGCATCAGGCCCCTGGGGCCGAGCACCCGACCGAGTTTTCCAACCATACCCATCATATCAGGAGTTGCTATGGCCTTATCAAATCCAAACCATCCATTTTTGATTTTTTCTACAATCTCATCGGTGGCTATAAAATCAGCTCCCGCATCAAGGGCTTCTTTTTCCTTCTCACCCTTGGCAAACACAAGTACCTTTACTTCCTTACCAAGCCCATTGGGAAGCACAACGGTTCCTCGAACCATTTGATCGGCATGCCTCGGGTCTACGCCCAGCCTAACCGCAACGTCAACGGTTTCATCAAACTTGGTATAACTGGAAGATACAGTGAGTTCCAAGGCGTCCATTGGACCGTATTGAGCAGTTCTATCAACCTTTTTTAATGCTTCTGTATGTTTTTTACTATGCTTTGGCATTTTTCATCACTCTTTTACTTAAAGTTAAACTACTTCTATCCCCATACTTCTTGCTGTGCCTTCAATAATTCTTACGGCTGCATCAATATCTGAGGCGTTTAAGTCTTCTTTTTTTGTTTCTGCGATAGCTACAAGCTGATCCCTTGTTACCTTTCCTACTTTATCACGATTGGGCACACCAGATCCCTTTGCAATTTTTGCTGCTGCCAATATAAGTCTGGACGCAGGAGGTGTCTTTGTAATAAAGCTGAACGATCTATCTTTATAAACCGTGATGACAACTGGAATGATAGACCCTGCATCATTGGCTGTTTTTGCATTAAAAGCCTTGCAAAAATCCATGATATTCACACCATGCTGACCCAGGGCAGGTCCGATTGGCGGAGATGGGTTTGCTTTCCCCGCTGGGACCTGAAGCTTTATTTGTGTCATTACTTTTTTTGCCATTTTGAATACTCCTGAAACTCTTTATTAAAAAACCAAACTAGACTTTGGTAACCTGTATAAAATTCAGTTCAACAGGGGTAGGTCTTCCGAAAATACTTACCAACACCTTAATCTTTTCCTTATCCGGAGAAACATCCTCAACAGTTCCATTAAAATTTGAAAAAGGGCCGTCAACAACCCTGACCTCATCCCCTGGCTCAAAAAAGTATTTAGGCTGGGGTTTGTCTTTACCCTGCTGCATCTTATCAATGATACTCTGGGCTTCTTTTTCAGTAATGGGTGCAGGCTTGTTTTTTCCACCAAGAAACCCTGTTACCTTTGCAGTTGAACTAACAATGTGCCATGTCTCATTATCAAGATACATTCGCACCATTATGTAGCCCGGGTAAAATTTGCGTGAGGATTCCCTCTTCTTTCCACCCACCAGTTCAACCACATTCTCCGTTGGAATTAAAATCTCACCAAACTTTTCCGGATGTTTGGATCCTTCAATTTTCTCTTCCAGCGCTCTTTTAACTTTTTGCTCATGGCCTGAGTACACATGAACCACATACCATTTTAGAGACATGCTATTTCCCTTAATCTATGTAAGGACAACCTGAACAAGTTTGGAAAGACTATAGTCAAAAATTCCAAGAAAAGCCGCAACCACAAAGACAAAAATAATTACGACTATGGTTGTTCCGGTAGTTTGTTTACGTGTCGGCCAAGTAACCTTTTTCAGCTCAATTTTAACTTCTCTAAAAAATTCAATGGATCTATAAAAAAAATTTTGCTCACCAGATTTAACATCAACAATATTTTTTTCTGATTTCTGATTTTGCAAACCGACTTGAGCGCCCGGTTTGGACCCAGAAATCTGAACGTCTGAATCCGTTTTTTCATCCGGATCGACCCGTCTTTTTTTCTTTTCGTCAAAAGACCTTTTTTTCTGTAATCGTGACATATCACTCCCGGAGCTGTCTTTGATCCTGTTTAAAAACAAGACTAACGTTTAAAAAATGGCAGGTCAGGAGGGAGTCGAACCCACAACCACCGGATTTGGAGTCCGGAGCTCTGCCAATTGGAGCTACTGACCTGCAAACGTAAATTATTTTATCTTAGTCTCTTTGTGAACTACATGTTTATCACAAAACTTGCAGTATTTTTTAAACTCTATTTTATCCGGAGTTTTCCGCTTATTCTTTGTAGTCGTATAATTTCTTCTCTTGCACTCTGTGCAGGCAAGAGCAATAAGTACTCTATCCACTAGTAAACCCCTTAGTGTTTATTCAACAATTTCACCGATAACACCTGCGCCCACAGTACGGCCGCCTTCCCTAATTGCAAAACGAAGCTCTTTTTCCATTGCAATGGGTGCTATCAGCTCTACATTGATGGTTGCATTATCACCAGGCATGATCATTTCCACGCCTTCTTCAAGTGTCAAAACACCCGTAATATCCGTTGTCCTGAAAAAGAACTGAGGCCTGTAACCACTAAAGAAAGGGGTATGCCTTCCACCCTCTTCCTTGCTCAGCGCATACATTTCAGCTTTGAATTTTGTATGGGGTGTAATGCTGCCTGGTTTTGCAACCACCTGTCCTCTTTCCACCT
>Ga0307988_1001390_pt1 | contig 13726 bp, 10 predicted proteins | sample EllFjometagen183_FD_203166 | JGI IMG/M metagenome (GOLD analysis project Ga0307988, IMG submission 203166) | Marine microbial communities from Ellis Fjord, Antarctic Ocean - #183 | ecosystem: Environmental > Aquatic > Marine > Unclassified | place: Southern Ocean | collected 2014-10-08 | reverse complement strand
CACGGTCCATCTATGTTATTGGTGATTCAATACCTTTAGAAAAAGATTTTGGGCTCCATCAATTCGGCTGGTTAAACAGTAAAGTATATGATTCGTGCTTATGGTTATGGAATAACGGTGTAATACATCCATACAATATGAGTCTTTTGGATTACAAAGGATGGTTGATTTCAACAGGTTCGCCATCGGATTTAGATCCGATAACTACTGTTATAACCGAAAAACCATAATAAGGGCTCTGAAATGAAAAATATAAAATTATCAATTATTTTCGTCACATACACAGTTCTCTTGATCTGTGCAATCAACAACAGCGCTTACTGTCAGGATCAAAGCGACTATTATTTTCGTAAAGCATCATTTCCACCATATGAAAGTGAAGTTAAGTTCAAGCGAATTGATTATGAAATTCCCTATCTTACATCGCTTTCTCTTGAGGCTATAGCTGAGTCGCTCGGTATAACACAAATCACACCTTTTAATAATCCTCGATACTTGGATAACTATGTCGATTTTATGGCAGTTGACGGGTCGATTGGCAACACGATCATGGAATATTACATTTTTACTTCACGTGAGGATGCCGAAACATATGCCCTGGATTCAGTTGGCTTTTCGAGCGCATGGTTTACCCATTCATCAGATGCCGGTTTCGATGTTGAAATTGGAGATAACTGCTGGTTTGTCGGCACTGCAAAGCAGTGGTTTGAAGGGGAGTTCCCACATAGCCAGGCATTAAAGTTTGTCCGAAATAATGTCTATATCAACCTGTATCTAAAAAATCTGCCGCACAAAATGGGACTTTTAACTTTCGCAAAGGCGCTTGACGATTACATCATCGAGAATAGTATAAGCGACAGCTCTTTGGATGTTAAAGCCCCGGAAATTCTCTCTCATTCGGTGTTGTCTGCCGAAATTGACAACGGCAGATACCGATATCAGCTGGCGGTAAATGCTATTGATACTACCGATCAGGACAGTACCCCACTGTATTACCGTGCGATAAATTCCAATAACTCATTCGACAGAGAGGGGCATGTTCGATGCGTCGCTCTCACTGACAAGGCTGAAGTTAAAGTATGGGTAATCAACAAAGACCACATAGTGGCGTCTAAAGATATTTTTGACGTACACCGGGGTCTTCGTTGAAGACAGCGCCCCGGTGGAACACCAAGTCTTCACCCTCTCTCAGAACACGCCGAACCCGTTCAATCAGGCGACCACGCTGAGCTATGAACTGTATAGCTCCGGCGAAATGAGCCTGACAGTCTATGATATGCTTGGCCGTAAAGTGAGCGAACTTGAACGCGCCTTTAAGGTAGCCGGTGTGCACAACGCGGTCTGGAACGGCTGTGACGAGGCTGGTGCGCCGCTGTCAAGCGGTATGTATTTCTATCGGGCACAGTCGCAGGGGATGGTGACGACTGGACGGATGACGCTGTTGAGGTAGGGCGGGATTCAAAGAAAAAAGAAAAAGCCTCCGATTATTCGGGGGCTTTTTTGTTATAATGGTATGAATTTACTACCATGAAACGAATTTTATGTATATTATGTGTAATGGCGGTTTCGCTGATGATGGCGGAGAGTGTGCTGGCGTGGAGCCTGCCGCTGGATGTTGATGTTGTAAAAATTCATTTTAATCACAATACCGGCTCGACTTCGAGTGACGGGATAACTATTCAGGAAGACGAAACGACGATTGTCGCGCCTGAGTGGTACCCGCTCAGCAGTAAAAACGAAGAAAGCGCATATTTGAAGACGGTAACATCGCCGACGGTTAAGGCTGAATTCTACGCGAATGATATTGGACAGCAAGGCTATTCAAGCGTAAGAATTTATGCACATGCTTCAAGCGGATGGGCCTTGTCTGAATCAAACGTGACTTTTCCGGGCGGCGGCTCAGGGCAGGTTTCATTCGGTACCAGCGCCAGTTTTCCACAGGCCTCCACCGTGGGCAAATGGACAATAACCTGGACATGGAAAGTGGTCAAAATCGATGGCGGTTCCGTTACGCCGTTTTCTGTCGGAACCTCGACACATACTTTCTATAATGTGCTTGACACGCCAGAGGCCCCAATGACTGTACCGTGGGTTGAAGTGCTCGATTATGCCTGCGACTGGGCGCAGGGTGAGACCACAGAGGTTAATGCTTTGACTGAAATTACAGAAGGCATTAATGCCATGGGTGATACCGATGGTGATATTAATTATGATGTGAACGGACAGGCTCAATATACCAGTATGATAAATTATGAAGATTTTGATTTGACAGATTTTTTTTCAGATATTAACACGTCAAGTAATGTTGAAATTGCATGCAATGACTCTGCCTGCTTATTTAATATCTTCACAACCGCTCTTGGATGCTCAACAAAAACATATAGAAGGTGGAACAGTTCCGTTACATCGATAACAAAGATGATTGATATTATTGGCGTTGAGGATGATTTCAACCCTCAAGATGATTATTCTTTTGGCCTGCATCAATTTGGCTGGTTTAGTAACAAAGTTTTTGATCCACTGCTACAACTGTATAATGGTAGTGATTTCTTTGTACCCTGCAATGAAACCCTATCAACTTTTGAATCAGCCCTATTAAAAACAAACAATTATATCTACGGGGAAGAACATTTAACAGAAATTGTAGACAATTAACAGGAGTCTTATACAATGAAATATAAGAATATTATTAGATGGTTTTTTATGATTATTTGTTTTTTGTCAACTGTTTCATCTGTTTTTGCACAAGCAGACTTTCATTATCGTACCAGATTGCTTGAACCATTCGTTGAAATGCCATTTTACAATGTCTCTGAAAACACATCTTTCTACACATCATTTGTTCTTGATGAATTAGAAAAAGATAGTCTTATTGAGAACATTGTCAGAGATGACACGGCGCAAAACAGACGTTATAGAGTTGATATTGATGATAATAATTCAGTGCATATGAAGTTTTTTATTTTCTCTTCGATTGAAGATGCTGAGATTCATGTTTTAGAGTATTTGTCAACATCGAATGTATATCCAAAGCATGAGTCCCAAATATCAGCTAACCACAATATAGGGAACAATGTCTGGTATGGGTGGAATGAAAAAATTGTAATTTTTATTCGCAATAATGTTGAAGTTCGTATTGTCGATAATTACTCAGAATCAGACAATAATTCCGTGAGAATAGCAAAACTTGTGGATAGTTTTTTGCTTCAGAAAAAAACAGTCAGCGGTTCCGAACTAGTACCTGTCCCCAAAATCAATTCGGTAACAACGGTTTCTTCGAAAGTAATAGGAAACAGTATGCAGTACAAACTCAATGTTGAAGCTGATGATCCTTTGGGGCAAAACTTGTATTATAATATTTTTGGTTGGTCTTCTGAAAATCCTTTTGGTAATGGGGTAGTCACTGTTAGTTCAGGAGAACAACTTGATAAAACAAGAATATGGATATTGAACGAAGATCATTTTGTGTCAACTGTTGAACATTTTTAGCTCCCTCCGCAGTCCTCGTTGAAGACATCACTGCGGAGCCACACCAAGTCTTCACCCTCTCTCAGAACACGCCGAACCCGTTCAATCAGGCGACCACGCTGAGCTATGAACTGTATAGCCCCGGTGAAATGAGCCTGACGGTCTATGATATGCTGGGCCGTAAAGTGACGGAGCTTGAACGCGGCTTTAAGGAGGCAGGAATCCACAGTGCGGTCTGGAACGGCTGTGATGAGGCAGGCGCGCCGCTGTCAAGTGGTGTGTATTTCTATCGGGCGGCCTCACAGGGGGTGGTGACTGCCGGACGGATGACGCTGTTGAGGTGATTCAAGATTCAATGTTCAAGAATGAAGATTCAATGAGCAAGTCCTCTTGCCTCCCCCTCTTTCGCAGGTGTCCAGCGACACTGCGAGAGAGGGGGACTGAGGGGTGAGTGCCAAGAAAAAGCCTCCGATGATTCGGGGGCTTTTTTGTGTGATTGCGTCAGCTTCGTCTAGGGTAGCAGCGTTTATCAAAGAAGAATTGACTCTATTTTAATCAGTTTTTCATCAAACAGGTTCATTTCTACCGGTGCGATACGTTTTCTTTTCATGTCCATAAACAGGCGGATGGTTGGGCGCGCGAGATCCTCTTTGTTGACATCGGTGACGACACCAATAGTGTTTTTATATTTGCCCACTCGTACAACAACTGTGCTGCCTTCTGGATGAATGGGTGTTATAGACAGGAATGATTTCAGTACGTCTTTGTTAAACTGTTGGCCGCCGAGTTTGCTTAGCATTGTGATGACTTTTTCACGAGGGAATGCTTTTCTGTAGGGTGTGTCGGATGCCAGGGAATCATAGACATCAGCAACAGCAGCAATGCTTGCATAAAGATGCATGGTTTGCGGCTCATCAGATATCAGGATGCTGTTGTTGCCTGTTATACCCCTCGGGTAGCCCTTACCATTCTGTTTCTCATGATGCTGAAAGGCTATATGGGGTGGAAGCACACCAATTGAATGTACGTTTTTAAGGATTTCATAGCCGATAACCGGGTGCTCTTTTACCATCGAGAACTCTTCCGTTGTCAACTTACCCTGTTTGTTCAGCACTTCTTGCGGCAGGAAAATATTGCCAATATCCATCAAAAGGCAACCGGTGCCAAGTTCTTGCAGGCGTTTATGAGACAGGCCGATTTTACGCCCGACCATGATGGCTGTGATTGCGACTTCGGTGGCATGCTGATAGGCATAATCATTGAAAGATTTCAACGAGTTCATGCCAAGCAGTACCTGCGGGGAATTGATAAGCTCGCTGACAATGTTCTGAACGCCACTGGCAATTTTTTTGAATTCAGGATTCTTACTGATAGCATCCTGATAATTGTCGGAATGAATTACATCCCGCATATGGCTCATAGACGTCATCTTAAACTTGCTGTTAACACCCTGCACGGAGTTAAAAACGTTACTCATTTTCTTGATCGTTGTGCTGCGAACATGCTCGGTGATGTTTTCATTTGGGATGATGTCGTCTGTGTTGCCGTCTTGGATGAGGCAGCCCGTAACGTTTCTGTCTTTTAGCGCATCAATGAATTTCTGTGTCAGTATGACACCGTTATTCAAGAGAACTTTCCCCTGGGCATCGTAAACAGCTTTGCCGATCACCATACCGGGTTCAAGCGAGTCCATAGACATTCGAATCATAGTTGTTATACCTGAATTTATTACAACATAAAATGGTCTGCAGTGTAAAGCGCATCTGTAAAAATGCGTACTGTAATGAAGCGTGTACAGTTAATAATAGCTTTTATATGAATGCAAACATTGTGCCAAATTAAGGCATCAACGGCAAGCCATTGAGGCGCAACGAGAAAGCACATGCGGGCATGGCAACGCTTAAATATGAGCGGCATAAAAAGACAGAAAGCCATAATATACTGACAGAAAGCCATGTCTATGTGTGATTTAGATCACACATAGCTGTGTTTATCATGGCTTTTAGTTTTATCGTCAAGGTGCGAACATAACAGGAATGATCTTCACAATCACTTCTTGTTGCCACGCCGTGTGAAATCGAGGAGGTGGCCAATGACAGCCTTTGCCCCTTTGGCGATGAATTTGAGATCGGCTGGACTGCGGACACTTAAGAGATAGCGGATAATGTAGGATGGTTGCAGGAACGAGCGGTATATGGAGTTGCACATTTCCATGACCTCTTCCGGGTCCATGTCAGGTGTTTTAAATACCGGCTGTGTCATATCGAGTTTTTCGTAGGCGTCTGCTGGGAATCGGAGCCAGTCATTTTCCACCGCTTGTGTGTAAAGCGGTGTCCCGGGATAGGGAATTGTGACGGTGGCCTGAAGCATATCGGCGAGGCCTCTTTTCATGAGGTCCTTGGCGAGTTTGAGTGTTCGCTCTGCATCGGCGCGGGTCTCCCAGGGGTAACCCACCATGACAGTGAGATGCACCTCAAGCCCGGCATCTTTGGCGATACGGCAGCCACGTTCGATATCCTCAACAGTTGTACCCTTCTCAAGACGGTCAAGGGTCGCCTGATTAGCAGATTCCAGACCGAGTTTCATGAGCCGGATTCCAGCCTTTCGCATAAGCGCAGCCCGTTTCGGGTTGAGATAGTCAAAACGGAAATTGATGGACAGCCTGATCTTTTTGTTGTAACCGCGTTCGATCATGCCATTGCAGAATCGCTCCAGCCAGCCTCCCGAAGGAAAAGATCCGGTATCATCGAATATCTCCTGAACACCGTAACGGTCAATCAGCATGCCGATTTCGTCAAGCAGGCTTTCAGGCGTGCGTGTCCTGAATTTCGGAAAGAGTGTTGTCCAGGAGCAGAAGGTGCATTTAGCCCAGGGGCAGTCGCGGCCAACCATAGTGTAGGTGAACGGTTCGCGCTTGTAGAGTGGCTCACCGTAGCGATGCCATTCGGTCAGTTCGCGATCGATTAGCGGGAGCGAATTCAGGTCATGATCCAGCTGAAACTGTCCGGTATTTTCGATAGCGTCGCCGTTTCGATACCATATCCCCGGCTCAAGGTCTACGCTTTTTTCAATGTGCTCGACTATATTTGCCAGCAGAAAGTCGTAGTCGCCGCCAGTGAGTGCATAATCACAGCTGCAGTTCTGCATGGTCTCGTCAGGCTTTGCCGTGATGTGGTCGCCCATGAGAACGACTTTTGTGTCCGGGAGCTCGCGTTTTATACGGTCGGCGATAGCCCAGTGCTGGCGGACAACAGGTGTTTTGGTTTCAATTGCGATGAGGCCGGGTTTTTCCGTGAGGAGATTTGACCACCACTGTTCAGTGCTCCAGCGGCGTGCAATGCCGTCATCCCAGAACGCTTCATGGCCCATATCAGCAAGAAGTGTTGCCGCTGACGCGGTCACCATCGGGTATATAAAGGACGGATTATGAAACCACTGGAACTGACGGTTTTGTCCAAGCATCGGGGTGCCGTCACCCTCAAGAGGCGGATAGCTCACGAAAATTTTCATCAGTCACTCAATTCTTTTGACAAAAGGCCTGCAATGAACCAGAGGCCGTACACGATATGCGTTACGTAAGTCCCGAGCATGATGCCAGCTATGCCGAGAGGATTGATCGTTTTTAAAGAAAACAGAAATGTCAGGGCACCATAAAACGCCATCACCGAAGCCCAGGCCGTATAATACATTTGAGGCATCCAGATGCTCATCCAGCCAAACAGGGCGAAAACAGCGAAAATACTCGGCACAAAATAAGACGGTTTCAGCGAGGTCTCTGGAAATTTCTTAGCAAAAAAGCCGCGATGAATCGCATAACTTTTGATCTGCTTGAGATGCTGCCCGAAAATCTCGCGCCGATGGTGATAGACCAGCACTTCAGGGTCATAGACGATGCGCTTTTTCAGCTCATGAGTCAGTTTCAGGCAGAGAATAGTGTCCTCACCCGGCCAGTAGGCGGTGTCGAAACCACCGGCATCGAGAAAATCCTGCTTTCTGAGAATCAGGCTCGATGTCGGATAGTCATCAACATCACGCATTTTTCCCGGACGGTAGCGGTAGACATATTCGCTGCTCACCATACGGGAATCATATATCCAGCCGGATATCTTCTGCCTGAGATTGTCCGATGGCGGTGTCACTCCCGGGCCGCCGACAGCAGCGACAGTCGGGTCATCAAAATGCTTGACAGCGTTTGTGAGCCAGTCGGGCGATGGGTAGGCGTCATCATCGATGATCGCCACTATTTTACCTTCAGCCTCATGTACTCCGCGGTCACGTTTTTCAGCAGGACGGACTTTCCCGGTCGGGATGACACGTATCCGCTCATCCGGTGGCTCCCACGGAGTATCCGGCAGGACGATGATCTCGACATCGGGATAGTCGAGCTTTAAGCAGTGCGCAACACACTCCTCAATATAGGCTCCGGGAACTCCAACCGCGATTATAATTGATACTTTTTCCGCCACTCTGCCGCCTTGCGATAATAAACAATAATATTATTAGTTTAATTTACGGGAAACGCGGCGTGAAATCAACGCTTTTGCTTAGTCAGCTGTTTGAAACTATTGTAATATGACGATTAAAGCATTTTCTGAATTGTTTGCACTGTAAAAACAAAGTATACTTACATATTGAATATCCTCACTGGAGATAATTCCGTTCATCTCTGCAAACCTTAAATGATGTGAGTCATTAATGAGTTCGCAAGCTATGACACAGCCACTATTGACATTATTCGGTACATTCAAATCGATAGACCTGGAATCCCACTTTCAGGATGAAAATAATTCCCAGAACAGGCGACGGATGATCGTTGCCTGTATTTTTACTTCTGTGGCATATTTTCTTGGCCTGATTGGTAACAAAATTGAACTGGGCTATGGGAATGAGTTTACGGTTATGCTTATTCTCAGGCTTGTCATACTCTTTCTTGGCTTGTTCGCTGCATTTACGGCTTGGAAACAGAGTATCAGCCGCTACCTGCCAGCTGCCATGATGATCTATATGATATCGGTTGGTGTCTCGGAATCTGTTGAGGCGGTGTTTCAATTTGACAACACGACAGGCGTCCTGATCCCCTTGACACTTATTATAGTCCTTATGTATTATCTGTTTATATCACTGAACCTTACCATAGCATTTTTTCCGTCTGTTTTCATGTCAGTATCCTATACAGTGTCACTTGCAGTTTTTACCGAGGCTCCGTTAGAACTCGTTATAACACTCGCTGTGTTTTTCCTCTTGGCTAATCTTTACGGCGTTTATCATATTATCGTGTTCAGACGTCTCAGGCGCAGTGAGTTCTATGCCAGCGTCTCTCAGGAAAACCTTAATAAAGAGCTTCAAAAAGAAATAATCATCAGGCAAAAGGCCGAGGAACAACTTGTTGAACTTGCTACAATCGACGAGATGACAGGGGTTTATAACAGACGTCATTTCATGGAAGAGTTCAGGAAGGAATTCAGGCGATCATCACGCTACGGCTCTCCGGTTTCTCTGTTAATGATAGATGCTGACCATTTCAAGAATATCAACGACATGCATGGCCATGATGTGGGTGATGCTGCACTGAAAGTGCTGGCAAAAACGGTGGCGTCAATTCTACGTGATACCGATATTTTCGCACGTTTCGGCGGTGAGGAGTTTGTTGCTCTTTTACCTGATACTAAGATAAACATGGCTTTAGAAGTTGCGGAGCGAATTTGTGGTGCGACCGCAGCGGCCCCGGTTGTGTTTTCCGATGGAACAAAGAGTATTACTGTCAGTATTGGCGTTACATCACTGTGCGAAAAAATCAACACTGTCGAGGAAATGCTGAAAGTTGCTGATTTAGCACTCTACAAAGCAAAAGATTCTGGTCATAACAGGGCCTGTATAATTGATGAACCAGGCTGCACTGACCAATAGCTGTCGGCGTATGACGAAAAACCTCCTGCCCTTCGGACATCCCCCTGCAATCAGCACGCGATATCCCTGCTAGGAATGAGCTCATGAGCACAAAAAAACCTCCCGATAGTATAAGCGGGAGGTTTTCTCGAAAAGGAAGCTTTTAGATGAAAAGATTGACGTTGCCATTTTCAGCGTGGTCTAAGTAGCTTGCGACACCACCGACCTGAACGCCATCGATTAACTCTTCTTTCTTAATTCCCATGATGTCCATTGTCATGGCACAGGCCACCAGCTTGACACCATTCTTCATGGCGCTCGTGATAAGGTCGGGCAGGCTTTCAACATTCTTGTCCTTCATGATACCCTTCATCATCTTGAGCCCTAAACCACCCATGTGCATCTTTGACAAAGTAAGCTCCTCAGAACCTCTCGGCATCATGCGGCTGAACATGTTTTCCGTCAAAGTCTTCTGGGTTTTGACTTTCTCAGGTTTCATAAGGGCATTCAAACCCCAGAATGTGAAGAAGAGTGTGACTTCGCTGTTCATGGAGACTGCACCATTTGCAATTATAAATGCTGCCATCATTTTATCGAATTCATTGCTGAATACCACGATCGATTTCTTTTTCTTCGATGCGGTCCCTTCAACGGAAACGATGCCCTTGCCTTTGAGAATCGTGGCAGTGATCACACCCTTGTCAGTCTCAACTTTCGCAAGCATGTTGCCTGTGCTGTGACACCATGCAGCAATATCAGCTCCAAATCCCGGCTCATTTGTGCTTATAGTGACTGCCTGTCCCACCGCTACCGTTTGCAGCTCTTCACTCAGGCGCATGATCGGCCCTGGGCACTGGAGCCCCATGGCATCGATATGTTTTGCGATATGGTGGGGTTCTTCAGGTGGGTTCACTTGTTTGCCGCCTTCACCCGTGTCCGCCCGCATGTCTTTTTCAAGCATCGCTGGGATTGGCAATGAATCAGCAAATGCCTGGTATGTCTTGTATCCGCCGGTAAGATTTTTGCAGTCGAAACCATTCTGGCTGAGTATTCTACAGGCAATATAACCCCTGAGGCCAACCTGACAGGTGACAAGTATTTCTTTATCTTTCGGGATTTCATCAAGACGGTCGCGAAGGTCATCTACTGGAATATTGACTGCACCGGGGATTGTCCCGCCTTTGTTCTCGATAGGCGTTCTTACATCCAGAAGGAATTGATTGCTGCCCGTATTGGCAACATCCTCGTAATGACAAAGCTTAACATCACCCCTGAGAGCATTGGCAGCAACAAAGCCAGCGTAGTTGATAGGGTCTTTCGCTGAACCATAGGGTGGAGCGTATGAAAGTTCCAGATGCTCAAGATCATAGATAGTCAGGCCGCCGCGCATGGCGACTGCGATAACATCGATCCTCTTGTCTATACCAACCTGGCCTACTGCCTGTGCGCCGAGAATTTTGCCATCATCAGGATTAAAGATGAGCTTGAGGCTTATGGGGCTTGCGCCGGGATAATATGTTGCATGACTTGCAGGGTGGACATAGACCTTGTCGTATGTCATCTTTTCGCGTTTTAATGCTTTTTCATTCATGCCGGTCATACCGACTGCCAGATCGAAGACTTTGCAGATTGCAGTGCCTTGCGTTTTGCGGTACTTGCTGTCGCGGCCAAAGGTGTTGTCCGCGGCGATACGGCCCTGTCTGTTTGCTGGCCCTGCGAGAGGAATAGCTGTTTTGAATCCACCGGTTAAATCGGTTACTTCAACGGCATCACCAACGGCGAAAATGTCGGGATCGTTGGTTCTCATATTGTCGTCAACAGCGATGCTGCCACGCACACCAAGTTTAATCCCGGCATCTTTTGCGAGGGATGATTCAGGACGAACACCGACACTGAGGACAACAAGTCCGCAGGTAACTGTTTCACCATTGCTGAGCTTCACTTCCAGCTCGTCATCTTTTTCTTCGATCCCGGTAACAGATACGCTGAGCCTGAGATCAACTCCGTGAAGCGCCAGTTGCTGCTTAATAGGCGCCGCCATTTCAGGGTCGGCAGTGACCATGACCTGGGGTTCCAGCTCGACGAGAACAACGTCCAGGCCTCGTTTTTTGAGCGCTTCGGTGATTTCAAGGCCAATATATCCACCGCCAACGACAAGAGCCCGCTCCGGTTTTGCCTCAAAGACAACATCATTGATTTTGTCCATGTCTTTCATCGTGCGCAGGGTGTAAACATTTTTTGCGTCCGCGCCTGCGAATGGAGGGCGGATTGGTTCTGCGCCAGGGCTGAGGACAAGTGTGTCGTATGATTCGTTGTATTCCTCGCCAGTGGTGAGATTTTTGGCCGTGACAATTTTCTTCTTGCGGTCGATGGAAACAATTTCAGTCTTAATCCTGACATCAATACGGAAACGTTTATGGAGCGCTTCAGGAGTTTGTACTAAAAGGCGTTTGCGGTCAAGAATATCTCCACCGATGTGGTAGGGGAGACCGCAATTGGCGAAAGAAATGTAGTCGCCGCGCTCGAACATGATTATCTCTGCACTTTCAGAAAGACGTCGCGCCCTTGCTGCCGCAGAAGCCCCTCCAGCCACACCGCCAATAATAACAAGTTTCATTTTCTCTTTCATGTGCCATTCCATATTGTAAGGATTGAATTAAATGCAATTCCAATAAAGCTCCCGGTCACAAATGGGGCTTAAGTTGAAACGTCCGTGATAAAGCATATATTTTTATAGCTATATGTAATATAACATATTTGCAAAGCGATTTCTACATGTTTTACACCACAATAGTGTAGATTGATGCAAGGTGTATTGTAAGTAATGTATGTACAGGCTGTTGTGCAGTGAAAATAAATGCTATTTTCGGGCTTGAATCAAAAGAATTCCTCGATGCTTGCGTCGGGGGTCATCTTCAAAAAGACCCCCCTCGGCTGCGCCGTGTCCCCCCTGTCAGGGGGATTATAGCTGCACCGGTTTTTCGGTCTCCCCTGATAGGGGAGATGTCACGTAAAGCAATCATGTTGTAATGCAACATGATGTAGTGACAGAGGGGTCTTATAAAATAATTTTAGCTACCTCGACCCTTGGGTCGGGGTAGTTCATTAAGCGGAAAGAGTGAAATGAGCGTTCTGACACAAAAAAACCGGAAGCTTTCGCTCCCGGTTTTTTCAATATATAATGTATCCGCTGATGCTGATCCCTGAGTGCAGTACAGGGTCGTGAAACATCCCTGTACGTGTAAACTGTTGCGCCTTTAGAGACCATAAAGCATCCACTGATGCTGCCGCTAGCCGATGACATCTTTCAGGGTGTCATCCCAACCCATGCCCTTGACATAGTAGTTGTGGATACCCGGCGATGCGAAACCGTCCCAGACCACCTGATGTACACCAGGCTCAAGGTCCGGCGCGCGGAGACGTGCCTGAACTTCGCCGTTATTGTCGAGAACATCCACGTAGACATCGTCTTTTTTCGGTACAGTAAGCTGTCCGACCATTTTGCCGTCGTTGTCTTTGCCGAGGACCTGGAAATTCGGCTGGCAGTCGTGGAGTGATGCGCCTTTTTTCCATGCGGAGTAATCGAAAGGCTCGTCGCAGAGATGGAACTCAGACTCTTCCTGACCATCGTAATCGCGCTGGAGGTAGTAGGTTACCAGCGGGGTGCGTTTGAACTCTTCCAGTTTCATGGGCTCAGCCATACCGTCCTTCCAGACGAATACCGGCACATCATGCGGGTTGAGCATATCGGAGAATCCGCGCTCAATACCGATGTGGAAAAGGCCGAAGTTGCCCGGTTCGTGACCGGCAAGCCAATGCGTGACAAGGTCAACCCTGAAGGGGTCGATGCCGAAGATCACCATGTTTGACATATAGTCGCGGCTGGTGGTTCCGTCACGGCCAAGTTTTTCGTGTGAGCCGATACCGAAACCGTTGCCGTCCTGGCTGTAAACAGCTTCGACAATGTTCAGCGCTGTGGGGGATACGCTATAGGAATCCATCATGCGCTGGCACCAGTTTTCCATCCAAATGCCGTTCCTGCTCGCTGGCTCTTTACGTGCCCAGCGGGGATAGCCTTCAGCAAGATGCTTTTCGTAAAGCGCGGTTACCCGTTCGAGATGGTCTTTGGTGAAATGCTTGTGATAATATTTGTTGTAACGTTTCTTGATCTGGTCGGGCGCGGTACACATCTGATGGAAGGTGTGGCCGGCGATTCCCTGGAGATTCTTGATCGAGGCTGTGGTTCCCATACCGTGGGATTTCATCTTGGCGATATTGACCAGGAATGTGTCAGGCTCGTTCATTGGCGCCATATAGTTGACACGTTTCATAACGACAGGATCGGGAATGTCGATCCAGTTGAGATCGTCAC
>Ga0307988_1001389_pt1 | contig 13731 bp, 7 predicted proteins | sample EllFjometagen183_FD_203166 | JGI IMG/M metagenome (GOLD analysis project Ga0307988, IMG submission 203166) | Marine microbial communities from Ellis Fjord, Antarctic Ocean - #183 | ecosystem: Environmental > Aquatic > Marine > Unclassified | place: Southern Ocean | collected 2014-10-08 | reverse complement strand
TCTAGATACTATCCATCCGGCATTGTTAGATTCACTTTGAGTTGTCCAATATAATGTTGGTTTTCCGTTAACTAAGCTAACACTAAAAGAGCTTAAAGTAACTGGTAATGGCCCATCATTTACACCTATAAGATAGGGGAACTTATATCCCTCATTCGCTCCGAAAGGATAGTAAGGATTTGCTGAATCCGAACATTTCAACATTGTTGTCGGATTACCATTAGATGTATTTATATAACTTGCTTGCCTAGTTGCATTTAGAGGAGTAGATGTGATATCATATCCTGTCATACCAAAAGCAATCTGAAAAGAGTATGCACCGCCAGCTGAATACACTGGTAATGTGAAATCAAAAGTAAATTCACATGGGACATTATCTGTACTCGTTAATGCACCAATATTATTAATTGTAGTAAATGTATAACCCAGATAGTTAGCTGCAGAGGGCACTGTTGAACTATAAAATAAAACAAAAATCGATCCCGCTGCACCACCATAAACATTATCAACTGAACTCATCTCTGAAGGTGAATATGTTGCTATAGCGTCTATACTTTCCCCATATGAGACTTCATCATCCTGTACTCCACCAGGTCCGTATATAGCAATTCCACTTATTTTTACTGAAGCCCCAAAAACTAAAGAACTAAAAGCTAAAACTATAATTGAAACTAATAAACATTTCTTCATATTCACTCCACAATATTGGAATATGTTATTTTTTATTTTTTTATTACACGCGTATAAATAAATATTGGCACTTTAGTGTCAATCTAAAAAAATTCGCCTAATGAACTAAATGTATATTAAAGCAATTATTAGTCCTAAACTCATAATTTTTATCTCGTAGTTTAATCTTTTACGTAATTTCATGTATTAATGTGTGTTATGCTACATTTCTACATTACTTTAATTTATGCTCAGAATAATTGCTTCTGAATAATGTAATTTCTTCAATACACAATATGACAATTATGTCGTTAAATTGTTACAAAGAGTAAACTAAGGATATCCCTGTTTCGTACAGGTTGTATTCTTTATCAACTACCACATTTGTATAAGGAGAACCGGTATTTCTAAATTTATATTTATAAAAACACTTTAGAGAGAAATTTTCTAATATCTTAAAGGTCACATCAGAACCAACAGTAACAATTTTATCCTCTCTACCATAATGATATTCATCCAGTTCATTCTCAGCCTGGAAATAAATATGTTCATATTTTGCGCCAAACCCTAAATTTATTGGTCTTGAAAATATATTTAAGATGGTGGGAAGGCCTATTGAGAGATCAAAAATATCAGCCTGATATGAGCCGTCTTTTATCATGGTTACCTGCTGAGCATCGCTATAAGCATCTTCAGCTTTCGCATTTGAAATTTTGAATGTATACCCGGCATTTATGTTAATCCAATCTCTTGGAATACATTTTATTCCAATACCGTTTTCAAAATTCTGTGCATCATATTCGGTAAAGTACTCGTTATAAAAAAGTTGAGAAAATCCAAGTTTATAATCGAACTTATATTTTGAATTTAGAGAATAATTTAATTTACCAACATAATTATTCTTGCTGTAGGTAAAATCACGAAAAACATCTTCTACATCAATAACACTATCATATCTATTAACATAAATTTCTGGATGATAATAATAGTACATTCCAAAATTTAGCTTTTTACTGAAATATTGCTTTAAAGAAAATTCAATATAATAATTGTCTTTAAAATCATTTTTTAAGAATTTATTATACTTTACTGCAACCTTATTTATTTGAGTATGACCAGCAAATAAACGGTGCTTCAAGTTCAATTCTATTTTTGCAGAAGTTATGAGATCATCAGAAGTTTCTAATAAGAATTTATCCGGTTCATTTCCGTTTTCAAATCTATCCAGATCATTTTGTGAAAGACTTAGAATGTTGCTGTTATAGTCGGTTTCTAACCTTATATTAGAAGAAAAATTAATATTTTGTGCAATAAGCATATTTGCCGAAATTATTATGATGAATATTAAATATTTTTTCATTGTTTCTCGATCTCAACTGAAGCTTTGTTTATATAAAATCTAAAGATCAGATCCTTGCTTTTGTCTTTATCTTCAATGCAGATATGATGAATTCCACTTGGAAGTTTTATTATATTCACATCACCTGTGGAGGGTATCACATCAGGTTCATTTTTTATCCAACTCTTTTCTGATTTGTAGGCTTGTTCAGTAAGTTCAGCAAATGGTTCTCTATTATCTAATACACTAAATTTATAGCCGGAATTATTTATGTAATTTGTGTCAAAGATCATTCTACTAATTATCTTTAATACTATCGGTCCTTCCAGAGTCAATTGAATTTTATCTGATTTTGTTGTGTAATATGTATACTCTTTTTCATCAAGAACCAGCGTTTTAACATCTCCATAAAAATTAGGTGTAAAGCGAATGTAGTCGATCTCTTTATTAGAGGAAGTTAGCTTATTACTGGAAACTTTATAAACTAGATCATATTTGGAAGTATTTGTAATTGACAGGTTTACTTTGCCTTCATATATTTCAGTTACATATTTATTATAACTTGTTATACTTTCACCATTTACACCTCTGCTATATTCACTCAATTCAGCAGATTTATTTAGGATAATATCCTCATTTCCAATTTTAATTTTGTAATTATATTTAATGGATGTCCCCTTATTAATGATAGCACGTGAATATACATTTAGTGTATCAATATTGATAAGTTCACAAGAGATACTATCATTTGGTTTCAGAAGAAAATAGTTATAAATTTTGCTGTTTCTTCTATTATATATTAGGAACTCATCGGGATCTGTATTGAATCTAATGTCCGCAGCCATCAGCACGAGAGTCATTCCCAATAGGGTAATAGATAAAAATAATTTTTTCATATTAAACATTGATCTCATCATCTTTAATTTTTAATTCTTTATGATCAAAAAAGATCACAATTAATATTAATATCAGAAGTATAATAAATGAAATTGTTGCAATTTTTATATTATACTTCTCATTCTCAAACATACTTCCGTTACTTGGCTCAGGGAGTGGATCGGGAGCAATTGGGATTTTCTTATTTTCTGCAAGCCTTGTAATATCCAATAAGTGCAAAATTGGAACACCTTCATCTGCGAAAAGCAGCATTGTACCTTTTAATGGAGTATTTGTTAAGGTGAGATATCTATGTAATCCCGGTGTAACTAATCTGCCATTTATTGTTGCTCCAATACTAGAGAGTCCTCCACCGATATTGATATAAAGCGAAATATTATTTTCACTAATTTCTTTAAAAATTCCCAATTTATCTAAAACATTCTGTTCTAATGTTTCATTATGTACTAATTCAACATTATTCTTCTCAATGTTTGCCAATATGAGTTCACGCCCATTTTTACTCAATCCTCTGCCCAGATCACGTCCACCACCAATTGATGCAGCTATACTTTTATATTTAAATATATTTTGTTGGATGAAAAATTCTTCCATATCTAACCAAGTGAAGTCTGGATCAGTAGCGCCAAACATAGAAGCCCCAACAGATGATATGATAATAGGTTCCAATTCTAAAACTTTTGCAGCACTTAAAACGGCAATATTCAATGCAGGAAAAGAACCGGTACAGCTAATTGCGATCTTGTCGCCTTTCTTTAAATTTGCCTCTTTGAACATCTCAACTATAACAGCTGCGAAATTCGGATTTAAACTCGTTAATTTTGATGTTAAATTACCACGATCTGTTACGATTGGTGATTGTTTGTCACCGATCATAGCAGTTCTGTTAGGGTCATTTACTTCATCAATATAAATTCCCTCGGAATTCCTATATTCTTTTATTGCGAGTTCTGCTCTTTGCATTAATTCTGCTGCTTCAAGCTTTTCTTCATAATATTCATCGCTCACAAAAACGCGTGAATTTTCTACCCATATAAATAATGCTATTGCTACCAGCAATAAAAGTATTAAACTAAATTTTGATTTTGCACTGGGAATAAACATGATTCTCCTTAACCTATGATTTCTCCACCAAATATCAATATCAGTAAGAACCGCACAATTACAGCAGCTATTACCATGATAGATAGTGTTTTAATAATACCTTGTCTTTCCATTGCATTAGCAATAAGACCAGGGATAATAAATCCAATAACATTCACCGAATAATCTGAAGACAAATTAGCAAAAACCCCATAGTACCTAGCCATCCAACCAATAATGAAACCGAGTAAAACGGTTATCACCATTCGTCTTCTACCATAAATGAACATGAATTTACCAAGGATTTTAACAATGATAAATACAATAATGCTAATTGATAACGTAGCTAAGATCGTGATAGGCTGATGCAAATACATTGCAACATAACCGGCAACCACAATCCCACCTGCTGCAGCTCCAAATGTTTCTAAAAAGAACAAACTTATCAATACACCTAAACCAATTGCCACTTCAAACATTTTTATTATTCCTTTTTTTATAATACTCTACAATGATTCCACCATTACCACCAATATTACCAATTCCCATCATTAATATCTCTTTCGCTGGTAAGTTTACAACACTATTTGTCAACTTAAGTCCAGTTACCCATCCGCAATCTGTAATTTTGTTCTTATCTAATTTGTTATTTAATGCATACGAATACATTGTATTTGTTTGCTCTCCAATCAAATAGAGGTGATCAAATTCAACTTCTTTCAGCATAATTACAAGCTGTTTAGAACGATACAATCTATCTGCTCTGGTACTAAGTACAATAGCTACGGCATGAGTATGTGGGTAAAGCTCCTTAACGGAATTTATTACAAATTCAGTAGATTCTGGGTCATTAGCCGCAAAAGCATGAACGAAATGAAGCTCAGAATCTTTACTTTTGTGCATATATATTTCCATCGCCCCAATATCTGGCTTTGCTGCATACATGCCTTCTAAAGCTTTCCTTTTATCAATGCCAAAATGTTCACAAACTTTTAGAGATAAACCAACATTTTCTTTGTGCTCAATATATGAAAAACCCTGCATATCTTCGTTGGAAATTCCAGCATCATTACTTTGTATCACTTCACAATTAACCTTTTTTGCTTCATTTTGGATAATTGGAAATACCTTATTCTCAGCGGTGAATAGCACACCATGCTTTGGTATAGTGTTACAAAGAGAACGTGTTACATTCTTTATTCCAGGTCCCATAACATCCAGGTGATCCAATCTTGAATTTGTGATAATACCAATATTAGATTTAACGATCTCATGCTCTGTTACCCACTGATATTCCGGTGTGACTGCCATGCACTCCAGAACAAGAATATCAATCTTTTTCTTTGCTGCAAATTTGATAATCTTGATCTGTTCTTTTATATTAGCACCATGATGTCTGATGATTGGTGATTCACTTCCATCTTCATAGATCAAAGCAGGAGCAGAACCGGTTGTTTTAGCTATTGTCTTCTTACCACCAGCTCGTAATCCAGCAGCGATAAGACGTGTAACGCTAGATTTACCCCTCGTTCCATTTATATGAATTATCGTAGGAATTTTTTTTCTACTGATTTTACACTTCTGGAATTCATAAATCCCATAAGATATCAGCAATAATAAACCAATTATTAAACCAGACATACTATTCTATTATTAGTTTCCCATTTGTAATTTCAATATCATCAAAGTTGGCAACATCATTTCCATTCTCATCGATCATTTGCAAATTCTCAAAAGTTAAATTTGTTTGACCCAGAGAATAACCATTGATGCTAAATGTAAAAAGTTCACCATTACCATCAATTCCATCTTCATCGGAAGTTTGCTGCATACTTATAGTTATACTTAATCTATCTTCTTCAATAACATTAAGCTCTACAATCTCAGAATTCCAGAATCCTCCAACTGTTACAGCATCTTCAACAAGTTCGGCTACTGAGTTATCAAATACGATCTCAGTGGAAAATGCAAATAGATTCTCAACATTTTCAATCTTTATCACGTAATCAGCTTCTGTATTTTCTGGTACAATCTGCTCAGCAGGATTGAACATCAGTTTTAAATTGCCAACTTCCGGTTCTGTTGAATCACTAGAACAAGAGAGTGAAAATACCATTATTGCGACGACCATCAGAGAGAGTATTTTTTTCCCTTTTAACTCAGGATTAAACACAGTTCTTAACATTTTATTCTCCATTTTCTATTTCAATAACATCATTTTTTTTGTATCAATTATTTTGTCATTAACTTTTAGTTTGTAGAAATACAATCCACTACTTACTTTCTTACCTGCTGAATCTTTTCCATTCCAAACTACATTATGTTCACCCGAATTCTCAGAAGATCTAACAAGATTCTTAACAAGCTGACCCTTAATATTATAGATTGATAATTCAACTAAACCGTTATCTACAATTGAATAAGAAATATTTGTTTCAGGATTGAACGGATTGGGATAATTTTGTTGTAAGAAATTAATCTCAATAGGTTCAATTATCGGCATTCCAAACTCTCGGGCAATATAATTTTTTATCAGAAGTTCATTTCCGGTATTACCTAAAGCATGATAAATATCTTCAAAATTAGAACGGCTAGCTTCTAATTCTTCCGGACCAAATGCAGGTAAACTTGAAGTGCTGCTATGGGTTGCTCCCCAGTTCAAACCAATTGCAAGTACGTCGGCAATATTCACTTCTCCATTACCATCACAATCAGCCAATGAAGCCACATCGTTCTCCCATTCACCCGGGTAATCATTAGCTTCCCACGCAAGAGATGATAAAGCTCTAGCATTACCGATTTCTCGCCAATAAACACCGATTGGTAGAATATCGTCTGCGCTCACAATACCATTACTGTTCGTATCTCCAGGCCAGATCAAACCATCTGTAGAGAGCACATTAATATAACCACTCTTTGTTATCTCATCTGAACCTAAAGTATTCTCTACATTCATGATAATATCATAATTGCCAGGATCTGTAAAAGTATGAACTGGATGACGTTCTTCTGAAGTTGCACTGCCATCACCAAAATTCCAGATAAATTCATTATAAAAATAAGGAGGGGAGGTAAGATTAATAAAGCTCACTTCAAAAGGAGCAATACCATAAGTTCTCTCAACAGTAAAGTCTGCCGTTGGAACGGCAGCAGTAGTAAATTCAGGTTCCTCAGTTGTAAACTTTATAGAAAATTCATTTTGAAGAGGAGATGCACTTTGCGGATAGATGTTTGCATAAGTATAAAGTAATCCTGCAGATTGATCGTGATTTTCAATTCCTACTGTAGAATAATTACTTGTTACATCAGGATTATTGGCAAATTTATAATTAAATTGGATCTCACCATTTCCACTTGCAGTTGGATATGAAGCAGGATCGTAGAGAATTAGCTCGAATTTTTCTATAGAAGAATTATCGTATCTATTAACACATTTATTCCATTCGATGATAAATATATTTTCTGTTTCATCATAATAATAACAGATCCTCATATCAGCATGCTCTTCACCAATCTCTTCTCCGATAAGGTCATCCCAATATGGAGCTATCATACCATAAGGACCCAGAGCAGAAGGGATATTCCAATTTCTAAAATAAGTCTCCCAGGTTGGATGCATCGAAATCCAGCCATTTGTACAGATAGTTAAACTGTCACTCACTTCACCATAAAATGGGAAATCAAACGACATTGGAATTATTACTGATCTATCATCACCCAGCTCAAAAACATAACCATTACCGCCTTCTTGTGGATCAATCTCGATCCATTCATAATCAGGACAGTTTATATAGAACTGATCATTACTATCATAAGCATAATAACCAAAAGTATCTGGTCCGGTTGGTGCAAAATTGTCTATATCACCAATCTCAATGCTGAAATAGATTGTTGTGTTCAATCCATTAGCATCAGAAATATCTATTTGGAATGGAACGGAAATTCCAACAAAACAATCATCAGCTGCTTCTATAGTAAATTCGGCAACTACAGTTTCATCTGCACTCACATTTCCAACATCAAAATTGGAATTTACTACATTCACATCACTAGATAATGCAATTAATTCTGTATTAATAGAGTTTGCTTCGAAAGATCCCAAATTAGTAAATGAAACAGAGATTGGGCTCTCTTCATTCGGTTCAAGTATTCCATTATCATCATTAATCACAATATTATCAAACTCAAAAATTAAGCCACTTATTATAATTTGGAATTTTGCATCACTTCCATCAGAAATTGCCAGATCAAATTCAACTATCTCATTATTCGGGCAATTTGTCTCTATTTCTATTTCATAACCTTGTGTAGAAGTAGAACCAGCTCCAATATTGCCAAAATTGGCTGTTGTGGTATTAATGTTCACAAATCCATTATTTGAAGAGAGATCTGCAGAAACTGAAGGTGCAGATTGAGCACCATAATTTGTAATTGTTATATCAAGCTGTACCGTTGCACCCGATATAAGTGCACTTGCCGGTGTAACGTCAGTAAGCCCAAGATCAACATTGGCTTGATTTACAGTTATTGTTTCTTGTAACGGATAATAGTTGGGTTTTGTTATCGTAAGTATTATTTCACCAGCTGTTTGAGATTCAAGATAAATAACAACAGATCCATTTTCTACAACAGCTGTATTAAAAAATTCATCATCTTTTATTGCAGTTACAATAGCTCCATCTAAATCTGGTAGGTCTATCTCGATGAAGTTTGTTCCAACATTTACTTCTGTTGGCAATGTACAGGTAATATCTTGTGGAACGGTAGTCCACATAGATAATGATGGATCGCCTAATATATTATAAACACTAAAATAAAATTCAACATAATCACCAGGCTCTCTATTTAGTGGAAAGTTATCATAAAGCTCATATTTTCCACGGAGTACTGCACTTCCAAAAGCAAGATTATCTTCATCTAAAACTCCATACCAAAGTCCTGAGAAAATTGAATTATTCAATTTAGTACTTGTATGCAGATCGGATGGACCAACAAATACAACACCACCACTAAGATTTCCAGGATCACCCATTCTTACCCATTTCTCACCAAAACATGGGTCAACACTATTGGCAAAATCACCAGTGTTACAAACAATCGATGTCATAATCGGCAACATCTCACCATTATTTAGATCATCAAGATGTTCACGATGATAAAGCGGATAGTGCCAACCATTGGCATCTCCCCAACCTCTATAGCTAACAACTCCAACACCAGCGTTTATAGAAGCTGTGATCTGGGCAGAGCCTGGAAAAACGTTATAATATGGAGGCCAATAATAAAATTCATCAATATTATTGTAACCATAATCTATCATTTTATCTTTTAACCATTTCGTAGCTTTTACTGGTGTAGTGGGCATTGGAGGTGAAGAACTGTAATTTCCAGCAACTAATGTAGCATTCTCAAACCAGTGAGTACTTCCCATAAATGGTGTTTTCTCATAACTAAGAGTTTTAGAAATTATTGTTTGGTATTCAATTACGCTATCAAATGACATCCTACCAATAATCATTTCAGGAAAATAATCATCACCATCTAAAAGTGTGTAAGGATGATCAGTAACATTGCTTTCTCCACCGGTACTTACAATATAAAAAGAAGGTATTTCATAATCACCATCTGTATCACCGGTAAGAAGAACATAATCCGGAGGAACTTCTGATGTATCATAAACATTTTGTATATAATCTTTTATCTGAGCACTTGTTGTACCGATATCACTTTTAATTACTACTTCAGTTTCAATACCTTTTTGATTTTTCCAATCGGTAAAAACCTGTGTATAACCCAATAAACTTTGATGTGTTATAATCAACATTTTAGATGGAGCAACTGAAGCATCCCGCAAGTATGATCTATCGAAATTATCAATAAGAGATTTATAAAGAGGTAGAAATGCAGCTGATACAGTTTGAGGAATTTGGACAGGATCAGTCATTCTAATTTCAATATCAATACTTTTTATTACTGAAGAAACACCGTCTGACTCCTTAATTTTATTTATGCTAAATTGATGAGCATAAAGATCTCGCATAATAAAACTATTTTGAATCTCAATATGATCTTTTCCAACACCAGATCTTGTTCTCAGAAGTTCTCCATCAGTAGAATACTCCTCGACAATACAATCATTAATAAGGATTTCAACACTTCTTGATGGTAAGGCAACAATCTGCTCCAGATTACTTTGTTCTAATGAGTTGTCATCATTAACAAACGTCATTCGTAACCCATCGCCAGATCTTTGATATTCTATGACACCAAATAGTGAATTTACTGTTAATAACAGTAGTGTCAGTATAAGAATTTTTTTCACAATTCCCCCAATTATTTAATTAACATCATTTTTTTTGTTTGATCTATTTCGTCTGTTTTGAACCTGTAAAGATAGATACCACTTGCCACTTTTTTGCCGAAATCATCTTCACCATTCCAAACGGCGGAATGAAATCCTGCAGCCATTTTGCCGTCAACAAGCTTTTTAATTTTTTCACCTTTAATATTGTATATCACCAAATCTACATCACGTGCTTCCAGTAAACTAAATTCAATCTTAGTTTCCGGATTAAAGGGATTTGGATAGTTCCCAATAAGCTTGGTATGTATTGGAATAAGAGGATCATCAGATTCTGTAAGCTCAACAGAAACTTCATTGGATGCAATAGATTCGAATTGCCCATACATTCCAGTGATATAATATGTATACGTTCCAAGAGGAAGATCCATATCCGTATAGGTTATTTCTGTTACATCTATAATAAAGGTACTATTCCTATATACTTTATATCCTGTAAGAACTCTTAAATCTGTGGGAGCATCCCAGTTAAGAACAATATCCGGTTGTTGAGCTTGAGCCGAAAGATTTACAGGTGGATCAAGCATTACTGTTATTTCTGCAGAATTAGAAGGTAAGGATTCAAAGTTATCATCATACAAAGCTGTTACATAATACGAATAATCTCCTGAATCTAAACCCATATCACCATAGGAAGTTAAAGATGGATCGTTTATCTGCACGATCTCTGTACTGTTTCTGTAAAGTTTAAAACCGATAAGGGAACGAGTTGTTGTTTGAGCTGAATTAGAATCTTCAAGTTCCATCCTGCTCATTTGAGACTTACTGCTGTTTAAATTTGCTTTTGCTCTACTGGTTGTTCTCATTGCAGCCATGTTCCATTCCAACATTACATCATTACTGCTTACGGAAGCAATAAGACCTTCCGGTGCTTGTAACGATGTTAATTCAAAGTCAATAACTTCTGTTTGATTTATAACTATCTGAACATCATATTCTGTAATAGTATCATATCCATCTAAACTTGCAATTATATCATATGTGCCAGCTGGAAGTGCTAAAATATAGTCACCATTCACATCTGGATGAGTTATATTCGTTCCCGCTGTCAGAAATACATCTTCTACATTGCCATTCCCGTCTATAAGCGTCACATTTCCTTCTATAAATCCCATATCAGAAATTGCTCCGCTTGGTGGGAAGATGATGTTATCTATCCATGCGCAATCACTTCCAGTGCTAACACTGCCATCTTTATCATAAACCCATTTGAAGGTTCTCGTTCCTTCTTGTACAAAGTAAGTAACCTGACTCCAACCAACGGTACCAGCCCAGTCTTCTTGCATAGCTCCATCAATATAGAATTCCAGATAATCATAATTGTTTTCTGAGGAAACCTTACGATAAAATGAGATTTCACCATCAGATAGGACATCCATAGTAAGTTGTAGATCAGTATGCTGATTATGAGTAATGGTTCCCGATTTTGCACTGTAAACTCCTTCAATTGCATCAGTGGAGATCACCCAATTTGCTGAACCTCCCATAACCCAGTCGTAACTATCAAAATCACCCGATTCAAAACCTTCACTTACAAATGAAAATCCAATTTGCAATTCAAACTCAGCTGTACATGAAAAATTCTGATCTGCTTCTATTTCAACTGAAATGTCAGCAACATGACCAACAGGAGCAGAATAGGCTACACTCACATTATATAATGCTGTCATTATTGAACCAGAACCAAATGTACCAAATTCATAAGTTGAAGTGTTCAGTATTACATATGGGTCAGATTCAAATATTTGGCTTATTGTGTTATAGGCATCAGATCCACCACTATTTATAAATGATACATAGATGTCTGCTGTTTCACCAGGGTCAATTATCCCATCTTCTCCATCATCAATGAATATTGTTTCAAACTCAATTATTGGCGAGTTTAACTCTAAGATGAAATAAAGTATCCAAGTGTCTTCATCGCTTGTTATATTCATTTCGATATTTGCTGAGTGTCCATCAGGGCAATCTTCATCAACGGTAATCTCAAAATAGGTCTGGTTACTCGCAGATCCTCCACCTTGAACATTATTATAGGCTGATGTTGCCTGATTTATTGTTATGTAATTATCTGTTGATAAAATCTCTGCAGATACATTAGTAGCGGGATTTTCTCCCAGATTGTTCAATAATACATCAAGTGATATATCTTCACCAAAATCAGCCTGTCCATTGCCATCTGCATCAATTATTGTTAAGCCACCATACACTAAAAAAGGTATTTCAACTGGAATTGACAGACCAGTAAAGAGTAGAGCAAATTCATTTTGTAAATGTTTGGCTGCTTCAGGATATGTATTATTAAAGGTATATTCTAATCCGATCAACCCGCTTGGATCTTCTAAGCCTACGGTTGCATATTGCCCATGTTGACTAGGATAATTACCAGCACTGGTATTATTGATAACCTTATATTGGAACTTTATCTGGCTATCACCAGTAATTGTTGGATAATAATTCGCATCGTATAAAATTACCTGGAATGTCTCTTCATTGCTATCTTCATCATTCTGCACGTGATCCCATTCTATTATTAATGTATGCAATGATGAGTCATAATACCAATAAACATCACCACTAGCTGTTTTAAGATCATCCCAGAAAGGAGCGATCATAGGTGATGGACCTTGTGGTCCCGGGATCGGACTGTTCATGAAAGATGCTTGTGTGCTTCCACCTGGCGCTATCCAACCATTAGAACATACTGTAGCTGAATCATATTCTTCTCCATACATTCTAAAAATTATAGGAAGATCATTAATAGTTTCAATATCACCTGTATCTCCAATATCATATAAATTCAGGTTTGTGCCAATAGTATTTATCTCGATCCAATCATAAGTTGGAACACTTAAATAATCAATGTCTCCATCATCATAACAGAAATAACCATAAGCATCAGGTCCTACCGGATCGGTAATTGTAACCTCTCCAATACCCAACAGGAACTGTACTGTTGAATCATATCCATCTGCATTATAGAGATGAAGCTCCATCATTATCTGAGTTCCCACTACAAGCTGAGCTCCAGCTGTTAATTCAAATGTATCTGCGTTATTACTTCCCTGTCCGCCTTCTCCAGTTATATAACTGAAATATCCTTCAGCATCTGATACTGTTACGCGGCTATCAGGTGAAGTAAGTTCACCATAAACTGCATTTGCTGTAACAAGTCCATTATTCTGTAATGTCACAATCATCTCTACAGTTTCACCCGGATCAAGATAACCATTTGCATCATCAATTGTATAATCTGTTACATCAAGATTAGCACCTTCCACTACCAGAAAGATCATATCGTTCCAGGTATTGCCGGCATTATCTTCTATCTCGATATCAAGTCTAAGCTCTGTACCACCCAAAACATCTTCGGCAATACTTA
>Ga0307988_1001387_pt1 | contig 13739 bp, 8 predicted proteins | sample EllFjometagen183_FD_203166 | JGI IMG/M metagenome (GOLD analysis project Ga0307988, IMG submission 203166) | Marine microbial communities from Ellis Fjord, Antarctic Ocean - #183 | ecosystem: Environmental > Aquatic > Marine > Unclassified | place: Southern Ocean | collected 2014-10-08 | reverse complement strand
ATTCCAGTACAGAGCCTAAAAGAGCAAAATTTGAAGAATCTTTCTTTCTTATCTTTTCTATTCTCACTTTATATTCTTCAATTTTTTTATCATCAAGCAGTGTCTCTAATTTTTTCTTATAGTTTTCTTGGGCTGAAGAAATATTCTTTTTAATATCCTCAGCAAGCTTGACACTTTCAAGTGATTTATACTCATTTTTCAGAATATCTTTGACATCCGGTGAGTCAAATAAATTAAGGTCATTCTGCTGACACAATTGCTGTAGCAATGCTGACTTTTCCTGTTCATTATTTTTCAATGCAGACTGCTGCCCTGCTATTGCACCTGATTTTTTACGCGGCGTGTTAAATTGTATTTTATCAAAAAGCATATTATTGACAATAAGCTTACTTTTAAACAACGGGGTTATTTCCATAGCTGCCTGTATGTGATCAATTGCAACGCTGTTTTCCATGGGGGCATCCGGGTTAGTGACTTGCAATTTAAACATATCAATACCCACAGGTAAAACAGAGACATCAACCGAACCAAGCTCTACTTTAGCTCCCACAGCTTTGGTTCCGGCTTTCTCGATATATTTTTCCACAATCAGGTCTAAAAGGAAAAACCAGAATATAAAAAATAATAAAAGGATTAATGTTAAAAAAATCAGACTTTTACGATATTTCTTTTTTTTTGAATTTTCTTTATTTTCATTCATAGTAATCCTTTAACATCTGTTAAATTAAAAAAAGGGCACTCTTATGAAGAGTAATCTTTTTCATATTAATTTCTAAACTGATGTGCCGCATTTGACAATTATCTATTATTAATAAGGCTGCCTTTTTTTAATTTGCCTTTATTGTATGTTACGGATGCAACAATATCTTCGGCCGTAAAAAATACGACGGCAGAGCCCACAAAAGCTGAAAGCAACACAATCCATGCGGTCTGAAGCTTAAAGTTCTCAAGCTGAGTTAAAAAATCTTCTTCATAAGCACTTGTTCCTACAACCCAGTCAAGCTGGGGGACATAGGTATATGCAGCCACTTTTTGTCTCGGTTCTGATTCTCCGATATTTTTCCAGGGGTAATATTTTATCCCGACTTTCTTTTCTGATTCCGGCTTTGAAAGAAGTATACTCTCTTCAATCATCTCTTTTATAAAGAAATTTCCGTTAGAATCTTTAGCGTTGAAGATATTCTCTCCATCTCTTTTCCGATCTTTTGATACAATATAATGCCCCTTTTGATCACCCTTACCACCTAAAACCCATATATATCCCAACTTGCCTATGGATATAGATGCCAGCTGTTTTTTGATACTTTCAAGGACTCCTTCCTTATAACTCGCATCATATAACTCATCATGATAAGAGCTTATACCCATAACCCATTTTTGCTCAGGGAAATGCAGTAATGCCGCAATCTTCTTTCTTGGAGCGTCTTCTCCAATATTTTTCCAGGGGTATGTTTCAAATGCCAATTGTCCGGGATCAAGTATTCTTGCCTTTTTAATCATGGTCTGGACAAACTTCCAACCACTTGCATCCTTTGCATTCCAGATATCTTCCCCATCCCTTAATCGATTTTTGGAAAGAATATAATAACCATCATAGCTCAATATCCAAATATATCCTGTCTCACCTATTGTAATTTCCGCAAGAATATCTTTAAGTTTTTCTTTCCCTTTGGTTTTCTGTGTCAGATAATAAACCATCTCAGCTTGCTCTTTAACAAGCCCTTTAACTCTTGCATCCGTTAACTCTCTAACAACTTCAAGCTGGTTAACAGCTCTCTTTACTACCTGATCAACTAAGACGGCCTGTTCAGTCAGCTTGGCTTCCATCTGAGCATAGGAATGCTGCCTGGCGGCATTATAATTAACATATCCCAAAATCATTGCAGGGATTGAAACCAATATAACTGACAGAATTAAAATCTTGATTTTATAGGATATTTTTTTGGTAAAAGAAAATTCCATAATTCCCTCATTCTAATAATTAAAGACAATAAAGCGGAGCACCCAATCTATTTCAAATATTACGAAACAACCTTATATTAAACTTCTACAAGCCGTCAAGAAAAATTTCTATATATAGTTATAATATAACTATAATTTCAAATGCTTACACATGCAACCATTGTTTTTGTTTATATTGACATAAAAAGATTTTTTCCTTATGATGTCATCATTTTAATTAAAATAACAAACGTAAGGGGTGTACGTGCTAATAAAACAAAATATATTTTTATTTATTTTCTATATAATAGGAATCTGCTTGCTAACAACAATTTCAGGTTTTTGTTCTCAACTGAAAGTAGTCAGCATTCTTGATATTCTATCCTTTGAAACCCCACCACTGTCCTACGAAGAGAACCGCCAGACGACTGGAATTGGAACTGAGATTGTTGAAACGATATTCAAAAAAGTAAATGCAAAATACTTTATTAGCATATACCCTTTTGATGATTCATATGCCAGAGCTAAAAGTAAAGAAAATTCAATAATATACCCGCTTGCCAGAACTTCGGAAAGAGAATTTGATTTCAATTGGGTTGGACCCATTGCTGATAACTCGATCTACCTGTTCCAGCTACATGGAGAAAAAAAAATTAGTATTATGGCGCTGAATAACTTGGGCAATTTTAAAGTAGGCGTAATTAAAAACAGCACTGCTCATAAGTTTCTTATCAACAAAAACATTTCCAAAAGTTTAGTTCTCGAAGAAAAACCGGAAACAAATATTAAAAAACTCTATGGCAAACAGATCGATCTGATTGCAGGCAATGAGCTAGAACTTTTATATATTGCCAAAAAAATAGGGCTGAACCATAACAACCTCAGCAGAGTATTTCTACTAATTAAAAACAATGGCTATTATTTAGGATTGAATAAATTTATATCTACTAGCCTGCTCAATGAAATTAAGACTGCTTTTGATCAATTAGAATCCAGTGGTGAGATCAGAACCATCCAGGATAATTTTCTCAATAAATAATTTTACAGACATACATAGGAAATATTCAGCGTGAATAATTATAAGGCAAAATGCCTTTGCTGTAATGGTAAATTATATCTTAAAAAGACATGAGCCAGTGTTTTCCTCTGCTGCATGTCATGTGGCAAAAAATACCCGGAAAATAAATACAAGGATTTAATGGATGATTATTTTGAGGATCAGCTTGCCAATGTCCCTGTAAACAGATTATAGAGCATTCATTCACCTTATTCAATTATTTTGACATGGCACTCAGCACAAAGGACAGGGCCCTTAGCTCTTTCAAAATGGCACTTTTTACATTGCTGATGGAATGCTCTTCTCAAAGGAACTGAATTTTCAGCAGTCGGCTCCAAAGCATGACACTCATTACAGGCTGTATCTTCCGAAGACTCGTCCTTAACTAATATATTCCCCTGATATACATGATGGCAATGGGCACAGTCCTCTTCCAGTTCAGCCAGTTCATTGTGTGTGTCATGATCAAATATGGCTGCCGGTCTCTGGGGATTGTCAAACACTGAGTTATCAATGGTCGGGTAATCATTGTCCTGGGAATATGTAAAAAATGCGGTTGCAAACAGAATAACCAATACTATAAATATGCATTTTTTTAATTTCATTATGCGTCGCCTTTCTGAAAAATTGTCTTTTCCATAACTTCAAAAATAATGTCCCCGAAAAACTTCAATTCCATATCCAGCTTATAGTGGTCCACAATATCTTCAAGTCCACTGTGACAATTATGGCATGGTGCGATAAGGACCTCAGCTTCGGTTCGTTTCAGCTGCTCTGCCTTTTCTTTGTTGTTTGTCATTCGAGTGCCCTTCCAGGGAGGGCCGCAATTAATAACGCCGCCGCCAGCGCCACAACAATAATTATGCTCTTTATTCGGAGTCATCTCTATAAAAGATTCACAAAGCATATTAACCATTTCCCGGGCTTTGTTATGTAATCCCCTTCCCCGGGACACATTACAAGGGTCATGCAGAGTGACTGTTTTTTTATATTTCTCTTTTACCTTGATTTTACCTGATTTTAAAAGGTCATGAAAAAAATCAATGGCATGGATAAGTTCAAAAGGAGGCATGGACCATCCCACCCATCTGTTTCCAACATCATAAACAGATCTGAACGCATGACCGCACTCTCCCATGACAATCTTTTTTACATGTAATTTTGCAGCGGTATCATAGTGGGCCTGGGCAATACGACCGGATATTTCGTAATCGCCCGTGAACATTGCCATATTACTATTATCCCAGCCCGGGGTTGATGGCATGGTCCAGTTCTGACCTGCTGCATGCATTATTACGGCTGTCTGATAAATCAGACCGGCCTGGAATTTGGGCTCCGGCGCAATAATAGAATACATAATATCAGCACCATCTTTATCAAGCGGAATTCTAAGGTCTTCAAACTCTTCTCTGGCATCTTCTTCCTGCCACTGAAGCGTATCAATCCATTCATCTTCTTTTACCCACATCTGATTCATGGTGGCAGAATGAGAGTTAACTGTATCCTGAATATACAGAGGTGTAATTTCAAGCTTGTGGCATATACGCCTTACAGTTAGCATCATATAGGCTATATCAATACCAAAAGGACAATACATGGCACATCGTTTACAGACATTACATTCAGTATGGGATATTCTGACAGCATCTCTGAGAAAATCTTTAGACACATTCCCCTTTTGTTTGATCATTTCATATATGGTCTGTTTAACTTTTGCAGCCGGAGAGTATTGCGGTTTCCTGTCATTGGAGAGAAAAATGCTACAGGCATCAGAGCATAAACCACATCTCATGCAGGTTTCTACATAAGCTTTGAAGCGGGCTCCGGTCTCATTATTTAAAACCTGATTAATGGTTTGAGATATTTTCTCGGGAGTTAGTCTTGCTAATCCCTTTTCGATACCCTCATCAACAATTTCTTTTGCTATAGTTTCCGGGTCTTTATTTATTGTATCCTGCATGGATATCTCCTCAAATATTTATTACCAGTCTTTTGCATGACGTACGCCGCCAAATTCAGAACCCATATATGCTCTTGTGAAAGGCGCAAGAAACATATGAAAAAATCTGGTAAATGGTATCAAAATAAGCATCAGCTCACCTGTTAAAACATGAGCAATCAAAATATATTTATAGGCAAACAATTGATGGTATGCCAAAAAGCCTGTTATAAAGGGTAAAGCCACAATGAGAATAAAAACAAAATCTGACATTCTTGTTAAAAACTTCACCTCGGGAACCAGAACTCTTCTGATAGCGAAAAATACCAGCGCCAGAATCACAAAAATGGTTAGAATATCAGCAGTAGAATCACTCAAGGTAATCCATGACCAATGCATTGATTCTTCAAGAAGGGTAACATGGGACAATAGAAAAATCGGAAGAAGAAAAAGTAGTACATGAAAAATATAGGACACTCCCCAGAAAAATGGTCTTTTCCTTGTGCTGACCGGCAGAAATGGAGTAAGCCAGGCTAAAATTGATCTCAAGCCATACTTAAATGATATATAAGAATAAATAAACTTCTCAGTTTTATTTACAAGCCTGAACATATTATATAATCTAAATACAACCCCAATGAAAAATATCAGAAAGGAGATCCAGACCAGGGGGCCCATAATAAAATTAATAAAAGCATGCATATCTTTCTCCTTTACAAAACATTATCTAAAGTAAGTATTTGCCTTTTATAAACGCCATTCTTTATTGCCTTTAAAAGAATTTTGTCATTATCCGGGCTAATTGCAGGCTCAAAAACCATGTCAAACTGTTCTTTATATACCTTGCCATTAACTATAAGATAGAATTTGCCATCCTTTTCCATTCGGGTTGCAAATATTTCATTATTAGAACTGATAACAGGGTTCCAGAGTTTATCTGCTTCTATATTCCAAGATTTCCCATTCACAGCGATATTCCAGAAATTATTATTTTTCAATACTGCGACCAGAGACTTGCCATTCTCAGAGTAAAAAAGATCAGATATCATTGTTTCACAATGCAGATTCCACTTTTCATCATTCTCAGCAACAGTCCATTTCCCAAAAGAATCAGAGACGATTGCAGCTGTTTTACCTGAGCCCTGATGGACTGCTAATTTCCAGAGTTGATCATAACTATTGTTCCAAAACTTATTTTCATCTTTAAAAATATACCATTTACCGCCCTGCCTTACCGGTGCAATTAAGGAAGAATCATTGTCCAGAAACTCCGGTTTCCATGTAAACTGAAAGTCTTTATCCCAGGCTTTTCCATTGTTATATATGGAATAATCCACACGGTTCTTTCTGAGAGAACAGGCAACTTTCTTGCCTTGACTGTCAAAGGCTATATCCCAGGCATTCATAAATACTCCAGACTGGGCAACACCATCTAAGGCAACAGAAAAAAGTCCGTCTCTAAAACCATCAATATCACCCTGTCCCATTTTGTTTACCTGAACAACAGCAGCCGATGTTCCCTGATTACTTAAAACAACTCCGGATATATTTTCATAAAGTGTCTCCCAGACTTTATCATTTACAACCATTCCATACTTTCCATCTGTCTGGACTGCTGCACCGATAAATGATCCGTCCGGCGAATTTTTCAAATCCCATATATAATCAAAAGTTGTATCCCAGAATGTGCCATCCACACAGACAGTCCATTCTTCATCGTTCGCAGTCATGGCAACAAGTCTTCCATCAGGCAGAAATCTTAAACCCCAGGCTTTTTCTAATGTTTCTTCCCACACTTCACCATTGACACAGACACTGAACTCAGCTTCATCAGTATTAACAATGGCAGCAATTTTTTCTCCATCCGGACTGACATTAAGCTCTTCTGTCCAGTTAAAGCGATCTTTCCACTCTTTTACGGGTATCTCTTTGTCTATTGCCTGCCAATCCCATGTTTTCTCATCTTTCATTGATTGTCTCCGGGTTAATGCTGGTTATATTCTTTTTATATATTTGCAAAAAAGCCATGAAATTTATAAAGCCCTTAGTACTTCAAATCTTAATTAAAAAATAAATCATAATCAAAAAGCAAAATTCACTGAAAGAAATAGCAAATGAAATACAAATTGTCAAACATTTCACGTATTTTAGTTAAAAAGCTACGAAATTTCTAAAACCTTAGTTATAAAACAGTTTCACTCATCTTTTAGTCTGATATTTGTTTCCAGTTCAGGATACTTACCATGAATATTTTTATAAAAATTACGAATGATATCCATGTCCTTTTTGACATCTCCTGAGGGAGTGAAAGAAACACCAACATGGACAATTTTGTTTTCAAAATCAAGATATCCACATAAAACCGGAACATTTGCAGTATGGGCTATCCAATAAAAGCCGGATTTCCAATAATCTCTCTTGCTCCTTGTCCCTGAAGGACCAATAACCAATGCAAGGCGACCCGACTCTTCAAATAATTTAGCAGTCTTCTTTACAAGATCATGGTTAGCACGCCTATCAATGGGCATACCGCCAAACCATCTCATAATCGTTCCAAAAGGTTTTTTGAAAATACTGTCTTTCCCAAGCCAGGAGACATTCAACCTTAGTGAATAAGCGGCTCCAAACATTAAAAGGAAGTCCCAGTTACTTGTATGGGGTTCTCCTATAAGAACAAATTTTTTGTCCGAAGGGATCTGGCCTGTTACTTTCCAGCCAACTATCCACATTATGATTCTGCTCAGGGCACATTTGAAAAATCCACAACTAGGGCCATTGTGGGTTACCTTGTACCAGGGAATTTTCTGTTTGTTTTTTTTCATAACTTGTTGTGTATCAGTACATTGAGTCTATAATTTGCTTATATTTCTCGTTAACAACCTGGCGCTTAACTTTCATTGTAGGCGTCAGTTCTCCTGTTTCAATGGAAAAATTCTCAGGTAGGATTTTGAAATATTTTATGGTTTCAAATCTTGCAAGGCTGCCATTAATTTTATTGATATATTTTTGGATATTCTCCACTATTGTTTTGTTTTCCACAGCCTCTGTGGGCATTAATCTGCCTACCCCCAGGCGGTCACAAAAATTTGGCAGACTGTCTTCGTCTAAAGTAACAAGGCATGTCAGATATTTCCGTCTGTCACCGATTATTGTAGCCTGGGAAATACATGGATATCCTTTAAGCATGCCTTCAATATTTTGAGGCGCTACATTTTTACCCCCGGATGTAACAATTATATCTTTTTTTCTATCGGTAATTTCCAGATAACCATCATCATGAAAAAAACCAATGTCCCCGGTGTAAAGCCAGCCATCTTTTAATGCTTTTTGAGTTTTCTCCTCATCTTTCCAATAGCCTTCAAAGATATTTCCACCTTTTATAATTATTTCACCATCTTTAAGCACACCTACTTCGCAACCCGGTATTGGAGGTCCAATCACACCGGGAACGACTTTCCCCGGATGTGTTGCATTGCAGATACCCGTACATTCTGTCTGCCCGTATACCTCGTTGATGTCCATTCCCATGGCACCAAAAAACCTTGCTACATCAATAGCCAATGGAGCTGCTCCACTCAAATAAAAATGGGTCCGGTCAAGTCCCATTTTCTTTTTCATCTTAGAAAAAACCAATCTATTTGCCAATGCCCACTGCATTTTCTCAAAAACTGGAGCCTTTAATTTATTATTCCGGGACAATCTTATTTTTTCACCGACCTGTAGAGCCCAGTTAAATAAAGACCGCTTTACAAAAGATGAGGACGAAACAGTTTCAGTTATTGCAGAATGCACTTTTTCATACAGGCGTGGAACTGAAAAAAACAATGTTGGCCTGATTTTGGGCAGGTCATCTTTAACCGTTTCAATACTCTGGGCAAATGAAACAGTAAACGCGGCTGCAATTGCACAGCTTATTGTTTGAGTCTGCTCAGCAATATGCGATAAAGGCAGGAATGAAATTGTTTCTTCTTCAAAAATGTGATCATACAAACTGAGTAAACTTGCTGCCACAGACAAAAAATTCTTCTGTAAAACAATGATCCCCTTGGGAGGCCCGGTAGTGCCTGATGTATAGATGATACCTACTGATGATTTTGGCGTTAATTTCCCAATATAATCTTCTAAAAAGTCTACCGGGTGATCTTTTTTCCAATCCATACCCCGGGCAATAAACTCATCATAGCTCAAAACACCTTTTCCAGGGATACCAAACATAAGAATGGTTTCAGAAATATGATCTATTTCATCATACCACTTTTCTACTTTTTCAAATTGCGCGTTGTCCTCTAGGAGCAAAAGATCTGCTTCACTATGCTCCACAACGTATCTCACCTGATCCGGGGTACTGTTGGGATATATAGGAACAAGATAAGCACCGATACTTTGCAATGCCAGGCTTATAAAAAGCCATTCAGGACAATTTGATGATATAAGACAAACCCTGTCTAAAGGTTTAATGCCAAGGCTCAAAAAACCAGCAGCAACTTGCTCAACATTATAAAAATAATCTTCCCAAGTGTATTCTTTCCAGGATTCTTCTTCTTTTACCCGAATTGCAACCCTATGGGCGCCATAAATATTTTTCTGCTTTAAAAAAATTTCAGGCAAAGTGTCTCCCGAAACTGGCAGATCTTTTAATGGCGCCCCTTTTATAACCTTTGTTATTTCTTCCATTGCTAATCTCTCTTATGCAAAAAGTAAAATTAGTTAAGAATCTTAAAAAATAACATATATTATAATTATACATTTGTAAAATCGTTAAAAAAACCCGACTGCGACTTGTATAAAAAAATGAAATTATGGTAAATTCTCTATTAAGATTCATTTTTTGTTATAAGTAGAATTATAAAGGCACAGGAGTTTAAAAGTTTGAAACAAAATAAAACATATAATGCTGGAATTGATGTCGGATCAACAACAGCTAAAATTGCTATCACTGATCATAATAATGATATAATTTTTTCTGATTACCAAAGGCATAACACAAAAATAATAGAAGTGGTACGACATTTCTTTAACGCAATGATGCAACAAGAAGGGAATTGTCTGCTTGATATACACTTGACAGGGTCTACAGGCATGGGACTTGCTAAGCAACTTGACATTCCTTTTGTTCAGGAAGTTATCTGTACCAATGAAGTCATAAAAAAACAATACTCCAAAATCAATACTGCCATTGATATTGGAGGCGAAGATTCTAAAATGATTTTCCTCAATAAAGGCAAACCTCCTGATATCAGGATGAATGGAAGCTGTGCAGGAGGAACCGGGGCTTTTATAGATCAGATTGCCTCTCTTTTAAACTGCACACCACTTGAACTGAATGAACTGGCATCAAGACATACAAGCATTTATCTCATTGCTTCACGATGTGGTGTTTTTGCCAAGACTGATGTTCAAAACCTTTTAAGCAGGAATATACCGTTAGAAAATATTGCAGCTTCAGTTTTTCATGCTGTGGCTATGCAATGCCTTAATACGTTGTCCCGGGGATTTGATATAAAACCAAAAATCATTTTATGTGGGGGTGTTTTTGCTTTTTTACCGGAACTCGTAAAGCGTTTTTTAAAAATCCTGAAATTAAACGAATCTGACAGGGTTGTTCCTGAACGGCCTGAATTATTACCGGCTATTGGGGCATCTATATACACACCTTATAATAAAAATGATTCCTCCATATTATCAATTCAGGAACTAATTGACAGATTAGATAAAGGCTCAAAGGCTATAGATTTTAGCCAGAACAGAATCCAGGCCCTGTTTAAAAATAATTCAGAATTTCAGGAGTGGGAGAATAAACATACAAGTATCAAAATTAATAAAATGCCTTTGAAGGACTATAAGGGAAGTAAATGTTTTTTAGGAATTGACTCTGGATCAACGACTACTAAAATAATTGTGCTTGGCGAAAATAAAGAAATATTATTCAGCTGGTACAATAATAATAATGGCACCCCTGTTCAGACTCTTACCAAAGGGCTCCTATCTTTCAGAAGTCAGGTACTAGAAAGCAACCCCAATCTCAAAATTGTTAAAAGCGCTGTGGCAGGTTATGGTGAAGACCTTATCAAAAAAGCGTTTGGTATTGACAAGGGTATTGTGGAAACAATTGCCCATTATGAAGCTGCAAAACATATTGAGCCAAAGGTCTCTTTTGTCCTGGACATCGGGGGCCAGGATATGAAAGCCCTTTTTATTGAGAATAGTATAATAAACAGAATTGAAATCAATGAAGCCTGTTCTTCAGGTTGTGGATCTTTTATTGAAACCTTTGCTGATTCATTGAACTATGGCGTGGAAGAGTTTGGTAAAATGGCATGTAAAGCTGAAATGCCATGCGACCTAGGAACACGCTGCACTGTATTTATGAACTCAAAAGTCAAGCAATCACTAAGAGAAAATGCGTCCCTAGAAGAGATAAGTGCAGGATTATCCTATTCAGTCATTAAAAATTGCCTCTTTAAAGTCTTAAAAATGAGCAATATGTCTTTAATGGGTGATCACATAGTACTCCAGGGAGGAACTTTTAAAAATCCTTCTATTGTAAGAGCATTAGAAATCCTCTCCGGTAAAAAAGTTAAATACTCTGACATTCCTGAACTAATGGGCGCGTTTGGTGCTGCACTGATAGCTCATAAGGAGTATCAGAAAAAACCTGCTGCCAATGCTAAATTTATAGGTTTATCAAACTTAGAAAGTATTAAAAATTACAAAACAAAACAGATCCATTGCAACGGGTGCGAAAACAATTGTGCCATAACAATATTTACATTCCCAAACAAAAAAACGTTTTACTCCGGAAATAAATGCACGAAATTTTATTCTGAAAAAGAAGAAACAACAATAAAGGGCTTTAACTTTCCTCAATTTAAAAATGAATTACTTTTTAACCGGAACAGGAGTGGACATAAAAACCCGAAACTCACAATTGGTATACCCCGATGTTTGAATATTTATGATAATTTCCCATTCTGGCACACACTTTTCACTCAATGCAATATCAATGTAACACTCTCGTCACCATCTACAATGTCATTGTCTGAAAAAGGCATGGGCACAATCATGTCGGATAACATCTGCTTCCCTGCAAAACTAGCCCATGGCCACATATTTGATCTTGCAGAACAAAAAGTGGACCGTATTTTTTATCCGGTTGTGGTCTATACAGAGAAAGAATTTCAGGATGCTGTCAACTCATTTAACTGCCCTATTGTCAGCAGCTATGCCGATGTAATAGAGAGTGCGATAAACCCTGAAAAAAAATTTAATATCCCGCTGGATAAACCGATTATAAATTTTGATGATAAAAATTTACTAAGAAAAACATGCCATAAATATTTGCAGCAATTTGGTATGGGAAAAAAAACAATAAACAACGCTTTTGAGAAAGCGCTTCTATCCCAGAAAGAATATACGGTTACTATTTTTACCAAAGCCAAAGAATTGATTAACAAAGCTGAAAAGGATAAAACCAGCTTATTTGTTCTTGCAGGAAGGCCCTATCACATTGACCCGTTAATTAATCATAAAACTCCGGAAATTCTCACTGATTTTGGAATCGATACCATAACAGAAGATGCTATTGAACCATTGCAGGAAGATGCCTTAAAAGATATTCAGGTAGTCAGCCAGTGGTCATATCCCAACCGGGTTTATAATGCCGCAAAATTTGTAGCAAGCCAGAAAGATAATTTCCAGTTAATTCAAATGAATTCTTTTGGCTGTGGCCCTGATGCTATTGTGGTCGATGAAGTGAGAGAAATACTTAAAACCGGCGGGAAAAATCATACAATTATCAAGGTTGACGAGATATCAAGTGTAGGATCAATAAAACTCAGATTACGCTCCATGATTGAATCCCTGAAAAACAAACCAGAAAGAAAAACAAGCGAAATACGTCCCAGAAGAACCCTGCCCAGTTTTGGTACAAAGGATAAAAATAGAACTATTCTTGCTCCTTTTTTTGCCGAGGACTACTCACCTTATTTAAAAGCAATATTTGCTAATGCCGGTTACAATTTTGAGATTCTTCCCAAACCGGATAAAAAATCAGTTGAACTGGGACTGCGATATTCAAATCATGACATATGTTACCCGGCCACAATAGTGATTGGTGATATCATAAAAGCATTGCAAAGCAATAAATATAAAAATCATGAAATAGCAATTGGGATAACCCAGACTGGTGGTCAATGCAGGGCAACCAGCTATCTGTCACTAATAAGAAAGGCAATGATTGAATCTGGATTTGAAGACATCCCCATTATATCTGTTACCGCTACCGGCGGTCTTGTTAACCAGCCGGGTTTTGATATTGACTGGCTGAAAATGACAAAAATCCTTTTTGTTACGACTATGTTTGCAGATTGCATTGCTAAAATGTACTATACAACGGCTATAAGGGAAAAAATAAAAGAGACCGCCAATGAAACAAGACAAAAATACATGAAAGCAGTAAGCCTTCCCATTAAAACGAGCAATTATTCTGAAATTTTCAGGTTATTGAACAATGCCATTGACGAGTTTAACAATATCAAAGTTAGAAATATTGATTTCCCCCAGATCGGTATTGTAGGAGAGATATATGCAAAATATAATTATTTTGGGAACCAGCACCTTGCAGACTGGCTTATCGAAAATGAAATAGAGCCGGTGATCCCTCCCATAGTCGACTATTTCATACAGGATTTAGTGAACTATAAAATAAATATCAAATCAAATATCAGGAATAAAAAAGCAACAGATCTTCTGGGCTATCCCATTAAAATATTTATCAATAAATATCATAAAAAAATTGATGCC